>Ga0255779_1004704_pt1 | contig 13015 bp, 7 predicted proteins | sample 011ome_21_FD_179977 | JGI IMG/M metagenome (GOLD analysis project Ga0255779, IMG submission 179977) | Coastal salt marsh microbial communities from the Groves Creek Marsh, Skidaway Island, Georgia - 011508AT metaG (version 2) | ecosystem: Environmental > Aquatic > Marine > Intertidal zone > Salt...
GGAGAAGATCGGCAGTCTGATACCGGGCAAGTTCGCCGATTTCGCTGTCCTTGAAGGCGACCCATACGCGGTCGACCCCACGAAGATCAAGGACATTCCGGTATGGGGCACGGTGCTGTCGGGCAAGCTTCACAAGTCTGAGAGATGAACGCCTGTGTCCAGCGGCGTTGGGAGATCTTTGCTCCTGCTGCCAACCCGGTCATAAGTAAGCGCTGTTGATAATGGCGCGTAACTGCCCGGACGGCGTAAACAGGACATTAAGTGGATTAAAGCTGCCACGGTCAGTGTAAATGCGCTTATTTATTGTGCCAATTGCATCGCCGAATGAGGTGCCCAGCGCTGCCCCCAGGGCATAGCCGCCTCCAGCTCAAAAGCCAGTTCATAGAGCATACGGTCTTCCCCCGGAGCCGCCATAAAATGACTCCCAATGGGCAGCCCGGTTGTTGAAGAATGGAACAGCGGTACTGACATCGCCGGCGCACCGATACCATTGGCAGCGAGGGTGTAGCCCAAAAGCTGCCGATTTCTCGCCAGCGCATGATCAAAGGGGGTGTCGTGACTGAGATAGCCGAGGAGTGGCGCTTCGACGGGTATCGTGGGTGTTAACCAGACATCAAATTTCTGGAAAAAAGCCGCGAAATCTTGCGTTAACCGCTTAAAGTAAGCGAGCCCGGCATCCCGCGCATCAGCGGGTAAGGTCGCGCCGTAGCGGGCCATGTCGACAGTGGCGCGAGAGAGAATGTTCGCATCTTCAGCCCTTTTCCCTGTTAACGCCTCTACTTGGGTCAATAGCTGCGGCATTGGCGCCAACATGATGCCCTCTGCGGCCGGAAACATTGCGTGCCCATTCACTGGGTTTGCTACTTCAATCACTTCGTGGCCCATCGAAGTGCATAAGGCTATCGTGGCTTGCAGCACTTCTTGAACACTCGCCTCTGGCTTAGCACCAAAGGTGTCCTCTATGGTCACGGCAATGCGAAGTCGGCGTTTAGCGGGGCCCTCGACTAAACCTACCGGAGCATAACCTAATTGGTTGCTGGGGTTTTCAGTGGCAGCAAGTAACGTCGCGCTGTCGCGCACGCTGCGGCTTAAGCACTGATGGGTTCTTAGAAAATAATGGCCACCATCTGCTTCACCAGAGACTTGTCGGTAACGACTCGGTTTCATGCCCAGCACCCCACAACACGACGCGGGAATCCTATTAGATCCACCGCCATCTGTGCCCTGCGCCAGTGGAACATAGCCCGCCGCTACAGCAGCCGCACTGCCGCCGCTGGAACCACCGGCATTGCGCGCTAAATCCCAAGGATTGAGCGTAGGTCCAAAGGTGAGGTTATCGGTAAGTGCGCCTGAGGCGAATTCAGGGGTGTTAGTCATCCCCAAAATACTCAGGCCTGATTGCTCTAGAGCCTCCACATAGGCCACCGAATTCTTAGGTACATTGGTTATATTGAGTCGAGATCCATTGCTGCGTCGCACACCACCCAAATCAATAAGATCTTTTAATAACGTTGGTACCCCAGCAAAAGGGGCATCGGTGGGAATGGTATCGGCACGACTCAACGCGCGCTCGTAGGTACGTGTCGTTAACGCATTGAGCGTCCCATCTAACCGATCGATACGCGCCATAGCCGCTTCAATAAGCTCTCTAGCCGATACTTCTCTCTTGCGAACTAGGGTGGCCAAACCCACGCCATCAAAGGGTAATAGCTCGCGCATGAGATTCGATGGGGTCCGGGAAAACGCTGATGAGGGCGTCAGTAATAGGGCGCCACAGCCGTGAGCCACCGCCTTCACTATGGATCGCCGCTTCAAAAGAGGGGATGCATTTCTCACTTTGTGCACTGGCTTCCCCTGTCGTGAAGTAGACCGAGCTCGACGCAGCAAAAGGCACTATTCAGATGCCCAGTAGAGACTTGACTGGCCATGGTAGCGCTCAATTATTCCCCATGAGTATCTTCAGTAAATCTGATTGATAAATAGATTTTTCGGGTACCGGCTTGCCGTCGCGCTCGAGGTCGGCCTTGGAAAACGCTCCGAGCTCATCAATCAAGTAGGCGTGTGCGCGCGCTAACTTTTGCATTTGATTAAAGTCTACCCCGCCCCAATCCACATCAGCCGTGGAGTGGTAATATTTTCCTGTTTGAATCCAGCCTGTAGAAATAGCATCTAGTGCATTGTAAGGCGGGTGAAATGCTGCCTCGTCAGCGGCAGGATCGATGTATACGAGGTCTCCCATTGCAATCCCGTAATGGCCCGCCGCCTGTTTGAACAAGTCAATCAGTAATGGACTGCGGTTGGTGACTAACAGCATCAATGGATCGGCTATGTTGGATTGTGCGACAAAGGTGCCCTCATCCATAGGCCGCACCATGCCAAGATGTTCCGGACGTAATACCAGCAGCAAATTGTTGGTCATCAACTCCCGATATTTATCAATGAAGGGTAAGGTTCCGCCTACGCCGGGCACTTCGTGATCGCCCTGAAACAGAAAGATGATGCCATGTGTCCGTTCTTCTAGGGGAAGTCCTGCATAGTGACGGGCCAATGCTAAGTTCAAGGCGACCGACGAGCCGTTATCGTGGATACCGTAAAAATAACCATCAACGTGGGTGGGGATGACAATATATTGATCTGATTGGCCGGGTAAAATAGCGTAGGTATTACCGCTCATTCGTTCCGTACCCGACTCCATCCGCCCCTGAACGTTGAGTTTAAGCATCACCGGACGCTCCTCGCTGGCTCTATCGATTAGCTTGCGTAAATAAAGACCTGCGTCGTCACCAATAGACGTCCATGGAACCGCCTCGCCAATGCTATCGCCGCCGCCCGGCGCGCCGACTCGCCCTGCCACTTGCTCTGTATTAGGCACGTCCCACCAGACCACGATACCGGCAGGCTTACCGTAATGTCCTGCAGCTAATCGGGAGTAAGCCGTACGAACACTACTGAGCAATGCGCTAGGCAGGGTTCTACCCCGTACCAGAACAATTTTATTTGTGACGTCTCGACCTTGGAGTTCCGAGGCCGTGCCATCACCGACATAAACCACCGGCGCTTCAAGTCCCTTAGCGGGTGTTAACGCCGAGACAAATGCAGTGATGGGATTCTTAAAGCGATAGCTCTGTCCTTCGGAGAATGTTGGCGCATCGGTAATGGTTAAATCACAAACCGTCGGGCGCCACTGGGGATACTGCGAGGGAAACGGATCATGATAGACCTGCTCTAAACCGAATGATTGGAGCTTTTCAAAAATCCACTGATGGGCCTCGCGCTCATATTGGGTGCCTTGAATCCGTCCCCATAAGATTTCACCGTCTTCTCGGGATCGACTGGCAATTGCCGCCAAAACATTGGCATAGTCTGCAAGCTCCTCGGCAGTAATATCGCCACGAGGGTCGCTAGCGGCTTCAATATAGGCGGGAAGTGGTGCTAGCCCAATGGAAAAAGCATGTTCGCCGCGCTCTCTAGCGACCTTTTCCGCATACTCATCGGGCGGCATAAAGGCGACCTCTGAAAGCATATCGACTAACGCTTGGGGAGATGTGGCAAGGGCTTGCTTGTTATCTGGCTGACTGGCACCAGGACTGTCACTAGCATGCGAGCTCCCAATGACGGACATGAAAAACAATGGAGTAACTAAGCGCGACAAGAGTGGTGTCATCGTAATTTACTCGCAATTGAAATTAATTTGCGCGAAGTCTATCACCACTACCTAAGATTAGCGGGCTCATTATGAGGCTGGAAAGTGTCCAGAAAGTTAGGTCAGTCCAGCCTTCGCTGCCACAGATAATCCGTTCAAAACTGAATATGTCGCAATCAGCATTTGCCGGATTACTTGGCGTTAGCATGCGGACACTACAAGACTGGGAGCAGGGGCGTGGTGAACCCCAAGTTGTTGGCGGCAATGTCGAGCATTGGACGTCCACTTATTTCGGCGGGATCATGAATTCATCAAAGAAGGCGGCGAGCTCGGCATGGGCCGTCAGCGGCAGCAAAGTCGCGATGTGCTGGTCGGGGCGCACGACGACCATGCAGCCTTGATCGCGATCTATCCCGCGCAAGTCGAACACGTCATTGCCGGCCTCGGCATGAAAAACCTTTTCATAATTTCGCAGACCATATTTCCCACCCGGAGGCCAAAGAAAATCTGGAATGTCCTGAATGGATAGTTCCTGTTGTTGAAAAACACCGTACACATCGATAACCGAATCGATATCGGCTTTTTTTGGGGTGTATCGTAGAACGGGTGATGACGGATCGTTCGCGAGAAACTCAATGAGATTCCCGGAGTCAGAGCTGGGGCTGCAGGGATTCTGACCGCTGCCAAATATGAAGATGCGCCAGCGCCCATCGGCTTTCACTAAATGCCCCAAATGTTGCGGGCGGCCATCCGCAACCCGTACGGCAATGGCAGAGTGGAAACGTTGGCCAATATTGAAGCCGCTGGCCAGCGCTTGATTTTCATGTCCAGTGCAAAGATATGACGGGTAATAGCCAATTCCGGTACCCGCAATAAAACCATTTTGCCGCGCCATGAACTCTTCGATGTCGGTGGTGTTGGTTTTTCGCCCGTCGCTAACCTGCTTTGCTGAGGGACTGGTGGCTACTAGCCGCGACAACTGCCGATCGGCATCGATCAGCTGCTCTGCCACTTTGCGCCGCTCGAGTGAATAGGTTTGCAACAGCTTCGGGTGGCTTTTGCCTTGTAGTACCGCCGCCATTTTCCAGCCGAGATTGAAGGTATCAGGTAGCGAGGTATTTAGGCCCCAGCCGCCCTTGGGACTGTGGGTGTGGCAGGCGTCGCCGGCAACGAACGCGCGTGGAATCTGATCCTCTGGCGCGCCGAGAGGCCGGTCGTCAAAGCGCTCGGCCACCCGCTGGCCCACTTCATAAATTGACCACCAAGCAACTTCCTTAACCTCTACGGTAAAGGGGTGATAAATACGCTGCATCTTGGCAATGATGTCTTTTTCGGTGAGCTTGACGCTGGCAGCGCGCTGGCCTTCCTCCAGTATATCCAGCTCCACATACATACGAACCAGGTAGCCGCCCTCACGTGGAATTAGCATGACGGCGCCGTGCTCTTTCGACTGGATGAAACTCTTGACCCGTATGTCAGGGTAATCAGTCACTACAAGAACATCCATGACACCCCAAGCCTTATTGGCGGAGTCTCCTTTGAGCTCGATACCCAGGCTCTTGCGCACCACGCTGCGGGCGCCGTCGGTACCCACTACATAGCGCGCTTTAACGGTCTCCTTTTCTCCGGGTTGATCGTCGTCCAGCCGTTCGAAGGTGGCAGTGATCGGATGCGAATCGAGGTTCTGGGTCAGGCTTTGGTCAATGTCGAGGGTAAGCAGCTTGCGACTGTAATGGGGTTCGAGCCCTGTGACCGAGTGCTTCATGCCATCGAGCAGAAGTTCATGTAGTCGCGCTTGATTAACGATGCCATGGATGAATTCCGATAGGCCGATTCGAGCGTCGGAAATCTTGTGAGTACGTTTGATGTGATCAGGATTGTCAGGGTCCGGCTCCCAAAAGGCATTTTGGCGCAGCTGGTAGGTCTCTTTGACGATCATCTCACTGCTATTAAAGGCTTCCATGATCTCCATGGTCCGGCAGGAGATACCATCGGCTCGTCCGAACAACAGCGGCCCCGGCTCGCGATCTACGATGCAAGTGGAAATATCACAGAACTCAGCTAGCTGCCGAGCCATCGTGAGTCCGGCCGGCCCACAGCCAACGATCAACACATCGACCTCGGTCGGGAGCGGGGTAAGCGGCGGTTTCGGATAGGGTTTTCGGACTTCATCGGGGATTTGGTAGTTGCCGGGTTTGAAGCCATTGCGGTGGTATTGCATGGGGTCACTTTCTCCGATTGAAGCGTTTGTCGATGTTCCGGGCAGAGGGTAAAGATTTCGATGACCTGCTTCCAACCAGTTGGAAAGGCTGCCCAATTCTCATCAGCTGTGCATACTATATACTGACTTAGACCAATACGTAACCTGTTACCCAAATTCGTTAGTTGTAGTGATCAGGATCGGCAACAGTATCAATGCGCGGTAACGCGATGATGATCAGACATGGTGATGATCTTGTAGCCAGACTTAGCTCCATGACCCTGATGAGATTGAACTTCCCCCGTATGACTGACGCTTGCGCACAGCCTCTTTTTCCTAGGGATTGTCGTGTTTGTTTCGCTCAGTATCCCGCCAGCTCATGAGAAGCGCCTCGATCCGCTCAACACTGGCAGTGAGTTTTTCTAAGCTTTGCTCTGATGAGGGCCCCGTTGCAGTAGTAGCTGTCGATCTGGTTTGCTCCGCGACTTTATCCTTTTGTTGAAGGATCGCCTCCCTGAAGTCCTCGGCATTTTCGATGCCCGTGAGTGATACCAGCGCTCCCTCACCGGATTGACCGGCGGTTTCAAAGCTCAACGCTTTAATGCCAAAGAAACGCATGAGAGGTCCTTGCCGCAGGGCCACGTCAGTGATTTTCTCCAGTGGTATGGATTTCTCAACTTTGAATAACACCCCTTTCTTAACGATCAATTTACGCTGACTCAGCGTTGCAGACATGTTGGCAAGCACTGTGTTGATGATTAGGTAGGCGAGGGGAAGTGTCAGAACCAAGAGCGGCAAGCCCACGATGGTTAGGCCGGATACCAGCGCCCAAGTGGTTAGCCAGTAGCGTTTCACCGTGGGATCGAATTCAGCCTCGTGTAACGGTAAATCATTCATTGAGTGATCTTCCTAAAGCAATTACGCAACGCCATCTTACAGATTGCTTAAACTCTCGTCCGCATCAAGCTAGGCCTTGACCCAGCCCTTGCTTATGCGGCGTTGATGCACTCAGCAGTAAATAGCTTTCCCCCGCTGGACGAAACCGCGTGCTTTTGTTAAAAGGGTAACGCGTTAACTAAAGCCCCCGGGCTTTAGCTCGCTAGACAAGATGGCTCAATGGAGTTGGATGGGTGAGCCGGAGAAAGTGGATCCAGCGGAAATTCCGTATTTTGACCTACTTGACGATACCGAGGGGTGTGATTTGAAGCCGTCGCAGAAGAGCGCAAATCTTTCCCCGAAATCAATAAACCTATCAAGAGCGCGGTAATTTAGAGATGTCGATGAAACTGGTAAGTTTTGAGCGCAATGGCCACGAGTCCTGGGGCGTGGTGGTTGATGACGGTATTGTCGATCTCGGCGTTCGCGAGGGCGGATCGGTGCTGCAACTGCTGCGCGAAGGTCTGAATACCGATCGCCTGGCAGCCATGGTCTCGGGTATGCCCGCAGATTTACCCCTAGACAGCGTGACGCTGTTGCCGCCTGTGGTTCGCGGTGAAAAGATCATTTGTATCGGCGTGAACTACGCCAACCGCAACGCCGAGTACAAAGACAACACGCCTGACCCCGAGTGGCCGAGCATGTTTATGCGCGGGTTTGAGTCCTTCACCGGTAGCAATCGTAATCTTTGGCGGCCGCCAGAGAGCCCTCAGTTAGATTACGAAGGCGAGATTGTGATGATTATCGGCAAGGAGGGGCACCGTATCCCCCAGGAACGCGCAATGGATTACGTCGCCGGATACACGCTTATGAATGAGGGCACTATCCGCGACTGGGTGCGTCACGCTAAGTTCAATGTCACCCAGGGCAAGAATTTTCCCTGCTCGGGCAGTATTGGGCCTTGGATGGTCACCGCGGACGCCGTTGCTGATCACAACAACCTGGCCCTTGAGACCAAGGTCAATGGCGAGGTGCGCCAGAGTGACACCACCGCCAGTCTGATGTTTCCCTTTGATTACCTAATCAGTTATCTGTCGATCTTCTACACCCTGAGGCCCGGCGACATCATCTCCACCGGGACGCCCAATGGTGCGGGCGCGCGCTTTGATCCACCTCGATATCTGGCGCCCGGAGATGTAATTGAAGTCAGTTGTCCAGCCATCGGTACACTCATCAACGGCGTCGAAGATGATCCGACCGCCGGGGATGACATGACGCTACAACTGCGAGATAACTGTCAGCGGTGAGTCTTTGGCGTTATTGAGCCTCAGTTCATGCGAACAGGCGTTCAGCGGCAATCTCGCACCCCTGAGCCAGAGATGCCAGTTTGGCAAAGGCCACATCGGGGTCGATGCTAGTGCTGCCCACGTGAACCGAGAACCCGCAATCAACCCCTGCCATTAGTCGCTCTGGGTCAACCACTTGTGCCCACTGGCCCAAGCGTTGAGCCACCAAATCTGGATGCTCAATGTAATTAGACTGTGGCTCAATGACTCCAGGGCAAAGTTTCTTTTGCGCTGGAACTCCAAGTTCCTTGAGCACGGCCCACTCATGGGCATGGCGCGAGTTGGCACCTTCAATCAATATGGTCTGAGGTTTAGCTGACCAGACGATATCAATAATGTCTTTGACGGGAACGTCGTGGTGATGCGGTCCAGGGTAATTACCCCAGCACAGGTGCATGCGCAGCTGCTCTTCCGGTATGTTGCGCACCGCATGATTGAGCGCCGCAACGTTAATAGCAATAGTGTCCTGGAAGGTTTTTAGGTCCATTTTGGCGTAGGCCGAATGGCGTCCCATGGCCAGATCTGGGCAGTCCAACTGGACGATAGCCCCGGCATTGGCAATGGCCTCGTACTCGTGACGCATGCCCTCAGCAATCGCAAACACATATTCCTCGTGGCTACCGTAATAGTCGTTGCCAAAAAATAAGGAGATCACACCGGGGGATGCTGCACTGGAAAAGATTTGCTCGTGACCTTGTGCTTTTGCCGCCGCAACCAACGCCGTCATGTCATCAATCGCCGCCTGTCCGTTCACGACGGTGATGGCTTCGGTACAGCTTGGCGCCTTGCGCTTTCGTCTGCCGGGGTTGCCCGCCACCATTTCGGCGCTGCGCGGGAAGTCCTGCAGGTCATCAAAGAAGTAGTTTTGGACCGACTCGCCTTTGAACCCAGATAGTCGATCCTGCACGTAGGTGGCGTAGGACGGTTTAGACATCTCGCCGTCGTTGATGACGGAGATGCCAGCATCAATTTGTTTCTTGACTACTTCTGTGATGGCCTCGTCGATGGCCGCATTAAGCGCCGATTGATCAACGGGAATATCGTCCGCGACAGCAAACATTAGCCGCACTAACTTATCGGGACGGGGCAAGCTGCCGGTGTGGGTGCTGGGAATGGTGCGGTGACTCATGACGGCTCCGACGTGTTATCAATGGTGTTGCAAGTCTAACGGGGTTTGCTGGTCAGGCGAGCAGATTTTTCTGCCGTGACTTGCAAAAGTAATTGGTAACGTGTTACACAATAAAAGGCGAGACACCGGGGCGGGAATCGTCGCATCATTGCCAAAACCGGGTGACACAATCTCCGACAACAACAACGTTCAGATAAAACAGATAGCCACAGGGGGCACAACCATGCGCCAGATCCAAAGAAATTCCCTTTATTTTTCAACGACTGCAGCCATAGCGCTGTTAGTCGGAGCGGGCAATGCAAGCGCCAACGTATTAGAGGAGGTCATTGTTACCGCGCAAAAGCGTGAGCAAAACCTGCAGGACGTGGGCGTATCGGTGACCGCTTATGACGGCGCTCAACTCGATGCGTTGGGTTTTGATAACAATGTGGATATCACCCAACAGATTCCAGGCATGCAGTTGAATACGTTTGCCCCAAGCCTTACCACGTTCAACATTCGCGGCGTGTCACAGAACAACTTTACCGATAACCTCGAAGCACCCATTGCGGTTTACATCGACGACGCCTATGTCTCCAGCATGCAGGCCATCAACGGCCAGATGTTTGACATGGCCCGCGTAGAGGTACTGCGTGGCCCACAGGGAACCTTGTTTGGACGTAATGCAACGGGTGGCCTCGTGCACTATGTGACTAACAAGGCTGTGGACGAAGAGGTCAATGGTTACATCCAGGCCGAGGCCGGCGATTATGGCCGAAAGGCTGTTGAAGGTGCCGTCGGTGGCGCCCTCAGCGACAATCTGCGTATTCGCGTAGCGGGACGTTGGAATGAAATGGACGGCTACATCGAGTCCAAGGTCTATCCGTTTTCTGATGTTGATGCCCCATTTACCGCAGCCGATTTTCCCCCAGCCTCAGGCGTAGATATTGGCGGTATGGACGGCTACTCCGCGCGTCTCTCGCTGCAGTGGGATGTCAGTGAAAATACCTTGGTAGATCTCAGCATTAAGTACAGCAAGGACGACAAGGTCCCAACGGGTGGATACAACTTCCTGCCCTATGGTTCCAACGCAACTGCCTATATTCCCCCCGAGTTCGAAGCATTTGTGACCGACGTTATTGGTGCGCCCGCAGGAGCAACCCCCGACATCTTTTTCTGCGAGAGCCAGATTAACTGTTTTGCGCCGGTTAACGAGGCGGGTCTGGCGATTTTCCAGGGCGATGCAGACAAGCCCTTTGAGCACTACTCAGACTATCCAGGCTTCATGGATCGCACCATCGAAAACTACACGCTTAATATTGAGCACGAGTTTGCCAATGGTATGAGCCTGCAGTCGATCACTAACTTCATGTCGACGGAAAAATTCTACACCGAAGATGGTGATGGCATTCCAATCCCCATCATTGAGTTTACGACCGTGGCAGACCAAGAGCAGTGGAGCCAAGAATTCCGGCTGAGCGGTGAGTCTGATGGATTCCGTTGGCAGACGGGTGTGTATTTCCTCGACATTTCCATGGACAACCAAGCTAGAACAGCGGGTTCCCCCGCCTTTGGCGCAGCGGCTGAATTGGGTTACGGCGACGTTGCTGTTGCACCGGCAGTGGATCAGGACTACCAGATTGATAGCCGCAACTGGTCTGTTTTCGGCCAAACCGAATTTGATCTCAGTGAAAAGCTGACGCTGATTACCGGTTTGCGTTGGTCCCAAGACGACAAAGAGATGGATTTTGTGTCGACTTTTGTCGACGAAGTTGCCGGCATCGCTCCAGAACTGTTGTTTGATTTTGCGTCTGTGGTGGCCGCGAATGGTGGCGACCAAGACGAGGTCGATTACGGCGATTGGGCGGGACGCATTCAGCTCGATTACCAAATGTCTGATAAGACGCTTTTGTTTGCGTCTTGGAATCGCGGCATCAAAGGGGGTAACTGGACGGTATCTGCGGGCGTCGATCTGGACACCATCCGACACGATGAAGAAGTCTTAATTAGCTATGAGGCGGGCTTTAAGACGACAATCGCTGACGGCAAGGCTCGGCTTAACGGTACTGTCTTCTACTACGACTACCAGGATTACCAAGGCTTCTCTTTCAATGGCGGCACGCCGCAAATCTTGAATTCCGATGCGGAATCTATGGGCGGAGAACTCGAATTGTTCTGGACGCCCACCGAGAACTGGGACTTCGTGCTAGGTGCCTCATTCCTAGAGACCGAGGTTGACACCGTTTACGGCCCCGACATTCAAGTGACTCCCGTGCCGGGCGTTGTGGTTGATTGGCCGCTTAAAGAAATCAGCGGCTACGAGCTACCGAATGCGCCGGCATTTAGCTTGAACTATTTAGCGCGTTACAACGTGGATGCCTTGGGCGGAAATTTGGCCTTCCAAGTTGACGGTAACTACAACGACGATCAGTGGTTTGAAGTCACCAATGCAGGTGGGTCGTTGCAAGAGGCCTATAACGTCACTAACGCCCGCGTGACCTGGTTGAGTGCAGAAGAAAAGCTGGAGCTCGTTGCTTGGGTTAAAAACGTATTCGACGAGGAGTACAAAATCTATAACCTGAACTTGGGGATCTTGGGCAACACCTCGCAGTACGCACCACCCATGATGGTTGGTGGCCAGGTGCGCTACAACTTCTGATAGCCCCGGTGGCTATCGTGGCCCGCGTTGAGCGGGCCACTGACTCAAGAAACTTCACTCAGGTGATTTCTACAGACGCCGGGCAATGAGCTCGGCTTTTTTTTGCTTCAAATATTAGGTGTGCATGGAGTCGCGGTCATGAGCGTAGGGTTTCGCCGACTTCTGACTGCGCGTTATTGTAGACATCTACATGCTATTCAAAGCGGAGGCGCGCTTGTGAAGCTAATCCCTCAGAAGTTGGCGATTCTAAAAGCCGTCCGGCTAGCGGTTTTTACAGCGGTTTGGTTTGTTGCGGCGTTAATCACGAGTTGCGGCGATGATCAATCTACGACACTTGCGGAAGCGCCGGTCGTCCAGACGTCTGAATCCCGCCCGAATATCCTGTTGGTTGTGGTTGACGATATGGGCTACTCGGACATCGGCAGCTTTGGTGGTGAGATCCCCACACCCCACATCGACGCCCTGGCGATGGCCGGCACGCGCTTTACTGATTTTCAGGTGTTACCCGCCTGCTCCCCCACACGCGCGAGTCTGCTCACCGGGCGCGAGCCCCATGGGGTAGGTTTTGGATCTTTAGCCGAGGAACTCGCTGACAATCAGAAAGGGCGGGACGCCTATGCCGGCGCGTTGCCCGTCGATGTGGTGACGCTGCCGAGTTTGCTGCAAATAGCCGGTTATAAAACCTACATGGCGGGTAAATGGCACCTCGGTTACGAGGCTGGACGCGGGCCCGGTTTTTTCGGTTTTGATCGCTCTGTGGCGTTACTGGATGGAGGGGCTAGCCATTTTCCAGACATGCGACCGGCCTACGCACCAGACCCAAACGCTATTGCCCGTTACACCCTGGACGACATACCCGTTACCCAGGCACCAGCAAACTTCGAGTACTCCAGCCAGTTTTATGCCGACAGTCTTATCGAATTTATTGGCGATAGTCCTCAAGAGCCTTTCTTTGGATATCTGTCATTCACAGCGCCTCACTGGCCCCTTCAAGCCCCCGAAGACACCATTGCTGGGTTTGAGGAAAGCTATGTCAGCGGTTATGAGCAGCTTCGGGATCAGCGGTTGGCGGCTATGAAATCTATGGGACTGATTGCTCCCGACACCCCCTTGTCGGAGCTGCCCCCCAAGGTCCGCCCCTGGGGTGAGCTGACTACCGATGAGCAAGCCCGGGAGGCGAAGG
>Ga0255779_1004709_pt1 | contig 13005 bp, 12 predicted proteins | sample 011ome_21_FD_179977 | JGI IMG/M metagenome (GOLD analysis project Ga0255779, IMG submission 179977) | Coastal salt marsh microbial communities from the Groves Creek Marsh, Skidaway Island, Georgia - 011508AT metaG (version 2) | ecosystem: Environmental > Aquatic > Marine > Intertidal zone > Salt...
CATTCCCCGCGCCGACGGCAGTACTGCTTTTATCGACTACACCGACAACGCCGCGGCCAGTGAGCACCGGGGGCTGGAATGGGAGCTCCAGTGGCAGCCGACCCAGCAGCTGGTCGCCGAGCTGACATTCGGCTTGCTCGATGCGCAATTCGATCGCTATATCACGGCGACCGGCGCAGATCTGTCAGGACGCGACCAACCGCAGGCGCCGGATTGGCAATACTCGGCAGGACTCACCTGGTATCCCTCGGCGCTGGCGTCGGTGCACATCGAGATCGCGGGCAGCGACGCCTATTTCTTCTCCGACCGCCACGACGTGAGAACGCCGGAGACTCATCAGCTCAATGCCAGCCTGTCAGGGCAGTGGCGGCGATGGCGTTGGACGCTCTGGGGCCGCAATCTTACCGACGAGACGACCTTTGTCAGGGGCTTTGGCACCTTCGGTAATGACCCAAGGAAGGAGTACGCTCTGGAACCCTACCGGCAATATGGAGAACCCCGTATGGTGGGCTTGTCCCTAAGCTATAACTTGACGGAGAGCAGATAATGAAAATGACTGCGGAACTGAGCGTTTATCCCCTGCGCGAAGATTTTAAGACGGCAGTGCTGGGCTTCATTGAGGAACTGCTGAAGGGGCAGGACGTGGTCGCCGTTACCAATTCCATGAGCACGCAAATCAGTGGCGAGGATGATGCGGTGTTCAGCGCTATCCAGCAGGCTCTGCGCGCAAGCTTCGCTCAATACGGCCGCCAGGTGCTGGTCGCCAAATTCATTCCGGAGCACTTTGCGGATATTGGCCCGGAGGGCTGAGGTGAGCTTTCTGGAGGTCTGCGCTGTCGTTCTGGCACTGGCCTACGTCATCCTCGCCATTTTTCAGCGCCGCCTGTGCTGGATTGCGGCCATCACCAGCGCCTCCCTGTATATCCTGATTTTTTGGCAGGTTCGGTTGTATCTGGAGGCAGCGCTGCAAGTGTTTTACATCGTCATGGCAGTGTATGGGTGGTTCGCCTGGCAGCAGCAAGATGATCAAACCCGGACCCCGATCCGCACCTGGTCTCCGAAGCAGCACACGGTGGCCTGCAGCGCGCTTGTTTTCCTCAGTCTGCTGATTGGCGGCGCCATGGACCGATGGACCGATGCCGCATCGCCCTTTATCGACGCCGCCACTACCGTGTCTGCGCTGCTTGCCACGTGGATGGTGGCGCGCAAGTTACTGGAAAACTGGCTGTACTGGATTGCGATCGATCTCGCTTCGATCGGCTTATACCTGTCGCGGGATCTCTCCCTCACAGCGGCGTTGTTTGCAGGATATGTCCTGCTGGCAGTCTGGGGCTATCGAGCTTGGCGAGCACAATGGCAGCTGCAGACGTCCTAACGCGCTGCCTGGACCGCTGGCAGGACTGGCAACTGCCATCACCACTCGATGAACCGCCGGGTCTGGGATCACTAATGGCGCAAGGAAGCGGCCACAGCGTTTATGAAATTATCGGCACACCCCGACTGATCGGCCGGCTCAGACATCAATCCACCCGCCTGACCGGCGAAGCTTTCTCGCAGGAACTGATGGTCTGGTCCCTAGCCGCACAGGCCGGACTGGCACCTCGCATCGTTTTCGCTGACGAAAACGAACAGGTCGTCATCTGTGAGCGCGTTGACGCTGTGACACAACCAATGTCCAGCGAGGCACTGAGCACGCTTTGCCGCCAGATCCATGCGCTACCCGGCGTCAGTCACCAGCTGACACTCGCGACCGATATCGAGCACTACCTGAAGCAGTTGCCCGCTCACCTGGCTGACCAATGGCGCGCCGCCATACAAACCTGCGACACTGAAAAGGCACTGGCGAAACTGGAGGGAGACATTTACTGCCTCTGTCACAATGACCTGACCCCGGATAATCTGATGACTCGCGGCGATAATCTGGTCGCCATCGACTGGGAGTATGCGGCGATGGGGAGCCGTTATTTTGATGTCGCCATTGCTTGCGAAGCACTGCCTGACGGTGAGCGAGACGCCATGATCCAGCAGGTATTTGGCGACACATTGGACGCCGATTTGATGACAGCAGGGAACCAGATCGCGACACTGGTGACGGCCCTTTGGCAGAGCTGTTTTGCCATCGCTGACGCACAACGGCCTGCCGATTGGGTCGAGCAGACTCTCAGCCCATGACCGCTCGCTGGCACATCCTCGGCGTTGGCGCGATAGGCGGGCTCTTTGCCTGCCGACTGCAATCAGGTGGCGCGGACGTCACTCTGCTGAGCAGGGAGCGTGAAGAACCTGTTAGAGAGGTGGTTCTGAAACACACGATCAGCGAGCGCTTCCACTTTCCGCAGCAGACCATAACCCCTAACGAAGACCCCATTGGCCACTTGCTGGTCTGTACTAAAGCGTGGGCTGTCGAGTCGGCGATCAGAGCGGTAGCACACCGACTTTCAGCGACCAGCGTTGTGGTATTGCTCTGCAACGGAATGGGTATCGCCGAGGCTGTTGCGCCCCTGATTGGCGAGGCGCAGTTGGTGGTGGGATCTACTACGTCTGGATGCCGGCGCTCAAGCGAGGGAGAGCTGATTGTCTCCGGTGATGGCCGCACCCAACTCGGGATGCTGGACTCGAGTCCGGCACCGACATGGCTGTCGCCCTGGCGACAGGGCGTGCCTGAATTTGAGTGGGAGACCGGCATCCGGTCAGTGCTGCTCGGCAAGGTCGCACTCAATGCGGTAATCAATCCGCTGACTGCCCTCCATGGCGTCACCAACGGCGACCTCATGCAGCCACCGTTGCAGGCAACTACCGAGGACGTGATCAAGGAGGTACAGAGCCTGCTCTGCAGTGCCGACGCCGGGGAAATCGCCTCGGCGCTCCCGGCGCAGGTGCGCGCCGTTTGCGACAGCACCGCCGCCAATCACTCATCCATGCGCGTGGATATGGAGAGCGGCAAACGAACCGAGATTGATGCGATCGTCGGCTGGTTACTGTCGCGTTTCACACCGCATCCGCCTGCAACACCGATACTCAGTGAGCTGTATGACGCAGTAAAAAAACGAGAGTCGGAGGTGTTAGGCGCTTAGAGGAGTGCGAGCAATGAGGCCACGACCACCCAGACCCCGGTCGCCCGGTTTATGGCCTTTTGCGCTGTCTCTACCGCGGTCACAACGCCCTGAGGGTCATCCAACTCCTCGTCATCAAGGCGCCACGCGCGGGTGACACCCTGCGCCAAAAGAGTCTCGGCAGTCACCCCAGTATCGAGTGCCTCCCGGGTCAACAAGCCCTTTGATCGGTCGAAGTCACCCAGCACACAGAAGGTGAGCATTAAGACCCTCGATGGCAACCAGTCCAATAGACGCTGGGCCGCATCAAAGCGCCCGTCGCTGTCAGTATTGGCCAACGCCACCAGCCGATAGGCTGCCGCGCCGAAGGGCCCCAGCAACCAGAAGTACAGCACGGGCGGAAACCATCGAGCGAAACCGCGGTAGGCGAAATCACGCAGCGCGCGCTGGCCGCGCGCCTCTCCCGAGTCTCGGTCAGCGGCGGATTCGCTCAGCAGCATGGCTGCCCCTTCCTCGTCGCCGACGCGGGCGCGAGCCAGAAAGCGCTGTAACTCGGTGGGGTAGTCTCCCCTGCCCAGTGAAAAATACAAAAGTGCCGTTCCCAGGAGCGCCTCAGCGAGGCCACCCAGAAACGCCTCCAGAGCCCACAACACCGTCACTCCCGCAAGTAGCGGCGCGCCGACACGCAAGGCCAACGAGGGCCAAAGATCGAGCTCAACGGCGTCGACGCGACGGCTGAGCGCATAAAACCAACGATCACCATGCAGTGGCCCACCCGCACCCAACAGCGCAAAAAGGCCTACCGCAACAATGAAAATGAGGTACGACACTTCCGTGCCTCCTTACTGCTGTGACTGACTCGCGACAACGCGAGACCAGTCAAATGCCGGTCCCGGATCGGTCTTACGACCCGGCGCAATATCGCTGTGGCCAACGATAGCATCGTGCCGGATATGGGGGTATTGCTTTGTCAGGACCGCCAATAGCTGATTCAAGGCGTCGTACTGCGAGTCGGTATAGGCCTCCTCGTCACAGCCCTCAAGTTCGATACCAATACTGAAATCATTGCATTGCTCTCGCCCCTGCCAGCAGGAGGTACCCGCGTGCCAGGCCCGCACATCAGTTGAGACAAACTGCACCACCTCGCCGGTACGCCGAACCAGAAAATGGGCTGACACCTCGAGGCCGGAGATATCAGCAAAATACGGGTCCGCGTCAGGATCGAGCGTATTGGTAAACAGCGCTTCAATCTCGGGACCACCATACTGGCCCGGCGGCAGAGAGATACCGTGTATGACGACCAGCTCGGTCACTGCCCCCTCAGGTCGGGGGTTACAATTAGGAGACGGCACGCGACGGACACCTGCGAGCCAGCCCCCGTTGATCTTCCATTGGTCAGTGGTAGTCGTCACGGGGTAATCTTATCGCAGACTTGGGAGAACGAGCGCAGGACGCTCCTTTCGATAATCGATGCCGTTGGAACCACTGCCAGCCATGATCACCGCAGAGTACATTGCCAAAATTGTTGCCCAAGCGCTCGCTGAGGATATCGAGAGCGGAGATATCACGGCGGAGCTCATCGGCGGTGACGTGCAGGCCCGTGGCAGCATCGTGACGCGAGAGAGCGGCATCCTTTGCGGGACCGCTTTCGCAGTGGAGGCCTTTCAGCAGATTAATCCCAGCTGCCATCTGGAATGGGCTGCGCAGGATGGCGATGTGCTCGCAGCCAGCAACACACTGTGCACCCTGAGCGGACCCGCACGGGCACTCCTGACCGCAGAACGCACGGCACTCAATTTCTTGCAGTTGTTATCGGGTACCGCGACGACCGCAAGCCACTATGCCGCGCGTGTGGCACACACCGAGGTCAAGCTGCTCGATACCCGCAAAACTGTGCCTGGGCTGAGATTGGCACAGAAATACGCCGTGACCTGCGGGGGGTGTTACAACCACCGCATCGGATTGTTTGATGCCTTCCTGATCAAAGAGAACCACATCTCGGCCGCCGGTGGCATTGCCGAGGCCGTCGCCGCAGCGAGAAGCGTCGCACCCGGCAAGCCGGTAGAAGTCGAGGTAGAGAACGAGGCGGAACTAGAGCTGGCGCTCACGGCGGGTGCAGACCGCATCATGCTGGATAACTTTACGCTGGAGGGGCTCCGAGGTGCCGTGGCACACGCGGCGGGTAGAGCTGAGCTTGAGGCGTCGGGCAACGTCACCGATGAGACCCTGGTCGCCATCGCAGAAACCGGCGTCGACTTCATCTCAATCGGCGCGCTAACCAAACATGTCAGGGCTTTGGATCTGTCGATGCGGATCGACTGACCCCGCTAGCTGTGGGTGGGCTAGCTGTGGATGGGCTCGCTGCTCACCAGTACGCCGTTGCGATCCGCGTAGAGCCAGTCACCGGGCGCTACCGGTACCTCACGTAACAGCAGCGGAATATCCCGATCGCCGACCCCCTGCTTATCCGTTTTAACGGGGCACACCCCGAGCGCCTGCACACCGATATCGATTTCATCGATGACCTCAACATCGCGAATCGCGCCGATCACAACGACCCCTGCCCACCCATTATCCGAGGCGAGCTGAGCGAGACGATCACCGAGCAGCGATCGGTGCAGGGCGCCCTGCCCATCCACCAGCAACACCCGACCTTCACCCGGCTCAGCGACTGCTTCAGCTACCCGGGAGTTGTCGGCGTGGCAAGCTATCGTGGAGGCAGGGCCCGCAAAGCGCTCCCGGGCACCAAACAAACGAAACTGAAAGCCCAAATGCTGGGCCGCGGGATGCTTATCCGATAGATCGGGCGTCGTGAATAAAAGCACCGGTTCAGAACCAGTCATAGGAGAACGCAGACAGGCTCTCACCCGGCGCGTCGACGGCGCCCGCGTGGGCGCGCGCCCTGGGCAGCAAGCGCTCCATGTAGAACTGCGCGGTATTCACTTTTCGGTCACAGAACACAACCCGATCGCCGTTAACGGACAAATTGGCCGCCACCAGCGCGCCGCGCGCCAGCTGCCAGCCGCCGAACAGGTAGCCGGTCTGCATCATGTAATCAAAGGAGCCACCCAAGGCGGCAAAACGGTCATCACCCAATGTGGCGAGCAGACGCTGCGTCGTGTCGACGTGATCCGCGAGGGATTCCGCAAGACGCGACCCCATACTGTGGAGCCGCGGGTCATTGTGGTCCTGGAGCGTGGCGGCAACCTCACGGATCTCGGCCTGCATGGCCTCCATGGTGGCGCCACCGTCGCGACCGAGCTTGCGATTCAGCAGGTCCGCGGCCTGGATGCCATTGGTGCCCTCATAGATCGGGGTAATGCGCACGTCCCGCAGATACTGCGCGGCACCGGTTTCCTCAACGTAGCCCATGCCGCCGTGTACCTGCACCCCCAAAGAGGTGACCTCCATACCCAGCTCAGTGAGCCAGCCTTTGATCACCGGGATCATCAGATCAATACGGCGCTGACTCGCCTCGCGGGTCACCGCGGGACCGGCGTGGGCAAGGTCCATGGTCACCGCCTCGGAATACGCCAGCGCGCGCATGGCTTCATTGAGCGCACGCATCGTCAGCAGCATGCGCTTCACATCGGCGTGCTCGATAATCGATACCCCGCCCTGAACCCGCTCCCGCGCGTAGGCTACCGCCTTTTGGTAAGCGCCCTCGGAGGCACCGAGACCCTGCAAGCCCACCTTGAGGCGCGCCTCGTTCATCATCGTGAACATGCAGGCGAGGCCCTGATTCTCTTCGCCCACCAGGTAACCGATCGCACCGCCGTTGTCGCCGTAGGCCATGACACAGGTGGGACTGCCGTGAATACCCAGCTTGTGCTCAACGGAGACCGGGTAGGCATCGTTGCGCTCGCCCAGTGAGCCGTCCTCATTCACCGTGAACTTGGGCACCAGAAACAGCGATATACCGCGGCTGCCCTCGGGCGCATCAGGAAGACGCGCCAAGACCAGATGGATGATGTTATCGGTCGCGTCGTGATCACCCCAGGTGATGTAAATCTTCTGCCCATAAATGCGGTAATGATCGCCCTCGCGCTCGGCGCGGGTTTTCATGGGACCCAGATCGGACCCGGCTCCAGATTCCGTGAGGTTCATGGTGCCCGACCACTCACCCGAGTATATTTTTTCGAGATAGGTGGATTGAAGTGCTTCGTTCGCGTGGGCCGAGATGGCCAGCGCAGCACCGGCGCTGAGGAAAGGTTCAAGCGCAAAGGCCATGTCGGCACTGTTCCACATCTCGCAAGCAGCGGTGCCGAAAAGCTCAGGCAGGCCCTGCCCGCCCTGATCCTGCGGTGCCGAAATACCGACCCAACCACCGGCGCCCAATTGCTGAATGGCCGCGCCATAGCCTGGCGGAATGGTGACCGCGCTGTCACTGCAGCGCGCCGGATGCGCATCACCGACCCGCCGCAGGGGCGAGACCACATCGGAGGCGAACTTGGCGGCTTCATCGAGGAGCGCTGTGGTCAGGTCACTGCCCAAACCCAGCTCCGCGTAATGGGGGAGCTCACCCAGCACCGAGCCGACATCGAGCACGTCGTCGATCAGAAACTGCATGTCATCCGTGGGGGCCGTATACATCGTGTCTTCCTCGTTTTGGATTCGTCTCGGCGCGCGGCTTCGACTGCGCCGTTCGCCTGGGTACCGCCCATTTTTGCTACGTCGGAACCATACGGCAAAAATATGACCAAAGAGTTATAATTCACCACATGAATAAAGGCTGGCACGCCTGACACGCATTATATGAAAAACCTCAACCAAATTGATCTCAATCTGCTGGTTTATCTGGAGGTGCTGCTACGCGAGCGCAATGTGACCCAAGCCGCGAATCAACTGGGGCTGTCACAGCCCGCCATGAGCAACGGACTCAGAAGACTGCGCGCCCTGTTTGACGATCCACTGCTGGTACGCACCTCTGAGGGCATGACCCCCACTGAACGCGCACTGGAGCTGGAACCTCTGGTCAAGGAGATTCTCTTGGGCGTGGATCGCGCCATGCAGCCCGCCACCGAGTTCGAGCAGGGCGAGGCGCAGATGGTGGTGCGCATCATGGCCAGCGACTATGCCGAGTCCACACTTTTCCCTGCGGTGCTCACGCAACTCCGCGAACACGCCCCGGGTATCACGCTCGACATCATGAACCCTTCGGATGTGAGCTTTCTGGACGTGGAGCGCGGCAAGGTCGACCTGGTCATCAACCGCTTTGATCAGATGCCGCAGTCTTTTCATCAGATCACGCTCTGGAAGGACAGCTTCTCCTGCCTGATGAGTGCCGACAATCCGATCCTTGAGGACTTCTCGCTCAAAAGCTATTTGAGCGCCGATCACATCTGGGTCAGCAAAACCGGCATGGGGGTCGGCGTGGGGGTGGACCCTGGTGACGTGCAGCGACTGGGCTGGGTTGATGCCGCGCTCGCACAGCAGGGCGAGAAGCGACAGATACGCGTCTTTACCCGCCACTACCAAGCCGCCATGACCCTCGCGGAGCAAAACGACTTGATCGTGACCCTGCCAACCCGAGCGACGCGCCTGAAACACGACCACCCGCGCGTCGTCATTCGGGAAGTGCCTTTTGCCATCCCGCCGCTGGAACTCAAAATGGCCTGGAGCCCGCTGCTTCATAACAACGCGCCCCATCGTTGGGTGCGGCAGTTCATTACCGGCATTGCCCGGGCACTGCCGGGCGACACTGACGCCTAGCTATAAACTCTGCGAATACCGTTTATCGCCTGGATCACTGTCATCAATAGTAGTGACTGAGTAGAGTGACACCCTCGCAACTTCCCGCACAGAGCGCGCGCCGACAAACGTGCTCTAGACATCCGCACGACAGCAGGAAATGAACCATGTCCAATCGAATCCAGTGTGCCGACCTACACATCGACGAGGCGCTCCACTCACTATTAGTCAACGAGATCGCGCCGGGCACAGGGATTGATCCCGATCATTTCTGGCAGGGGGTAGCCGACATCTGGGCAGCGCTGGGTCCTGAGAACCAGCGGCTCTTGGGGGAGCGGGATTCTTTGCAAAAGCACATTGACCAGTGGCATCGCGACCACCAGGGCGAAGCGTTCGACGCCGAAGCCTACGAGGCATTTCTCAGGGAGATCGGCTACCTGCACCCCGAGCCGGCCCCCTTCAGCATCACCACTGACAACGTCGACCCGGAGATTGCGCAGATTGCGGGCCCGCAGCTCGTGGTGCCAGTCATGAATGCGCGCTATGCGCTCAACGCTGCGAACGCGCGCTGGGGCAGTCTGTACGACGCGCTGTATGGCACCGACGCCATACCCGAGGACAGTGGTGCGGAGCGCGGCGGCGCATACAACCCGGTCCGCGGCGAGCGCGTGATCGCCTGGGCGCGGGACTTCCTGGATACCCATTGCCCACTGACCGGCGGCAGTCACGCTGAGGCCACGGCTTATGTCATCTCAGCAGGCGCACTCTCAGTTCAGCAAGCGTCAGGCGACTCCGCAACGCTGGCAGACCCCTCCCAGTTCGTGGGCTACATCGGTAACGCCGATGCGCCGGAAAGCATCGTGCTCTGCCACAACGGCTTGCATATCGAGATTCAGGTTGATCGCAGCCACGCTGTAGGCGCGACCGATGCCGCGGGCGTGAAAGACGTCTGCCTCGAATCCGCTCTGACCACGATTCAGGATTGTGAAGACTCGGTGGCCGCAGTCGATGCCGAGGACAAGGTCGTGGTCTATCGCAACTGGCTGGGGCTGATGAACGGCGACCTCACCGACACCTTCAAAAAAGGCAGTGACACGCTGACTCGGCGCTTGAACCCCGATCGCACCTTCACCACTCCGGAGGGTGGCACGCTGACACTCCCCGGCCGCAGCCTGCTGTTTGTCCGTAATGTCGGCCACCTAATGACCAACCCAGCCATCCTCAACGCCGCGGGCGAGGAGATCCCCGAAGGGTTCATGGATGGGCTGTTCACCACCTTTTGCTCGCTCCACGACCTGCAAGGCGATAGCGCGCTCAAAAACTCGCGTACAGGCTCCATGTATATCGTGAAACCGAAGATGCACGGCCCGGACGAGGTGAGTCTTACCGTCGAGCTGTTCTCGAAAATCGAGGACCTGCTAGGGTTGCCGCGCCATACCCTCAAGGTCGGCATCATGGACGAGGAGCGCCGCACCACCGTGAACCTTGCCGAGTGCATTCGCCGCGCCAGCGAGCGCGTGGTGTTCATCAACACTGGCTTCCTCGACCGCACCGGCGACGAGATTCACACCAGCATGGAAGCTGGTGCCGTGACCGCAAAGAGCGCTATGAAAGCCGAGACCTGGATCAACGCCTATGAGGACTGGAACGTTGACGTGGGTCTGGCCTGCGGCCTGCAGGGCAAGGCGCAAATCGGGAAGGGCATGTGGGCCATGCCAGATCTGATGGCCGAGATGCTCACCGCCAAAGTGGGCCACCCCAAGGCTGGTGCCAACTGCGCCTGGGTGCCCTCCCCGACCGCCGCAACACTGCACGTGTCGCACTACCATCGGGTCTCGGTGGCCGAGGTGCAAAAGACCCTCGCAGGGCAAGCGCGACGCACACTGGCTGAACTACTGACCATCCCACTGGGTGACTGCAAGAACCTGTCGGCAGAGCAGATTCAGCAGGAGCTGGATAACAACGTCCAGGGCATGCTTGGCTACGTTGTGCGCTGGGTCGAGCACGGCGTGGGCTGCTCCAAAGTGCCCGATATCCACAACGTGGGGTTGATGGAAGACCGCGCCACGCTACGCATCTCGAGCCAGCACATTGCCAACTGGCTTCACCATGGAGTGATCTCCGAAGAGCAGGTGCGGGAGACCCTCGCCCGCATGGCCGCCGTGGTGGATGAGCAGAACCAGGCGGATCCAGATTACCGGCCCATGGCACCCAATCAGGAGTCCAGCCAGGCCTTTCAGGCGGCCTGCGAGCTGGTCTTTGCCGGCACGACCCAGCCCAGTGGTTATACGGAACCCGTGTTGCACACTCGCCGGTTGGCCTACAAAGCGGAAGCCTAGCCCCGCCACACCCACCCATCACAATAGGACGCGGTGAATCGCGCCTGATCCTCTTTGTATGAAGATTTGGGGTTGAAATCTGACTTTCAATTCGCGAATATATTCGCAAATCGCGAATTAATTTTAATTTGCGATCATGTAAAGCCTCTTTCTTCACAAAGGACACCATTGCCGGCTTGGGTGGCTCTTTGGGCTCTATAGGGCAATGCAAACGTTTCAAAGGAGCGAAACATGAAGCAGCCAAAGCAACAAAAAGGTTTTACCCTCATCGAGCTGATGATCGTCATCGCGATTATCGGGATTTTGGCGGCAGTCGCGCTGCCCGCTTACAGCACCTATACCAAAAAGGCGAAATTTTCAGAGGTCATCGCAGCTGTAGCGCCCTACAAAACAGCTATTGATCTAGCAGTTCAGAAAAACACATGCGCCTCGGCCCTAGAAGATCTCAACGCTACGCTCGCGAGCGGTGGTAATGATGCTGCGTCGACATGTGGACTACCCCCTGCCGCAGACGCTACCGGGGTCATCACCTCAGTGGAAGTCGCTAACGGTGTTATCACTGCTACGGGCAATGGAGATGTTGATAGCCTCACCTATACGCTCACACCAACTGCCTTCGGAGCGCCGGTGCAATGGACAGAGGGCGGTACCTGCGAAACTGGAGGGCTCTGCTAATCTCGATTCATTGGAAATGCGCAAAAGAGGGTTCTGCCCCCTTCTTAAAGGTCACTATCAAGTTTTGCTGAACCCTTAACCTAAACACGTGGGAGGTGTTCATTATTTGTTAGGAGTTAGATCGGAACCAAAACTGCGCCAAAAAAAAGGGTTAGCCTCTGTCGAGGCTAAACTTTGAATCAAACATGAATTCACCCGTCTCCAAAGAAATCCAGTCGACGATCAGGGGCCTCGCAGGCCGCTTAATGAATGAGGGTGTGCTCACGGCCGAGCAAGCGAGAGAAGCTGAGCAGGACGCCAAGTCCATGCGCGTCTCGCTGATTCGCTATCTGATCGACACACTGGACGTAGACAGCCGCGAACTGGCCGAGATGGCCTCGGCCGAGTTTGGTCTACCCGTTTTTGATCTCAATGCAATGAACCGCGAGATGCTCCCCGAGCAGCAGATCGATGGCGAGATGATGCTCAAGCAACATGCCGTGCCGCTCTTCCGCCGCGGTGACCGGCTGTTTGTTGCTGTTTCAGACCCCATGAACCTCGGCGCGTTGGATGAGTTCAAGTTTGCCGCAGGCATCAACACCGACGCGGTGCTGGTGGAAGATGAAGCACTCAGCAAGCTGATTGCTGACCTCGCCGAGCAGTCATGCGGCTTTGATAACGACATGGCTTCCCTTGGAGCCGATAACGATTACGACCTAGAGATCGGCGACGGCTCTGTCGAGGAAGAAGACGACGCTCGTGACGCGGCGGGCGACACGCCGATCGTGCGGTTCGTGAATAAGGTGTTGCTGGATGCCATCAAGCAAGGAGCATCGGACATTCACTTTGAGCCCTACGAAAAAGACTATCGGGTGCGCTTTCGCACCGACGGCATTCTGCGAGAGGTGGTAAAGCCGCCGCGGAATGTGGCACCGCGACTCGCTGTGCGTCTGAAGGTAATGGCTCAAATGGATATTTCGGAGCGGCGCGTCCCCCAGGATGGGCGCATCCAGATGAAACTCTCAAAGAAGCGCGCCATCGACTTCCGCGTGAACTCCCTTCCGACCATGTACGGGGAAAAAATCGTGCTGCGGATCCTCGACCCGACCTCGGCCCAGATAGGGATCGATGCGCTGGGTTACGAGGAGGACCAACAGGCGCTCTATGTGGAGGCGCTTAAAAAGCCGCAAGGTATGATTTTGGTCACCGGACCCACGGGCTCCGGTAAGACCGTCTCGCTCTATACCGGGCTCGGCATTTTGAACGAGCCC
>Ga0255779_1004724_pt1 | contig 12971 bp, 10 predicted proteins | sample 011ome_21_FD_179977 | JGI IMG/M metagenome (GOLD analysis project Ga0255779, IMG submission 179977) | Coastal salt marsh microbial communities from the Groves Creek Marsh, Skidaway Island, Georgia - 011508AT metaG (version 2) | ecosystem: Environmental > Aquatic > Marine > Intertidal zone > Salt...
GGACAGGATAGTGGCCTTGACGCTTCCCCGGAGTCACTCGCCTGACAAACGCCATGAAGCCGTAAGCTAAATTGGCAACAACTGCGATGTAGTAGAAGTAACCACACCTGACCCAAATGACATGAATGTCCAACATGGCAATGACGGCAAAAAACCAACGATAAAACACAAAATCACAGTCGGGTGATTTCTGATGTTATCTGATAGGTGTTTCTCGCCCCCATACGAGCTTGAGCCCAGCGTAAATGTAGATATAGATCGCACGCGAGATAATCTAGCAGAGCTCATAATTTCCTGCGCTGTAACTGTCGACCGTTGTCGACGAACAGAGTAACAGGGGTAAACATGGCGACGCTTAGAATTAAAGCTACCATCGAGAAGACCGACACCTGCCGAGAGAGCAGCGAGGGTTATCGCAATCTGTGCGATGGCAAGCAGAGTCTGTTAATCGATTAGCTCATCTACCTACGCACCGACGCTTATAGGCGAGGCCCAATACCTCTTAGTTAACGTGTCTTAGTTGAATTTACGTTCTTCCCACCATGGGAAGAATTCGGGCATGTCACTGCTGACCTTACCAGGGTAGCTAGCAGGGCGCTTCTCGAGGAAGGATTTAACGCCTTCCTGCGCGTCTTCAGACTTACCTGTGAAATAAACACCGCGGGAATCCACCTGATGCGCCTCCATCGGATGGTCTGCACCTAACATCTTCCACATCATTTGACGCGCCATTGCTACGGACACCGCTGACGTCTCATTACAGAACTCCCTCGCCAACTCTCGCGCCGCCGGCAGAAGTTCATCCGCCGGATATATTGTTCTAACAAAACCCCGCTCTAGCGCCTCATCGGCTTTGAATACACGCCCTGAGAACGTCCACTCGAGAGCCGTGCTAATTCCAACCACACGCGGGAGAAACCAACTCGAGGCAGCCTCTGGAACGATACCTCGTTTCGAGAAGACAAACCCATATTTGGCGTCTTCGGACGCCAAGCGGATGTCCATCGCACATTGCATAGTCGCGCCAATACCCACCGCAGGGCCGTTGCAGGCCGAAATTACAGGTTTTAAGCACTCGTATATGCGCAGCGTGAGCAATCCACCGCCATCTCTCGGAATTCCCGGATCCGTCGGCTTGTAATTAAACGTGTCTCCACCACCGGCTAAATCAGCGCCAGCACAGAACGCGCGACCTGAACCGGTAAAAATGATCGCTTTTACTTCATCGTCAGCATCGGCCGCATCGAGCGCTGCGATGACCTCATCGCGCATGACGTTATTGAAGGCATTCAAACGCTCGGGACGGTTGAGTGTGATTGTGAGGATACCGTCCTCTACATCGTACAAAATGGTTTCGTAGTTCATAAATAAGATTCTCCTACCTCGTTTGGCGTGCGCCCAGCCTCAAGCGTCACCGCTTATTCTTATGGTTCGCTTTATCCCCGCAGTAATCGATTTTTGTCATACCCGCTTTGTCGTGCTTTCTTATTCTTCGATCTCCCTCGCTCTCTCGGTCTCTCACTTCCCGTGTTTACCAGACCGCATTCTTAACGGACGAACCATTACTCACGTCTCAAATGGCAAGGCAAAAGCCTATTTTTCTTTCAGCATTGGTCATGCCCAGTGGTGCGTTCCTAAACCACTGTTACGCAGTGTCTATCCCCGTTGAGGTGTCACAAGCCTAACCTCAAACCGCGGCGCGAACCTTGAAGTGTCGAAACACCGAGACTTAACCAAGGCTCAGCATTTCCTCCAGCCTCACAATACACCCTTCCATACTACCTTTAATGAAGGGCTCAATTGCAACCGGCTCTACGCTCGCTTGCCAAACCAGTCTACATCCAGTGTTGGTGGGCGTTACTTGCATTTGAGCACGATGTGATTCGAGGTTCCCTGGACTTTCGAAACAAGAATACTCAAGTGCCATAGCCTCGTTGTCTAGCCGTAAAATACGCTCTTTGATCGCTCCCGCACCCGGTAAATCGAGTGAACGCACTTCTCCATCAAAAGAACAACTTTTCACACCTGGCACCCAGTCGACCCGATCCGGCGTCCCTAAGATTTCCCACAGCGCCTCGGGCGCTACAAAAAACTCATGATCAATAATGACCGCCACACATCCTCCTTACTTACTTACTGTCGAGCATCCAGAATTAGTGTGCTCGGTAACAGCGAATTCATAAAACGCTAGTGAGATGATTAACAGATTAGAGCGCCTCCAGCGCTAGGCGATTGGGCGCTCCGTAATTCTCATCAACGTAACTCTTTTCGTACCTATTTCATCCAGGCTTCAGGCCAGCCTCCCGCCGACGCGCGTTCAACTTGGTTACCTCTTATATTAAGATCCTGGCATTAGCGCTTTGTTTACAGTCAACCGACAACACCCGCTTGATGCAACTTGCTAGAAAACCATTGTCAAAGGACACTATCGAAATCTGGTGATGTGGACAATCGCATCCGCAAACCCACAACTCGCGACTCAGACTATCTCATTCGGTTCTTGATGTCGGTTATCCCAAAAACTTGGGCGGACGAAGATGATAGTCTCCATTTGAGGGACCCAAGCGGCTTCAACTGAGCGTCTTTTGAATGCCGAAAGCAAACCACACTTAAGGAGACGAGCCCATGACCCAGTTGACTGTATGGCATAACCCCCGCTGCTCTAAGTCACGCGCGACGCTGGCGCTGCTCGACGAGCATGGGGTGACCCCAAACGTGGTGTTTTATCTTGAAACGCCGCCAACGGCTGACGAAATTAAGCAGGTGCTAGAACGGTCAGGAAAAACCGCCATTGAGCTTGTCAGGATGGGTGAGAACGTATTCAGCGATCTGAATTTGTCGAAAGCCTCAACTGAAGAGTCCCTTATCGAGGCCATGGCGTCGAATCCTATACTTATTGAGCGCCCTGTCGTTATTTCTAAAGATCGTGCGGTCTTGGGTCGTCCGCCCGAGAATGCGCTGAATCTCATCTGACACGGCTGACTTCCAAGCTTTGCGTTACTGATAATGTCAAATGCCAAGACGCGCTTTGCGTTTCTAACTGTAACTGCCGCGTTTGCATAGGCCCCCTGCCCCTCCCCTACCTACTCTACGCTGCACCCAAGCACTATCCGCCTGAAAAACCCACAGCTTGTATACGGTGCTAGGCACCCATCTAGGGGGCTATCCTCATATGCTTTTGTTGAGCTTTGGAGGCGCCTACAAATGCAGGTGCAAGGCGTCGAAAAATGTATCGGTGCCGAAAGTTACTCAAGCGGTTGATGTGACGAGAAAGTTAGATACTATTCTTTGGGAGGACCCAGCCTGATCTTGACACGATAAGGCTCTTAGTAGATTTGGTAGCCACATAAGAAATACTAACGCCCGCAATACGTTAAGCGGTAGCTCTTGTTGAGCCCTTGCCTAAATAGTGTAAAGACCAAAGCAGAGGATGCGGTCGATAAAACGACAATAACAACGGCACCCAATAACAAAAAAAAAGCAGACGGAGAAGGTAGGGACAGAATGAGCGAACATAACAGCGCAGCTTGGATGCTTCGGTTCACCCTCGCAGTCGCATGCTTTTTAGCTGCCTTGGCAGCTCTGTCAGGCTTGATGGGTGTGGGTACAACGCTGTCACTGTACCTCGCTTCAGGCTGGTTCGCCTTCACTGCAATGGCCTTGCTAATCTGGCCTAAGCTCTCCTTGCGGGGATATCAAATAATTTCTATCGCGGTGTTGAGCCTACTCATTCTCCGGTGGGGGTACTCTTGGCTCCTTGCTCCCCCCGAGCAGGTGATTATCGGACTCTCAACGGGACTCCTCTACACACCATTATTCATGACCATCACCACCATCCTGATGTCCGGTCGCGGAAAGACAATATGCATTTCGGTCGGCGTGATTATGGGTTTACTCGTTTCATTGGGAGGTAGTCGTCCCGAGCTAACGACAAGTTACCTTGGCGATTGGCGACTCGGGCCGCTTATAGCGGCGGTTTATGCGGTATTCGGGTGGCTGCTCACCAACTGGGTAGCAGAACGCAAAGCGCTTAGCATTCGAACCAATGAAACGGAGGCGCTGGCCAAAAAGGCGAATACTGACCCACTCACGGGCATCAACAATCGCCGAGCGGCCGACAGCTGGATGAAAGAACGCGAGGATAGTGCCCGCCGTTGCGGTGTGATCTTCATAGACATCGACCACTTCAAACGTATCAACGACTCACTAGGGCATGATGTTGGTGACAAGGTCCTTGTGGAGGTCGCTCAGTTAATGAAGGACAACATTCGTAATGATGACTTTATCGCGCGTTGGGGCGGTGAAGAGTTCGTGGTGCTACTTAGTAGCGTCTCGGTTGAGGAAACGTCTGGCATTGCTGAAAAACTGAGGAGAAATATCGAAAAACTCTCCAAACCTGAGCTACCGTCGATTACCGCGAGTTTTGGTGTGTCCCATGCGCCCAGGGGAGAGGACCTTTCGGAGGCTATCAAAAGAGCCGACGTCGGCCTTTACCGCGCGAAAAATAGAGGCCGAAACAGGGTGGAGGTTGAGCCTACTGCTTAGCAAACTACGCTGCAGCTACGTAACTCACAACTACTTGATCCAGTGCGGCAAAACTTGGTTGATAGTGTTCATGCTTTGACGCAGAGCAATCTCAGTTCTTTTACCTCCCGAATGACTTGGTCCGAGAACTTAAACCATACCCACCAACACCGACCCCAAACGCAAAAAGGCCCAGCCTGGCAGCCTCAGTTAACCAAAAGGCCCGTCGGTGGCTCGAGGGGTTTATCGCAGCAGGGTTTCATTATGGACTGATGACGTGGCTTCGGTGGGACTTTGTTCTCGGCGGCCATTTTATGGAGTTCAGCCTGCGCGTATGCCCCTTAGCTAGGCTCTTCCAAACTCGACATCGTAGCCACAAAATCTCCCTCACATGAAATCGCCGTATCGCTTTAGTACGTCAGATTGAAAGCCCCTACGGGCTTTATAAACACGTTTCTAAATGGCGGAGCGGACGGGGTGGGACTCGAACCCGCCTCCCCGGCGAGACAGGCCAGCATTCTAATCAACTGAATTACGGGGTTTTTTCTCAGACTGAACAGTCTGCACCAGCAGAAAGTCTTCCAGATCCACCCAAGTTAGACAGATTTTTAGAGCAACAACTTCATCGCATACCAAGCGAAATACACTCTGGGGTTGGCTACCGCGTACTAAGCTAGAAGTGTTCCGGATAAATCTATAAGAGCCGCATTTTCAATAAAGCGCTATTTCATAGGTACCAAATGCCTAAGCCGAGCGCTTGGCTAGGCTTGTCGGAAGCTATGAAACTACGAAACTTTTATGGCAGCTCCAGACCTGTTCACTCGTGACTGCCCCGATATAGTCTGGCTCTTCAAAAGCTCTCCTGTCTTCAGGTCAGTGTAGGTTACGACGGCCTCAAACTGAGATTGTACGTACTGAGTACTGATAATATAGAAATTCTGCCCTTCCTCATCGATACCCCCTACCTTAATAAGCAGCGTGCATTTGACTTCAGCTTTTCCTTTATCGTTTGTAGGTATCGCGTTACCCATTAGGATCTTATTTTCGAGGTATGCTTTGTAAAACTCAGCGCTCTCTGAATTCCCCAGATAACTAACTTCAGTCAGAACTTTCCTACCTCTAATCGGAAAAGTATCAAGCTCAGCAAAGGCATTGTCCATCGCTTGTGTAAGAGCCACCTGACCGATACGTGAACCTACTGATGTATCAATTCCGATGCCTGTGCTGGTAGATGAACATCCCACTAAGGCAATTACCGATAGCGCTAGAACTGCACTCATCAATGATTTCAATATGTTATCCATATATTTTTCCTGTATGACTAAATTAAATAAATTTGACTCAGAAGATATCACGCGTAATGAGTTGCGTTGTCAATTGCCTACACCCTACATTTGCCAGAGCAATGCATTGGCTTTTGTCGCGGCCGGGGCTTTATAGTCCTTTCACCACAGCCTATGAAAAATCGGCTATCGCGACATTCAAACAGCACGCGTGCGTAGACCACCTTGATAAGCTGTGCAACCGTACATCAAAATATGCACCCAGCAAAGGACGTGATTAGGCGTCTGCTTACGCATACACCTACTTTAGCTTGGGCGATTTTTCGTTATCTCCCGAGACCTCGGCGCTGGTCATCACACCCTACCCCCCGGGGAATCAGAACTCTTCTCACTGTCTAAGTAGTTCCCCGCCAGACACATCAGGAGACAATTAAAAAAAGGCCCTCAGACACGGGGGGCCTGCTTGCAGTTCTATAGCTACTGTTGTTTCCGAGTAGGTACAGCAGAGGCTTTTTACCTCTCGACGCAATAAGTGTCGCTGGAAAGGAAGTTCAATTAGTAATGTTCTGCTGCTCCAAGGATCAAGCCTAGAATTGCAAAAGGTATAAGGACTATCCCACCAACAATAGCTAAGGTTGTTTTTGCTCCATCAATGGTTTCGATCTCCACAGACGCAATATCCTGCAATTGGATAATAATCCCTGACCCGACGGACGTTCCCATAGTCACTACATTTGTATCTTGGGGAGCGAGCTGAGTGCCGATAAGCTCTGTCTCTGATACCGACACAACTCTCAAGTAATAACTGTCTCCATCGCGTTTAATCACGCTGAGTTTATCGCCCTCCGACACAACAGAAGACAATGGAGTCTGTTCGATGCGTTCTACTTTGTTCATTGAGGTGCATGAAATCAACATAGACAGTATGCACGTCACCGCTATTAATTTACGCATTAGTGAAAACTCCCGGCTACACGTCATAGAGCTTATTATTGAAATGGCCAAATATTCAATACGTGGGAACCACAACCAACTCTTTTGAAGCGGCATTTAAGGTTATCCCGCGGCTGATCTTGAGCTTCTTTCATAATTTCACCATAGGCATTGCGGTGTGCCTGAGTCGGTTCAATTCTATAGAAATAGGGGCGCGACTAGTCTTCTGTCACGGCAGAGGCGTCTACTTGCAACCCTTGCTTCCCGAATACCCGCTGATACAAATGAACAGACCCGTATAAAAACCAAGAAACAACAAAGCCCCACCAAAGAATAAAGAACCAGTCGTTCTTTTCAGTGCCATTCCAGCTTAGCCACTCAAAAACGAAAGCCTCCATAAATAGGTCAAACGCCAGTAGTGCAAAGAAGCCGAAAATCCACAAAATGAAGAAAGTAAGTTTGCTCAATGATTTTGACATAGCTTAGTAAGCCTCCTCTTTAATTGCTGATCCCTGGCTGATGTGCTGCCCGGATTGCAGTACGCCTCCATGTATTCAAGCGGGGATGTCGGCAGTAACCCTAGCTAACCCAGAAATGTCCATCTTCTTACCCCATTGGTAGTGCAGCGCATGGGCCTTGGATTTTGACTGCAGTAAGTCGAGGTTTTGCCTAGCAATTGAGACCAATTGTTGCCACTCAGTTAGGATCGGTAATGCCCTAATGATAGCCTGAAGCTTATCTCTGGTTAATATTGATTTTGCAAACCTAGTTCTAACGAGGACAACACGGACATCGGAAGGGATGCGTAACTCGACCTGCCATATTACTGACGTTAGCTATTAACGTATTGGGATGCCCTAGAGTATTAACAGGTTGAGAGTAGATGCCAAGCAACAATCTACCCACGGGACAGAGGAGAGCCCAAATGAAAAAGGCCACACCAGCGAGTGCTGTGCGGCCATTGCACAAAACAGTGATCAAACTAAAGCGGTATAACGCTAGTTGGCGGTTGCCAATGCGCGTTTAATCGCCTGCTGGAGGTCACGTATCAGGTCGTCCGGATGCTCCAGACCCACTGACAATCGGATTAACCCTTCGGTGACACCTGCACTCTGTCTTGCCTCCAAAGGCACACCAGAGTGCGTGGTCGAGGCGGGGTGGCAGACCAACGACTCAGATCCACCCAACGATACCGCGAGTTTAAAAATCTGGAGATTATTCAAAATACGGAATGCTAAGTCTCGGTTGTCATCGATGACAAAGGCAAAGGTCGACCCAGGCCCCGAGCACTGGCTTTTGTAGACCGCTTGAGCACGCTCGTCGCTATCATGCTCAGGATGCAAGATCTTGCACGGCAAGAGTTCGTTGGACGCCAACCAATTGGCTATCTTTGATCCACTTTCTGCTGCCCGCTCCATGCGGAGGGCAAGGGTCTCCATTGAGCGCGCCAACATCCACGACGAGTGAGGGTCTAGCTGGAAGCCGTAAGCAGACCGGGACTGGCGAACGGGCCGCAATGCTTCTTTTGAACCTGTGATGCCCCCTGCTACCAGATCAGAATGTCCGCCTACGTATTTGGTTAGCGAGTAGACGCAAATATCCACACCAAAATCCAACGGCTTTTGAAACACCGGACCCAGCATCGTATTGTCACAAACGACCAACGGCTTTTGGCCGGAGGCTTCTGACCACTTGTCGACAACTTCTCGAACCATTGTCAGATCGATCATGGCATTGGTCGGGTTCGCTGGAGTTTCAAGGTAGACCATCTTAACGGGGCCGTTCTCCGCTGCTGTTTGTAGTGAAGTAAGCAGACAGTCAGCGCTCATGCCATCGGTGAATGGGGTGGGCTTAATATCCCAGCTGCTAAATACCTTACCGAACAGTGTTTCAGTGCCTCCGTATAACGGTGTGTAGCACACGATCGAATCGCCCGGTCGCAGATAAGTCAGAGCAACTGCGCTGATCGCAGCCATGCCCGAAGACGTCAGCAAGGCAGCTTCCGCATTATCGTAGAGAGCAAGACGGTCCTCTACGATTTCTGTGTTTGGGTGATTGAAACGCGAATACACCAAGCCGCCGGCACCCATACCTTCTGGGGCGGGCTTTCGACCCGCAACAACATCAAAAAATTCGGCACCCTGCTCTGCTGTCTTGAAAACAAATGTGGACGTCAAAAATACAGGGGGCTTTACCGCGCCTTCTGAGAGAGCGGGGTCATAACCGTAAGCGGTCATTTGCGTAGAGGGATGAATCGGATGACCATCGATGTGGGTTCGACGAAAATCTTTGCTAGACATAAATACACTCTCTTTATTTCATTTGTTTAATCAAAATCGTGATCGCATCAGATCAAGATGGGTTCGAATATCAGTGATCGAGATCTACTCTCTTAATGTGGTCCACGGAGCAGCAGAATCCGGAAGATTGAACTGCTTGATGGCTTCCCCGTGGATTTTCGCGGGCACCAACTCTTGTTGCACCATGGCTTCAATTGCGGCCAACGCAATGTGATAGCGGCTGACTTCGAAGAAGTCTCGTAAATGGGCGCGTTGATCGCTGCGTCCGAAGCCGTCGGTACCGAGAGAAACAAAGCGACCAGACACATAGGGAGCGATCATATTTGGGACGGCACGGACGTAATCCGTGGCTACGATGACCGGAAGGTCACCCTTCAGCAATGTCTCGACATGGCTCTTGGGCACGGCTTGGTTTGGATGACGGCGTTTTTGTCGTGCCGTTTCCTCCGCGTCCCGCGCTAGTTCTGAGAAGCTGGTGGCACCGAAAATATCCGATGCAATTCCAAATTCAGTGTGCAAAATGTCAGCGGCAGCGATAACCTCTTGTAGGATCGTGCCAGCTCCTAACAAGCGAACCCGAGTGTCGTCCTTGTCTTCACCCCGGCTTGCAAGTCGATACAGCCCCTTGAGAATATCTTCCTCTACACCTTCAGGCATGGACGGCATTGCGTGATTTTCGTTCATTACCGTGAGGTAGTAGAACTCGTCGATTTGGTCTTCCATCATCCTGCGACTACCGTGATCGACAATGACGGCCAATTCATAAACATAAGCCGGATCGTAGCTGCGACAGTTGGGAATGGTTGCCGCTATCAGATGGCTGGTGCCATCCTGATGCTGGAGGCCTTCGCCCGACAGCGTGGTCCTGCCAGCGGTGGCACCAATCAGGAATCCTCGGGCACGTTGATCTGCGGCAGCCCAGATCAGATCACCAACCCGCTGAAAACCGAACATTGAATAGTAGATGTACACCGGCAGCATCGGCTTGCCGTGAATGGAATAGGCGCTGGCTGCCGCGGTCCAGGATGCCATGGCTCCTGCCTCGTTAATACCTTCCTCAAGCAACTGACCGTTTTTCGCTTCTTTGTAATACATCATCGACTCGGCGTCTTCTGGTGTATAACGCTGTCCGTCAGGCGCATAGATGCCTATTTGTCGAAAGAGGTTATCCATGCCAAAAGTCCGTGCCTCGTCGGCGACGATGGGTACTATGCGCGGCCCGAACGTCTTGTCTTTCAGCATACCGCTCAACATGCGGACGAAGGCCATGGTTGTGGACATGACTTTGCCATCGGCCTCGAGCGCAAATTTTGCGTATGTTTTTAGATCTGGGACTGGCGCTACGGCGGAATCCGGAGCCCTACGTTGACGTGTGGGCATGTATCCGCCCAGTGCTTCACGACGCTCACGCAGATACTGCAATTCCTCGCTCTCAGCATCGGGGGTAAAAACGTTCATCTCTTCAACATCCTTGTCCGAGATGGGCAATTGAAAGCGTTCGCGAAACTCGAAAAGCGCTTCGGTATCCAATTTTTTTGCCTGATGCGCAATCATTCGGCTTTCGCCAGCACGCCCCATGCCAAAGCCCTTCTTGGTCTTTGCAAGAATCACGGTCGGGCGTCCCTTGTGCGCTTTAGCGGCAGCAAAAGCGGCATACAGCTTGCGAAAATCATGTCCTCCACGCTTCAGATTATTAATCTCGGCTTCAGTCATATGCTCGACCAACGCCCTTGAGCGGGGATCGTTGTTAAAGAACTTTTCTCTGTTGTAGTCGCCATCTCTAGCACCAAGGTTTTGGTACTGACCGTCTGTCGTCTCCGCAAAACGGGCGAGGAGCACATTCTCGGTATCACGTGCAAACAACTCATCCCATTCAGAGCCCCAGAGAACCTTGATGACATTCCATCCCGCACCGATGAAGAGAGACTCAAGCTCCTGAATGACCTGACCATTCCCTCGAACGGGGCCGTCAAGTCTTTGCAAATTACAATTAACAATGAACGTCAGGTTATCTAGCCCTTCACGGGCTGCCAGGGAGAGCCCGCCGATGGACTCGGGCTCATCCATCTCTCCATCACCGAAAACGCCCCAAACGTGACGGCCCCCGGTATCTGCCATATCACGGGATTCCAGATATCGCATAAAGCGAGCTTGGTACACGGCATTGATGGGTCCGAGCCCCATCGACCCGGTGGGGAATTGCCAGAAATCTGGCATCAACCATGGATGCGGATAGGAGCTCAGACCATTGCCCGCAACTTCCTGCCGGTAGTTGTCGAGTTGCTTCTTACTCAAGCGGCCCTCAAGATAAGCGCGGGAATAAATTCCAGGGGCTGAGTGCGGCTGGTAGAACACCAAATCGCCACCGAAATCCTCGGTACGCGCGCGAAAAAAATGATTGAAACCGGTCTCGAAAATCTCTGCCGCCGAAGCATAACTCGCGATATGACCGCCAAGCCCCCCGTAGGCCTCGTTGGCGCGGATTACCATCGCGAGGGCGTTCCATCGCAAAATAGCCGTTAGCCTAGTTTCAATTTCCAGGTTACCCGGATAGGCGCCCTGCTGTTTCAGGCCGATGGTATTTCTGTAGGCGGAGAACGATTTCACTCCGTGATATATCCCTTCATTTTTGGCGCATGTTTCCAATGTCTTTAGAAGGAACCGCGCCCTGTCCTCACCTACGACGGCGTGGACCCCTTTAAACGCGTCAACCCATTCACGGGTCTCCTCCGGGTCAACATCCCTCAAATCACCATCAAGAGATTCGGTCATATTGAGTCCTTCACACTCCAACTTTGGTATCCATTTGCGGTGATTCGGGTTCCGCTAACGGTTTTATTGCAGACTTCATTCACAGTTCCAACGATAATGATTCTTGGAAAAGCGAATTTTGATTTAGCTATTATCCAGCTTTCGAGTAGTCGAAACTCACTTGTATTCACTAGTTTTTTACTCATAATAGTTGATTATGACTAATATCGATGATTTAGATAAAAAAATCCTCCGTGCTCTGGGAGCAGACGCACGCCTAAGCGTTGAGAAGGTTTCAGAACTGGTAAATCTCTCCGCGACTCCCGTGCGTCGTCGAATCCGCAGACTTGAAAAAGAAAGGGTTATCAGGCGATACACCATTGATGTTGACTTGAACAAATGCGGTTACAGGCAACAGCTTTTTGTCTTTATTAAACTCCAGCAGCGTGATCAAGCGACCATCGCAGACTTTGAGAGCAAAGTGTTAGATCTGCCCGAGGTAACCAGTTGCAGTTTGGTATCGGGGCCCCATGACTATATTCTCACCCTACGACATGAAGACATGGACACTTACAACAGGTTTCTGCGTGAAGTCCTTTCTGAATTGCCCGGAGTCTTTGGAATCGAAACTAGCGTCGTTATTGGGTCGGTTCGAGATGAATTGGTTTCCCCCCTACCAACTCGAAGTTGATTTTTTCAGACTATTTTAAGCGCGAGAAATACGACGACGTGAACCGAATAGGCTCTTCATTTCTTATGTCACATTTCGATCAATCATTGCCGAGTGTTAGTGTCCACCTCCCCTAATCTACGACATCGCTTCTAGGAGTTTTCTGCCGGTGAGTACAGGAGGCGGCAATGAAGAAATAACGCTTTTCGGGCGGTCATATTGTCGGCGTGTTGAAGCAAGTCGGTGCCGGAAAGTTAAAAAACAAACCCCTAAGCACCTTTTTTGGCCCATAGCGTACTTGGTAAATCAGAAGCTGACACTCAAGCCCAGTCCTTGCTTTCTTGCCTTGTCATAAACCAAACCCGCAGCAGCCACATCTTGTACAGCAAATCCGACAGAGCGGTATATGGTGATATCTCGCTCGTTTTCGCGTCCTCGTTTGTGCCCCAGAAGCACCTCTCCTATTTCTCCACGAACATGCTCCTCGGAAATGGCGCCGCTTTCCAGTGC
>Ga0255779_1004729_pt1 | contig 12960 bp, 10 predicted proteins | sample 011ome_21_FD_179977 | JGI IMG/M metagenome (GOLD analysis project Ga0255779, IMG submission 179977) | Coastal salt marsh microbial communities from the Groves Creek Marsh, Skidaway Island, Georgia - 011508AT metaG (version 2) | ecosystem: Environmental > Aquatic > Marine > Intertidal zone > Salt...
CACCAGGGTGTGAATAAATTGATGCTGGAAACAGATAGCCCTTATTTAGCCCCTGTCCCTTATCGCGGGAAAAAAAACCAGCCTGCCTATCTTCCAGAAATTGGTAAGTTTGCAAACGAACTGTTTAGTGAAGATATCGAACAGAGATGTTGGGAAAATTCGTTATCGTTCTACCAACTTAGATAATAAATCGGTAGGGAAGAAATGTTTAATGTTGTTGCGGGCTCGTGATTGCTTATCAAAAATATTAAACAGTCTAATTTATTCTAATAAAGTAACATTGTGAATTCAGCAGAAGAAATGGATCCATCTGAAAGCAAGAAAAGAAATCTTGCCCGAAAAAAAGTCCAGGAAGAGATGGACCAGTTGAGAATCAAAATCAGACAACTCCGGAAGGAAGAGAAAGCGGGCAAGAGGGTAGAACAAGATCTGGACGCATGCTTAGGCTATCTCAAGGTATTAAAGAAAGAGATGGACTCGATCAAAGAAGGCAGCCACTCCACTTTTTTGACCGCTAAAAAATACATTTCTCCCAAATTTAATTATGGGACTAAAAAGCAAGGACTGCTTGAGAGAATAAAGGTTTTGGCCAAGGAAATAAAAGAAGCTGAAAAGAAGTTGGCTGGTGGTGGCTACAGCTCCGAACAGAGACAAGCGATTCATGTTCTTTTGAAGGAAAGCAAAACCAGTCATCAGGAAGCCATGCTCGAACTGAAAGCGATTGAGCAATTCAACCACACCCGCTTTCTTGAGCAAAAAGCACAAGAGGAAACCATTTTAGCTGAACAAGATTCTGAAGAAGAAACGAGGATCGCAGGCAGCCCAGGTCATCAACAAACGACCGAAGGCATTCCGGTAGTCAAAAAAGGAAATGCCCAAACCCCTTCGGATTTTAATCCACCCCCAATGATTTGAAGTTTATCTTCTTGTGGTATTCTTAGGATCCCGTCTTGTTCTCTTCTGCAACAATGGTTACCTTTGCAGCACTTCCGTCAATTAATGTTTTTGCCCGGCGAATGGCCTTGGCAGTCGACAAAGTTGGGTTGCTTGGTACGAAAGGAAAAACATTCCTTCGGTTCATTCGTGCCAGAACACCGGAGTTTTTGAGGATGCGGAGGCAATCTTTCCTGACTTCGCATAAAATCACATGACAGTCCTTTTCTTTGAGATAGTCGAGCAGTTCTTCAAGGGCCAAAACAGATGTGGCATCCATGTGATGGGCGTTGAGCATTTTTAAAACAAGCACTTTTTGGTTGGGGTCTTCACCGACCCGTCTGATTTGCTCGTAAAACAAGTCGGCCGCGGCAAAAAAGAGCTCTCCTTCTACATGGACAATGAATACTTCCGGTTCCGCCCGCTTTGTGTGGGCAGATGCTTCAGCGAGAGCCCCTTCTTCGGTATACCCGTATTCAACAAGTTGCGGATGAGCAACCTTTCTTAAAAACAACAAAATCGATGTGATTACCCCCGCAAAAATTGCAAGTTCTAGGGAGAATATAAGCCCAACAAACAAAGTAACGGCGAAAGCAAAGCCATCGGACCTCGTGGCAAATGTAACGGTTTGAATCTGGCGGAATTTGACCAGAGATACACCAATGAAAATAACCAGGGTGGCGAGGGCACAAATGGGTACAAACTGGATTAAATCACTGAGAAGGAAAACTCCTACAAAGATCATTACACCAGTAATTATGTTTGCTAAATTGGATTTGGCACCACTGGCAACGCTTAGGGTTGAGCGGGTCAAAGAACCAGAAGCGGGCATCCCCGAAAATAAAGCACAACCAAGATTCCCCATGCCAATCGAAAAAGTCTCTTGGTTGGCATCAATCCGACCCCCTGCACGTGCCGATAATGATTTGCCGATAGACAGCCCCTCGAGAAGACAGAGCATACAAACCGCAAGCGAAGTGCTTACAATCAGAGAACCGTGCTGGTAAAGTAAGCCCAGGTTGGGAATCATAAACAGGTCTTTGCTCAGTGAAAAGCCCTCAAGGCATAGAACGGAAAACCCATAGCTTTCCATGAAATAACCACCAATGGAGGCCAAGACTAAAGCACCTGCAACGCTTGGCAGTGCCGGTGAATAAAACTTGAGCAAGAAATAGATGGATGCAGTGGCTAGGCTGAGGGAAAGGGATGGAAGGGAAATCAAATCCAAATGAGTGGCAAGAAAGTAAGTAATTCCAATAAAGGTGGAGGGCGGTGCCTCATCGCTACTTGAAATGCCTAAAACATGCCTTCCCTGGTTGGCTATAATTAGGCAGGCAGCAGCAGTTATGTATCCTGTGATCACTGTTCGGGACACAAATTGTACAATGAAAGATACCCGAAAGATACTGGCTAAAATAAGAAAAAGGGCAGAAGTAATCAGAATGATAGGCAGAAGAAGCAAGGCAGAAGGGGTAGCCAATCCATTTTGTCCAATGAGACCAACCCCTGCAAAGGCACCAAATAAAAGTACGGCGGTGGCATTGGTGGGGCCGAGGGTAATGAATCTCCCTCCACCAAAAATCCCTCCCATGAGAGCGGCAATAGCTGAGCCCAACAGACCGTAGTGGATGGGGAGACCTGCAACCAACGCATAGGCCATTCCCTGGGGGATGGCGAGTAAAGCAACATTGAGCCCTGCGTTGAAATCTTTACTTGGAGAATTCTTAAAAAAAGAAAATTTTAATCCTGGAACTTTCGGGAAAAATAAATTTTTCCACCCCTGTAAAATACCCTGTTGCATAAGAAGCTTGGTTCGCTACTGCACAACACGGTAAAGGGAGAAGGAGGATTTACAGGACATCCAAAGAAGCGTCGCATCTTCGTACTGTTTTTTAGCCTCCAGTGCCAGTTCTTTGATCTTGTTATACCGGTCCATATGCAAGGTTTTCGTTCTGGAAAGTTTAGCTTCTGCAAGGTAGTCAAACGCACTTTGCTGAAGGCTTTTCTTTTTCGATAATAATTGGGCAACACTTTGCTTAATTTCCTCGATCGCAGATATAACTTCCTTTTCCAGTTCCTTGCTATTGATAAGAATATTTTCTTCCACTTGGTTTCGGGTGAATTCATTTAAGGTTCTGTCCAGACGCATGGATTTTAGCTGTTCCAAAATGTCTGCCAATTGCGATACCTGTCCATAATCCCGAATAGGTGGAATATGAAGGTATTCATTTGGGTTTTTTCCATCTTTGTGAATTTGATCGATTTGCAATAAGTGTTGCTTGAAACCTTCAACATCCTGGTCCACCTGCATAATTTCCGAGCGTATTGCCATGACCTCGAAGCTTTCTTCAGGGGTTCCAGCCATTTCTTCCTGGATGATGACTTTTAGATCATCCATTTGTTCTTCGTACTTTCTCAAAGTTTCGAGTTTTTCAAACAAGCTTTCGGGTAGGGGGGTATCGATGCTTTCTGAAGTGACCGATCGGTTGTAGTTTCGCACAATAAGTTCAGAAAGTAAATTGGCTGCACGCAAGGAATGCCCTTTGCAAATGATGTGTAAGGAGTTTTCGGATTTTGCCTGTACCGAAATTAATGAGGAGAGTATTTCCAACTTATTGCCTGAAAAAATTTCGTTGGTAAACGGACCTAAAATCATGTCGTGAGCAACGGGGGCTTTTTCTAATTCATCCAGCAAAGTGTTTAAAAAAAGTTTCGACTCCAGGGATTCCTCATGAAAAGAAATGGCAAAATCTTCCTCGAGAGAGGAATCGAGCACGAGTAAAACCTCGGCCCAAGTGGAAGAAAGATTTTGATCCTGCATGAACTTATCTTCCTGTGGAATTTGTTGCGAATTCTCCGAAAGTGCGAGTAGGGAAGATTCTGCTGTATTTTTAATATCATCCACAAAGGAAGCATAAAAAAATACTGCAATGCTTAAAATGATCAGAGCGATACAGTGCCAGGTCTGCATTTGTTAGATCAAAAATTAGAATCTTGATCTTGGCAACTAAAGGGTTTGAAGAAAATTCATCCTTATTGACTAAAACCAAAAATCTTATTCCTATGGTTCTGTGAGTGACAACTCAGTATCTTTCGAATTCTCCCAAAAATTAGTGGGAGTGCAAAGGAACCTTTATGCATTTATCCTTAGCCTTCTCGCCAACCGGAGCGATGCGGAGGATGTTTTGCAGGAAACCAACCTGATTCTTTGTCAGAAATCAAAAGAATATGATCCCGAAGGTAATTTTCGATCCTGGGCATTTAATATAGCCAGATACCAAGTGCTTGCTCACCTAACCAAAAAGAGGAGAAGTAAAATTCACTTCAGTAACGAACTGGTTGAAACCCTGGCGAGTGAGGAATTTGATTCTCAAAAACACCGCATCACCCAGCGAGCCTTGCAAATTTGTTACGATTTATTGCCCGAACACATGAAAGAGATCGCCCGCCTGCGTTTTAAGGAGGATCAATCCATGAAACAAATATGCAAAGCACTCAACCGGCCCATTGGAGCGATATCTGGCACTCTTTTTCGTATCAGGCAAAATTTGATTCAATGTGTGAGAGAAAAAATTCCTAAACTGGAAGCAGACACTGAATTTTAAGAAAAGTTCAAAAAACTGGTATCATTTTGTGAATAAGTGCTAATTCATTGCAGTTAGCTTTATATACACATGCAAAAAACTGAAGAGCTTGAGCGATTAATTTCTAGCCTCCTGGATGGGTCCATCTCTGTAGACGACCACAGCAGGCTCTCCTCGTTGCTACAAAATTCTCCTGAAAACAGGGAAATTTATTTAGAATATATTCGTTTAGAATCTCTTTTGCACTGGGAGACTGCCCAATCAGAACCTATCGAATTTGCCACGCCTAAACCCAAACTGCTCCCGGTCATTCCCTTCCCTGTCTGGGCGGGTGCTGTTGCAGCCATGTTTTTGTCATTTTTCGGGATTATTTGGTTGGGCACGGACCAAAAAACTTCACTCACTGCGTATATCGATCACATCATCCAGCCGGATGGGTCTTCTTACGCCAGTGAAGTGGGAAGAAAAGCACCGATGCCCACAGATACCATCCTTCACAAGAATTTTGGTGAAGCTATGTCTCTCGATCGCAGAAATTATGTCAATGTCGCGATTGCCAGCTTGCATTCGGGTAACCAACCTGCAGATGAGGGCGTAATCGAGTATTTTGACCACCTCAAAAGATGGAACCGTTTGCCAAGCTTACTCAAGCCTGCTGAAAAAGGGGTGTTGCCTGCATCTGGCTCCAGTATGATTGGGTTGGAAAAGATGGCCGTGAATGTGGACAGCCAGACCGCGGAGGTCGAAGAAACTGTGCAGGTACTTGATGTCCGTATGGCGATGGAAAATACATCCGGGGAGAAAGCCAGAATTTTCGCTACTCTTAAAGTAAACCAAAGCTTTGGCAACACGCAGGAAGGAGCTGAGTTTGGAATTACTCTCAAGGCGATCCGGTCAGACTCCAGCACGGTGGAGCATGAGTTGTCTAAGACAGAGAGTAAAACATCTGCGGATCTGGACCCGAATACCTGGAGTGAATTAAGCACAGAAATGGTGCTGCCTTTGGATACCCAATATGTGGTGGTTTCCTTGAGTGCCAGCAAGCAAGGTCCTGATTCCATACTCGCTAACACAAGCAGCTATTATGCGGACGATTTGGAACTGTACCTATCCTTTGATAAAGATCGTGTGATCGGGCCTATCTAAACGGGGCCGAATACCTGCCGAAAACAAAAAAATCGGTTGCAGATGTTGATTTGCACTGATCCATATTCAATGCAAAGATCATTATATATGATCAACCGAGTGGCCCTGCCGATATTTTTCTTCCTAGCATCCGTTTCCTCTCATGCACTAGATTGGCCTACTTATGGGGGGGCCGAGAAAAACCACCAAACCCAAGAGAATTCCCTGCGGTTGAATTGGAGTGATCAAGAGCCGGATATTCTTTGGGAATATGAGGTGGGGCTGGGCTATTCTTCGGTGATTGAAGCCGAGGGTTTAGCTTTCACTCAAGGTTACAGAGACAACCAAAATACATTGTATTGTCTGCAGGCAGATACAGGTAAGATGGTCTGGGCTTTTTCTTATCCATCAGGGTTGGGAGATAAGTATTTTCAGGGAGGGAGCCGGTCTACCCCCACTTTTGCTGAGGGGAAAATTTATTTGCAAGGGCATGAGGGCCCCCTTTTTTGCCTCGAGGCAAAGACTGGTAAGGTTGTTTGGGAAAAACATTTGGTGGAGGATTTTGGGGGAAATTGTCCTACCTGGGGATATGCAGGTGCCCCCTTGTTTTTCAAAGGTAGAATTATTGTACAAACTGGGAGTAAAAAGGGTTCCCTGCTGGCATTGGATGCCGAAAGCGGTAAGGAAATCTGGCGGGGGGGCGACGCGGAGGCAGGTTATGCCAGTCCTTACATCAGGGCATCGAAACCATCCGAAATTGTGGTGTTTAACCAACAGGGCTTAGCCATCCATAGCCTTGCCAATGGAGGGGTGACCAGTTCCTATCAGCACCGTACAAGATATGATGTAAACGCAGCCCAACCTTTAGATTTAGGGAGCAAAGTGCTTGTTGCCAGTGGTTATGGAAAAGGAGCTGCGATGTTGGAACTAACGGAGTCACAGCCCAAAGTACTTTGGGAATCCGATGAAGTGGCTTGTCAAATGGCCAGCCTAGTTCATCAGGGGGAATTTGCTTACGGAATTCACGGACAAACGGGGGCAAAAGCAAGCCGTGCCACACTCTTTTGCTTGGATCTTACAGAGGGCAGAAAAGTGTGGGAGGAGAGAGGTTTTGGTGTGGGTACAGTTATTTTAGTCGACGACAAACTTGTAGTTTTGAGCGATCGTGGAGAGCTGGCAATTGTCGATGCATCCCCCAAAGGGTTTAATGAAATCGCACGGTTTCAGGTATTGGGGGGAAAAAACAACTGGATTCCACCCAGCTACGCCAATGGCAGGATGTATTGCCGTTCGAGCTCCGGCACTTGGGTCTGTTTGAACATGGGGCTTTAATAAGCTCCAACCACTGCGAAATTATTTGTTTTTCAATCCAAGCTGGTTTGACGTTCCACGATGCGTGGTTACCAAATTAAGAACCATTCTATATTCAAACTTTTTAGTTTTATGAAGTCCTTAACCGCTTTGATTCTGTTTGCCTGTGCCTCTGTACTCGTGAGCTCCTGTATAAGATTTTCTTCGCCGAGTCAGAAGATCGTAAAGGCCACAAGTGTGGTGCATCTGGAGAATAAATCCTCAAACTGGCTGTTTTCCAGGGGTGACCGCGGCATGGGTGTATCCACGGAAACGGGATTGCCGGATGAATTAAATGGGTCTGAGCTTTGGACATATGAAATACAGGGTGGGGGGGTCCCGGTTGTCGCAGGAAGCAAACTTTATCAGTTTGGATACTACGGCAGCGGAGAACAGGTTGAGGAAAGCCTGACCTGCCTGGACCTTGAAAGTGGGCAAATGTTATGGGATAAAAGAAGCAAGGATTTTATCAGCGATATTGTATACGACCGGTATGGTGTAGGGGCTGCTTGTATCGATCCAGAAACTGGAAATATTTTCTTTCAGACGAGCCCGGGCATGCTCATCGGGTTTGCTCCAGATGGTTCCTTGTTATGGGAGAGGTCTTTGATGGAAGAGTTTGCACGCCTAACTTTTCCCAATGGGCGCACCGGCGGGCCTTGTGTGAGCGAAAACCTTGTTATTTTACATGCGATTACTGCGAACTGGGGGACCAATGGTCCTGCGAGAGACCGGTTTTATGCTTTTGATAAATTTACCGGTGAGCTTGTTTGGACCTCCACCCCGGGTACTACTCCGCAAGATAGTTCTTTTTCCCCACTGGTGTTTGAAGAGCTGGACGATGGCAGGCGTGTCTTTTACAGCGGCACTGGGTGTGGGCATGTGGTGTGTGTTGATGCACGGACGGGCCAGCCTTTGTGGAGGTTTAAAATGTCTCACGGTGGGGTAAATGCAGGGGTTGTACTTTTTCAGGATTTAATCATTGCGGTGCATGGAAAAGAAAATACCGACAGCTCAAAAATTGGCAGAATGGTCGGTATCAACAAGCCCCAGATATTGCCTGGACTCGGGGAAGCGATCCTCGAACTTGACCAAAGCTACGAGGCGTGGAGGAATGATGAGCTTGAATCTTTTACCAGTTCGCCTGTGCTTCACAAAGATCGGGTTTATACATCCACCAAGACGGGGGAGTTATTTTGCAATGATGCAGAAAGCGGCGAAACGATTTGGACATTAAAGTTGTCTCCGGACCAGATCCATGCAGCTCCTACCTGGGCAGATGGTAAGATTTACCTGCCTATGTTTGATGGGCATGTTTTCGTTGTTAAAGATAAAGGGAATTCTGGAGAAGTGCTTAATGAGATAGACCTTGGTCATGCCTGTTTGGCTGCTCCTGCAATTGCTCAGGGAAGAATTCTGGTGCAGTCCAAGAAGCAACTTCACTGTTTTGGCAGTCCCAAAAATCCGTCCCCTTTTAAAAAAGAAGAAGGAGATTATTCTGCCTCGTCCGATAAAATTGCATCCCTTCAAATTGTTCCTTCCGAGTTTACTTTGTCCGCCGGGGAAAAATTAGACTTTCGTGTCTATGCACTCGATTCTACAGGTCAAAGAATTCGGCAACTGGGAGATGGGTTGAGCTGGGAAAAATGGATCCCTCCAACCGCCAAAGTACGGGCTGAACTGGATGGAAACCTTTCACTTTCCGGGCCCGGCTGTCTCAGTACCACTCAGAATGCCAAACTCTCTGCGGGTGCTATCCGGGTAAGCTTTCAGGGTTTATATGGCATCGCTAGGGGGCGGATTCTTCCGGCTTTGCCTTACCATGAGGATTTTCAGTCAGGCTATGTGTTAGACCAACTGGCTTCCGATGGGATTTCTTATTCCTACCCACCTCTTCCCTGGCTGGGAGCGAGAATGCGGTGGCAGGTACAGGAGCTGGCGGGCGAAATCGTGGCAGGCAATACCTTAGACCGTGTTTTGTTTCAGCGGGCGATCAATTTTCTAGGGTCATGGAAAGAGCAAGACTACATTGTGGAAATAGATGCAATGGTAGATGGGAACCGTAGAATTAAGTCCACGGTTGGGGTGATTAATCAACGGTACATATTTGCATTAGTGGGCAATGCGAATGCTTTGCAGGTTGTATCCAATTACGATCGCTTTCAGAGGTCTGTACCATTTCCTGTAAAAGCGAACACATGGTACCGGCTCAAAACACAGATTGATATTGGAGAGGACGGTACGGGTTTGGTCCGGGCCAAAGCATGGCCAAGAGAGGAGCCCGAGCCTGATGAATGGAACCTCGAAGAGGTGCATGCTAAACCTCATACCCAAGGGGCACCAGGTATCTATGCCATGTCTCCGCAAAGCCAAAAGAAGGTCTACTTTGACAACCTGAAGGTATACAAAAAGCCTTAACCTTTTCCCCACTCACTGTATCATGAAAATCTGCAACTTCTTCTTATATGCTTTTGGCATAACCGTATTTTTACCGGCACTAACCGCTACTGACTGGCCCAGTTGGGGGAAAGATCAATCCCGCAATATGGTCTCCTCTGAAATAGGGCTGACCTTTGAATTTGTACCAGGTGAATTTAATGATGATGAAAGCGTTGATTTATCCACCACCGAAAATATTAAGTGGGTGGCAAAGCTCGGTTCGCAGGCCTATGGAAATGTTACCATTGGAGAGGGAAAGGTGATGGTGGGTACAAATAATGAATCTGCTCGAGACCCGAAAAAGAAAGGAGACCGCGGGGTGGTGATGTGTTTCGATGAAAAGAGTGGTGCCTTTGAATGGCAGTTAGTCATACCAAAGTTAGGGGCAGGTAAAGTCAGTGACTGGGAGTATATTGGGGTCTGTTCATCCGCAGCCATTGAGAATGGGAAAGCCTATGTTGTGACCAACCGGTGCGAGGTAATTTGCCTGGACTTGGATGGGCTCAAGGATGGCAATGATGGCCCCTACAAAAATGAGGAAAACTATGTGCGTCCCAAAGGAGGACTAGACCCGCTGAACAATGAATCCGATGCGGATATCATTTGGCGGTATGATATGAGGGATGAGCTTGGAGTATTTCCGCACAATGTTACAAGTTCTTCTGCATTGATCGTGGGTGATCGTATATTTGTGGCTACATCTAACGGAGTGGACTGGTCCCATACCAATATACCCAGTCCGCTTTCTCCGAGCTGGATTGCTCTTAATAAAAGCACAGGTGCCTTGGTTGGAGAAGATGGCTCGGGAGCGAGCCAGCATGCTCTTCATGCTGCCTGGTCATCCTTAACTTACGGTGTTGTGGACGATGTCGAAACATTGTTTTGGGGAGGAACGGATGGCTTTCTTTACGGCTATCCCAATGAGACCACTCAGGATGAGGAAGGCTTTGATCTCTTTCTTCCAAGGTGGAAGTTAGACTGCAATGAGGCCAACTATCGAGTGGATAGCAAGGGACGAAAAATTCCCTATGCCACTCCTCCTGGCCCGAGTGAACTCATTGCTACTCCTGTACTGTATCAAAATAAAATCTATTGCTCGATCGGTCAGGACCCTGAACATGGTGATGGAGTGGGCCGACTTTCCTGTGTCGATGCAAAGACGGGAGATGTGATCTGGAAAAACACGGATGTTGGAAGAACGATCTCGACCCCTTCGATCGGTGATGGGCTAATTTATCAGGCAGAGTATGCAGGGATTTTGCACTGCCTGGATGCGGAGACTGGGGAAGTTTATTGGACCCATGATTCATACAGTCGTATCTGGGGATCCACCTTGCTGGTGGATGGCAAAGTTCTCTTGGGCAACGAGGATGGTGATCTTCTCATTTTTGAACATGGAAAAGAATATTCAGAACCGAAAGCAATCAACCTGGGTGCACCGATATACAGCTCGCCCGTTGTGGCGAACCAAACACTTTATATATCCACACAAACTCATCTTTATGCAGTGGGTAAGTAGGAGCCCTGAAAATCTTTTAAATTTGCCCGTACGATGAAAATCTTCTGGATTGTTTTCCTGGCTTTATTGTTTCTCCACCAAGATGGCTGGAACTGGGGGACAGAAGAAATTGTTTGGGGAGGTATGCCCATCGGTCTTTTTTATCATGTGCTTTTTTCTCTGGCTTGTTCTGGTTTGGGAACATGGGCTGTTTTTCGGGCATGGCCGAAGGAGTGGGAGAGGTATGCAGAGCAAACGGTTCAGAAAGAACAGACGCCTGATTCCCAGGCCTAACGAGTATGAATGTTTTACTGATCATAGTCGGCTATCTTATCTTATTATTGCTTCTCGGATGGGGGAGCAGCCGAATGTTTCGAGGCACCAGCAAAGACTTTTTTGTGGCAAGCCACAGCATCGGGCCCTTTCTCCTGCTCATGAGTGTGTTTGGGACGACGATGACTGCTTTTGCCTTAGTCGGATCCACAGGAAAATCATTTGAGAGGGGAATAGGGACTTATGGGTTAATGGCTTCCATCAGTGGGCTTGTGCACATGGCGATCTTTTTTCTTGTTGGTATTCGCCTATGGGCACTTGGGAAACGAAATGGGTACCTTACCCAAATCCAATTCTTTCGTGAACGATTTGAAAGCCAAGGAATTGGATACCTCCTTTTTCCCATCTTAGTTTTACTGGTGGTTCCTTATTTACTGATTGGTATCATTGGGGCAGGAAAAGTAATTGAACCGGTCACCGCTGGGGCATTTCCTGAACTTTTCAGCAATCCGACCATTCCTGCCTGGGCTGGCGGTGTGCCTCCCTGGTTAACAGGGCTGGTCATTTGTTGTGTGGTGCTAACCTATGTGTTTTTAGGTGGTTCCCGTGGAACCGCGATTGCCAATGCTTTTCAGACCCTGGTCTTTATGGGAATGGGAATCGTCGCTTTTTACTTTGTTGTGCAATCTTTGGGCGGACTGGAGCAGGCAGGCAAGGTGCCTATGCGGATCAATGAACAGGGAGATGTGGTTCAGGATTTTCGTTATGCACCAGAAACACGCCAATTAACCCCTCATGTTCCGCCAAAAAAAATCGGCAAAGTTGCCGACTTTTCATCTACTGATCATACTGACAAGCACCCTCACCTTTCCCGGGATGCAATAAGGGTGGAATTTAGCAAAAAAAACCCTAAAACCGGAGAGCTCAAACCATTTGAGCGGGAGATTGGTATGCCCTTGATCACCTTTATCACCTACCTTTTCATTCCGCTGAGCGTAGGAATGTTTCCTCACCTTTTTCAGCATTGGCTTACTGCCCGAAATGCCCGTGCATTCAAGCTCACCGTCATCGCCCATCCCATTTGTATCATGATCGTTTGGGTGCCCTGTGTTTTGATCGGCTCGTGGGCGAGCGGACTTTTGCCTCCAGGAATACCTCCACCAGCTGTATTGTCCACAACCCTGAAACTGCTGGTGGGTGACCCCTGGTTGACAGGCTTGCTTACCGCTGGCGTGTTAGCGGCCATCATGTCTTCCCTTGATTCCCAGTTCCTCTGTCTGGGCACGGTGTTCACCAATGATATCGTGATGCATAAAGCAGGAGACAAGGCCTACACCGACAAGCAAAAACTCAAAATAGCACGTATGTTTATTGTGGGAATTGTTACCCTTACCTATGTGTTGGCAATGTTGGTAAAGAACGCCAATGTCTTTGATCTCGCCATCTGGTGCTTTAGTGGTTTTGCCGCACTTTTCCCGCTCGTTTTTTCGGCTCTTTATTGGAAAAGAGCAACCAGAGCGGGAGCGTTTGCCTGTGTGGGTAGTGCACTCGTATCCTGGCTGTATTTTTTCCACAAGTCTGGTTATGGCGGGGAGTACTTTATTGGTCCTGGGATTGTCCCAGCTGCGGTTTGCTTTTTGGTGTCGAGCTTCGCGATGATTGGAGTTTCCCTGCTCACAACTCCGCCATCATCTAGCACAGTCGACCGGTTTTTCCCAAACCAGTCTTGATTGCGAAATTATTTAATTGCGGATAGAA
>Ga0255779_1004738_pt1 | contig 12943 bp, 3 predicted proteins | sample 011ome_21_FD_179977 | JGI IMG/M metagenome (GOLD analysis project Ga0255779, IMG submission 179977) | Coastal salt marsh microbial communities from the Groves Creek Marsh, Skidaway Island, Georgia - 011508AT metaG (version 2) | ecosystem: Environmental > Aquatic > Marine > Intertidal zone > Salt...
AGTCTGCGCGTGAGCCCTTAGCTTCAAGTTCACGTATTTCATTCTTCACACCTCCCACAGCAGCCCACACACTACCGCGTAATGATTCATACAATTTCGCAGATACGCGTCCGCTACGCCGAAACCGACCGCATGGATGTGGTCTACCACAGCAACTATCTCGTCTGGTTCGAGACCGCCCGCATCCTGATGCTCGACGAGATCGGCATCCCCTACCTCGAAATTGAGGCCAGCAATCTGCGCCTGCCCGTACTCACTGCCAGCGCCGCATACAAACGCCCCGCGCGCTTTGATGACCGGCTGCAAATCCACCTGTTCATGCGCGAAAAGCCACGTGCCCGGTTCCACTTCGACTATGAAGTGCGCCGCGGCGACACACTCCTCGCCACCGGCAAGACCAGCCACGGCTTTATGGATTCAAACGGCAAAGCCCTGCGCCCACCCGCAACTTTTCTAGCCAAAATCGATGCCGCTTGGAAACCCCAGTCCGGCGCCGCGATTAACCTGTAACACCACGACTTACGACCCGCCCTCTACGGTACAATACACTTCACCGAATATGACTCATTACTTTAAAACGATCATCCTGCTCTCGCTCGCTTGCCTCACCGCGGGTAGTACCTTCGGCGAGGACGAGGATACCCCTTTGGCCAAAGAAATGTCGGCAATGAACACCGCCTATCGCAGCCTATCAAAAGCATTCCGTAGTGGGCCCAACCCCGACCAGCGCGCCGAATATATCTCACAAGTAGAGATCATCCTCGAGCATGCCAAAGCATCGGTCGAGTTAGTCCCAGCACTGGCGAACACACTCGCATCTGAGCAAAAAACCAGCATGCGCGCCGACTTTACCGCGGCCATGCAAAAAAGCATACAAACACTCGAGCAGCTACTCGCTGCGCTCGAAGCTGAAGACTACGCCGCCGCAGCGGACCATCTCGTCCAACTAAAAAAGCAAAAAAGCGCAGGACATCAGCGATTCCAGGAAGACTAGGACTACAGATCGCCGCGCTTTCAGGCATCCATATCATTCGCCTAATTGGCACTGCAGCTCCTCGCAGACCGCCGCAGTCATGCAGAGCTAGTCTTAGAGAATTGGTATAGTGTGCGCTACCTATTCTTTAGTCCGCCTGGCCCTTTTTCAGCCCCCAGCAAATAGCGGCGAAAGGATTAAAGGATTCGTGTCTTGGCTTCTGCCAATCAAGGACACTTCTATTCTCATAGCACCATGCCGAGTGTGCGTCCTTCCGACCTTCGGTCAAATATGCCAATACGATGCTTGGTAATCAGTCGTTAAGCTCGACAGCAGCAACCCGTGAGATCGTTTCCACAAAGAAAAAGCCACGCGGATTAGACGTGGCTTGGTTTGTAGTACAAAGACGAACACCGCAAACGGCTGAGCTGGGCTGCGCGTGACTACTCTGGCATTGCAAAGCGGTAGAACCCTTTGCCTTGCTGCATGGGCAGTTCGACCTCGATTATGTCCTCCGAAGACGAAGTCCATGTGCTGAGGTCGTCACTACGCTGAATCTGTAACTGCATCACTGCATTCGAACCGTTGATGCTAAGCATCGTGGAGCCTGTCCGCAGGTCAATCAACTGCGCATCCGTAGAGACACCTGGAAATTCTTCCACGGCTGCGATAAATTCAGCAAGAACTGTGGAGGAATCAACAGCTGGGTCGAAACCGAACGCGGCGTGCCTGACTTCGATGCCATCCAGGATGGTATCGTCATCCGAGTCACTATCGATCGGGCTAGAGCCATGGATATTTACTTCGTCGCCATCATTCAGTCCATCACCATCCGTATCGGGATTGTCTCGATTGGTACCCGTATCGTTTGCCGATACATATACTCCGGTACCGGTTTCAACATCGTCGGCCAAGCCATCGCCGTCGGTGTCAATCGACGGCGGCGGTGTATAGCTGCCAATCTCGATGCCCGCAATTTCAAGGTCGCCGAGCTGAGTCGCTTGGCCCGCCTCAACTTCGACATCCATTGCAAAGCGCTCGCTGGCACCGAGCACTTCGCCACTAATAGGGGCTACTCCATCTCCATATTGATTCGTACCCGCAAAGGTGCCGTCACCCAAATTCAAACGCGCCAATTCAGTCCATCCGCTAGCACCGTCGGGTTGGTACTCAAACAACAGATCACGGCTGGCCGCATTATGCCGTACACGCAGATTTACTCCACCCTGCAAACGCGCATCTTGATTCGCACTCACGAAAGCTCCCGGCCTATATACATACGAGTCACCTCGACGCTCGACAACCGCGTTCAGTTGGCGCCCACCAATGGCATTTGAGTCGTAGTTGAAGTAGCAATCAACCTCTGTATCTGAATCAAGGAAACTCAAATCGAAGCCGATTCTAAAGTTGCTCACTGAGGGCGACGCAAAGAGATCATCCAGCACCACCTGCCAATTTTCATCCAGCGGCAGTGTTCGACCATATTCGATCTGAATCTCAGGATAATCGTCTTCACCAGGCTCGCCACCATTGGCGAAAATGAAACTCAGCTCGCCAGCGTTGTACTCCACCCCATCCACCGTACGAAGAGCTGTATTCCAATAGTCGGTCGACAGCGGCGAATCCATTGTTTCGCTGCGCTGCCAGTCGTCGGTCTTGACCTCTAGGGTCGGCGCAACAACAATACTGAAGGTACCAACCCCATCGACAAACAAGTCAGTACCATCGATTTCAACATATTCATAAGTACCTGAAGTCGCGGTTTCAAAACTCAGCCGGATCTCTTCATCGAAGATCGTGTAGGTGACCACACCCTGCGCATAAGTGTAGGGAATACGCTCAATCACACTGCCCGAAAAGCCAAACTGTGCGTTGCCATCGCTACCGTACAACTCCTGCCATGGCACCGAGCTGGTTTCGAGACCGCTCGGCTGATACTCAAACTGTAATCCCTCAATCGACGCTGGCGGATCAAGCGGCGTATAACTGCCAATCTCAATCCCACCGATTTTCAGGTCGCCAAGATTAGTGGCTTGGCCGGATTCAGCATCAACTTCTAGAGATAGGCGCTCTGATGAACTGAATAACTGACCACTGAAGCCCTCGCCATAACTGTAATAGCTGCTTGTAAAAGCCCCCGTTTCCAAATTGAGGCGCGCCAATTCGGTCCACGTGCTCGCCTCGCCAGGTTGGTATTGAAAACGCAGTTCACGGCTATTCGCAGTATGTAAAACGCGCAAACTTACATTATCCTGAATCCTAGGATCTTCATTGGCGCTCACGTAAGCTGATACAGATTCCCAGAATCCAGAGGCATCTTGTCGCTCCAACCAAACGTTCACCTCACGAGCTCCGGCCGCGCCATCGCTCCCGTAATCCGCAAAAGCGAAGTCGAATTCAAATTCAAATTCAGAATTTTCTAATTCTAGGTCCAACTCGAGTTCAAAGCCATTTAACGTGCTAGCTGCATATGCATCGTCGAGCACGATCTGCCAATTTGCATCCATCGGCAGCGTGCGGCCGTATTCGAGCTCAATCTCAGGATAATCACCGCCAGGCTCGCCGACATCGGCGCCATCGGCGAAAATGAAACTCAGCTCGCCAGCGTTGTACGCAACCGAATCCACCGTGCGACGCCAGATATTCCAATAGTCCGTGGACAGCGGCGAATCGATTGTCTCTGTGCGCTGCCAGTCGTTCTTCAGCACCAAGCTCGGCGTTACTTCGTTGAAGGTTCCCACGTCCTCTAGATAAAATCCGACGTCATCCAATTCCCAGTATTCGAAGCTACCCGAAGTCGCCGAGGTGAAAGTCAAACGAACCTCGTCGCCGCCATCAGTGGTCACCACGCCATTGGCATACGTATACGGCTGATCTGCAGTTAATAGGCTACCAGCGAACCCTTCGTCGTAGGTCGTACTGCCAAACACCAGTTCCAAGGGAACCGTCCATGTATAACCGCCACCGAGACTAAATTGATACGCCTTACCCGCCAGCGACGCTGGCGGCGCTATGCCCACGTAGCCGTCGCTGTTGAGGTCCTGCTGCAGCTTCACCTCCTCGGCAGGCACATTAGCTACCACCGCCCACGTGCTGCTGTTGCTGCCGTTCAGGGCGAAGTTCGCTGCATAGTATTGACTACCGTTGTATAAGACCATCCGGTAAGCGCCATTGACCAAATCCACACCGAGTGCCGTATAGCCGGCATACGTGCGACTGCTAAACTGCGCACCTTGATAAACCAGCGGCGTCTCCGCGCTACCTGCATAGTAACCGCTGTCGTCCTCCAACAGATCCGTATTACCGGAGGATTCTACCACTGGCAACGGCGGTTCGGGCAACTCAGATGGATCGTATTCGACGAAAGTAAACGGCCCGCTCGCAAAGTTCGGAGAATTGCCGTTACGACCATTCGCCACAACCAAACCATTCGTGGCACTGTCGAAGCTCAATTCCACATCAGTCGTTTCGCCCGTGCTATCAGTGATCGCAATCGTTCCTGTTGTGGTACCAGTCTTTGTATAGACATACGTTTCTTCAGTCCAGACATCGACATCAGAGGGATCATTCGACTCAACAAAGTAATGACTCTGCACCGTTGCTGACCCGGTGAAGAAAAAGTCATGGCGGAAAATGTCCGTACCCTCGGTAAATTGACCAACCAGCTTGTAGCCCAACAGGCTCTCCGGTGACGCGGGCGGTGGCGGCGGTGTATAGCTGCCAATCTCAATACCACCGATTTTCAGGTCGCCGAGAGCGGTGACTTGGTTCGATTCAGCTTCAATTTCTAGATATAGGCGATCAGTTGGATTTACTAACTGACCACTGAAGCCCTCGCCATAACTGTAATAGCTGCTTTCAAACGCTGCCGTTTCCAAATTCAGGCGCGCCAATTCCTCCCACGTGCTCGCCTCGCCAGGTTGGTATTCAAAACGCAGTTCTCGACTATTCGCATTATGAGTAATACGTAAACTCACATTAGCCTCGATCCTAGGATCCTCTAAAACGCTGACGTTAGCAGAGCCGTAACCGTAGGCTGTAACATTTTCATTAATGTTGCTTTCATCCCAGATGTCTAAGCGACCATCGCCGTCGATGTCCTCAAAAACATCTAAGATGCCGTTGCTGTTAACGTCTTCATTGATCTGGTCGAAGCGACCATCGAAGTCGATGTCCTCAATGCCTAAGTCCAATCTGCCATCTCCATCGAGGTCTTCGCCTAAGTCTAAAATGCCGTTGCCGTTAAAGTCTTCGTTGATGTTGTCGAAGTTACCATCGCCGTCGAGGTCTTCAAAAACATCCAAATTACCATCGAAGTCGAGGTCTTCAAAAACATAGTCTAAGATGCCGTTGCCGTTAACGTCTTCGTTACCAAGATCAACAAAACCATCGCCATCGAGGTCTTCGGCATACGGGGCAGTCTGTATCACGCCGTCACCATTAATATCAATGCCCTGGGTCATTGAATTAAAAGAAGCGCTGACACTCATTCCGTCAAAAATACTTCCTCCGAATGCTAACTCGCACTCAAACAAATAGCCCTGCCCATCAAATTCGAGCTCTAATTCGAACTCAAAATCATCCAGCGAGCTATTTCCGTATGCATCATTCAGCACCACCTGCCAATTTTCATCCATCGGCAGCGTGCGGCCGTATTCGAGCACAATCTCTGGATAATCAAACTCGTCACCACCGGCAAACAGGAAGTTCAGCTCGCCAGCGTTGTCCGCAACCGAATCCACCGTGCGACGCCAGATATTCCAATAGTCCGTGGACAGCGGCGAATCGATTGTCTCTGTGCGCTGCCAGTCGTTTTTCAGCACTAGGGTCGGCGTAACCACCGTAAAAGTACCAAAGACATTCGGTCCTCCGTCCGGGGTTGGGTAATCTACTTCGTAATACTCAAAGGTTCCCGAAGTCGGCGTGGTGAAAGACAAACGAATCTCTTCGCCCCAATCAGTGTAGGTGATCACACCCTGCGCATAGGTGTAGGAGGTACGCTCAAGCACACTGCCCGAAAAACCAAACTGCACATAGCCATCGCTACCATATAACTCCTGCGATGGCACCGAACTGGTGCCATCGTTCCACTCATATTCAATCTGCTTACCCGCCAGCGACGCTGGCGGCGCTATGCCCACGTAGCCGTCGCTGTTGAGGTCCTGCTGCAGCTTCACCTCCTCGGCAGGCACATTAGCTACCACCGCCCACGTGCTGCTGTTGCTGCCGTTCAGGGCGAAGTTCGCTGCATAGTATTGACTACCGTTGTACAGGACCATCCGGTAAGTGCCATTGACCAAATCCACACCGAGTGCCGTATAGCCGGCATACGTGCGACTGCTGAACTGCGTACCTTGATAAACCAGCGGGGTCTCCGCGCTACCTGCATAGTAACCGCTGCCATCCTCCAACAGATCCGTGTTACCGTAGGATTCTACCACTGGCAACGGCGGTTCGCTCGTCGTGTCACGCAAGACGCGGACATTGTCGACATAAGCCATAAAACTAGCCCCTGCTTCACTGACGGCACGGATAATAAACGTTTCATTGCGACGACTATAATCGGATTCAGCGACTTGGACATTATCTACGAAGAAGCGAATTGTGTCTGCAGTTCGCTCAAACTTCAATAGTACCGTTTGACCTGGAGTGACCGGCACACTGGTTGCGCTCTGCTCCAAACCTGAAACTGGATCTTTCCAAGTGATCTGGACCTCTGGCGACACACCTAAACTTTTCCAAAGATCCAGGTCAAAACGTACCGGATCCTCATTTGGATTATTGAACATAACATCATAATCTATCGCATAAAGACCGATACCAATATTGTCGGCTACACCTTCAGGTAACGTCAGCTGCACTTCGATGCCGCTAATCGAATCGGAGTCGTTAAACTCTAAGATGCTATGCGCTTCGTTATTACCACCGACTAAACTTGCCGCATTTGCGTTGGCTTGAAGCATTGCTTCGGTCACCTCAGTCACATTCCAATTACTCAAAGTATTGCCGCTTAAAAGCGCACGACCACTTGAAAGAGTCGGTGAATTTCCACCATCCCAATATGCCAGATCCCACTTATCCGCGTCCAACGCACTACCACTAAAGTCGTCGTAAAGCTCCCAAACCGGCGGCGTAGAGCTGCCAATCTCAATGCCCGCAATTTCCAGCTCGCTAAGCTGTGTCGCTTGCCCTGACTCAACCTGAACCCTCAACTTCATGCGCTGCGAAGTGCTGACCAGCTCTCCGCTGAATCCGCCTCCAGTAGCATTGCTTCCAGTAAAACCTCCATTCGCAAGATTCAGACGTGCCAGCTCAGTCCATGCAATAGCTCCGTCAGGTTGGCATTCAAACACCAAGTCGCGACTGCTCGCAATATGCACTATACGCATATTCAGGTTGGTTGAGATTCCGACATCAACGGCATTCACACCCGCGTCGCCGTAAGCGCCGCGGCTCTCAATGAAGACTTCAACTTCACGCCCAGAACCATAATCTTCGAACACTAGCTCACACTCAAAGTCGGCGCCATCGATGCTTAATTCAAGACCGACATCAAACTGCTGCACCGAGGGCGTCACTAAAATATCGTCAAGCACGATCTGCCAATCTACATCCATCGGCAGTGTGCGGCCGTATTCGAGCTCAATCCCAGGATAGTCATAATTCGCTGAGTCGCCACCATCGGCAAACAGGAAGTTCAGCTCGCCAGCGTTGTACGCAACCGAATCCACCGTGCGACGCCAGACATTCCAATAGTTCGTCGAAAGCTCCAAATCCATTGTCTCCGTGCGCTGCCAATCGTTCTTCAGCACCAAGCTCGGCGTAACTTCGTTGAAAGTTCCGACGTCATCTAGATATAATCCGACGCCATCCAATCGCCAGAATTCGAAGCTACCCGCCGTCGCCGAGGTGAAAGTCAAACGAATCTCCCGGCCGTCGGTGAAGCCCGCCACACCATTAGCATACGTATAAGGCCGATTTGTTTTTAATAGGCTACCAGCGAACCCGCTATCGTTGGTCGTACTGCCAAACACCACTTCCTTTGGAACGGTATTCAGTATAAGTGCGTCATCGCCACCGAAACTAAACTGATACGCCTTACCCGCCAGCGACGCTGGCGGCGATCTGCGGTAGCTATCTGCATCGGTCGGATCGGTGCCTTCGGTGAGCTCCAAACCATCCGGCACGCCATCGCCATCGGTGTCGGCTTTATTGGGGTCGGTGCTGTATTCTATTTCTAAGATGTAAGCTCTAAGCGCAGCTGTGACAGGGTAATCTTGCCATTGATCGCCACCATAAGGCCAACCAATATGGGCATAGTGTTCGACACCTAAATAATTATCTGGGAAGTTATACCAATTTTGATACTCAAACGGTTCACCGGTAACCCATTGCCACACACCCTCCACTAATTCGTCTGTAGCTCCAATCCAAGCACTCGGTCTTGCTTGCAATGGTGGCCCTATCGGCGGAATTAAAGTAGTAACTTTATCGTTTTCTTCTTTTGAAGAGATTGTGACCAGATGCCCACCTTTCATTTCTGCGTCCAACCTTGCCTCAGGCCAGGTAAACTCTCCGATGACTGCCCTCAGCCTATGAACCTCCAAACCATCACTGAGCCCATCACCATCGGTGTCGGCCTTAAGCGGATCCGTACCAGTGTCCTGATCATCAATATATTCTTCCGTTCCCGTCTCAACGACGTCAGCTAGGCCATCATTATCGTCATCGGTGTCCGCATTGTTACCGACTCCATCTTCATCGGTGTCTACAGTTTCATTAGGATCATCTGGGAAAGCATCCTCATCATCGGGAACGCCATCGCCGTCCGCGTCAGTTCCTTCCTGGCTTAGGCTATGCGTTTGTCCGCCTATGGTAATCGTGCCACTGCGTGGACTTGTCGTTAGGTTAGCATCTACAGTCACTGTCACCGTGCTATCACCACTTCCACTAGCCAGACTCACACTCGCCCAGTCAAGGGATTCGACCACTGTCCAATCGGTGTTCGATGTAACCGTAATGTCGTAGCTTTCGCCAGCGCTCACAGCTGTTTTAGAGATTGGATCAATCGTCACAATCGGAGCGGTTTCGAGGAGGTATGACCACTGTAAATTAATTTCTACATCGTCCCACGTTTGAAACCTAACAGAGGCAGTCGAGAATGTCGTACTATCATATATATAGGCATAGTGTTGAATGCCGTTAGCATTATTGGGTTCACCCATAGTGCTGTCCCAATTACTAACTGTTAGATTTTCGCCCGAAACCCACTTCCATTGCCCCTCGGCCACTTCGTCAGTCAATCCGATCCATGTGTTTGGCCATGAGCCAACTGACTCTAAATAAGCATTCGCCGCATCTATTCTCGCCTGCGTATTCAGCACCGCCAGACGTCCACCGCGGGCTTCAGCATCGGCTTTAGCTTCCTGCCAAGTAAAGCTTCCTTCGATGACTTGGAACTGAGGAGCCTGTTCACTAATGGCGAGGCGGAAGCCGCGGTAGTAGGAGCGGTTGGCGGGGCCGCCGTTGACGCGGTAGGCGACACGGCAGCCGCTCGCGTCGCTGCCCCAACTGCCACCCCGCCGCACGCGGCTCGTGCCCGTCGTCGGACCGGCAGGATCGGAACCTGGCGAACTGCTGTAGTAGCTGCTGCCATACCAGTCATTACACCACTCAAACACATTGCCACTCATGTCATACAGACCGTAGCCATTCGCAGCAAAACTGCCCACCGGCGAAGTATACGGAAAGCTGCCATCATTGTAGCTCGTGTGGTAGGTATAGCTGCTGTACGGACTCACGTCGTAGCTATACGCACTGCCATTCGCTGTGTAATTGGCATTATCATGCGAAATCAGATCCCCCCAAGGGAAGCGCTTACCACTCGAGCCGCCGCGCGCGGCCTTCTCCCACTCCGCCTCGGTCGGCAGCCGGTAGCCCTGCTGCGTATAATCAATATACGGCGCCAGCTCGCCCGTGCGATACACCGCGCCGCCATTGCTGACTCGATACACCGGCGGCAGACCCGCTCGCTCGCTCGCGGCATTGCACCACTTCACCACATCGTACCAGTTTACCGTCTGCACCGGATGATCGGCGCCCTTGCCGGAGCCGACGCCCGAAAGATCGCTATAACCATTCGACACCGCCCAATCACGCACTTCCTGCCACTGGCTCCACGATACCTCGTGCTTACCCATATAAAAACCCGATACGTTGACACTGTGCACAGGTAGCTCATTACTGCTGCCTTCATTGAAACCATCGCCCATCGTGAACGAGCCCGCAGCAATCAACGAATACTGATCCGCTTCCGACGGCACTGGAAAACGGGGGACTTCAATAACCAAAGAATAACGGAAGCCCATATCCACGACTGTATTATCAGCATCAGGGAGGGATGCTGGATCTCCAGCATCAATACACGGTGAGCCAACAGATAGACTATAATCATCAGCTGAAGGATTTACAAAGATGGGGTCTGAGCTGATATTTCCTGCCCCATAGCTGATATCCCTTATATCGTTGGCTGTAAAACCTCCCTGAATATCACTGAAGGTAATCTGTGCTTTTGTTCCTTCACTGTAAATGCTCCCGAATGCTCCTATCTGACTGCCATCATTAGACCACAAAATACTGTTTGTGACTATAGCTTCACCCGACCACGCTAAACCAACGCCGCCTTTTGTCCCATTCCAGCTCCAATTGTAAATCGATTTATTGTAACAAATAGTTGATTGCTCTATGATAATAGTTCCATTCTCTGTGAATGTGCCGCCTCCACAAGCCCATGCAAAATTGTCGAAGATGAGGCAATTTCTGACAATTAAGGTGCAGCCTGCATTTCTGACGCCACCCCCGAATGTTCCTGAGCTGGACTTTGGCACACCACTACCGTTTCCGTTGATGATGCAATTTTCAAGTGTTGCGTCTGCAGTGCAATTAACTCCACCACCATAGTAATCAAAACCATAGCTCGAAGAGCTGGGAGAACCAGTCCCCCCTGTTATCCGAAACCCTTGGACTATCGCATTAGTTGCAGATGAGGCAATACGTACTACAGTGTCCCCTGCCTCACCATCAATGATCGTATATGAAGGACCGTTGACAGACTTTAAAGTGATGTTTGCTTTATCGATGAGAAGCTTCTCGTTATATGTACCGTCAGCCACTAAGATGGCATCACCCTCAACCGCAGCATCAATGGCCTTTTGAATGGTCGCATATGGCGCCTCCTGCGATCCGGTGCCGGTCGTATCGTCACCCGTAGTTGAGACATATAAGTCGGCTAATCCGTCGTTAATCGGGTCATTGGAGTCATTAGGATCAGATCCATTGTTAACCTCATCTCCATCAGAGATGCCGTCGCCATCGGTGTCGGCATTATTGGGATCGGTACCCGTATCAGTCTCACTGACGTAGATGCCTGTATTGGTTTCGACCGAATCAAAAAGACCATCACCGTCGGTATCGGCGGTCGGAGCAACTGGAACTAGCCATTTATCGACAAGTAGCGCCTGTTCGGCAGCGAATTCCTCCGCAGTCAGGACGCCTTGAAAGATCTTCACTTCACCGATCATGCCATCCATACCTTGGCCACCATTTTCACTTCCAGCAAGGAACATGGCTTGAGAGCTTGAGAAATCGGCTGCCGCCTTGGTAACGCTAGCTGAGGTATTATTCTCAGAATCCCAGACCTCCATATTGCCAGTGACCGTGTCGTAGTTGACTGCAAGCACCACCGTTTCGCCATCAGCAACAACCGCTGCACCAGCACCGGCATTTACGAAGGTACCACCAAGAATCACCTGAGGAACACCGCCCTCATACTTCATGATGAAACTACCTGGAGACGTGAGCCCATTTCCATGCGAGGCCAGCACGGTGTCTCGCACAGTACCACCCAAGATGGTATCCGCCTTAAAGACCACCAACGCAGCGAACCCAGTATTGCTGGCAGCCGCGCCTGAGAAGTTCAGTAAAGCTTCCTGTTCCGCGACAGACAGAACTAACAACTTATTGTGAGGGCCGTTGTTGGTATCGACACCCTTTAGACCAGTTGGACTCAGGTTCCCTGGATCAGAATAAAACAAAGTCCCTGCTCCACCTGCGGAAGTGGCATCAAATCCCGATCCCGACAAATCTGTCAAACTCAGAACAATGTCGCTTCCATCAACCACCACGTTTGCCGCATCTGACGCATCGTAGTGGACATACAGGGAGGCTCCGTAGGCGCCCGTGGCCGCGAGCAGGGATACCGATAAAACTGAGAAAAATAGAATACCTATATTACGCATACCTAACGTACATAATATGTAGCATTTCGTGTCAATATTGCTTATACACTATTTGATGTATTAGAGATTCTCTATTTGGAGTCGCTGTTCCGTGTTCGGAGCAGTGAATAAGTCATCTAGGGTTGCCCTTCGACTCGTTAAAAAAACCTGCGATTACTTGACAGCCTCAACCACGTGATTGTGACATCTTCGCCTCACTATCAACCCTATGAGTTGCCTGGATTTTAACCAAGACAGCGCACAAGCCTCTTTGCTTACCAAACACTGGCTCACGTCTCACTGCGCAGCTGCGCCTGCAGCTCCTCGCAGACCGCTGCCGTGCCCGCCAGATACGGACAGAAATCCATCTGCGGGTGAAACGCTCTTAACGGAAACGGACTCGCTTCGAGAAATCTAAACGCGACACCCGCGCCAGCACACAACGCGTAGGCCGCGGCGATGTCCCAGACCTTGACGCGAAAATCGACCACCCCGGTCAAATAGCCGGTCGCCACATACGCAGCGCTCAGCGCACCACTGCCCAAGCAGCGCACGCGGTATTTTGCTAGTAAGGGCTTGAGCTTATCCAGCAGCTCAAGATCGATCGGAAAATGCAACCCTAACATCGTCTGCGCATCGGCCGCCATGCGATCGCGATTCACCGTCTTTTGATTGCGTTGTAGGCCAAAACCAG
>Ga0255779_1004739_pt1 | contig 12941 bp, 9 predicted proteins | sample 011ome_21_FD_179977 | JGI IMG/M metagenome (GOLD analysis project Ga0255779, IMG submission 179977) | Coastal salt marsh microbial communities from the Groves Creek Marsh, Skidaway Island, Georgia - 011508AT metaG (version 2) | ecosystem: Environmental > Aquatic > Marine > Intertidal zone > Salt...
TGCGGTTCTCTATCAAGAAACCGGTCAAATTTGTGTGCCCGCGGCAACGAATGTTGGCGTTTTTTGGCCTAAATACGGAATCCTGCGACAGCCCGGTCTGGCGGTGGTTGAGTTTCTACCTGCCATTCACCCCGGGTTGGACAATGAAGAGTTCATGCATAAGCTGGAAGAGGTGATTGAGCAAAGCTCAAACGCGTTGTTGGAAGAGGCGGCAGCAGATAGATTTTATCCGCTTGGTCGAGACACTTGAGACACTGTATAGTAAGGCGAGCCCGGCAAGCCTGCGCAAAGTTGCAGATCATCTGACACCGTTATATCAAGCTTGGATTGGGGCCGGGCGCTTTTGCGTTCTGGCAACAATTGGCCCCTACGGTACCGACGGATCCGCGCGCGGCGATCTAGGACCGGTGGTGCGGATCCAAGATGATAAAACGCTTTTATTGCCCGATTGGCCTGGCAATAACCGTTTGGACAGTTTGCGTAACATTGTTAAAGATGGCCCTATATCATTCATGTTTATGGTGCCGGGCGCCGATACGATGGTGCGGGTAAATGGCCATGCATCCTTGACGGCGGATCTGGATCTTTGCGCCAGCTTTTCAGACAATAAAGGCAGCCCGGTTTGCGTGATGGTGATCACTGTGCAAGAGGTTTATATTCAATGCGAAAAATCGGTGAAGCGCGCAGCATTATGGCAAACGCGCAATGCGCCGCTTGTGCCGAGCCTTGGCCAGATTTTAAACGAAGCCGCTGATCTTGAGGCTGGTGCGTCATCTTAGGTTGGACTTTCAACCCATATCAGCAGATTGAAGCCGCGGCGCTTTCGACGCGTTATGGCGAGCCTGTCCATACCCGCCTTTTTAGCAAGGGCCGCAAACCGCGCTAAGGTCGCGGGCCGGCCAAAGCGCAGCTTCTAGGCGCATCGCCTGATATAAAGTCTGCACCGCGCTTATGATAGGCGCTTGTGCTAAGCTGGAACCTTAGTTTCGGATGCGAAACTTTCGACGTCTGTACCGCCGCAACAGATCCCGAAAATGTCGGAAACACTGTCTTTACGGAGATGTAAGCGGGCTATAGCCCAGAGAGATAAAATCGGACAAACCGATAGGAGGGAAGGCCATGAGTTATAAATCTGATATTGAAATCGCCCGCGAAGCGCGGAAAAAACCGATCCAGGAAATCGGTGCAAAGCTTGATATTCCCTCAGAACACCTTCTGCCTTATGGCCATGATAAGGCCAAGATCAGCCAAGAGTTTATCAATTCGGTTCAAGCGAATAAGAGCGGAAAATTAATTTTGGTAACGGCCATCAACCCGACACCTGCAGGTGAAGGGAAAACAACAACCACGGTTGGTTTGGGCGATGGTCTGAACCGGATTGGCAAGCGCGCTGCGATTTGCATTCGAGAAGCGTCTTTAGGCCCGTGTTTCGGAATGAAAGGTGGCGCAGCCGGGGGGGGATATGCCCAAGTGGTTCCGATGGAGGAAATGAACCTGCATTTCACCGGTGATTTCCACGCGATTACATCGGCGCATAACTTGCTCTCGGCGATGCTCGACAATCATATTTATTGGGGTAATAAGCTTGAGATCGATCAACGCCGCGTGGTCTGGCGCCGCGTGATGGATATGAATGACCGGGCTCTGCGTGATATCGTAACATCGCTGGGTGGCGTGTCGAATGGGTTTCCGCGACAAACCGGATTTGACATCACCGTGGCCTCGGAAGTGATGGCTATTTTATGCTTGGCCAATTCGCTTGACGATTTGCAAAAGCGTCTGGGTGATATCATCGTGGCGTATCGGCGCGATAAATCACCGATTTATTGCCGCGATATCAAAGCCGATGGCGCGATGACCGTGCTTTTGAAAGATGCCATGCAGCCCAATCTTGTGCAAACCTTGGAAAACAACCCTGCCTTCGTGCATGGCGGGCCATTTGCCAATATCGCGCATGGCTGTAACTCTGTGGCTGCGACAACCACGGCGTTGAAACTGGCTGATTACGTGGTGACAGAAGCCGGTTTTGGTGCCGATTTGGGGGCCGAAAAATTTATGAATATCAAATGTCGCAAAGCCGGGATTGCGCCGTCGGTTGTGGTTGTGGTTGCCACGGTCAGAGCGATGAAGATGAATGGCGGTGTGGCCAAGGCGGATCTTGGACCAGAAAACGTGGCCGCGGTACAGGCCGGGTGTCCAAATCTGGGCCGTCATATTGAAAATGTCAAAAGCTTTGGGGTTCCAGTTGTGGTGGCGATCAACCATTTTGTCACCGATACGGATGCAGAGGTGCAGGCCGTCAAAGATTATGTGGCCGAGCAAGGCTCGGAAGCAATTCTGTGCCAACATTGGGAAAAAGGCTCGGAAGGCACTGAAGTGCTGGCGCAGCGCGTGGCTGATATTGCAGATGCGGATACGGCAAATTTTGCGCCTCTTTACGCCGATGAGCTTAGTTTGTTCGAAAAAATCGAGACCGTTGCCAAGCGTATTTATCGCGCCGATGAAGTTTTGGCCGACGCTAAAATTCGCACGCAGTTGAAAGATTGGGAAGAGGCCGGCTATGGGCATCTGCCGGTGTGCATGGCGAAAACGCAATATAGTTTTACCACGGATCCAAACCGACGCGGGGCGCCTTTGGGGCATTCGGTGCCTGTGCGCGAAGTACGCTTAAGCGCGGGCGCGGGTTTCATCGTGGTGATCTGCGGAGAAATTATGACCATGCCAGGTTTGCCATCTGTGCCAGCTTCGGAAGCGATCATGCTGAATGATTTAGGCCAGATTGAGGGGCTTTTCTGATAGAGCTCGGCAGCGTTTTGGCGCATATAGCCCCGAGGGGCATAATTTTTAGGTAAAGGAAAAACCCAATGGCAGCGCAAGTGATTGATGGCAAGGCCTTTGCGGCGCAAATTCGGGTACAAGTGGCCGAGCATGTGGCGCGGCTGCAAGAACAGCATCACATCGTGCCCGGATTGGCGGTTGTGTTGGTGGGGGAAGATCCGGCCAGCCAAGTTTATGTACGCTCAAAGGGCAAGCAAACGCTTGAGGTGGGGATGAACAGCTTTGAGCATAAGCTGGATGCTGATACATCACAGATCGATTTATTGGCGTTAATCGAGAAGCTTAACGCCGATCCCAGCGTACATGGCATCTTGGTGCAATTGCCATTGCCAAACCATCTTGATGAAGATTTGGTGATAAACTCTATTGCCCCTGAAAAGGATGTGGATGGGTTTCATATTTCAAATGTGGGATTGCTGGGCACTGGGCAGAAATCAATGGTGCCCTGCACGCCTTTGGGATGCTTGATGATGCTGCGTGCGCATCATGGGTCTTTGTCTGGATTGAATGCGGTGGTGATTGGCCGCTCCAATATCGTGGGTAAACCGATGGCGCAGTTGCTGTTGGGTGATAGTTGCACCGTAACCATCGCGCATAGCCGCACCAAAAACCTAAAAGATGTGGTGGCGCGCGCGGATATTGTAGTTGCCGCGGTAGGGCGTGCGCAAATGGTGCCAGGAGATTGGATCAAACCGGGCGCCACGGTGGTCGATGTTGGAATCAATCGGATTGAAAAACCTGAAGGCGGCACCCGCTTGGTCGGAGATGTGGATTATGACAGCTGCGCCGCGGTTGCTGGCGCGATTACCCCGGTTCCAGGGGGCGTTGGGCCGATGACGATTGCTTGTTTACTGGCCAATACGCTAACGGCCTGTTGCCGCAGCAATGGGATTGACGAACCGCAGGGGTTAACCGCGTAAGCGCAGGAAGTTCGTTCTTCTAGGCAAATCTCAGGTCACCCTCGCGCGCGGCATTGGAATGGGCTGCGCGCTCTTGCCGGTTAAAATGGCAAGGCCGGGCTTTTTTATCAGGCGGGCTAAGGTGGGGTGATCGCAGCGTAAACCGCCTGTATAAGTGCCATAGGCGGGCAGGATCAACCGCGTTTCATCCAGCAAGAAACAGGCAAAACTGCGCGCGCGTCCGCGCAAGGAAATCTGCGCTTTGGGGTGATAATGCCCCGAAACCTCACCAGATGAGGCGGGATCGGCGATATGGCGAAACAGCAGCGGGCCGCAGGCGAATTCGGCCATATGCTGGCCGCCCAGATGAATTGGCCCCGGATCGTGATTGCCTTCGATCCATATCCAACGCCGCCCTGCCTGAAGCCGCGCTATCCATAATTGCGCGTCTTCAGGAAAGGCACGCTCTGCGCTGAGATCGTCAAAGCTATCCCCCAAGCAGATCACCGTGCTTGCGCCCGTCTGCTCGATGTCTTGTTCTAGCCGTCTCAGCGTGTCTTGAATTTCATAAGGCGGCAGGTTCGCGCCGCCTTTTCGGCTGATCCGTTCCGCTTTGCCCAAATGCAAATCTGAGACGCAAAGCAATTCGACCTCGGGCCACCATAAAGCGCCGGAGGGCAATGCGAGCAGGGCCGCGCCTGATAATTTAAAGGGAAAGCCGTTCAGGAGGCGGCACTGGCTAGAGTTTTGCAGGTTTGGCACGTTAGAATTCCAATCCGGCTTCTGCCATTAGGGCGGTGGCTTCCTCAGCCAGCAACCGGTCCATCGCCTGGCCCTCAACAGGAACGCGGCCTGCTTCCAAAAACAACGGTGCCGCCATCGGCGAGACATGCGGCAAGGCACAATGGACAATCCGTGTTGCGCGCGTTTCAAGCAATTCTTTTATCCGGTCAAAATCCACCAAACCTTGCCGTGCTTCGCTTCGAGTGATGGCGAGCAAGATGTGCTCAGGATCATATTTGCGCAAGGTGTCATAGAGAATATCAGATGAAAATGTGGCTTGGCGCCCCGATTTACGTTGGCCTGGTAAATTGCGCTCGATCAATCCGGCGATGGTGGCAACAGCACGAAAGCTGCGTTTCATAACGGCATTTTCACCCAACCAATCCGCAAGGCCTTTTTCCAAATCCGTCAGATCAAACAGCGTTTCAGGAGCGGTAATCTTTTCAAGCCCCCAGATCAAGGTTGCGTAATCAGTGGCCACAAACCCAAGCGGGGCCAAGCCCTGCGCTTCAAGTTGTTTGGTGATCAGCAACCCCAAAGTTTGCTGCGCATTGCGCCCTGCAAAGCCATAAATAACCAAATGCTGCTGTCCGCGGCGCGGAAACGTTTCTAGCAACAGGTGGTCGCGGCTTGGCAGGCGTGAAAGCGTTTGCTGTTGAAACAGCCATTTTTGGGTAAAAGCGGGGAGGCCCCGAAAATTTTCTGTGTCAAAGCGTTTTAAAATGCGCTTGGAAAGCTGCGTTGATGTGGCAAATTTTGTGCCCGCAAAGGTGGCGATTTTGGGTTTTTTATGCGCATGTCGCGAGACTTCGACGACCATGTCGCGCAGGCTTTCAAACCGCACCACTTGCCCTCCGATCAAGAAGGTATCCCCCGGGGCAAGCGTGGCGGCAAAGGCCTCCTCCACCTCGCCCAGCGGCTTGCCCCCGCGCCGCTTATGCAAACGCACTTTCAGCGTGTCACTGTCTTGGATGGTGCCAACATTCAACCGCAACCGGCGGGCGCTGCGCGGATCACGCAATTTAAAATCTCCATTGGGATTTTGCTGCAAACGGTGCCATTGCTCATAGCGGCGCAGCGCATAGCCCCCGGTCGCACAAAACTCAAGGCAGGCGTCAAATTCGTGGCGCGTTAACGCGCTATAAGGGCCAGCCTGTTTGATTTGCGCGAATAAAACGTCTGGATCAATCGCACCGGCGCAGGCGCAAAGCAAAATATGCTGGCACAGCACGTCCAAGCCTCCGGGGGGACGTGGTTCGCCATCCAAATCGTTTTCCTGCACAGCTTCTAATGCGGAAAGGCATTCGATCACTTCAAAGCGGTTGGCAGGCACGATTAGGGCTTTAGAGGGCGCGTTATAGCGATGGTTGGCACGGCCAATACGCTGCACAAGCCGTTTCACGTTTTTCGGAGCTCCGATTTGAATCACCAGATCGACATCGCCCCAATCGATCCCAAGGTCCAAACTCCCGGTGCAAACGATCGCCCGCAAGGCTCCGGCTGTCATCGCGGCCTCAACCTTTTGACGCTGTTGGCGATCCAAACTGCCGTGGTGAATCGCGATCGGCAGCGCGTCTTCATTGGCCAGCCATAAATTATGGAAGAACAGTTCGGCCTGCGCGCGCGTATTGTGAAAAATCAAGGTCGTTTTATGGGCTTTGATCTGGGCAAGCACATCTGCAATCGCATATAGTCCGCCGGCGCCGGCCCATGGCGGCGTGCCAGAACCGGTGAGCATTTGAATATGTGGCTTTGGCCCCGCATCTGCGATTAAAATCGGGCAGGGCGGCGAAATGGGAGATAGGAAGCTCGCGATGTCGGTGGCCTCTTTCACCGTGGCAGATAGGCCGATGCGGCGCATATCCGGGCAGAGCGCCTGTATGCGGCTGAGCGCCAGCATCAATTGATCGCCCCGCTTGCTTTCGGCAAGGGCATGAATTTCATCGATAATCACACGTTGTAAGCCAGAAAAGATATTTGCAGCCTCGGGATAAGAGATTAAAAGCGCGAGGCTTTCCGGTGTGGTAAGCAGAATATGGGGCGGGGCGCTGCGTTGGCGCTTTTTGATGTGGGATGACGTATCTCCGGTGCGGTCTTCCACCGAAATATCCAGTCCAAGTTCATCGATTGGGCTGATCAAATTGCGTTTTATATCGGCGGCTAAAGCCTTAAGGGGGGAAATATACAACGTATGTAGCCCCCGCGACGGTTGCTCGGCCAGCTCGATCAGGCTGGGCAGAAACCCTGCCAAAGTTTTGCCCGCCCCAGTCGGCGCGATGAGCACCTGCGCGGGCAGGTCTGCTGTTTTAAGCATTGCAAGCTGATGAGGGTGTAAAGCCCAGTTCTTGCGGGTCAGCCATGTTGCGAATTTATCTGGAAGCGTGGTCATAACAAAAGGATAGCGGTCTAGGCGCATTGGGCAATGGCCAAGGGGCGCGTTTCAAAATGAACGAGGCCGCCCTTGCATGGCCGGAAGACATGGTTTTGGCCCCAGCCCTTTAAGTGAGGCGCATGATTTTGAATGATCTGCTTATTCTGGCGCTGTTAAGTTTTTATTTGACAGCAATTTGGGCGGCCATGAGCCCAAGCAGATGCGCGGTCTTCTCGATAGGCCTAGGCAACAATATTGGCCTGCGTGGCGGCACGCAACTCTTCCGGGCTGACGCCGTCGGCGCATTCAACGATCTTCAAGCCGCCTTCAACCACATCTAAAACACCCAGATTGGTGATAATTCGGTCCACGACGCCGGTTCCGGTCAGGGGCAGGCTGCATTGCTTTAAAACTTTACTGTCGCCATGCTTGTTGGTGTGGTCCATCACCACCACAACGCGGCCGACGCCTGCCACCAGATCCATCGCGCCTCCCATGCCTTTGACCAATTTTCCCGGAATCATCCAATTGGCCAAATCGCCGTTTTCGGCAACTTCCATGGCCCCTAAAATCGCCATGGCTATTTTGCCCCCCCGGATCATGCCAAAGCTGGTGGCGCTGTCAAAATAAGCGGTTTGCGGCAATTCGGTGATGGTTTGCTTGCCCGCATTGATCAGATCGGCATCTTCTTCGCCCTCGATGGGAAACGGGCCCATTCCAAGCATGCCATTTTCAGATTGCAGCGTGACTTCAACGCCTTGCGGAATATAGTTGCTGACCAAAGTTGGAATACCAATGCCCAAATTGACATACATTCCGTCTTCCAGTTCCAACGCCGCCCGTGCGGCCATTTGATTGCGATCCCAAGCCATAGTGCGCGCTCCTTATGCTGCCGGGCGCGTAGTGCGCTGTTCGATACGTTTTTCATGGGTGCCTTGAATGATGCGGTGCACATAGATTCCCGGCAGATGTATTAAATCAGGATCCAATGATCCTGTGGGTACAATTTCTTCCACTTCAGCCACACACACCTTGCCTGACATTGCTGCAGGTGGATTAAAATTGCGCGCTGTTTTGCGAAAAATCAAATTTCCGGTTGCATCGGCCTTCCAAGCTTTCACGATGGAGAGATCGGCGAAAAGCCCTTCTTCCATAATATAGGTCTCGCCGTTGAACTGTTTATGTTCTTTGCCCTCGGCGATCACTGTCCCAACGCCGGTTTTTGTATAAAATCCGGGGATTCCGCAGCCGCCTGCGCGTAAACGCTCGGCCAAGGTGCCTTGTGGGTTAAACTCTAACTCTAACTCTCCAGAAAGATATTGGCGCATGAATTCCGCATTCTCGCCAACGTAAGAGCTGATCATTTTTTTGACCTGCCGCGTCTGAAGTAAAATTCCGATCCCAAAATCATCGACACCTGCATTATTAGAGGCGAAAACAAGGTCTTTTGTGCCTGTCTCTTTGATCGCTTGTAGAAGAAGCTCGGGGATACCGCACAAGCCGAATCCGCCAGCCGCAATGAACATCCCATCGAATAAAAGCCCGTCTAAGGCCTCTTGTGCAGACCCATATATCTTTTTCATCGCAACCGCTCCTGACCGATCAATTTGCTCTTATCTGGCCGAGGGAGGCCTTAGAGTCAATTCTTAGGCATCGCAAAACGTGAAAATCTTGGGGCGTTGGAACGCGTTTATTTTTGAGCCGTGCAACGCTCACCTGATTGACGTCAAATGAGATTATAGTCAGGCGGCGGGTTTCTTCTTTGCTGGGGTTTTCTTTTTGGCAGCCGGCTTCTTTTTGGTTGCGGGCTTTTTAGCGCCCTTTTTGATCTTTGCTTCGATCAATTCAAGCGCTTGCTCTAATGTAATGCTTTCCGGTTCCATGTCTTTGGGCAAGGTGGCGTTGATTTTCGCAAATTTCACATAAGGGCCGTAGCGGCCCGCCATCACTTGAATTGGCCCGCCTTCGCTGGGATGTTCGCCCACTTCTTTCAGTGGTTTGGCGGCGCTGCCGCGCGCTCCGCCGCGTGAAGCGGCTTTTTTAGCGAGCTCTTCCACGGCGCGGTTCATGCCGATGGTAAACACATCCTCTGCCTCTTTGAGATTGGCATAAAGTCGGCCGTGTTTGACAAAAGGACCATAGCGCCCAATCCCAGCCTCGATCATCTCGCCATCTTCGGGATGCGGGCCGATTTCGCGCGGCAGGTTCAGCAAAAGCAAGGCTTTTTCAAGATCCATTTCACTCGCAGCCCAGCCCTTGGGCAGGCTGGCACGCGGCGGCTTTGGTTGCTCTTCGGTCGCTTCTCCCCGCTGAATATAGGGACCAAACCGGCCTTTTTTCAGGCTAATTTCATCCCCGGCATCCTCGCCCAAGACGCGATCGCCCGTATCATCAGCATCGCCGTTCATAGGCCGCGTGAAGCGACAATCTGGATAATTCCCGCATCCGACAAACCCCCCCGTGCGCGAAGTTTTTAGATGTAGCACGCCCACGCCGCATTTAGGGCAGCTGCGCGGATCGCTGCCATCGGCGCGGGGGGGATAGAGTTGCGGCGCAAGAGCGTCATCCAGAACATCCAACACTTCGGTGATCCGCAATTCTGAGGTTTCGGCGATTGCGGCCGAAAAATCACGCCAGAACTTTCCGAGCAAATCTTTATAATTCGCATTGCCTGCGCTCACATTGTCAAGCTGATCTTCCAGGCCGGCCGTAAACTCATATTCCACGTATTGTTTGAAGAAATTTAGCAGAAAAATGGTAACGATGCGGCCTTTATCTTCGGGAATTAGGCGGTTTTGTTCTTTGCGCACATAGTCGCGTTCTTGGATCGTGGTCACGATGCTGGCATAGGTCGAGGGGCGGCCAATTCCAAGCTCTTCCATCCGCTTGACCAAAGTGGCTTCCGTGTAGCGGGGCGGAGGCTGGGTGAAATGCTGTTCGGGGGTGACAGCATTGGTTTGCATCGCTTCGCCCTGCATCAATTGCGGCAGGCGTTTGTCATCGCCATCGCCTTGGCCGTCATCGCGGCCTTCTTCATAGACCTTTAAAAACCCGTCAAACAAAATGACCTGACCGTTTGCGCGCAGGCCCACCTGAGCATCTGCGCTGCCGATTTCAACCGTAGTCCGCTCAATTTTTGCGGCTGCCATCTGGCAGGCGATCGTACGTTTCCAAATTAAATCGTATAATTTGCGTTGGTCTGCATCGGTCAATTTTAAACTGGCCGCATCGCGCGTTGCGTCTGTGGGGCGAATACATTCATGCGCCTCTTGGGCGTTGCGCGCTTTGTTTTTATACATTCTCGGGCTGTTGGGCAGATAGGTTTCACCATATCGGTCTTTGATCGCATCGCGCGTTGCCATTACGGCTTCGGGCGCCATATCGATGCCATCGGTTCGCATATAGGTGATGTGACCCGCCTCATAGAGGCGTTGCGCGGCACTCATTGTTTGGCGCGCGCCCATGCCAAATTTACGCGAGGCCTCTTGTTGCAGGGTCGAGGTCATAAACGGCGCTGAGGGGTTGCGATTGCCGGCTTTGGCTTCCACCGATTGCACCGAAAGCTGGCGGCTTGAAATCGCCTGAACGGCAAGCTCTGCTTGCGGTCCGTTATTTAAATCAAACTTGTCTAACTTTTTGCCCGCAAGGCTGACCAATCTGGCGGTAACGTCTTGGCCGCGCGGTGATTGCAGCAGGGCTTCGACGCTCCAATATTCCTGCGGTCTAAACGCTTCTATTTCCAGTTCGCGCTCGACGATCATGCGCAAACATACCGATTGCACGCGTCCGGCTGATTTCGCCCCTGGCAGTTTGCGCCATAAAACCGGAGAAAGATTGAACCCAACCAAATAATCCAAGGCGCGTCGGGCGAGGTAGGCATCCACCAATGGCGCATCGACTTCGCGCGGGTTGTTCATCGCTTCGGTCACGGCTTTTTTGGTAATCGCGTTGAACACCACCCGACTGACGGGTGTATCTTTTTTCAACACTTTGCGTTTGCGTAGTGTTTCCTCTAGATGCCAGCTGATCGCTTCGCCTTCGCGATCCGGGTCGGTGGCTAAAATCAACGCATTGTCTTCTTTTAGCGCATCGGCAATGGCTTTGATATGTTTTTTGCTGTCAGCGCCAACTTCCCAGATCATATCGAAATTGTTTTCGGTATCGACCGAACCGTCTTTTGGGGGCAAGTCTCGAATATGCCCGTAAGAGGCTAAAACGGTAAAACCCGACCCAAGATATTTGTTAATCGTCTTAGCTTTGGCCGGTGATTCTACGACGACAACGGGCATTCAACTTCCTTTCGACTCGGTCGGATCTTTATGACCGGAGACCATGATGCTGAAAAGACCGGCTTGTCAATCCAAGGAATTTAGCAGCTTTGATTTTCGTTAAGGTGGAGTATGCGCGCTTCTAAGCCCGGCCGGTTTATTCAAATTATGGTCTCAAAGACACATGGCCGCCGGCATGCCGGAGCAGTTTTTGATCCAGCTCAAGCTCGGTGATGGCCGCATTGCATTCCGCCACCGGCCGCGCAAGTCTGCGGATCAGGTGATTTTCTGAAATCGCGGTGACGCTCAACCGATCCAAGATATCTTGTTGCAGCTGTGATTTGGATGTCTGCGCGGGTTTATCCGCTGCGCGACCGCTCATGACCGGCGGCTGACAAGGGGCGCCGTTAAGCTGGGTTTTATCATTTTCGGGGGGTGTTAGGTTTTGCCTCAGGTCAAGCACGTCTTGCGCGTTGCGCACCAAAGCAGCGCCATCGCGGATCAGCGCATTGCATCCGGCCGCCCGCGGATCCAACGGGTGCCCGGGCACGGCAAGCACATCGCGGCCCTGATCAAGCGCGTTTCTTGCGGTGAGTAAGCTGCCGGATTTCAACGCCGCCTCAACAATGATGATTTGCGTCGCCAATCCCGAAATCAAACGATTTCGAATGGGAAAGTGATGCGCTTGCGGGCGCAGATTAAGGGGTTGTTCTGAAAGCAGGAGCCCTTGTTGGGCGATGAGGGCGGTGAGGGCTTTATGTTCGGGGGGGTAAATGGTTTTGAGTCCACCGGACAAAATAGCGATCGTTCCGGTTTCAAGCGCAGCCTGATGCGCAGCAGCATCGATGCCTCGGGCGAGCCCAGACACAATGCAATCCCCCGCCTGCCCCAAATCATGCGCGAGCCGGCGCGCCATCTGGCAACCCAAAGCCGAGGCGTTGCGCGCGCCCACAAGCGCCGTCACCGGGCGTTTTGCCAGGCCTAAATCTCCGCGCGCCCAGATCAAAGGCGGTGCATCTGAAATTTGGCCCAGTTGTTTCGGATAGTCGGGTTGGCCTCTAAACACCAATTGTGCGCCATATTTGATGCCTTGCGACAATTCTCTCATCGCGTCTTTTTGCGAACAGGCACGATAGCCAGTTAACCCGCGCGATTGGGCAATATCGGGCAAATGCTCCAATGCGTTTCGGGCTGTTCCATGTTCAGCCAGCAAACGGTAAAAGGTGCTTATTCCCACCCGCCGCGAGCGTAAGAGACGAAGCCAATCCAGTTGATCATCTTCCGTTTTGGGTGGGAGTAGGGGGTGAGAGGAAGAAAACAAATCGTCGACCATCACAACTCCGCCGCTTACGAGACCCCTTCTACAGGAGAAGTGGTTAATTCATCGTAAAGCACGGGTGCATGATCGGATTATTCCGCCGATCCGCCCACCGTAAGCCCGCCAATCATCAAGCTGGGCTGCCCAACCCCAACCGGAACCCATTGCCCGGCCTTGCCACAATTGCCCATACCCGGATCCAAGGCCATATCCGATCCGATTGCACGGATTTGTTTCAGCGCGGTGGCACCATCGCCAATTAAAGTGGCACCTTTCACCGGCGCGCCGATTTTGCCGTTTTTCACCTGATAGGCCTCGGTGCAGGAAAAGACGAATTTGCCATTGGTGATATCAACCTGACCGCCGCCAAAGCCCACGGCATAAAGGCCATCTTTGAGGCTGGCTACAATATCTTGAGGCTCCGTGTCACCGCCCAGCATATAAGTGTTGGTCATCCGCGGCAT
>Ga0255779_1004778_pt1 | contig 12885 bp, 9 predicted proteins | sample 011ome_21_FD_179977 | JGI IMG/M metagenome (GOLD analysis project Ga0255779, IMG submission 179977) | Coastal salt marsh microbial communities from the Groves Creek Marsh, Skidaway Island, Georgia - 011508AT metaG (version 2) | ecosystem: Environmental > Aquatic > Marine > Intertidal zone > Salt...
GTCTTCTTGTAGCCGCATTATTTGCAGCAGGAATGATTGCATTTTTCACAAACTATAGTACCCTTTCAGGCCGCTTTGGATTTTCTATTAGATCGACTGCTTGTTTGTTCATACTAGCAGGACTGGTTGAACTGACATATCTCAGAATATACCCAGTTCTAATCGTTGTCTTTTTAGCGTCAGTGCAAGCGGCTCATGCAAGTAAGCAGGTAGACTCAGAGTAACTCTATGAATATTCATCTTTCTCTTTTTAGAGCCTCTAGCTTGGCCTTACTTGTCGCTGCCACCATCATATTTGGCTCTGGATCATTCGGACAAGTCTTAAACAATTTTGGATATGGGTATGGGTATGGGTATGGTTATGGCGAAACAGATGAGCCTTCATTAGCGACTATTCAGAAATCTATCTTAGGCAAATTCTATACTTCGCTTAATGGTGATGATTGGACCCAGAAAGACGGATGGAATGAAGCTGCCTCAGTTTGCGATTGGTTTGGAATAACGTGTGATAGCAGTGGTGCGATTACTGAAATTAGCCTTGATAACAATATGCTTCAAGGTACTTTAATCGACGATATCTGGACGTTACCTAAGTTAGTAACATTATCTCTAGGAAAAAATCAAATAGTCGGTACGTTGCCGGCTAAGTTATTTAGCAACTCACTTGTATTCTTAAATCTGCACGAAAATAATCTCTCTGGGGCAATCCCGTCGGATATTCTTTCTCTTCCCAATCTACAGTGGCTTAATTTAAGGAATAACGCGCTAGAAGGATCTTTGCCGGATTTCTCAGAAGGGAGCGAGAATCTATATCTTTTATGGTTACACGGCAATAAGCTAACTGGTTCAATACCAGAATCTATTGGTGAATTCCCGAAGTTAGAATCGTTTTACTTATCTGATAATGAACTTACAGGTGAGATACCAAATTCTTTAGCAAAGTTATCAAAGCTGAATACTTTGAAGTTGGGAAACAACGCATTACTCGGTAAGATTCCAGAGATATTTTCGGAATTACAAGAACTTGGGTGGTTAGATCTTCGGGGTAATTTATTAGAAGGTTCAATAGCTGAGAGCATAAGCGAATTAGATAATCTCGAATACCTATACTTGGATAACAATCGATTGGCAGGACCTATACCTGATATTTTCACCAATCTAACTCGCCTTAAAGTTCTTTCGCTTTCTGGCAACGAACTATCTGGGAGCTTGCCCACATTAAGTGCGGCATCATCGCTCGAAAGAATCGATCTTTCATCCAACTCGTTCACTGGCGAGCTCGTTGATGTCTTTTCTTCACTGGCGAATCTGAAATCTTTGAAGCTATTTGACAATAATTGGACAGGGCCCCCGCCTGCGTGGCTTTCTGACTTGTCACTGAATGGTATTGATGTAGTTACGGTAGACAACGGTAGATACGCGTTCACAAACGTTCTCCCGATATTAGATCTAGAAATAGATACATCTCTCCGTGTTGACAGCCAGCGAGATGGAAACGAAGGCGCGGTAGTGTCATTTACAAGCTCTGATGTCGATGGTGTTATTTCAAGCCTTAATTTATATCGTAATAACGTTTTGATTTATTCAGACTCAACTTTGTCCGGCACATTAACGGTGCCGCTAATATCGGGCATTAACAGGCTAAGTTTTAGCGTTATAGATAACAGAAACGGCATAACAGCAATAGAAAAAGTAATCCGAGTTAGCGCGCCACCATCAGTGCAAATAACTGCGCCTACCTCAGTAGTTTTAGACACAGATGGGCTTCCAGGTGAATTTGTATCTTTTTCGGCAAGAGTTCTGGATATAGACGGAGACGATTATTCTGTTGATTGGTATGTTAACGGTGTTAAGCGTGGCTCTGGCACTAACCTATCAAACATCTTGCTCGATAATGGAGAAAGCGAAATAGAAGCGATGGTGATTGAAATAGGCACTGAACTCGCCGATAGGTCTTCCCTGTTACCATTCGTTGAGCCTCCTGCGTATCAACCTTCTTTAACATGGCCTAAAGCGATCGTTGGGGAAGCCAGAAATTTACTCGAATTCAACAATATCGCTGAAATTGATGTTGAGCGTGGTTTGATGTTCGCATGTTTAGTAACAGTTTCTGGCGAGGCAGCACTACCTCCGGTTGGCGTTAGATTCTTACTTAATTTAGGAGCTGAGATTACGCTGACGACAGATGCAACGAGAGGGTTCAATCCAACTGGCGCTTTCATGGAGGACGGCTCTCTGCCAACTTGTTCAGGCATTTTTGATAAGAGCTCCGGCATCTACACCGATTATATTTATTTTGATGGGAATGCCTACGAACTTCAGTTTGAATCACAGGGAGATTCAAGCGCATTTAGATTAATAGATTTTAGTATATTAAATTAGCCGATTGCCCTCTCGCGCGGTGTAAGGAATGAAAGACTTTTCTTAGATCTCAAGAGAGGACTCGCTAAAGAATTATCTTGTGATCCTGTGAGGTCATCAGGGCTTCCTTTTTAATGCAGGATAACGTGGCATCATTGGACAGAATTACTCGATGAGGCTGTTCCTTTTTATGTTTATTAGCTCAGCTAACAGGTTCATTAGAAATGTTTTTTATCCGCTAGGCAGGAGCTAACAATGTCTGAAGTAAGTAATTCTGACTTGAGGGGATTCCCATACTCAGCGATCGGGCTCATTCGAGCTACGTTTTCTGACGGAACTACACAAAGTGGAGTTGGAAGCGTTATTGGAAAGAATGACGTGATCACAGCTTTATCGCTTATTTACAATCCGGACCTCGGATGGGCGACAGCTATCGACTTTTATTTTGGTGCAGATTACAACGTTAATACAGGAAAATTTGATAACGTACCTCAAACTCTCACTTCGAATTACAGATGGGAGTCGACGGGGTACACTTCTCAGCTTTTTGCTGATTCAGACAACTCTAGATATTTTCAAAGCGAAGCCCAATATAACATTGCAGTGATAGGGCTAAGCGAAGAAATCGGTCTTAGGACAGGTTGGCTCGGGCTTGATCCTAATCGCGATTCCAATTCCCAGCAATTTTCTACAGTAGGGTTTAGTGGCTCTGAGGGGATGGTGTCTTTCCAAACTACTGTTGATAAATCATCTACTGCAGGTCTCTATATTAGCGAGTCAAATCCGTTTTCTGAGCAAAATAATCTTAGTTCCGGTAGTCCGCTCTTTACATCGGATAATTACCTTGTCGGCGTTAGGTCTACGACTAATTGGTGGGCAGATATCGGTTTTATTTATAGCTTTATTACTTCGGCCATCAGTGACAACGATGATCTATTAACAATTACATCCGATAACATTCCACCAACCCTTTCGTCAATGTCTCCTGCGGACGAATCCACTGGCGTTGCCATTGATTCTAACTTGATCCTTACATTCTCTGAGACGATCATAAGAGGCACCGGTACTTTAGCATTGAAGAATTCATCAGGGACGATCATTGAGTCCTTCAATATTGCGACTAGCTCCAGAGTGACAATTTCCGGGTCAACACTAACCATTAACCCTACAAGTGATCTCGCCTACTTCACAGGACACCAATTAGAGATCCCTTCTGGAGCAATCAAAGATGTTTCAGGTAATAGCTATGAAGGGTTTTCGTCTTACAACTTCACGACTACTTGGGAAGAACCTATCGTATCTATTGAGGATTCTAATGCTTATGAAGGCAACTCAGGTTCTCGAGATCTCATATTTGAAGTTTCTCTTTCTACCCCTAGTCCTGAAGATGTGACTTTGACCGTTCGTACATGGAGGGGAACAGCTTCAACCTGGAGTAGGGATTACAATGGCTTTGATGAACGTGTCTTTGTAATCCCTGCCGGTCAGGTCAGCTTTAACTTACCTATCGAGATTAATGGTGACGATCTTTTTGAGCCGAATGAAGGATTTGTTGTTGAAATATTAAGAGCAGACGGAGCAGTGCTGGGCGATACTTTAGCTCAAGGGTGGATCATTGACGATGACGAACCCTACCCACTCCCATCGGACACCTATGCCAGATATCAGTGGCACCTCTATCCAGAAATTGGTGCAAATGTTTTTCCAGTCTGGACGACTTGGACCGGGAAAGACGTGAAGGTTGGGGTGTTTGATCAGGGGATTGACCAATTTCATTCGGATTTGGATGGAAATCTACTGACTGATTTGGGGCGAGATGCAAGTACGCTTGCCGCCGGGGGTTCACCAAGAACTGGTGGTGATAATCATGGCACTGCTGTAGCGGGCGTTATCGCGGCTGAGAGAGATGGACGACTTACGGTTGGCATTGCTCCTAATGCGTCCCTAGTATCTATTTATACGCCTTTCGGCGTTTCAACTTATGTACAAGATATTGTTAACGCATTCACATATGCGAAAAATCTTGATGTTTTGAATGATAGTTGGGGGTTTGCTCCGCAAAGATACTCGTCTGAACCGTGGGCATTCTTCGATGATTTTAACTCAACCCGTTTCCGCCCTGCTTATCTAGCATTGAAAGACTTGGCTGACAATGGAAGGAACGGACTTGGAACAATCGTTGTTCAGTCCGCGGGCAATAGCTTTAGCCTAGGCGATGATACCAATCTCCATAATTTTCAAAATAGTCGATACATCGTTACGGTAGCTGCAACAAATTATTCCGGTGACGCATCTGCTTTCAGCACACAAGGTGCCTCTATTCTCGTTTCAGCGCCGGGAGGCGGTGGGGGAGATATTTATTCTGGCGGAGTTTTGGGTGAGATTTTGACAACCGACAGGGTTGGGAGTCTTGGTAACTCCAAGTATGACTACGATTTTACATCTGGCACCTCATTTTCAGCGCCCGTGGTATCCGGAGTCGTAGCCTTAATGCTCGAAGCAAATCCTAGTTTGGGGTATCGGGATGTTCAATTAATCCTAGCTTATTCTGCTCGGCAGATTGCTAGTGATGGAAATGAGTGGAGATACAACGGTGCGGAAAATTTAAATGGCGGTGGATTACATTACGACTCAGTGATCCACAACCTAGGATTTGGTATGGTCGATGCATTGGCGGCTGTGCGTCTTGCTGAAACATGGACAGGGATGCCGCTAACCTCTCAAAATGTTACCGAAGTTTATGCTTCTCTCACGCAGCCCGTCGAGATTCCAGATGACTCATTAATCACTCAGAGCATAAGCATCGACAAGGACATAATAGTTGAACGAGTAGAATTGAATGTTGAAATTAGCCACACCTTCATAGGTGATCTTGCAATCTTACTAACATCGCCTTCAGGTACAAATAGCTGGATGCTTTGGAAGCCTGGCGAAAGCGCTCAATCTCCCTATGGATCAACCCAAGATAATATCGATTTTACATTCAACACTGTCTTAAGCATGGGCGAAAGCAGCGTTGGGGTATGGGAACTGACGATTTTTGATTTACAAACGGGTGATGTTGGATCCCTTAATTCTTGGTCAATAAATATTGTTGGGCGAAATGACGATGACGACGACGTTTTCTTCTATTCAAATGAGTTCTCTGAGGCCTTATTAGCGGAGGGATCGAGGGCGATCCTCACAGACACAAGCGGTGTCGATTTACTAAATGCATCAATGGTTACGTCAGCACTACGCTTAGACCTCAATCCTGGAGGTTTAAGCACTATTGATGATGCTCAACTAACCATTAGCGACTCGACACTGATCGAGAATGCTATCGGTGGTGATGGAGATGATTATATCTCTGGTAACGTAGTTGCGAATGAGCTCCGAGGCATGCGAGGTAATGACCAAATTTTCGGATTAGCTGGTAATGACACTATTAGTGGTGGTGATGGTGACGATTTAATTTATGGCGGAGCTGGCGATGACGAGTTAGATCATTTGTTTTCGAATGGCGATGATAAATTATACGGCGGACTTGGGAATGACAGCTACTTTGTATATTCCCACAGCGGAGCTGATACCTTTGTTGAAAAATTGAACGAAGGGAATGATGTTGTTTATACGAGCTTATCGTATTCATTATCTGGAATAGAAAATATTGAGAATTTGTTTGCCTTTAGCACAATTACAATCGATCTTCAGCTTGCTGGAAATGAGCTAGATAATTGGCTAAGACCCAGCTCTGGTAATTGTATACTTGATGGTGGTTTAGGTAACGATACGGCTTGGTATGGCTGGGAATATGCGTATGAAGATTGTTTCATCTATATTGAGAACGGTGACCTTAAAGTTAGAAAGGGCAATGGATCAATCGATATATTGAAAAATTTTGAATACGTAGCCTTTTCTGATAGAAGTATCAACTTATCAACAGCCTCAATAACATCGCTTGATGAGACCTATTCTATTAGCGCTGTATCTTCGACAGCTGATGAAGGAAAGGTCGCATTATTCAGTTTGGTTACCACTAATCTAGTCGCTGGTACTTCAGTCCCCTACACCCTCTCTGGCATTTCAGCATCTGACCTTGTAAGCAACTCGCTGACAGGAACAGCAACGGTGAGTGCCACTGGAACAACAGTCATTAGCTTGCCGCTAACTGCTGATGCCCTAACCGAAGGCGCTGAGACTCTCACGATTACTGTAGACGACTCTCCCGACACAACTGCTTCATTAACTATTATAGATACCTCAATTTCACCATCCTACAGACTCAGCGCGGTCTACGACTTCCGAGATGAAGGCTCGACCGCTTACTTTAGCCTGGTTACTAATGGTATTGATGCAGGAACTTCCGTGGCTTATACGATTTCGGGAGTTTCTGCTTCTGACTTAGTAAGTGGTTCGCTTAATGGCACCGTCACAACTGCGGCTGCCGGCCTATCCAAGTTAATATCAATTCCAATCCGCAAAGACAATTTAACTGAGGGCGATGAAACTCTTACCATTACTCTGGATGATTCATCGAGCACAACTGCTTCGTTAACTATTAATGACACGTCAGAAGGACCTACATACTCCATTACACCGGGATCAGAGTCCTATGATGAAGGTCAGAGCGCATTATTCAGCTTAGCGACTACCAATCTCGCCGCTGGCACTTCCATCGCTTATACTGTCTCTGGCGTCTCAGCATCTGACCTTGTAAGCAACTCGCTGACAGGAACAGCAACGGTGAGTGCCACTGGAACAACAGTCATTAGCTTGCCGCTAACTGCTGATGCCCTAACCGAAGGAGCCGAGACTCTCACGATTACTGTAGACGACTCTCCTGATGCAACGGCTTCATTAATGATTAATGACTCTTCAAAAACGCCAGTTGTCGACGTCACCTTATATCGAACGACTATTCTTGGTGATAAAAATATATTAGGTCCAGACCCAGTTCTGATTAAAGCACTAACTGAAAATATAACTAAAACAGACGGAGTGATTTCCGAACATTTTTTCCTATATGCAGGAGCACGTTACGATTACAGTGATATAGATTCGTTAATTACCGTGGTAACTAGAAATGGAGAATTCACAGACGAGTTTACACAGGAAATATCAGATTACGCTTCGTCACTTGCAAATGCTACGTACTCAGATGTAGTTCAGATTGTTGGTAGCTCGGGTATTGATGGATGGCTAATTAAGGTGGCTGGAGACGATGGAAACTACATAGGTTAATCTGTCCTCACCGTTTCACAGGTTTCCTCCCAACCATACCCCCACTAATCACCCCAAGCTCTCGTCCCAGCATCTCAAGCTCATAAAGCTCTGCTAGCTTGGCGCTACGCTCTTCACGTATAGCCCGTGTTTCATTGCCGTGCTTGGTGTTGGCTGCTATCTGACGGGCTTTGCCTTCAGCGGTACGGCTGCCTGTGCTAAGGCCACCATGATTTTTGCATTTGGTCTTGCCCTTGATAGCAGGGTTGCGACACTGTTGCTTAGTTCGCTTTGATTTCGCGTCACATCTGGTACAAGTCACACGGCCCCCAAGAGTTGTGTAGTTAGTCTGCACGTAGTTCATCCATAAGTTGCTTTAGATTTTCTTTATTTTTTTCACCATTCGGTCCAACCCAATCCATATCAGAGAACAATCCAGCTCCTTGTTTGCTCCATTTTTCTAGACTGTCTTTTAATGATCGATATTTAGAATCTACTTTTCGTAACTCATCTCTATGCCGCCCATCGATGAGCTGGAGAATCTCGTCAGCGAACTCTTTATCTACTGCATTATTCATTTGTTTCATCGTCTTGATCCTTATATTACGGTTTGACTGTATTTGTAGGGGGTCTCTTGATCGCACTTTGACGTTCGCACGCGCTACCCCTTGAGCGGATGTGTTTGTGCCACTACTGCCACCTCTGCCACGTAAATCACTAAAACTCTTTTGTATTACTTATTTTTCCTATTAATTTATTATTTTTAAGAGAAAGGTGGCATAGCTGGCAAAATCATTGAAAACCCCTATCTCATCTAACTTTCCGGCTGCCACTGAGGTGGCAAAATCCTGCCAGCACTGCCACTACTCGTCCCAATTCACAGTGCACCCGATGTAGGTTTCGAATTCCTTACGCGCGACTTCGATCTTTGGGAAAAGAAACCCGCGTTTATTATCTTGTCGTTTTGTGTTGTCTGCTGAAGGACAGAGTATTTTGATCTCTTCTCGTATTGTTTTTGCTTGGATGGCTTCGTATCGTTCAGCTGTGTGGTTATAGTCCTTGTACTTCCGAGTAAGAGTGTGGCTCGACACAAACAGCTCCTCCTCATAACTTAGTGACTCGGGAGCGTAGTGGTCACCACCTAAATCAAAGCTGCCCTTGTCTAGCACCTCATACCAGTACCGAGCGAAGCCGGTTAGTGACCGCCGCTTCTGTTCAAACCCCTCAGCGGTTTGTGGTTTGCTACGAGGGTTAAATTTTGTGATATCGAGGTTGATTAGGTAATAGGCGAGCGCGGGTACTGTGACACCATCGTTTAAAGCGCTGCTTAGCTGCCCAAAGTATTTCGTATCTTGCTTGTGGCAGTCTGAGACTTTTATGAACAAATAGCGTCTGTCGTCCGACCGGATTTGCCCCCATTGTGCGTGGTTAGTGCATGCGATGAAGCGATGAAACGACTCGATCGTCCGCGAGGGTTCATACTTTTGCTCAACCTGTATTGTTGGCTCTGTGACTAGCGACTTCATCCGGTCTTGGGACTTTTTATCACCTTTGAACATGCACTCGTCGAGGGCTACCCAGAAAGCACGCTGAAGCGCGGCATTAAAGTTACCTGTAATAGCGGCTATGTCTGAAACTTGAAGCGTTGTAGCGCCCCAGAGGGCCTCTAATAGCCTTATAAAGAACCCCTTACCCACACCCTCTGCCCCGATCAGAACTATCATGATTCCTGGCTTCTCTTCCGGGTGCTGCAGTGCGTGGGCGATGAATCGAATGAGATAATCAAACAGCCCCAGATCGCCGTCGCATATGACATCTACAAGATAGTCTTCGATGATTTTCCAACGGCCCTGAGCCGGCACCACTGTGTGAGGGACCCATAAATTTAAGGTATCTAATGGTTGCGGGATCGGGTGAAAGGCTAGCCTGAGATATTCAATCGTATTTGGGCTTATCCAGAAATTATTCGCCACGTCAGCGGGCTTAACGACAGGTATCGGCAGGCTCTCAATAAAGCGTCTGAGGATCATTTTCCCGTCATCTTTCTTGATTAAGTGGACTTCTGCAGTTGGTGAACCCCGTTGCGCTTGGCGAATAACTTGCATGTCGACCAGCCTAAGCTGCCCCCCTATTAGGGATATCGCGAAAGCTTGCTGAAGTGCACCCAAGGCGGATACTGCGGCCGTCGAAGCGTGATTTGCAAGAGGCGTCACGTTAACCATTCCAACCCCCAGCTCGCGAGTGATGATATATCGTTCCGCGCGTAATCGAGCCGTCTAGGCCAGTGCGACCTTCAATGTACGAATTAGCAAGGGTATAAAATGCATTTTCATCGAATTTTTCCGGTGAGCCTTCGGACCATGCTCTTGCAATATCCTCCGCGTCACTTAAACCTGTCGAAAGGATCGCGAATACTACGTTGCGCCACGTCTCATAGTCACAACCGGGATCGATGTGTTTAAGCTGATCCTTGAGTATCGCAACTTCTCGTGAGGTCAATGGCGTGGGTGCGTACCATGCCGGCTTAGGTTTGTTCTGGTCTTGGCTTTTATTTAGATCAGCCGCAATTAGTTCCCGCCACAGGTCGAGAAGCTCTCTGGGTAACTCAGTCAGCGTCTCCAATGAACCTTGTACCCAGCGGTACTTTGTCCCTGAAGGGTGCATACTAGGCGGTATAACATCCTGAACGGTTTTGCCATCCGCCGTAGCACAGCGGAACTCGAGGATGATTTTTCCATTGACCTTTATAGTCTTTGTCAGCAGAGGCCCTACACCTTCAGGGAGTGTGAATACCGCTTTCAGGCTGTTTGGCCGGCCCGAGCACATTACAGCTGAACAACTTTGTATTAACAGGAACTTTAGATCGATGCTTCTCTTTGAGAGATAGTTGAGCGTCTCTTTCCCGTCATCGATGTCGACTGCGCAAGTCGGAGTCTTACAATATGCGTGAGCAATACCCACGTTGCCTGATAGTCTATGCGCTTCAGTAGCATCAGTGATACAAGATGCACGCTGATTCCACCCGGCGGTAATCGGACCTTTCATGCCAGCAGGAATAGGGACGTAAGAGAGCCCTAGGTTAAAGGGGAGACTCATGAGTTGCCTCCCTAATTTTTTCGTGGGTACCGATTTTTTCACTTATCCAATCAAATACTACCTCTTCTGGCCAAGCTGTCGCTCGCTTAGTGATTGGAATACTCTTCGGGAAATTACCTTCTCTAACCTGTTTATAAATAGAAGAAATAGAAAGACCGGTAAGGTCGGCCACCTGCTGCACTCTCAGTAATTTCATAAAACGCTCCTAAACTGGAAGTATTTTATGTAGTTTCGGTCTAATAAGAGTTACCGACTAGGTGACAGAATTAGTTATTTGCGTTACCTATCCCCCAAAGCCAATTGGTAGGTCTTCATCGTTTCGATTAAATGACAATCTTTTTAGGTGTTCGTATTTCCCGCTGTACCATTCTTTCTTCAAACTGGATGGTTGAATAGGTTTAAGATTATAGAGCGCGTTATGTGAGATCTTTGACGCTTCACGAAACGCTTCAGCCAGACTGATAGAATTCTCAATTCCCGGCTCAGTAGCAGAACTAATCCACCAGAAAAGAAAACTCCTTGATGCACGACTATGATCATCAACTTCTTTTTGCCCAACTCCGTACACTAGCCCGAGCACTTCTGCAGGATCATCACCTTCACTTATACAGCCGAGTACGTTAGATAAGTACGACCTTTCTTCCGCATTAAGTGATTTCTTATCTCTAATTTTACTAGCCAAGACACCTAAGAGCTTACGAATCTTCTTTTTAGTCATCACTGCCTTCTTCCTGCTAGGCTAACGACATTATGTTTACATCCAAAATCACCCTCACACCAATCGGCAAACCACTGCATCATGCGCACTCGCTCCTCCCAGAACTGCGATCTGAGATATGCCCTACGTGTTTGATTCTTGTCCGAGTGATCTAACTGGCGCTCTACTGCATCTGAGTTAAAGCCATTTTCATTGAGCACATCGGTAATAAGAGACCGAAATCCATGAACTGTGACTTTATAACCTAACCTATGCAAACCTTTTCTAAGCGTGTTTTCAGAGAGGTAACCGAGCTTGGCTTTCGAGGCAAACACGAAGCTATCCGGACCTTCATATGTTAATACCTCTAAGCGTCTGAGGGCATCAATAGCTTGCTTGGGAAGTGGGACTTGGTGAACCCTTCGACTTTTCATATTAGACATTGGAACTGTCCAAACCGCATTGTTAAAGTCAAACTCAGACCACTTCGCTGATCTAACTGAGCTACTCCTCAGCCCCGTATAGAGCACAAGGAGAAGACCACAGACTGTCTGGATTGAAAGTTTTTGCTCTACTCCCTCTTTGTTGAGCTTACCCACTAAATCAGGGACTAAATCTTGATTAATTGCTTCGAAGTGCTTTGTAGCTGGGCGCTTAAAATAAGAATTATCAGACAAGTCTTTGGCTGGGTTTCGAGTGCAACGATGTGTATCTTTCCCAAATCTAAACACTTGTTGAGCTAAAGCTCTCGCTCGTCTTGCTGATTCCTTGGTGCCTTTGTCATAAAACTTCTTTATGACAGTAAATAAAAATTCTTCAGTGATCTGATCAAGCGGGAGTCTGGCTAAATCTGGAAACAGATAACGCCTAATAATACTTTCATTACGGGTATAATGTGATTCAGACCAATCAGCTTTATTGTGAGCAAGATAATCTTTTGCTGTTGCACCAAAGGTTCTGGCATCAGCCGAGGCTTGCTTCATTCGCTTTGCACGCTTGGCAATAACCGGGTCTTTATTAGCGGCAACTAGCTGCCGCGCTTCATTCGCTTTAGCTCGAGCGATCGTCAAGCTTATCGTCGGATAAGAACCTAAGCTAACTGTTTGCTCTTTACCACCTAAATGGTAGCGCAATAACCATACCCGCGAGCCATTCGGACTAACCCGCAGTCTCAGGCCACTGCCGTCATTGAGATAGTAGATTTTTTCCTTAGGCTTAGCAGCCTTGCATTGCGCATCTGTAAGTAGCTTTTCACCTGCCATATTAATCTCCAGTACCCATTACAGTACCCAAAGATAACTGCGCACTTGGTGAAGTTCAATATAGTATAGTGAAGAAAAAGTACCCAAAATACAGTGTATTATGTAGCACAATTAAGCTTAGTGAAGTTTAGTGAAGCTGAGTGTGGCGGAAGAGGCAGGAGTCGAACCCACCAAGCCTGTTTTACAGACCTCACCGGGTTTGAAGTCCGGGCACCCCACCGGGGATGATACTCTTCCGCTAGCGAGTCTAACACGGGCTGTTTGCAG
>Ga0255779_1004779_pt1 | contig 12880 bp, 9 predicted proteins | sample 011ome_21_FD_179977 | JGI IMG/M metagenome (GOLD analysis project Ga0255779, IMG submission 179977) | Coastal salt marsh microbial communities from the Groves Creek Marsh, Skidaway Island, Georgia - 011508AT metaG (version 2) | ecosystem: Environmental > Aquatic > Marine > Intertidal zone > Salt...
CCCGGACACTCCAGGGGAAGCCGCAATACACTCACGCCCATCCCTACCTGACGCCCGACAATCGCCACGTCATTTTCAACTCCAACGTCACCGGCGTCGCGCAGGTCTACGCCGCCACCGTGCCGGCTTCTTTCCTTGAAAGGTTTGATGTTGGCAAACCCGAAGAACTTGAACCCCGTCCATGAAACGACTTATCTTCCTTATTCTTCAATTTAGCTTCCTCTTTCCCAGTTTAGAGGCGCTGGCACAATCGGACGGTGGCGGCGAGACCCTCACGCTCGCCGAGGCCGGAAACACAACCTACCAGATCGTGACAGATACGGAACCGGGCGACGTCGAGGACTACGCGGCGGAAACGCTGGCGGGTTACTTGAAGGAAATGACCGGTGCGGAGTTTCCCGTCGTCTCGCCCAGAGAACGCGACGCGGATCGGCCGTCCATTTTCATCGGCCTTAGCGAACCCGCTCGGGCGCGGTTGGAAGCTGATCCGGAGCCGCATCCGAAACTGCGGGATCAGGAGCACGTTGCCCGCAGCGTTGGGCGGGACATCCTTCTCTACGGCAAGGGACATCGCGCTAGCCTCGACGCGACGATAGAATTTCTCGAGAACTCCCTGGGCTGGCGCTGGTTTTCCGTCTTCGAAAAGCCAGTCGTGCCGAAGCACACGACACTCACGATCGAACCCTTCCGCCGGGAGCGCCACTTCGATTTTCGGCGGCGGCATATCGCCCTTCGCTACAATCCGGAGTTCTACCTCCAGCACGGCGTCAACATGGGGCTGGATACGAAGCTCTTGAATCGTGGTGAGTCGGTTCCCGGTCACCTGCGGTCGTGGATGCCGAACGAGAATTTCGTACATACCACCTTTTCCTACATTCCGCCGACGCCGCGCGACAAGTATGCGAACGGGTTTTCCTGGGTGAAAAAGCGCAACTACTTTGAGACGAATCCAGAGTTCTTCTCGGTCGGACAGAACGGCGAGCGGGTGCCGAATCTGCAGTTGTGTTTCAGCAATCGGGGCCTGCGCGACGAGTTGACGAGGCAGGTTCGCAAACACCTCGCGATTTCCGGCGAGAGGCAGATCATTATGATCGACGCCGCGGACCGGCCGGGAAGATTCTGCTATTGCGAGGACTGTAGCGCGCTCGAGGAAATGCACGCGACGCCAGGCGGACCGTTGTTCGATTACCTGATCGAGTTGTCGGAGAGACTGCGGGCGGATTTTCCGGAAACGCGAGTGAAGACGCTGGCCTATCGGCGCAGCCAGACGCAGATCCCTCCGAGCCTCTCCGAGGGTGAGCGCCTGCCGGATAACCTCGTAATCGATTTCGCGCCGATCGAGGACGCCTACTTCGCCGACTGGACGCATCCTGGCGAATCGATCCAGGAGACATTCCGGCATCTGAAGGGATGGGCTGCAATTACCGCGCCGGGCAACCTCTGGGCCTGGATGTATCCCAACCCGTGGGGCACCGGCCATCCTGTGCCCGTCGGTAATGTCAAGCGCGTGGTGACGAACATGCGCTTGATGCACGAGATTGGCGTGCGTGGGATCTTCCTCGATCACCACGGAGTCAATTCCCGCTCCGGCTGGAGCGAACTGCAGGCATACCTCGTCCTGAAGCTGTCGCAGGACATCGACGCGGATGCCGAGGCCCTGGTGGTGGAATTCACCGATTATGTCTACGGTCCGGCTGCGCCGCTGGTGCGCCAATACCTTTGGGATCTGGAAGATGCACGAACAGTCATGGCGACCTTCGCTCCCGGCGTTACCTACAAGTCGCGCAACTTCGACGACCGCACCTTTCCGTACCTCAGCCCGGCGAGCGTGCATCGCTGGCAGCAGTCCTTCGAAGAAATGCTCATCTTGACCGAGGATTCCGGGCGTCATCGGAGTAATGTCGAAGTGCTGCGCCGCGAACTCGACGTCGCTACCCTCTGGAGATGGTTCGCCTTGAAGAAACAGTTCCCGGATGCCTACTCTGATCATCTTCCGGTTGTCGAGCGCATCGCCACCGCCGATGTCACCACGTCCGCTGCCGGAGTCAAGCCGGCTTGGAAATTGGCCGAAGGAGTCGTTGCCGATTTTGCGACCCGGATTGAGGCGGGGGGAGAAAAGGCCTTGCCCGATCGCTTTGCCAATATGGCTCCCGACCGCGTCCGCAGCTACCTGCCCGTTAACAGCCGGCGCGGCGAAGGCCCTCGTGGCCTTCCCGACCCCGAGGCCGCCTTCGGGCTCGGCATTATCGTCGATCAACCTCGGGTGCCTTTTCGCTGCGGCTTCGCCGAATGGAAATCGCGCTCGCCGTCGAACATTCGCCGCGGCCCCGACCTTACGATCACGCCTGCGGAGGTCGAGCCAGGACAATACCAACTTCACCGCCTCGGCGATTTCGAGGTCGTCACAGACGACAGCCTGATTTGGTTCGGGCGCAGCTGGGCCACTTCCGTGGCGATCGGATCCCGTCTTTATTTCCCGGGCGAGACGAACCGATGGGAGGCGTGGGTCAGCCTGAAATTCACCGGCAAGTCGTGGGGTGGGGATGGGGAAGAGCGGGTCGTGTGCGACCGGGTCATTCTGGTGCGTCAGGATGACGAAACGAATTGAGGAAAGTCAGTGCTCCCTTTCGCCGGCGCGCGTTCCCACCTTTCCTGGTGTGCTTAGAGCCTCGGAACGACCTGTTGCGAACAAGGGATATTATAGGGTTGCGCAATGCGCCGAGGGACATTGAGTTATGCGATTTAAGCTCCCTTCCCACAGCTCATATTCCCTTGGTCGTCGGTTCAAGTCCGACCGGCCCTATTTTGATTCGCTGGCACGTTCCGAGTGCCTCAGCGAAAACCTTGTCTTTGGATTGGCAACAACAGGGATCAACGTTCAAATCCTCGATGTGTTCTGCAGTTCCGCTTCCCAATGGCCTCCTCCTTTTTCTGAGGCTTTCTCCAGCTGATTTCAAGAAACCCAACGCATTTCGAAAAGGAGTGGCGACTTCAATCGCTGAATGATCACCGTAGCGGGAGGTAGAGTAGCCAGTCCATTGTTACATCGAGTTCTACCGCTCGGCCTGGCATTAGCACTACTCTCACAGCATTTGTGGAGAATGCCTACTACTCGTTGGAAGGGCTTTCGTCCACGGCTGCTGGCACAGCACTACTTTGCTCTGCAGTGTTTGCGAGCAGATCGCGAAATTGCTCAAGCCATTTCTTCAGGCTGGTGTGGCCGGGATTACCCTTCAACATCGCCAACATCGCCTGAGAACCCTGCTTTGGAGATACGTTGATGTATATGTCGGTCGCCTTGGCCCAATACAATTCAGGAAGACGCTCGGTCTCGAATTTTTCCAACTCGTAGTCGTTATCCTCGTACCGGATGATGACAGATTGTTTCTCCAGATTGATGCGACGATCCCAGGCGGCGCTGAGAGCTTCTGGAGCTTCCTTCCGAAAGAAAGGAAAGACAGATTGGTCGTAGACTTCGCCGAAATTTCCCGGTTCGAAAGACCAGTTATCGACTTCCAGGGATTTGTTTAGCTTGTAGGCTTCGGCAAAAATGGTGCTTTTCACAGAGCTTCTCAAAGTTCTCATTCCCATGCCGCCAAGATTTTCGGTATCAGCGACGATGTCGGTGACGAAATTTTCCAGTTCTGGTATGAGAGTTTCGCGCTTCACTCCCTCTGCAGCTTTCATCGTGAGGACGAGATACTGAAGCTGAAAGCGAATCGCGGCGAGGTTTTCTTTGTTGTTGATTTTGTCTTCGTTCTTTTCCCGCCACGCTCGAAATTCGGAGAAAGAAGAGTCTTTGGCATCAAAATTCAGAGTCTTGTGGCACTGCACATAGAATTCGTATGCTGCTTTGTCACTAGATGAGGCAGCTTCGAATGCATGAACGGCGCTGGTTCGCAGCGAGACACGCTCGCCAGTAAGAAAATCCTCGATGACAGAGAGTTCTTCCAGGAGTCCATTAATCTCCTCCTCGGAGAGGGGATCTGCGGAGGTTGGAGTGGCGAGATAGGCTCCAAGGAAAAATGCTGTAAATTGTAGGATACGGGTTTGCATGATCAACGGGTGTCTAGAGGTATAACGGTTCTGGTTGTTTTGGCTACGATGAAACGCCAATTTCGTCAATTTTCCACATCGTGCAGTGACAAAGAGCGGTTCGGTGTCATAGACTCCGGGAAAATGAACCGTGCCATTTTATCCAGTATTCTCTTCATTTCCTGCCTTATGACCCCGATCGATACTCCCGCTGAACCCGAGGGCAGTCTCACTGCAGATTTTGTTAAGAAATTGCGGGATGGCTATGAGATGAACTCGGAGGACCGGGCTCGGTTCAATGCTATTTCCAACACGGACATCGATACGCTGGCGCTTAATCGCCAGATCGTAAATGGCGAGGATGGACATTTCAGTCATCGCATAAAGACGAAGGGTGTGACGAATCAGAAGGCATCCGGGCGCTGTTGGATGTTTGCTGGTCTCAATACGATGCGACCAACCGTGATTCATGAACTCGGTCTTGAAGCGTTTGAGTTCTCCGCCGCGTATCTGCTTTTCTGGGACAAAATGGAGAAGTCGAACCTCTACCTGGAACAAGTCATCGAGTTGCGTGACGTCGATCGCCTCGATCGGGAATGGCAGCTCATCAATGACGCAATGATCGGAGACGGTGGGTGGTGGAATTATGTTACGTCTCTCATCGACAAATACGGAGTGGTTCCTGTGAGCGTCATGCCGGAAACCAACAGTAGTGAGAACACGCGCACGATGAATGAGGTTTTGAAACGGCTGCTGCTTTCGCGAGCTTCCGAAATTCTGAAGGCCAACGAGGACGGTAAAAGTATCGAAAAGCTCAGAGCGCAGAAAGAAGATGCGATGAAGGAAGTGTATCGATTCCTCGCCATCAATCTCGGAGAGCCGCCTGCAGAATTCGAGTGGCGATTTGAGGCGAAACAAAAGAAGAACTCCGATTCGGAAGAGAAAAACAAAAACGAAAAGCCAAAGGTGGAGGAAGAAAAGCTATCTGAGTGGACTTCCTACACACCGAAAAGCTTCTACGAAACTTTCGTCGGTGATGATCTTTCGCAGTTGGTGACCCTGTATCACGATCCTGCTTTGAAAACCGAGGGGCACTATTGCTTCAATCGCGCCCGCAATGTCTTTGGGGCGGCAGAGATGAATTTTGTGAATGTCGACATCGACAGCATGAAGAAGATCGCCGTCGAATCAGTCAAAGCAAACCAGGGAATGTGGTTCGCGGTCAATATGGGCCCAGACCAATCGCGGGAGCACGGGCTAATGGAGATTGAACTCTTCGACTACGAGTCGCTTTTTGGAATCGAGATGCCTCTCTCGAAGGCGACTCGCTCCCGCTTCAATGCCGGGGCGTCGAATCATGCGATGACCCTAATGGGTGTCGATCTTCGCGACGGTAAGCCCGTGAAATGGCTCGTCGAGAACAGTTGGGGGGAGGACAAGGGCAACAGGGGGACCTGGACGCTCTATGACAGTTGGTTTGACGAGTATGTCTATACTGTGACCGTTCACCGGGATCTGGTTCCCGATGAAATCCTTGCTGTATTTGAGGAAGAGCCGGAGCTACTTCCCACTTGGTATCCCGGTGCGATGGGGCCGGAGTAATTAGGGAATGGGAGTTTACTCTTTTCCCTCATCAACAAATTCGATCGCTTTTTCGAGCCAACCCGATGGAGGAGTCATGTGACCGTAGTTAGGAATTTCGAGTGACAGGGCATGTGAAAAGCCCTCCGTCACAAAGCCGTCTGTATTGGCGCCCACAGTGTTTGCGAGATTGAAGTCTTTTTCGCTGTTCAGCGAGTTACACTGGCGCATTTGCCGCAGGAATTCTGTTTCCAAAGATGGCTTTGTGTCGCTTACTTGCCGAACCTATGGCTACTAAAATTCTTTCCCTTCTTCTTATTCTGAGTCTGTCGCTCCTGACTGCCGACGAGAAAACACCACCTAACGTCATCTTCGTTCTAGCTGACGACCTTGGTATCGGCGATATCCAACCGACGAGTTTGGATTGCAAAATCAAGACGCCACATCTGCAGAGGATGGCAGAGGAGGGAATTACCTTTTTTGATGCGCATTCTTCCAGTTCGGTCTGTACTCCGACGCGCTATGGCGTTTTGACAGGGCGCTACAACTGGCGTTCTCGCCTTGCCCGCGGCGTCCTCAGTGGGACGAGTGATCATCTCATCCCCGCAGAGCGCGCAACTGTTGGACACCTTTTGCAGAAAGCGGGTTACCACACCCAGATGATCGGAAAGTGGCACCTCGGATGGGACTGGGCAAAGAAAGGAAAGCCGGAAGGTGATATTGACAAGATTGGTTACTCGAAATGGGATGAGTTTGATTGGAGTAAGCCCGTCAAAAACGGACCCGACATCAATGGCTTCACAGGTTACTACGGACATTGTGGTTCGCTCGATATGGCACCCTACATCTGGGTCGACACAGGAAAAATCACGGCAATCCCGTTACGGGAAGAAGGGGTGACGCGCGAGGAAGATCCCTACGGCTGGTATCGCAAGGGGCCGATCAGTCCGGATTTCGTGATCGACGATGTGCTACCTCACCTTTTTGACAAGAGCATCGAGTATGTCAATGCCAGGGCGGAAGAGGCCAAGGACGGGAAGCCATTCTTTCTCTACCTGCCGCTACCCGCTCCTCATACGCCTATCGTTCCGGTTAAGCCTTTCATCGATGCGAGCGGAATCAATCCTTACGCCGATTTTGTGATGCAAGTTGACCACCACATGGGAGATCTTTTTGCAGCTTTGAAAGAAGCGGGTATCGACGAGAATACGATGGTGTTTTTCACGAGTGACAATGGCTGTTCCCCACAGGGTAACTTCGAAGTGCTGGCGGAGCACGACCACGATCCCAGCGCGGGCTTCCGGGGGCACAAAGCAGATATCTACGAGGGCGGACATCGCGTTCCTTTCGTAGTCCGCTGGCCGGATGGAATCGAAGCAGGGCAGAAGACTTCCGCGCTTGCCTGTCTTACGGATCTCTATGCGACAATGCGGGATCTGACGGGGCAGCCAAAAGAAGACGACGGAGGGGAAGATTCCTTCAGTCTCGTTCCTGCATTTGAGGGCAAAGGGATGACCGAACGCAAGACCTTGATCAGCCATTCGATCGGAGGATCGTTTTCGATTCGACAAGGTGATTGGAAACTCTGCCTTTCGGCGGGAAGTGGTGGATGGAGTGCTCCCCGTGAGCCGGATGCGAAAAAGAAGGGGCTGCCGCCTTTGCAGCTGTTCAATCTGGGGTTGGATAAGGCCGAGCAGAAGAACCTCGTTGACGAAAAGCCGGGCAAAGTGAAGTCATTGATCCAGTTGCTCGGTAAAGAGGTTGAGCAGGGACGCTGCACACCGGGCAATCCAGTCTCCAATGATCGCGAGGTCACTTTTCTCCCCAAGGGCTACGAAGTTCCAGAATAGCAATCTCGTCCCGGTTTGATTCGACTAAATTGATCGTGTAAGCCATGACCATTCAGCCAAAACTCTTTGCCGCATGGAGCCTGACTGTGTTGTTTTCTTTTTTGGGAAATCTAGCCGCTTTCGATAAGGAAGAATGGAATGTCCGTTGCTGGGATTCTGAGAAGCGGCTCTGGGTGGATAGCGGAATTAAGAAAATGACTTTCGCTGGGAGTGAGGGCATCACCAAAGTGACCAATACAAGCGGGATTCATAAGCATGCACATCTCATTTTTTCGGCGAAGCTTTCAGGAGATTTCACCTTCACTATTGAGGTGAAAGGCGGCTACGAGCTTGGGTTTCTGAATCGCGAAGGGAAAGATGAGATGCTCTATCTTGAGGTCGAGAGTCCGGAAAAATTTGTGACCTATGAGCTGTCCCGAGTCGGCAGCCGATTCACGATTAAGAGAGATGGGCGCGCTCGTCCGCTTGTGCATTTTGGCTTCGATTACGGAGAAGACTTTGTGATCACGCTGGCACTTAAAGATGGCGAGAGTGCAGAAGTTCTAAAGTATACCCTTGAAGCGGGTTCTGAGTGAGGATTGCAATCCTGAACCGAAGAAATTAATCCAGAAAAAATTTCACTCCCTTATCTGTATCATCGAGTCGAAAGGGGAAGTAGTTTTTCGCAAGGACAGGCAGTGCTTCGCCGACCTCGGTTGAAAATTCCTGACCATCGAGTTGCTGGATGAAGGTTTTTGCTTTTCCGAATTTATCGGCAGCGTCCAGTGTGATCAGCTTCTTCGCGGGGCTGAGTTCTTCTTTAGGTCGTGCAGCGGCTGATGTATGAGCGGGGACGGATTTTTGTCTTGTCGGTGCCTTTTGTTTTCTCGCTGCAGGCTTTTTGCGATAGAGGCGGGTGATCCAACGCAATCCCGCAAGGAGAACTGATACCATCAGCGGGAGTTTGGTCCAGATCGGCGGGATGCGCCGGAAGATGAGCAGGAGTGTCAAAGTCGCGATCTGCTTAAAGCCAGCGAGAAGGATCTCGTTCAATTTGATGACATCACCTGAGTCATCCTTCATATAATCTCTGTCACCCAGCCCTATGGAAAATCAATAGGATGAGTTAGGCTTCGAGACAATAATGAAAAACAATTGTGACGCGATAAACTAACGTAAGTCACTGATGCTGAGTCAGCTGCTTGAATTGCGAGAATGATCAATCAAGTTCGAGCGGAAATGGCGCTTTCTTTTTGGTGATTCAGGCGTAATTACGCGGATGAAGTACTTTTTGGCATTTTTGTGTCTTATTCCCTCCTTGCTCCCAAATTTCGGAAGTGCTCAGGAGCGAACCGAGGAGTCATTTATCCCCAACTATGCCGTTGGGAACACCTACTTCTCTTGGACAGACGACGCGGATTTCTCCCACGCTCCGGGATCTTTTTCCCAGAACGAGTTCGGAGTGACAGCAAATGTGCCGGTCATCATGCGTGATGGATTCCGTCTCACCGCAGGAGTGCAGTATCGGAGAAATGAGCTGGAGTTCTCCGGCGCGCCCCTTCCTTTCGGAACAACATCATTGGATCTCCATCGTCTCGATATTCCATTCAATCTTTGGAAAGACATCAACCAGCGCTGGAAGCTCTGGGTCCGTTTGCAGCCGGGCTGGTATTCTGATTTCGAAGACGTGGATTTGGATGATTTTATCCTGACCTCACTTGCTTTGCTCTCGTATCAGTGGAATGAGAAAACGAAGGTTGCTTTCGGGGCCTATTACTCGCGTGACTTGGGTGAGGAGCGGATTCTTCCTGCTCTTGGGTTTATCTTTGAGCCAGACCAGCACTGGTCAATTGCTTTAACATTCCCAAGGGCTGAAGCGGTTTACGCTCCCAACGAAGATTGGCTATTCACGGGGCGGGCTCTTCTCAATGGGGCTGGTTGGAACATCACTAATCCGACGGGTGCTGGTCCCGATGTTGATCTTAACTACCAGGCGATTCGTGTCGGAGTGGGTATCGACCGTCGTCTCAACGGTCCATGGTGGGCCTACCTCGATGCTGGCATGCAGGTAGGACAGGAGCTTGAGATTGAAGGGGGAGCGATCCCGTTTCAGCAGGATCTGGAATCCTCGGTTTTCGTGACTGGTGGCATCAAAGTTCGGTTTTGATTGGATTCCTTTCTCCGCCTCGATACTGAGGTGTGGCTGAAACACAATAAAAGTCGTCCAGCGGAACCAAGACGGGTCTCGCTAGGTGGTGCATGGTAGTACTAATGAGTAGTTCCATCGAAAAGCCACGTGTAGCGATTATTGGTCTCGGCTTCGGCGCTGAGTTCATTCCCATTTACCAGAGGCACCCCGATGCCGACATCGTCGCGATCTGCCAACGGAATCCCGAATCATTGAAAGAGATCGGCGACAAGTTCTGTATCGAAAAGCAGTTCACGGATTACGGAGAACTTCTCGCCGATCCTGATATCGATGCTGTCCACATCAACACACCGATTCCGGATCATGCAGAGCACACACTGAAGGCGATGAAGGCAGGCAAGCACGTGGCTTGCACTGTGCCGATGGCAACGAGCGAGGAGGATTGCAAGGCGATCGTCGAGCTCAGTGTTGAGACGGGTCTTCACTACATGATGATGGAAACTGTCGTCTACGCCCGCGAGTTTCTCTACATGAAGGAGCTCTATGACACGGGAGAACTGGGCAAACTACAGTTCCTCAAAGCGAGTCACCAACAGGACATGGATGGTTGGCCTGGCTACTGGCCAGGCCTTCCTCCAATGCACTACGCCACTCACTGTGTTGGCCCTGTGTTAGGATTGGCGAGAAACGAAGCGGAGTATGTGAGTTGTTTTCCGAGCGGCACGATTCGCGAGGAAATGCACGATTGCTACAACTCGCCATTCGCTGTCGAGACCACCCACATCAAGTTTGCGAACAGCGATCTCAGCGCGCAGGTCTATCGTTCTCTCTTCGACGTCGCTCGGCAGTATCGCGAAAGCATTGAGGTCTACGGATCGAAAAAGTCAGTCGAGTGGCCATTGATTGAGCACGAGCCTCTCGTCGTTCATACGGCGAAAAAGCCAGAGCCGGAAATCCCGGAAGAAGTGAGGTCTCCCGACTACGGGCATTTGCTTCCCGAGGAAATCGCACCGTTCACCCAGGGTGGCGTCTATGGTGGTGAGGATGGGGAAGAGCATCTCAGCTTTACGCAAGGAGCCGGGCATGGTGGATCGCATCCTCATCTGGTTCACCAGTTCGTCGAGCTGTTGCGTGGGAGTGGCGAGGGATATCCCAACGCAATCCAGTCAGCGAACATCACCCTGACAGGCATTCTTTCTCATGAAAGCGCTCTCGAAGGTGGTGCGATCAAGCGCCTGCCGGAGTGGAGTATTTCTTCCTAATTCTGAACTTCAACTCAACCCTGTTCACTGATGAACCCGACAGGGGTGAGTTTTCGATTTAACTCTGCTCATTTCAAATGAAAACCATCCTCCTCATCCTCCTTGGTGCCTTAGTGCCATTGTGTGAGGCGAATGATAAAGACGGTCCCATTCGGGTGCTCTTCCTTGGGCATGCAGGGGCGGGGCCAGGGCAGGCCTCGCATCAACCGGGGGCGATGTATCCACACCTCGCCGAGGCGTTGGGACGGGATGCGATATACTTCGATTATGTGGACACTCCGATGGCTGGTTTCGGGGATCGGGATAAACTCTTTCGCTACGATGCGGTGTTGATCTATGCGAACCACCAGACCCTGGATCGAGCACTCTGGAAAAACCTCAAGGAATTCGTTGAACAGGGAGGCGGCTTCGTCCCAGTGCATTGTGCCAGCTGGTGTTTTCAGAACATCCTCGAATACGACCAGCTCGTGGGTGGGCGGTTTCGATCGCACAAGACTGGAGTATTCTCTCCGAAGACAGTGGCTCCGGATCATCCAGCAATTGCCGGCGTGCCGAAACTGGAGGCGTGGGACGAAACATACTTTCACAACGACCACAACGACACGGATCGCACCGTTCTCCAGGTCCGCGAGGGGCCCGAAGGAGATCCCCAGCCCGGGCCCGAGCCGTGGACCTGGGTGCGAACGCAGGGAAAAGGGCGCGTTTTCTACACAGCGAGCGGGCATGATGAAAGAGTGTGGGGAAAGTCTGAGTTTCACGCTCTTATCAAGTGTGGAATCCTGTGGGCGATCGGGAACGATCGGAAAGCCAGCTATGAGGCGTTTCTTTCTGATCGCACTCCGCTTCGCTACGAACCGCGAGACAATATCGCGAATTACGAGAAACGTCCGATGCCGCTGGGGTATCAGTTCCCGCTCTCGGCAGAAGACAGTCTCGACTACCTCCAAGCGCCGATCGATTGGCGGGTGGAATTGTTCGCGGCTGAGCCCGAAATCGTGAATCCGATTTTCCTTTCATGGGATGAGCGTGGTCGACTCTGGGTCGGAGAAACTGTTGATTATCCCAATGAAGTTCGACCAGATGGGGGTAACGATACCATCAAGATTCTGGAAGACCCCGATGGTGACGGGCGGGCTGACAAGGTGACCGTATTTGCCGACGGCCTGAACATTCCCACCTCACTTACGCACTGGAACGGAGGGGTTATTGTCGCACAGGCCCCTGATTTTCTTTTTCTCGAGGACACGGATGGAGATGGGAAAGCGGATAAGCGAACAACGATTATGACGGGTTGGGGGACGCGCGACACTCACGCGGGTCCGTCAAATCTGCGCTACGGAATTGATAACTGGATTTACGGCACGGTGGGGTATTCTGGCTTCGATGGTGTGGTAGGTGGGAAGGCAATGAAGTTCGGCTCCGGCGTCTTTCGATTTCGCCCGGACGGATCAGAGATGGAGTTTCTTCATCAGTTCAACAACAACACCTGGGGGCTGGGACTGAACGCAGCAGGTGATGTCTTCGGATCGACCGCCAATCGAAATCCAGCCTTCTTTGGAGGGTTTCCTGAGACGGGCTATGCAGAAGGGCAAAAGGGAACGAGCGCTCGCATGATCGCTGACGAAATCGCGTTTCATCCGATCACACCGAATGTTCGACAGGTCGATGCCTTTGGCCAATACACCGCTGGTGCGGGATATGCTTTCGCGACTTCGAATCAATTTCCTCCGAAGTGGCGTGATCACATAGCCTTTATCGGCGGGCCGACGGGACATCTGTTGGGGATGTTCGAAAATATCCGGGAAGGAGCAGGCTACCGGGCCATCAACCGTTTTCATCTCCTCGCCAGCGCAGACGAATGGTTTTCTCCGGTCGCTGCTGAGGTCGGACCGGATGGGTATCTCTGGGTGGCAGACTGGTATAACTTCATCATTCAGCACAATCCAACTCCCAACCCGGAAAGGGGTGGCTACGAGGCGAAAACCGGACCGGGCAATGCGCACGAGAATCCTCTTCGTGATAAA
>Ga0255779_1004788_pt1 | contig 12869 bp, 11 predicted proteins | sample 011ome_21_FD_179977 | JGI IMG/M metagenome (GOLD analysis project Ga0255779, IMG submission 179977) | Coastal salt marsh microbial communities from the Groves Creek Marsh, Skidaway Island, Georgia - 011508AT metaG (version 2) | ecosystem: Environmental > Aquatic > Marine > Intertidal zone > Salt...
TAAATGACCAATGTTCTTCATACTCCGCGCCCGCCAAGATCCATTGCTTTATGAGCTCAATTTCTTGTGGTGAAAGGCCATTTGCTTGTTCGGTAGGTGGCATTCTTAAATCTGGATCGTCCGTGACAATTCGACGGTAGACTTCGCTGAGATCTAAATTACCCGGAGTGATCGCGGTGGCTCCCGAGTCACCTTTCGAAAGTGCCGAAAGTCTTTGATCGAAACGAACGCCTGATTCACGAGTTTGCTCATCGGGACCATGGCACGCGTAGCAATGGTTCGAAAGGATAGGTTGGATGTCCCGGGAAAATTGAATCAGCTCTCCACCCTCACTTGAATCCAAGCACAAAACTAGAAACAACAGTTGAATGATGAATACGTGTCGGCTTCGTCTGCTCACTGTGATCCTTTTGGTGTGATTGACGTGATTTAGAGTGCAAAAGTCGGGAGATATCCGACACGTATTGTAGTCTTTGTGGATGTGTAAATCACAGCTAACCGAATCGCATGGGGCGGTAGAGTCGCACCAATCTCAAGGCATCATTTTATAAGACGCCTACCTAAAAAGCAGGTGTTTCGATAAGACGGATGCTACGACGGCGGTTAGTCAGTCAAGGTGGACCTCCATCTTGTTCGACATACCACCGATTTTGAATCATATTTGCAACAGAAAAGATTGATCAAGAAACGTAATTTACTGCGTTCTACTAAAATGCATGGGACGATGCAGATGAATGACAACACTGAAAAGCAGACAAAATCGGAAAAGCTGCTGATACCATTCCTTGTGGCTGCGCCCATCCTCATGGTTATAGTCTTAGTTTTGCTCGGTCGATCATGGTGGTGCCCACAGGGTGATTTCTCGCTTTGGTCTCTTGATATCTGGTCCTCCCATAATTCCCAGCATTTATTCGACGCTTATTCGATTTCACATATCCAACATGGTATCGGATTATTTGTGGTGCTCGGTTTGATAGGGATTGGTAAAGGCTGCTTTGCATTGCGAGCCATGATTGTGGCAACCATTGAGGCAAGCTGGGAAGTTTTAGAAAACACACCTCTCATTATTAATCGCTATCGCGAAGCAACGATCTCTTTAGATTATTTTGGTGACAGTATTAGTAATTCTTTGAGTGATTATCTAATGTGCCTCATCGGATTGTTCGTGGCGAGGCGAATTGGATGGGAAAAATCCATTGTTCTCTTCGTCATCCTGGAGTCGATTAGCTTGTATTGGATACGAGATAGCCTCATTCTGAATATGCTCATGTTAGTCGCGCCGAACGACATGATACGACAATGGCAGGCGATCTAATTCAGTAAAGAGTCTTCATCGCGAAATGTTGATCGAGTCAAGTGCAAATAAAAGCATCGGGTACGCTTAAGTGTTCAAGGATTTCAATATCGACAACAAACTACATTCCATCGATCAGCGTGCCGCTTGGTTGGGATCTGATTTAGAAACGCGTCAAGATTGGCGTCAGGATCTAAGTGTGAGAGAGGTCCAAGAGTGTTTGGACTTGGCTAACGCAATCGATGAAGGATTGAGTGACGAAATGTTGGACAAGACATTTCGTAAACGAATGCCAGTTTTTTGCGAGCGATTATCTGGCATCCAGTCGAGCTTGGAATTTGATTCGGGAGCAACGAAGCTTTCCGGCTTTCCAATGGACGAGATCAACTCCCACACTTGTGAGAAGATTTTTATCGCGGCAATGAGACAAATAGGGACACCGGTTTCTCAGAGTATTCACGGCGAAAAAGTTTTTCACGTACGCGATGAGGGTTATCAAACGAATGATCCTCGAGCGAGAGGTCCGAGTTCTCGAAATCGGCTGACATTTCATTCTGATCGTTGCGATGTCATTGCTTTTCTTTGCATTAGAGACGCACAAAGCGGCGGTGAAAATCAGCTTGTGAGTTCGGTCTCCCTTTATAAGCGTATTTTTCACGAGCGACCAGATTTGTTGCAAGTGCTCATGCAACCTTTCTGGTATCAACGTCACAACGTGGATCAAGCGAATGCGAATGCATTCTATCAACAACCGGTTTTTTCCTTTTGCGAGGGCCGCTTTGCGTCCAGTTTGTTACGCGTTTTGATTGATCGTGCTTATGCTTCGGAAGGTACTCCTGAGATGACGGCGGGTCAGCGTGAAGCGTTGGATCTGATCGAAAGCATGTCACTTGACCCCACGATGCATCTCGAGTTTCGGCAAAAGCCAGGTGACATTGTTTTGCTAAATAATTTTGTGACGCTGCATCGCCGAAAGGAATTCACCGATGATGAACGGATTGATTATCGTCGACATCTTCTCCGGGTATGGCTTTCGATGCCAAATAGTCGTCCTATAGATCCCATGTTTTTGGCTAGTTATGGAGCCACCGGTGCGGGCGAGATTCGCGGGGGGATGCGAGTTCAGGCTGGCTAGGTGATGTGGATCGGAATCGAATCGATGGTCTTGCTATTCAAATCTGATTCTATTTGCTTGGAATCCTGAAGCCCATCTTGGTTCGCTCTGTAAGGCAGTGGGGCAACCTAAGTTCGCTTAAGAGGCGGTGTGAGATGACAAGCCGATAGGGGCTATCAGAGGTGGTTGCTGGCTGCAAAAATTAAGAAACAGAGCAGATGATCACATCGCGTCTTGGCCTGCAGGGACGCAGGCATCCTGGAGTCTTAAAGCATGAGTAGATCCGAACAAAATCCGTACGAAACTCCAATACAAGAAGCCGAGTTGGTTTCGGACGCTAGGGCTGCAGGCGACAGTACCGGAGGAGTGATCCCGTATAAGAATCCCGCGGCTCTCTCCGCATATTATCTGGGATTGTTTTCCATTTTTCCTCTAATCGGACTGCTACTCGCGGTACCCGCCTTTGTTCTCGGCGTGATAGGACTGCGAGCAAGAAAGCGAAACCCAGCGGTGAAAGGATCCGTGCATGCTTGGATTGGCATCGTACTAGGCTTTATTTTTACTTTGGTTTGGGGCGCATGTGTCTTCGTAATTATTTTTGGTTTGTTTGCAGGGATGTCTAACTAGTTCAGCATTGGATCGTGATTTCGTTCGAGTAACTGACTAGACACGGCGAACGCAAAAAAGTTTGTTGTGATCCCTTGGTTGCGTTTTTGGAAACAAACGCGTGATCGCGAGACAATCACGAATCAGCTTTTGTCAGCAATGCATTGGGAAAACGAATGAACGAATGAGATGGATAACTTTTTAATTGATAGTGTTGCCACCGATTTTTTGGCGGTGCTGATTGGCGGTCTGGTAGCTGGGATCATTTGTAAACGCACGGGCGTTTCGATGTTGGTTGGTTACCTATTGATCGGTGCATTCATTGGGCAAGGTTGTCTTGGTTTGGTTTCCCAAGACGATCACGAATTAGAGTTGATGGCGAGTGCGGGGGCCCTGTTGTTGCTCTTTGCGGTTGGGCTCGAGTTTTCAATTGAGCAATTAGTGCGACTGCGAAAGTTCATCTTTTTGGGCGGCGCGTTTCAGATGACGCTGGTGATCGTCCCTGTTTATTTCGTTGCAAGATTAGCAGGATTTAGTGGGGCGGCTTCATGCTTGTTGGGGGCGAGCGCATCTCTAAGCTCGACGATACTCGTTTTTAAAGCTTTGAACGAATGGGGCCAAGCTGCCACGCCGCATGGGCGACGCGCGATCGCGATGCTTTTATTCCAAGATGTTGCATTGGTTCCTGTGATGCTATTGGTGCCCGCCTTGAGCCCCAACGGAGACGTTGGTTTAGCAACTAAATTGGTCTATTTGGCTTTGACGGCTTCGCTTGTTGTCATCGCGGTTTATTGGATACGCCGGTGGATCGCGCGGTTCATTGTTCCCAGTCTCATCGAACTGCGTAGCACCGAGCTAGTTGTTTTGTTTGCGGTGATTGTTTTGTCTGGTGCGTGTTGGATTTCTGATCTATTGGAAATGCCTGCGGCAGTGGGGGCCCTCGCGTCCGGTTTGATGCTGAGCGGGAATCGACTAACGCATCAAATTGACACGTTGATATTACCGTTCAGGGAGACGTTTGCCGCCATTTTTTTTGTCACACTCGGAAGCTTACTAAGTCCGCAGAGTTTTTTTGAGCAGCCTATCCTCATGCTTGGAATTTTAGGCGGCATTGTTCTTATCAAAGCGTCGGCTGCTACGGTTTCACTCAAGATTACCGGGTTGCCATGGAGGCAGTCTCTTGGGTCCGGTCTCGGGCTTTCTCAGTTGGGTGAGTTTTCATTTTTGCTAGTTGGTGCAGGTGTGGCAGAGGGAATTTTCAACCAAGAGGACTATCAACGAACTCTGTTTGTTGCAATCGGAACTCTGGTTTTAACGCCGCAGCTGATCAAACTCGGATTAAAATTGGGTCGGCTAGGTAAAGAGGTCGATGATGTAGATGATGGGGGGAAAACTGCATTCGCCGGCGCGACCCGGGCGATTGTGGTCGGAATTGGGGTCATCGGCGGTAGGACTGCCGCACGACTCGAAACGCTTGGTGTACAAGTGTGCTTGGTCGATCATAGTCCTTTGAATCTCTATCCATTTGCTCAGCAAGGCTTTCAGACTGTTACTGGAGATGCCTTAGATGATCGCGTTTTGAAAAGGCTAGAGCTTGTTGACAGTCAAATGGCTGTGGTGAGTGTCCCTGATGACCTGAATGCCATTCAGATTGTTGCGAAGTTGCGTGAGCGAAATCCCGATTTTTTCATCCTCGTTCGATGTCGCTATTTTTCGAATATCGGACCGCTTGAGAAAGCTGGGGCGAGTCGAGTTGTAAGCGAAGAAAAAGAGACCTCTAGCGTGATTACCCAAATCTGCGAAAAGCTATTATGGGAGTCGAGAGAAACCGAGCGTGAATCGTGAATTCAGTTAGTTTAGGCACTGGATCTATCAAATTAATTTATTCATCAATAGTGCTTCGTAGCACTACTCCATGATTTAAGTGACGATATTTTATGCATTCGACAGGATTTGGCATCTCACACATCTCGCTTTATCAACCTGAGCAAGTGATTGCAAATGATTGGTACGGAGATAGCCTTCCCAAAAAGTTCGTCAATCACACCGGCATTGAAGAACGACACATCTCATTCGAAGACGAAGTTTCGATGGCTAGTAAGTGCATCGAAGGTCTGTCTGGTCAAAACGATATCGACTTAAAAGATTGCGCGGGACTCGTCTTTGTCACGCCATCATTTGTGCCAATGCACATTGCCAATCGTTACATGAATCGAGAGCAAGCGCGGCGCGAGCAACCCACGCGAGCGGCCTACGCTTTGGCTGAGAAATTAGGGCTTTCTGCGCGGAAGATTATTGGAATGAATGGTTTCTGCAGTGGTTACGCTAAGGCATGCCTCTACGCAAAACAGAAAATGATTCCGACATTAGATCTTCAAAACTCAGAGTACATCTTATTGGTCACTTCCAATCGCATTAGCAGGATCACTGACTATGGATGTCGGCAGTCGGGTGCTCTTTTTGGTGACTTTGCGACGGTAACCGTTTTGGCTAATTCAGATAGTCAAAAGTATCCAGTGCGATTCGATTTGATTGACGTCTGCTACAGTAGGCAGCCGGTTAGCCGAGCTTATTTTGACTTTTCCAAAAAGCAGAATGTACTTGTCCCCACCCCTGATGGCGGACGAGAGGTGTTGACGGACCGGCTAGTGTTTTCGATGGATGGAATGGGAATCGCTGATACGGCGCCACGGGCAATGGCGGCCTCTGCATCGGAATTACTGCAAGCCAACGGGATCGCTGCAGCTGAAGTCAATCGCATTGTTCCTCATCAGGCTGGAAACGGAATTATCCGTTTGGCTTCCATGAAATTTGAGCAATTGGGACTCGAGGCAGCTGTTGTCAACGGCTTCGCGAAGCAAGTTGGGAACGTCAGTTCTGGGTCTGTGCCTTTTGCGTTGTCCAAGTTATGGCAAGAGCTAAGCGGCTATGTTCTTTGTCCCGTTGCTGCTGTAGGGAGCCCAGGTAGACCGGAAGTTTCACAGGGATGCCTTCTATTTAAGACGCGATAGGTCGAGCTCCCAAAAAGGGCATTGTGACCTTCTTTTGGTTCAAACTCTCTGCTTTTGCGTCAACTTGCTGATGCGCAGCACACAGGTGTTCGCGAGCCGGATTAATATCGCTTCAAGGCTCGGATTGGGGTCGGATTATGCCGGTTAGGGGGGATTTGGTGCTCGAATGCGATCGCTTGGTAACGGTTCTCGGGATTTTATTACCTGAAACAGATTAATAGACCGATTTCGATAAGGCGGGGTCCAAGCGTCATTGAGATTTCGAGTTGTACCAAGTGGTGTGTTTCAATCGTGCAGGTAAGTCGAGCAAAACCTAATGGATTCCGACTGATATTTTGGGTCCAACCGACTCAAATACTGGATTCCCTTGGTGGAGCAGTGGTTCGCCGATGCCAGGCGATCATCAGTATTCTCTCGTTGCTTTGGGCGAGTTTCACGCTTGCTGTGAACCCTCGTTCTTGGACCGAACCGGTTCGGGGTGTGATGGCGCGTCAGCTACTTTTCACCGGAGTAGACGGTACTTGGTCAGCGATACGTTTTGGCGCAGCAGTCGGGATTTTGCTGATCGTTCAGGCCGCACTTTGGGTGGATGCAATTGGAATTACGACCGATTTAATCGCACCCATGTTGTGGAGAGCCATCGTGAGAGAGCTAGCGCCTCTTCTCGCGTGCCTCGTAGTCATCGGACGTAGTGGAATTGCAATCTCGACAGAGTTGGCAACGATGCGAGTGGATGGCGAGCTGGATGTATTGGATGCGCAAGGTATCGATCCGATGACCAGCTTGATCATGCCTCGTATTACAAGCATGGTGTTTAGCGTGTTTTGTTTGGCATTGATTTCATCCACTTCGATGATCATGACAGGATACGTTTGTGGAAGAGCAGTCGGCGTAATCCGAGTTTCATTTTTGTCGTTTTTGGATCAATTAATCGGGCAGGTTCACTCGTTAGACCTATTGTTTTTTCTTCCAAAAACGATTGTAGCCGGGGCCTTTGCGGCCGCGATTTGTTGCATCGATGGTCTGAGTGTAAAAGCGACGATTACGGATGTTCCGAGAGTTTCAAGTCGGGCTGGTATTCGAGCTTTGAGCGCCGTGTTTATTATTTCTGCAATTCTATCGATTTTGATTTACGGTCGTATTCTCATCTTTGAGGTTTTTTAGAGATGAATCGAACCCAATCAAACTCTCAAGATATCAATGCTTCGGTTGTGCTTGAATTGCAACGTGTGACACAACACCCTAATTTCGAGAGTAGTCTCGGAATCCGAGATTTGGATTTAATACTTAAGTCGGGCGAATTGCTGACGATTCAAGTAGAACCATCGACGCGAACGCGATCGTTCGCTTCCATGATCCAAGGTATTACCGAACCTGACCAAGGAAAAGTGTTCTTTTTGCGACAAGAATGGTCTGGGGTCGACTACCACCGACAATTTGCTAACCGCGGTTTGATCGGGCGAGTCTTCGAGGGACAAGCTTGGATTGAGAACCTAAACCTCGATGAGAATGTGACACTGGCCTGCCGACACCATGGTCGATCGAAACAAGACATCCAAGAGAGTACTCAATCCTGGTTGAATCATTTAGGACTTGAGAAACTCACGACGAGGAGACCAGCCTTTGTTGCTCCGGCAACACTTCAGTTGCACCAGTGGATCCGCGCATTTATGGCATGTCCAAAGTTAGTTTTGTTAGAGCGACCGCTCGATTTTTTAGACTCATCTTGGATTAAAAAGCTACTCGATTCCATTCAGCTTGTGATGCAAAGTGGCGCAGGGGTTCTTTGGCTCGATAGCCGCAGAGATCTTGAATCTTTAGGAAGTGGATTTTCTCATCGTCATCTAAGAGCGAATGCAGGTATTCTTAGCACCCCATCCATATTGGAGGGGATCTGATGAATGAGGTTTATCGACTTCGTTACACCAATCAAATTGTTGGTGCATTCTTACTATTATTCATCATACTGCTGCTCGTTTTATCCTTCACCGTTTTACGATTGGGGAATCGTTTTGGCGCAAAGGATCTCTATTGGATCGAGGCTTCGGAGGCAGAGGTGCATGAATTGCATCCTGGGACTGAAGTGTTGATCTTGGGAAAACCTATCGGAGAGGTAAAGAACTTGAGCTACTTGGAAGGTGCAAGTGCTGTTCGAGTAGATATTCAGTTAAATCGGCCGGCGGAAGACGTAGTTTTTGAAGATTCCGTCGTAAGGCTGGAACGGAAGTTTGGTGTCGGAGCACCGGTGCTTGTGATCCGACGTGATGGCGTTCGTGGAAGATCCTCTAAACCACTGTCGCCGAATCAACGCATTCAGTTTTTCTCATCGGATCTAGATCGTGTCGATCAATTAACCGATCAGGTCAAGCAAATCACTAAGTCTTTTCAAGAGATTCAGCAGGTCGCCGAACCCACGCTTGAGAGTATGCGAGACACGGGTGAGCGTTTACAGGGATCACTCGACCAAACGGTTGATCCCGCTTTCCGTAAATCGCAAGATGCTTCGGACGCATTTTTGGAGACCAATCAACAGATACAGGTCACGACTCAGAACCTAGAACAACAGATTACAGGTTTGGTAGATCGAGCAGATAAAATTTTAGACGAAGAGGTTCGAGATACCTTGGCAGCAGTGCAGCAATCGAACCGAGTGATTGAAGATGCAGCGATGCAGGTTAACGCAACTGCTCAGACCCTTGATGACCAACTTGTTGAAACACTCGCCGTCATCAGAGAGGCTAGTGAAACCGTTCGCGAACTCGCTTTGGAGACACAGAAGTTTATCCGCGTCTTGAATGACGAGGCGGAAGACCTTCCGGGAACCACGAATCGTGTTAATGATACGATGAGCGAGGCTCAGCAACTCGTGAATGAAATTCGTAGCCATTGGTTGCTGAGAAGGTACCGAGAAGAACCGACACCGAGTAGGCAGATGGATCCAACCGCAATTCGTGGGGGAATCTCCCGATGATGCCGGCCATGATCTACTCGTTGTCTCGATTAATGATGGTTCGAAATAACTTGTCATTATTTCAGTACTTGTTTGGGGGATGGATGCTGCTTTTTGCAGGATGCAGCAGCACACCCGAATTGCAGGATAAACAAGATCAGTCGATCGTCCGTGCCAACGATGAGGGTACTGGTCTTTACAACCTTGGCAAGATTCATGAAGCAAAAGATGCGTACCTTGAGGTTTTGAAAAGATCTTGGGAAATCGATGATCCTTACGAATCCGGAACAGCGGCCTATCACCTGGCAGCCTGTCACTTCAGCTTGGGCGAAATCGATGTCGCTAAGGATTGGTTAATCGATGCGCGTTACGAACTGACTCGCGCGAATGCTTCCTGCAAGAATGTATGGCTTTTAGATGCAAAGATTGCTCGCAGCGAAAAGCGATATGCTGATGTTGCTTATTCCTTGCAGCGAGCAACGAGCGAATCAAAGGAAGAGACCCTCCGTGCTGATTTACCTATTCCGCGACTCAAGCAACTTTCGGAAATGCGTCTATCTGGATCATCAAACGCGGTGGCAAAGGTTCGGATTTCTTCGTTACGCGGTGACCGGGATAATCAGATTGACCTTCCTGTGCTTCTCATTCAAGCTAGCGTAGCGGTTGAGCGAGAAGAACTCGCTAAGGCGATTGGACTTCTCAACATAGCGGAAAAGCTACTGAGGAGTGCGGAGCGGTTGGACCTAAAAGCTGAATGGCATCGGATTTCCGCTGAGTACAGTCTCGCGAGTGATCAAATTCGTTTGGCGGCGAAACACTTTGACCAAGAAATCGAATGCCTAAAAGAGTCGGGACTGTATCTTGATATTCCCGACGCACTCTCACAGTCCTCACAGGCTTATGAGAGGGAGAGAAAGTTTGACATCGCTGCCGATCGCCTCTGCCGTGCAGCGAAGCTTTACTTTGGTCGCTCTGAATATCAGTTGGCGTGGAACACGACTCAAGAAGCGGGGCGTTTATCCAAACTTGCTCGTGATGCGACCATTCAAGTGCGTTTAGCATTACTCGCTGAGCTTATTCTCAGTGAGTTGCCCGATGAATCCGCTGAGGCGCACTCGGAATTTGATGTTTCCTTGTAGTGTTGATCATGGCAATTCAGGCATCGTACTCTTGATCAAGCGGCCAGCCACCTCAGAAGCACTTTTAGTGCCCTTCATATCCATCCTCGTGCTCGAGCACGTTTTTATTAGTCCATGCGAACTCCAATGCTGAGGAGGATATTTGCATAGCGTTGTTGGTCAGCTGTTTGGATCGTCAAGACGTGATCAGGAGTGCTAACGGCCTCATAAAAGGCCCACTTGTCAATCGGTTCTAATTCCAACTTTAAGTTGGCATCTTTGATGGTATTTCTATAATCATCCCAAACCGGCGGATCACCATCCAAAGCATAAGGTCCACTTGTTTCAGTTTGCATTGTTTGTATTGCTTCAACCGGAACGGCAGATAAAACAGCTTCGAGAACTTGATTGCAAGTTGGTACACCGGGCATCAGATTCAGACTTACTAGCTCCGCGCGAGGACCGCGTTTGCTGGCTGCTGGGTAGTTGCCATCTGCAATTAATATGGTGCTGTGGTGGCCGGCTGCCGCCAGAACCGCTGAGATTTGTGGGTGGATGAGTTTGTGTCGTAACATTTGTGAAAACAGCCAAAAAAAGTGGGGATTAGTCGTTCACGACGGGTTCATCACTTCGTTGTGATTGCTGAAAATGATAGGGTAGTTCATCCCGATTGTCACTCTCGTCTCGAGCGGGTAGCGATGAAGTTGTCTGCAAAAATTTATTGTTTTACGATCCAGTGTGGTTCGCTTTGTTGTCGGTTGCGGTAGGCAAGCCTATTGAGGGACGCAGGGGTGAATGTTGGGTCGACTCACGGAGTTGCACTGTTGACTAAAGGACTCATGTCTTGCCGATTCCAGATAGGGAAATTTCTGGGGATCGATCTATTTGTCCATTGGACATTCCTGCTGCTGGTGGCCTACGTATTTTTTTCCTCGATCGGCGAGGGATTCAACGTCGCGTTGTTTATGCTCGCTCAATTGCTTGGAGTATTTTTCTGCGTCACACTGCATGAGTATGGTCATGCAATGGCTGCGCGACGATTTGGGATAGGCACGGCAGATATCACTCTTTTGCCGATCGGTGGAGTTGCCCGATTACATCGTATGCCTCGAATTCCGTGGCAAGAAATGATTGTTGCGATTGCTGGTCCGGCAGTGAATGTTGTTCTTGTCGTTGTACTAGCGGTCGTATTCGCCACCCAAGTCAGTGAAGAAATGCTTATTGGCTTGCAGGACCTAGCTGCAGGTCCGCAGGAAGGCTTGGAGATGAGTCAAGATGTGGCAACAGCTATCGATACGATGTTTCGATTTCCATCGATTGCTGGATTCTTGTTCACAATGATCGCGGTCAACATCATGCTGGTTCTGTTTAATCTCATACCCGCGTTTCCAATGGATGGTGGCAGAGTTTTACGAAGTTTTGTGGCTATGTTTACCAATTACACGATGGCAACAAAGATTGCTTTTCGTATTGGTTTTTTCTGCGCCGCACTGATGATCTTTTTCTCTATCCAAGGACAAAGTTCGAACCCTGTGCCAATTTTTATTGGTCTGTTTGTGGCGTTTGCAGGCTACTCGGAATTCAAGCAGGTCGAGATTACCGAGGCGGTGCGCGGTCGGGTAGTGGCTGAGGCAATGATTTGCACTAAGACAATGGTTTCTGAGGATTTAAGCCTCAAAGACCTCGCAAAAAAATGGAAGGGCACATCCGATCGAATGTTGCCGGTAGTCAATGCAGGCGGTCATCCGATCGGTATGGTTCAGATGTCAAAACTAATATCTAGCTTGAGTCAGCCTGATTCCGATACGAAGTTGGTTTCCTCATTAATCGATCGGAACCAACCATTGAAACTGGTGAAAGACAGTGAATTATTGGAGCAAGCGTTGCCTAAGCTTGATCGAAGAATTCGGCAGCATTTAGTCGTAGATGATCAGGGAGTCGTTACTGGTGTAATCGATTTAGACACCATGGTACAACGACTTTGTTTGCACGATCAAGAATCAAATGACCATGCAACAGCGGAGGTCAGGCATTTTGATCAAATCAACTAGTGCTTGGCGATCAAGAGATTGCTTCAACTATTGAAACTTAAGATCAGTCAATCGACGACTGACCGCAATTCACAGCCGATTTTGATTGCTCGATTTGAATTGTTGTGTTGCAGATTCCGTATCGATCATGAAGAGTGCTTTGAATTTGCTTTAGCAACTGATCATGATTGCATTCTTCTGGCACCTCCAAGTGCGCGGTCAAGCAAGTTTCGGTGGTGCTGATTGCCCAAATATGTAGGTCGTGAACCTCTTTCACACCAGCAAACGCTAGTAGATCCGTGTGGATTTGTTGTGCATCGAGATCTTGGGGTACGGACTGAAGAGTTAACCAAAGTGATTCGCGAAAAAGGTTCCACGTTCCCGCAAAGATGACGGTAGCGATCACAAGGCTGATCATTGGATCAATCCAGAGATATCCCGTGTAGTGGATAATCACACCCGCGATGACAACACCCAGAGAAAGTAGGGCGTCGGCAGCCATGTGTAGATAGGCGCCACGCAGGTTTAAGTCTGTTTTTCGACCACGTGCAAAAAGTAGAGCGGTCCCTGTGTTGATCACGACGCCGATCAATGCGACGGTGATCACGGTATAAGAATCGATTCTTTCTGGCTGCCAAAGCCTATCAAAAGCTTCCCATGCGATACCACAAACTGCAAAGATCAGCAGCAAACTATTAAAAAGAGCGGCCAGGATGGTCGATGAACGCCATCCATAGGTGTGACGC
>Ga0255779_1004795_pt1 | contig 12849 bp, 20 predicted proteins | sample 011ome_21_FD_179977 | JGI IMG/M metagenome (GOLD analysis project Ga0255779, IMG submission 179977) | Coastal salt marsh microbial communities from the Groves Creek Marsh, Skidaway Island, Georgia - 011508AT metaG (version 2) | ecosystem: Environmental > Aquatic > Marine > Intertidal zone > Salt...
CATTTTAGAATTTGATTTTCATAGACCATTTAAAAATGGTAAGTGTAATCGTGAAAATATTGAAGAAAAGATTATTGAAGGCATTCTTTCAAACGAACTTGAGCCTATGAATGATCAAGATGTTGATATTATTTGTGATTTGATTGATAGTTTAATACTTGAACTAGGAGTGAAGAAATGACTGAAGAATTATTAATTACCATTTGTATTGGTGTCTTATGTCTAACAATTGGTGCAATACTTGGTTTACGCCAAGGATGGAAAGATGCTAAACAGGTTTATGGAAAAGATAATCCATATGTAACAGACGTTAATTGAGTTAATGAATTAAGGTTCCTTAGCTCAACTGGATAGAGCAACTGCCTTCTAAGCAGTAGGTTGCAGGTTCGAGTCCTGCAGGGACCGCCAAATAAAAAGGATATATTATGCGTAGAGGAAACAAACCTGAAGCAGAAGACTATATAAAGGTAAGGTTAGAGTTTCTTCACGAAGAAAAGAAAAAGAATGATAATCAAACTGCACATCTGGTATTAGATAAAGCAATTTATGAATTAAGTATTGTTCTTGATCTTTTAACAAGAAACGGAGTTTAGCGCAGTCTGGTAGCGCATCTGCTTTGGGAGCAGAGGGTCAGAGGTTCGAATCCTCTAACTCCGACCAGAAATATTCCGGCGTAGCTCAGTGGTAGAGCAGTTGACTGTTAATCAATTGGTCGTAGGTTCGACCCCTACCGCCGGAGCCAAAATAGGGTCTGTAGCTTAGTGGTTAAAGCTGCCCGCTCATAACGGGTAGATCGTAGGTTCAAATCCTACCGGACCCACCATATATTATGAGGAGAAGTGAATTGGAACTTTTATATACTATAGCAATTATAATCGGTATTTTTCAAGATGGAAACCCATTATCTCTTTGCATATCAAATTGCATCGGATAGGCGCAGGGGAAAGCCTAGCAATCTCGCTAAATGTACCCACTAAAAACCCTATTCACGTTAATCGCTCGAGCGGTGTTTAGGTTGGTAAAGTCGCTGGTACCAGGAAACCCAGACGGTTGTTGCATACGTTAAATGCAAATAGAAAGGGAGGCTCTGCAGTAAGCCTCCCTTTTGATATAAATATTAATGTCTAAAAGGAGATATTAATATGAATATGAAAGATGTTGCGGATCTACAAAAATATGCTATAATGCAAGCATCCATGTATAGACCACCTGTAGATCAGTATCCGAATTCCGAAAATATTAAACCGCCTATGAAAAAAGATAAAGTACGTGTTATAGAACAGATGAGTGGATCGCCGGTAGTATATGATAGCACAAAAGACTTCCATAAAAAATTAGATGATCTTATGGAACAAAGGCAAAATGCTGAAATAATTAAATATAAAAAAGATGGTTCAATAGATCCTGCTATGGTTGATGTAGGTCAACTATTGGATATAAGCGTTTAAATTATTTATACTTTTATTTTTTATAAATACTTTCTATAAGAACATAGGAGCTAAAAATGTTATCCAGATTATCATTTAAAGAAAGAAGTTTGTTATTTGGTAGGCTAGCAACTATAGCATATTTACCTTTTGAAGATGCAAAAAGAGCGGCTAGACGATTAGGTTTTTCGCAAACTACTTTTTATGATAGGGATGGTGCACAAGCATATAGATTTATGAGTAAATATGATATTGTTATTGCTTGTAGAGGTACTGAACCAACCCAATGGAATGATGTAAAAGCAGATTTAAAAGCTATACCAGTTATGGCTGAAACTATAAGCAGAGTGCATCAAGGATTTAAAGCCGAAGTTGATGATCTATGGCCAATGATTAAACCACATCTTGAAGTTAAAGTAAATGTAAGAAAGAAACTTTGGTTCTGCGGACATAGTTTAGGTGCTGCTATGACAACTATTATGGCTAGTAGAGCATTTCACGATGAGAAGCTTGCAGATCCAGTTGAAGTCTATACATATGGATCACCAAGAGTTGGCTGGAAAAAATATGTTAAGAGTCTAGGAATGACTCATCATAGGTTTGTAAATAATAATGATGTAGTTACTCGTGTTCCACTTTGGATTATGGGCTATAGGCATCATGGCACTATGCATTATTTTAATAGACATGGAGATTATAGTAAAGCTACAGGTTGGAGACGAGTAAAAGATAGATTGATGGGCATGTGGATGGGCTTAAAGAAAGGCAAGATAGACAACATTGGGGATCATCCAATGGGTGCTTATATGCCATGTTTAGAAAAAATGCAGTAGGCGTTTTCTGTTTAAGTTTTCTTATAGCGTGTCAACCTATAGAAGAAACTTTAGATATATCCAAACCGGCTGAACAATATATTGGCTTAAACGAATATAAAAACAGAAAACAATTAAAAGAATTAGTAGGTGTTGATCCGGTTCATACTGAATGGTGTGCAGCATTTGTAAATTTTGTTCTTGATATACAAGATATTCCTGGTTCAGAATCCGTAAGCGAATATCCACTTATGGCTAGATCATTTTTAACTTGGGGCGAAGAAGTATTAGATAAGCCGATGAAAGGTGATATTGTTGTGTTTCCAAGAGGTGGTAAACTATGGCAAGGTCATGTCGGTTTTTTTATAAAAGAAGTTCGATATGAAAATAAAATAAGGTGGATAATCTTAGGTGGAAATCAAGATAACACTGTGAGTTATGCAGAATTTAATCCTAAGAAAGCTATAGCAATTAGAAGAAAAAAAGTAAATTAGGGGTTTACTTTTACTGAAAAATATATTAGAATAGTAAAATCTAATGGAGAAAAAAATGAAAAAAACTTTAACTGCAATGGTATTAGCTATGACTGCATCTGCAGCTTTAGCTGTTACAAAAGGTGCTGAAGTTTGGTATATAGAAAATGTTAATGTTCAGCAGCAAACCCAAGAACCTGTACAAGAATGTTCAATGCAACAAGTACCCATATATGGAACTGTTCATAATCAACATGCCACAGGTATGAATAATAATGTTCTTGCTGGTGCTATTATTGGTGGCTTAATTGGTGGAACCTCTAAAGGTAATGATTCAGGTATTTTGCCCGGAATGATAGTCGGAGGTCTTCTTGGTAGTACAACACCTGGAACTCAGAAACAAAAAATAATTGGTTATAAATCTCAACAAGTTTGTAACACTGTTTATCAGCCGATAAATCAACAAGTGCAAACTCAGATTGTTCATTGGAAATATGGAAATCAACGTGGATATTTTTATAGCAATGAAAAACATTATGTTGGTCAAACCGTAATGGTTGATGTTGGAATGTAAATTAGAAAGATTATATTATGAGAAATTCAAATGCACAGAATAGTTTTTCTGTAGATAATGATGGGCATATTCGACTTAAAACAAATTTATCGCCTAAAGATTTAGGTATTCAAAACTCAGATACATTTGTTGTTCTAATTGTTGATGATGAGGCAATTTTAGTTAAAATGGAATTAGAACTAAAAGCACATGTGAATGTTTAGTCAGAAAAAAATTGAAGAAATTGTTGACTTACTCATTACTCTAACACCAGAAACAAAAATTTACTTCGGTTGTGATTCAGTAAGATACTTTAAAAAGAATAAACCGCATGCTCGTTATGCTACTGTTATGATTGTTCATAAGAATGGTAATAATGGGTGTAGAATTTTTTCAGATGTGTCTTATGAACGAGACTATGATCTAAAAAAAGATCGACCGAAAATGAGAATGATAAATGAAGCAAAGAAAGTTTGTGAATTATATTTACATGTAATACCATTTATTGATGAATTTGATGTTGAGATACATTTAGATGTTAATACTGATCCTAAACACGGGTCCTATTGTGCAGTAAATGAAGCAGCTGGTTATGTTTTAGGTATGACTGGTATTGAACCAAAATTAAAACCGCACGGTTTTGCTGCAAGTTATGGTGCCGACGGAGTTGCACATGGAAGAGGATAATATAAGATCACCAAAACTAATTTTCTTAAAAGATATTCTTGAAACCAAAGTTCGTAAAGAACAAGAATTGGCATACTATCAAAAGAAATTAGAAGAACTTGAAGTAAAAATGGGCTATCTTCGTCAGGATATAAATTTAACAAATACTATTATTAATATTATTGAAGAAGAAAAAGTGATTGATTTTAAAGAGCAAATGGAAAAAAGATTACTCGAATAAATGAAATGCGAAAAGAAACATTTACTTTTTATACCTCTTAAAAATGGTGATCATCAGGCTGTTGATGCTTGGTGTGGATGTGAAACAAATAATAAAATTTGGTTTTGTTCAGAAGAGTGTAAAAAAATATTTGAAGAAGGCAAAAAATTTAATGACTAAACTATCATATGCGTTTAAAAGAGATTTACAAAATTTAATTCAGAGACATCGAATAGATGATCTTTGTGGAAAACCATCTTATACAGTAACGGAATATATAATGAGACAAATTGAAACATTTCAGAGACAGCATATACAACCAGCAAATTGGTGGAATGATATAAATAGTAATGCACCCTCACCGGTTTATGAAAAAGGCTATCCTTCTTATGAAGCGGTCAATAAAGAAAAGCCTGTTCAAGAAAGATACCACGAATATATGGGTCGAATGTTAAAGGAAGAAAAAGATGAGTGATATTTTTGATTTTGGTTTTACAGCCGTAGATGAAGATGAACTTCAAGCGGTACAACAAACTCAAGCATTGGCTAGTAGTGCAGAACAAGCAGCTACTACAACACAAGATAAACTTGATAAACTCTATAATGCTATTGTCCCTCTTTTAAATAATCTTAAGGCTAACCCAGAGAAGGAATATATTCTCTGGCCGAATCGGTTAGCGAAGGTAGAAGCCTTTGAAACGCATTTAACAGATATATACAAATCATAAAAATTATAAGTTATTCTTTTTATTAGATTCTTTTTTCTTTACATTACACATAAAATATGATATGTTGTAAGAGTAGAAAGAAAAAGGATCTATAATGCAAATCGTAATTACTTCAGACCAAAGAGAACTATTCCACAGCCTTAAAGCAAAGGAATGGAATCGTGAAGCCATTGCTGCTTATCTAAAGTATGAAAGTAAAAAGAAATCAGTAATTCGTAATAAAAGAATTACACTCGGATCTGATTCTCAAAGATCAAAAACTTATTCTGCAGAATTTGCTTATCATAAAAAGTTTGGTTATGGTAAGCAATTCGAGACAATCAAAGATTGTCAGAAGTATGTTAATAAAATTATTAACTCAGCTACATGGAAAAAATTAATAAAAGAATCTAGGCATGATCATCGCAGAAATGTTTCGGTAGAAACTCTTGGTGGTCATAGATTTTCTGGTATGTCTTACGGATACAAAATTCGTCTTAATACCACAGGTATGAACGAGTATGTCATACTTCACGAATTAGCACATAGTGCGGGTTATATGCACCACGATGTTGGTTTCCGTATTTGTTTACTAAAGCTTGTATCACGTTTCTTAGGTAGAGAACAGGCTCAAGAATTAAAGAGCCAGTTCAAAGCTCGTAAACTTAAAGTCACGATTAGTAATCATATTAAATCTCCAGAGCAGTGGCTCAAGTCATATGAAAGATTAGAAAGTGCTAGGGCTGCGAGAGCAGCCTAATACTTTTGGATATGGAAAAGATAATGAGTATAGGTATGCATTTTAGGGGTTTACAAATCATTAAAAGTGTGATATGTTGTAAATATAATAAAAAGGAATAAATATGATTGACAATATGAATAAAATAATCTTAACCGACTGCGACGGTGTTCTTATGAACTGGGAGTTTGCTTTTAATCTTTGGATGAAACATAAAGGTTATAACGTCTCTCCAGAAAATGAACATGCTTATGATATGGGTCTACGTTATGGCTTAGATAATCAGACTAAAAAATTAGTTGTTCAAACTTTTAACGAGTCTGCAGCTATTGGTTTTTTGCCACCATTACGTGATGCAATGTATTATGTAGATTTACTCCATCGGAAACATGGTTATGTTTTTCATATGGTTACTTCTTTATCATTAGATCCTTCAGCTCAAGCTCTTCGGATCGAGAATACTAAAAAACTATTTGGAGAAACCGCTTTCACTAGTTTCTCTTTTGCTGATACTGGTGCAGATAAAGATGATGTACTAGAACCCTACAAAGGTAGTGGTTATCTTTGGTTAGAAGATAAAATAGAAAATGCCGAACTTGGCGATCGGCTTGGACTAGAAAGTATCCTAATTGAACATGGTCACAATATGGATAATAAACAATTCCCATTAATGAAAAACTGGAGCGATCTGTATGAGTATATCACTGGCTGAACTATTAAGACTACGATCTGAATATGAAGACTTGGCAAGAAATTTTGATGTTGCTGAAGATAAGCGTCATGGAGTTATAAATAGCTTAGAGTGGTTTAAACGATATGGTAATCGTAAAAACAGATTTAGAAATGGTTATGACAGAGCTATAGAAATATGTAATGTCATGCTAAAAGAAATTAAAAGGGAATAGGAATGCCATCAAAGTCAGTCCTTATAGCACAAGCTTTTAGTAAAACGGGAGTCTTATCAACAGTTGTAGATTCTGCTCCTTCAATAGATACTGGGCTTGATTTATTAGCAATTAATCAAAACATTATACCAAGTTTAGATAGCTCATATGACTTAGGAAGTCCTACTCATAAATGGAAAGATATGTATCTTTCTGGTGGAACATTGCATATTGGTGGTGTTGTTATTAAAGAAGATACCGCTAATCCCGGAAAAATAGTATTTGAAGATTCTGCAGGAAGTGTTGCTTTCTCTACTAGTGGTTCTTTGGAAGTTAGCGCATCTGGCACTTTAGCAAATGGTGATTTAGTTGTCATTAATTCTGATGAAACTGTAAGTGTTGTTGCTAGTTCTTCTGTATCTCAAACCGTGGGCAGTTTATCTGTTTTCGGAAGTTCAGAGACAAGGGAACCAGCTATTGTATATGATGCAAGCACACAGAAAGTTGTTGTGGCTTATAGAGAGATAGATGGTCCACATACGTTACAAGCTGTAGTCGGGACTGTTAGCGGAACTTCGATAAGTTTCGGAACTCCTGTAGAATTTTACGGTAATACAGGTAGTGTTGGTAATATAGTCTATGATGAGAACGCCCAGAAGATAGTTATATTTTATCACCGTAGCAACAATGCGTATGCTATTGTTGGAACTGTTAGTGGAACTTCTATTTCTTTTGGTAGCGCTGTTCAGTTTTCCACCCATAGTTGTTATATCAGGGATGGTGTATATGATCCTAGTTCCCAAAAGGTTGTCGGTTTTTATGAAGACTGGAATGCAAATTTGGGCTATGCCGCTGTTGGAACGGTTAGTGGAACTTCTATTTCCTTTGGTAGTCCTGTTCAGTATGCGACTGATCCAGCCGCTTCAAGTGCAGTTTATGATAGTAATGCGCAGAAGCTTGTGATTTGCTGGCTTGATTGGGGAACTTCTGCCAATGCCGTTGTGGGAACGGTTAGTGGAACTTCAATAAGCTTTGGTTCTGTTGCCAATTTTACTAGTGCTAATCAGATTGAATCTATTAACATGTCCTATGATACTAGTGCGCAGAAGGTTGTAATTGTTTATAGTGATAACGTAAACTCCGAATACGGTACTGCCGTTGTGGGAACTGTTAGTGGAAATTCGATTAGCTTTGGGACACCAGTAGTTTTTGATAGTACCAAAGCCCGTAACACTACTATATCTTATGATAGCAACGCAAATAAACACGTTATTTTTTACAACCGTGGGTATGGAGCAGACAGTAAATTTATTGTTGGAACGGTTAGTGGAACGTCGATAAGTTTTGGATCTATTGTGCAAGCATATAACGGTTGGGCTCTGGAAACCGGCTCTGTTTATGATCCTAATTCCGATAAGGTTGTGGTTGTTTTTAAAAATTGGAGCAACTCAGACTACGGCACTAGTATAGTTTTTCAAAACTCTAATCCTAATGTCACTAATCTAACATCTACTAATTATATAGGCATTTCAGATGGTGCTTATTCAAATGGAGAAACAGCTATCATACAAACTGCTGGTTCTGTAGATGATGCTCAAAGTGGCTTGACTGTTGGGAAACAATATTTTGTTCAAAACGATGGGACTTTAAGTACATCACCCGACACACCTTCAGTATTTGCTGGCACAGCTATATCTTCAAATAAAATAATTATAAAAGGGTAAATATGAAAACTATTGTAGAAACATCCACAAATATTTCTAAGTATTTGCTTGAAGACAGTGTATCTGTAGTTATGTCAACTGACCAAATTATTGTTGGTGATCCACCACAGTTTATTATTGCTGATATGAATAACATCAATTCTACACTATATACAGATATTACAAATTATCCAGATGATTGGACTGGATGTAAGTACACATTTAACGGAACAACGTGGATATCCGAATTAGATTCGGCTGATTAGCTTGCTATAGAAGGTTAATTTTAAGTTGTAATAATTTTTTATATAAATAGTAGCAAATACTATTTAATAGGAAAGTTATAATGGCTGCAGTTACCTCAAGAGATGAATTATCAGAGTATTGTTTAAGAAGACTTGGCGCTCCGGTTATAGACATCAATGTAGATCCAGATCAAATAGAAGATAGAATAGATGAAGCACTTGAATTTTTTCAAGAGTTTCATTCTGATGCTACTGTTCGTACTTATTTTAAGCATCTTATAACAGCAGATGATGTAACCAACGAATATATCACAATGCCTAATAACATAGACATTGTTTCTAAACTTTTCCCCGTTTCAAGTTCAAGTAATAATAGCATTGATATGTTCAGTGTTAAGTATCAAATGATGCTTAATGATATTACTGATCTACAAAACTTTGCGGGTGATCTTGCATATTATACTCAACTACAGCAATATTTAACTTTAATTGATATGAAGTTAAATGGATTACCACAAGTTCAGTTTTCAAGGCACCAACATAGACTTTATATTTTTGGTGACTTTAAGGATAATGATATAAAAGCTGGAGATTACATTGTTGCTGAAGTTTACCAATTAATTGATCCAGATACACATACAAGTGTATATAATGATAAATTCGTAAAAGCCTATACTACTGCTCTTATTAAGAGACAGTGGGGTGCTAATCTTATAAAATTTGAAGGTATGCAACTACCAGGTGGTGTAATGCTAAACGGTAGACAAATCTTTGAAGATGCAATGCAAGACATTGAGAAGCTTGAAGAGAATATGCGTCTTGAGCACGAAATGCCAGCAGACTTTTTTGTAGGATAATAAATGGCTTTAAATCATTACTTTAATCAAAGAGCCAAAAACGAACAAAATCTCTATGAAGATATAATCATAGAGAGCCTAAAAATATATGGTCAAGATGTTTACTATTTACCTCGTGAGATAGTAAATGAAAATACTATATTTGGTGAAGATGTTCCATCTAAATTTTCTTCTGCTCATAAGATAGAAATGTACATTGAAAATACTGAAGGTTTTGATGGAGAAGGTGATCTATTCACAAAGTTTGGTGTTGAGATAAGAGATGCTGCTACATTTATAGTTTCAAGAAAAAGATGGGCTAATGTCGTTGGTCAGATGAACAATCAAATAGAAAGTATTAGACCAAGAGAAGGGGATTTAATTTATCTTACTCTGACTAATAAATTATTTGAAATTATGCATGTTGAACACGAACAACCTTTTTATCAACTAAGTAATCTTCCAACATTTAAACTTAGATGTGAACTATTTACTTATAGTGATGAGAGACTTAATACAAGTATTGATGCAATTGATGATATAGAAAAGTCTGGTTATAATCTTAAATTACTTATGAATCAAGGTGTTGATAGTATCAACTCAAATATTTCATATGACTTTATGGAAGGGGAATTTGTACAGCAGACCTTGGCAGGAGGAAAGGTAATTACTGCTGAAGTTCTTGAATATAATCAGTCTCAGAATTATATAGTTGTATCTCATATAAGCACTAGTGACGGAACATACGGAATGTTTGTACCCGGAGTTGTACAAAATACCAGACAAAGAAACATTTCTGGTGCTCTTGCATATATCGGAGATTCTGCAACTACAGTATATAGAACACTCACAACAATCGATGAAAATGTATATGGAGATAGCAGCTTTGCTCAAAATGATATCTTTGATACTACAGAAAACTCATTTGATTTGGACTTCTTAGATTTCTCTGAGAATAACCCATTCGGCGATCCAGAGGATTTATAATGTTTACATATTTTTATCATCAAAGAATTAGAAAATCAGTTGCTTTATTTGGTACTCTTTTTAATGACATTTATGTTATCCGTAAAGATAAGACTGGCAAATCTATTAGTCAGATAAAAGTACCTTTAGCATATGCACCAAGAGAAAAATATCTTGAAAGAATTAGAACAAATCCAGATTTAAGAAATAATTCACAGATTGCTTTAAAACTTCCAAGAATGTCTTTTGAAATTACAAGTATTGGATATGATCCTGAAAGAAAACTTCCAAAGTTAAATAATTATCATAAAGGTGTTACTAACACAACACGTGATAAATTCTTTTCTCCAAGCCCATATCAAATTACATTCCAATTAAATATATTTGCAAAGAACCAAGATGATGCTTTACAGGTTGTAGAACAAATACTCCCATATTTTAATCCACAGTATACAATTAGTATTAAACCATTTACTGATACACATGCAGATATTGTTGAAGATGTTCCTATTACAATTCAAGGCGTAAACTTTAGTGATGATTTTGAAGGGACACTTGAAAGTAGAAGAACAATTATTTACACATTAGATTTTGGAATGTCTGTTAACTTCTATGGTCCGATAGATGCTAAGAGTATTATTAGGCAGACAGATACAATTATTCATGATGCTATTGACTTTAGCATTACAACAGATCCAAAACTACAAAGAATTACCACAACACCTAATCCACTATCTATTAATCCAGATAGTGATTATGGTTTTACCACAACAATACTAGAAGATTTTGATTCAGGTTAAATCGGAGTAAATTTATGAGTGATGAAAAACACGAAAATGTAGATGATGATTTTGAATATTCAAGAAGAACATACTACGATTTAATTGAAAAAGGTCAGGGCGCTCTTGAGGAGATGATGGAGGTTGCTAAGCAGCTTGAACATCCAAGAGCATTTGAGGTAGTTTCTGGTATGATAAAGAATATATCAGATGTGAATGATCGTCTTATGGATCTTCATAAAAAGAAAAAAGATTATAATAAAAAAGATACTCCTAAATCAGTTGATGGTACAACTAATAATAATCTTTTTGTTGGTTCTACAGTAGAATTACAACGTATGCTTCAAGATATGAATAAAGAACAAGATAATGTAATTGATATCACTGATAGATTAAATGATGAACCAAAATGAATCATACCTAGGTAACCCAAACGTAAAACGTGATGGTGTTGTACAACAATGGACGCAAGAAGAAATAGCTGAGTATATGAAATGCTCTCAAGATGCTGGATATTTTGCAAAAAGATACTGTAAAATTATATCTCTTGATGAAGGTTTGGTCCCTTTTACATTATATCCATATCAAGAAAAAATGTTTAAGCATTTTAATGATCATAGATTTTCTATTGTTTTAGCTTGTCGACAATCTGGTAAATCTATCTCGTCTGTTGCTTACTTACTTTGGTTTGCTTTATTTCACCCAGAAAAAACTATTGCCGTGATGGCAAACAAGGGCGCTACAGCTAGAGAAATGCTCGGTAGAATTACTCTTATGCTTGAAAATTTACCGTTCTTTTTGCAGCCCGGTTGTAAAGCACTTAATAAAGGATCCATAGAATTTAGCAATAATTCAAGAATAGTCGCAGCTGCTACATCTGGTTCTTCTATTCGTGGTATGTCTGTTAACTTACTATATCTTGACGAGTTTGCTTTTGTGGAAAGAGCAAATGAATTTTATACATCTACATATCCGGTTGTATCTTCTGGTAAAGATACTAAGGTTATTATTACTTCCACAGCAAATGGTATTGGTAATGTATTCCATAAAATATGGGAAGGTGCTATTCAAGGTGTAAATGAATATAAATCATTTAGAGTAGATTGGTGGGATGTTCCAGGAAGAGATAAAGAATGGGCAAAACAAACTATTGCTAATACTTCTCAATTACAATTTGACCAAGAATTTGGTAATACTTTCTTTGGAACTGGAGATACACTTATTGGTGCAGAAACTCTATTATCTCTAAGACGTAGAGATCCTATTCAGATTACTAAAGAAGGTGTTAAAATATATGAAAAGCCTATAAACGGTCATCAGTATATAATGACTGTAGATGTTGCGAAGGGTAGAGGTCAAGATTATTCGACTTTTAATTTACTCGATGTGACTGCTAATCCGTTTAAACAGGTTGCTGTCTATCGCAACAATACTATCTCTCCATTACTCTACCCAAATATTATTTATAAATTTGCAGAAAGCTACAATCAGGCAATGGTAGTAATTGAGTCAAATGATTCTGGCCAAGTTGTTTGTAATGGATTATATCATGAACTAGAATATGAAAATATGTTTGTCGAATCAACAGTAAAAGCAAATTCTCTTGGTTTACTTATGACTAGAAAAGTTAAACGTATTGGTTGTTCTTCTTTTAAAGATTTATTAGAAAATCAAAAAATAGAAATTGTAGATGAAGATACAATACTTGAAATATCAACTTTTGTAGCAAAAGGTCAGTCGTATGAAGCATCTCAGGGGAATCATGACGATTTAGTAATGAATTTTATTTTATTTAGCTATTTTAGTGGAACCATATTCTTTAATGAAATAACTGATATT
>Ga0255779_1004826_pt1 | contig 12794 bp, 11 predicted proteins | sample 011ome_21_FD_179977 | JGI IMG/M metagenome (GOLD analysis project Ga0255779, IMG submission 179977) | Coastal salt marsh microbial communities from the Groves Creek Marsh, Skidaway Island, Georgia - 011508AT metaG (version 2) | ecosystem: Environmental > Aquatic > Marine > Intertidal zone > Salt...
CTCGTCAAGAAACACGATTTTGGCATCGACCATCATCGTCCGGCCCAGTTCCAACAGCTTTTTCTGGCCACCGGATAAATTGCCAGCCAATTCATGGGCGACAGCCTCGATTTGCAGAAATTCAATGACGTCATCAGCGCGGGCCGCAATCGCCGCCTCTTCAGCGCGGATTTTATCTGGGCGGAGCCACACATCAAGCAGCCGCTCACCAGATTGCTGCGGCGGCACCATCATCAAATTTTCACGCACTGTCAGCGTTGAAAATTCATGCGCGATTTGAAAAGTGCGCAACATGCCTTTGTGGAACAACGCATGTGGCGGCAATCCGGTAATATCTTCGCCATCAAGCCGCACCGTGCCAGATGTGGGTTTATGCAACCCGGCGATGACATTAAAAAGCGTCGTTTTGCCGGCACCATTTGGCCCGATCAGGCCGGTAATTTTGCCTGGCGCAAGCGTCAATGAAACGCCATCAACCGCGCGGATGCCGCCAAAATGCATATGAAGGTCAGAAATCTGTAACATAAATCAGAATTGAAAAATCGGCCCAGACCAAAGCCCGGGCCGATTATCAACAGTTTTTACCAGAACCGAACAGGTGTAATTTTCTGGTTTTTGACAACCACTTCCTGGAAGCTACCAGCTGACTCACCCGGGCCAATCAATTCAACATCAGAGGCCCCGACGTAATCGACATCACCACCAGCGGCAATAATTTCGAGGGCTTTACCCAACTCACCGGGGTTAATTTTCTCACCAGGGGCATTCGCCACATCCATGATTTTTGTCTTGAATGTATTGCTGTCGGTTGAGCCAGATGCCTGCATCGCCAAAATCATCAGGGCAGCTGCATCATAGGATTGTGGGGCGTATGGCCCGGCCTTAAAACCGGCCTCACCAGCCAGCTTTTCAAAGGTGGCAACACCGTTACCCTGCGCCGCTGGCAAGGTGCCATATGACCCGTTCAGATCAGCCCCGATAGATTCGGGCAGGCTGTCGCCAATCATCCCATCAGGCAGGACAAATGTGTCAAAAGCACCGGCGTCGAGCGATGCCTGAATAATGCCCTTACCACCCTGATCGAGATAACCCGCAACAATCAGCACATCACCGCCGGCCTGTGCCAGCGCGCCGACTTCTGCACCATAATCACCTTTGCCATCCTCATGTGATGCGGTGATGGTGACTTTGCCACCAACAGCTTCAAAATTGCTCTGGATGCTGTCTGCCAGACCCTTGCCATAGTCATTATTGGTATAGCTGATGGCCGCTGAGGTGACGCCTTTTTCCTTTAGGATTTGGGCCAGCACCTGTCCCTGACGTGCGTCCGATGGTGATGTGCGGAAAAACAGGCCATTATCCTCGATCGTCGATAGTGCCGGCGATGTCGCTGATGGTGAGATCATCACCACGCCCTTGGCGGTGGCGACATTCTGCAAAATTGCAGTGGTCACGCCAGAACAATCGGCACCCATGATACCAACCACTTTGTCACTGGTGATCAGCCGCTCGGCTGTTGCGGTGGCTGCCGCTGCATCGACGCAGGTGGAATCCCCGCGTACCGGCTCAATCATCGAGCCCCCCATAAATTTGCCGCTTTTTGACGCTTCTGCCATCGCCAGTTCCGCCCCGGCCGCCATATCCGGCGTCAGGGATTCAATCGGGCCGGTAAAGCCAAGCAAAACACCTATTTTCACTGTTTCCGCCATTGCCGGGGCTGCAAGCAATGCTGCAGCCGTTGCAAGCGCAATAGATTTTTTCATTTTATCCTCCAATTTTGAAGTCTGGTCTCAAAGAGACATGCTTTGTTTTGTATCACAATTCGTCTGACCATAAGGAAACGCTGCTGGCATCCATGATGAACAGCACCACTGCGCAACCTATATCAATTTCGACGGTTTTACATCAAAAACAGACAGAAATCGCCCCGTTTGAAAAACCAGAGATAGATCAGAGCCTAGCCGCCGGCATATCCAATGGTTTTTAATGCGGCGGTGATTTCATCCAGAATAACCGGATCATCAATGGTTGCCGGCATCGTCCATGTGGTGCCATCGGCAATTTTGGCAACAGTGCCGCGCAGCACCTTGCCCGACCGCGTTTTCGGCAGCCTGTCGACAATCACCAGTTGATTCAACGCAGCCACCCGCCCAACACGGTTGCGCACCAGTTCAATCGCTTCGGCAATAATATCCTGCCCGGCGCGCTGACTTGACGGATACAGGCAAATCAAACCGATCGGCAACTGCCCCTTTAATTGATCGGCCACACCAATCACCGCGCATTCGGCGATATCCGGGTGATCCGAAAGCACTTCTTCGAGCTGGCCGGTGGACAAGCGGTGGCCGGCGACATTAATCACATCATCGGTGCGCGCCATGATATAGAGATACCCGTCAGCATCACAATATCCAGCATCACCGGTTTCATAATAGCCCGGGAAAGAGCTGAAATATTTATCAATGAATGCCTGATCTGCGCCCCAGATTGTGACAAGGCACGAAGGCGGCAATGGCAATTTAATTGAAATCGCCCCCAGTTCGCCAGCCGGCAAAACATTGCCCTGACTGTCCAGAATATCGATCATATAGCCGGGCATGGCGACTGATGGCGACCCCAACTTGACCGGCAAATGTTCAACCCCCATCGGGTTCGCACAAATTGACCAGCCGGTTTCGGTTTGCCACCAATGATCGATCACCGGCACCCCAAGCTGTCGCTCTGCCCAGCTGATTGTATCCGGGTCGGCACGTTCGCCAGCCAGAAACAGATATTTCAGACAAGAGGTATCATGCTGTTTTAAAAACTCACCCTCAGGGTCGGCTCGTTTGATCGCCCGAAAAGCGGTCGGCGCTGTGAATAACACCTTGACCTGATGCTCGGCAATCACCCGCCAGAACACACCGGCATCCGGTGTCCCAATCGGTTTGCCCTCAAACAATATGGTTGTGCACCCATAAATCAATGGCGCATAGGTGATATAGGAATGCCCGACAACCCAGCCAATATCCGACGCCGCCCAATAGACATCGCCCGGTTCCACATCATAGATATGCCGCATTGACCAATGCAGCGCGACAGCATGCCCGCCATTGTCTCGCACCACACCTTTTGGCTGTCCGGTTGTGCCCGAGGTGTAAAGGATATAAAGCGGATCATTCGCATGCACCGAGATCGGCGCCATTTCCGCGGCCCCCTCATGCGCCTGATGCCACTCAAGATCGCGCCCCTCGATTAATTCCGCCTGCACCGCATCGCGCTGCACGATAACGCAATTGTCCGGCTTATGTGTCGATTGATCAATGGCGGCATCAAGCAATGGTTTATATTCCACCACCCGGCCAGGTTCATGCCCACATGAGGCGCTGATAATCACCTTTGGCGTGGCGTCATCGATGCGTTTGGCAAGCTCTGCCGCGGCAAATCCGCCGAACACCACCGAATGCACCGCACCAAGGCGCGCGCAACCGAGCATCGCCACAACAGCTTCCGGGATCATCGGCATATAGATAATCACCCGGTCGCCTGTCTGCACACCTAGCCGCGCCAACATGCCGGCAAATCGTGCGGTCTGTTGCTGTAGCTCGGCAAAGCTGATATGGCGTTTTGCGCCCGTGATCGGCGAATCATAAATGATTGCGTTCTGCGCGCCACGCCCGGCCAGCACATGCCGGTCAACAGCGTTAAAGCAGGTATTTAACCGGCCGTCAGGATACCAGTGGTAGAACGGGGCGTCGCTGCGATCGAGGGCCGTTTGCGGCGGCGTATCCCACGCGATATGCTGCGCCGCGTTCAGCCAGAATGTGTCAACATCATCAACAGATTGCGTATATAGTGCCGCATAGTCCTGCATCTCTCGGTCCCCCAACCTATGCCCTTCATACCAGTAGGCGCATATCCATTATCTGAATATTTGCCCCAAATCATAAATAATTAAAGCTGCGTCTGACTCAAGCGGGAAGGACAGCATGCCCATCACATCATACCCTAAAATCAGCGGCATCACATAAAACCTGATCATAAACAAAAACCACGCCACATAGAGCGGCTTTAACCGGTCGATCAGAAAAGGCGGCGTCACTTTTGCCATCACCCGGATCATCGGATCGGTAAATTTGACAAACGCCTTCATAAAAAAGAAATCGGACTGCTCAGAGACAAAAATTGACATGCCGAAGCGGCCGATTAAGGTCCACATCGCCGCGCCAAGAATATAGTCAAAGACGATCACCGCGATCGGAAATTCAGTCATCATTGAAATTCTCCCCCTGCCCTGGCCCCAACTCTATCAAGGCCTGCACCGGTGCGCCAGATCCTAGCAAAAAAAACGGGGCAGGAAAAAGCCCCTACCCCGTTCTTTTGTTGGTTTATGCGCTGTTTTCAATAAAACAGCGGATTGATGTTATGCATCCAATACGGCTTTGCCTTTTGGCACACGAATTTCATCAACCATTTTCTGGGTTTCCTCATCAGGCTCTTCGGTTGCCAGTGAGACCACAACCATCAGGATCAGGCTTACCGGCATGCCAATCATGCCAAAGCGCAGACCATCAAGCCCAAGCCATGGTGTCATCCCGCCAAACTGTACCATGTAGAGATACCAGGCTCCGGCACCAAAGCCTCCGACCATGCCGGCAATAGCGCCAGCTCTGTTTGCCCGTTTCCACCAGACGCCAAGCACAAGCGGAAAGAACAAACCAGAATTGGCAAAGCAGAACGCCCAGGCCACTGCTCCCAAAATACCGGTGAGACCCTGCGCCGCAGTCCATGCGCCGGCCGCGCCGACAACTACAAGCAGGATACGCGCTACCACAAGACGAGTTTTAGTATCCGCTTTAGGGTCAATAATCTTGTAATATAGGTCATGCGACAGAGCGTTTGCAATGGCCAGCAATAAACCATCAGCAGTTGACATAGCTGCTGCCAAGCCACCAGCGGCGACCAGACCAGAGATTACATATGGCAATCCGGCAATTTCAGGTGTTGCTAACACGACAATATCGCCTTTCATGAAGAATTCATTGATTTGCAGCAAGCCATCACCGTTGCCATCAACAATCTTCAAAAAGCCAACTGAGCTCCATTTCTGCACCCAATCAAGCGCCTGAGCATCAGCCACAGATTTGCCAATGATGCCGGTTGCCAGATTTGGATCAAGAAGCGACAGTTTGGTGAATGTCGCCAATGCAGGTGCGGTCAGATATAACAGGCAGATAAACACCAGTGACCAGCCAACTGACTGACGCGCAGCCTTTACCGATGCTGTAGTAAAATAACGCATCAACACATGTGGCAACGAAGCTGTGCCGGCCATCATACACAAGACCAGAGTGAAAAACTTCCACTTAGCCATCAATGTATCGCTGGCGTCATTAATGCCAACTTTCAAAGCCGCCAATTTGCCAGCTTCTGCCTGCGCTTCAGCCGTTGGCAATAACGTTCCCACCTGGTGCAGTTCTTGCAACTCCTGGACACGGTTTACCGCGTCAAACTGTGCGAAATGTGGAATCAAACCATAACCTAGCTTGTTTGACATCCAAAACACCGGAATCAAATAGGCGACAATCAGCACAATGTACTGGGCTACCTGTGTCCAGGTCACCGCGCGCATACCGCCGAGCATTGAGCAAAATAAAATGCCCGCAAGGCCAATCCAAACTGCCACGTTAAACGGAATATTCAGTGCACGGGATGCAACAATACCAGTTCCGGTGATTTGCGCCGTCACATAAGTGAACGAAGCCACAACTAGAACAATAACGGCGCAGAGACGCGCTAAGTTGCCGCCATAACGCGTTCCAATAAAGTCTGGCACTGTGTAGCAACCAAATTTCCGCAAATATGGGGCCAGCAAGCTAGCCACCAGAACGTAGCCGCCGGTCCAGCCAACCAGAAACGCCATATACGGATAACCTTTGAGGTAAATACCACCGGCCATTGCAATAAACGAGGCACCAGACATCCAGTCAGCCGCTGTGGCCATGCCATTAAAGACGGCTGGAACCTCCCGGCCTGCCACATAATACTGCCCCGATTCCATTGTTCGCGACAACACACCAATCAGTGCGTAAATGGCGATAGTAAATCCGACAAACATCCAGCCAATCGCGTCGGCGCTGACTCCCACCTGCTCGAGGATTGCCATTAAAATTACAAAACCAAGAAAACCTAGGGTATAGATGCCGTAGACTTTGCTGAGGTTGTTAATAAATCCACCTTCGAGTTTCATAACTTCTCCCCTCACTCAGAAACGCCATGCTCATCATCGATTCGTCCTTGTCTAGTGACAAACCAAAAAATGAGAATAGCAAAGGCGAGCTGTGACCCCATGCCAGCCATGAAATAGCTGCCAGGGAATGAACCACTGTTTAGTGCAGCACCGAACCAGTGAATTACAAATGCGAAAACTGCCCAAATAGCCAGTGTTTTAAACAACAGACTTTTAGTTTTTTCCCAATGATTTGAAGCGTTACTCATAAATGCTTCCTCCTATTAAGCGATCCGTCTCTCCAGCGAACCGCGCCCCCTTGATTACAGCGTCCAAGCTGTTTTTGAACTTGATAACAACCCTGTAACCAAATCTATCTGCCGCGCTTGTTGATTTTATTCACGACAATCATCGGTCACGATGTTAATTAAACATCTATGAATGACAACAATTTTATTTCTAATTCGATCCTATCAAATGTTTGACAAATTAAAATCAATCATGAAAACGCTTGGGTTGCGGGGTGAAGATCCACTAAAAACACGCCAGGAACTGATTAATTTTATTGATGGCCGGGCCGCCTTTGTTTCGCAAGTCACACTATACACATACGTTAAGGCACGCGCTGGAACGCAATATCCAAAACTTTTTGAAAATGCCGATTTTCTGACATCATTAAAGATTGCACGCTGGCATATATATGGCTCGGCGGTGTGCGATTTAACGCTATTTGCAGCAGCGCAGCTACGTGTGCATGGCGGGCTATCAAATGATGCGGCAGAGCATTTCGCCGCCAGTATACTTGACAATATTTTGCCAAATTATCCGCAAGATGATATAGCTAACGACCAGTTTGCAGCAATGTGCGAACGCGGCAAGCAACGTGCTGCGATTGCAGACTGGAGCGACATCGCCGTAGGGCCAGCGGCGTTTCAGTCCAGCTCGGATGCGGTATTTCGTTGGGCGCCGATCGCCGATGAATTGAAATGTGATGATGAAGAAATTCTGCGTAATTCAATCCATTTGCGCTGGATTGGCGTGCGGCGGGATCTCAAAGCGGTGTTTCAGCACGCCGCCATTGCCGATGACTGGCACCGCCACGGCGCAACAACAGCAGCGCAGCCGGCGGCAAAATAGTCACCAGCCCGTTGTCTCAAACCTCCTTAAAAAAGGCTTTTAAAATGACATCCATCACCCCGGTTAAATCACTGGTTGCCAAAGCGAAAAGTAAAACCAACGCCGTCTCGCCGCAACAGGCGTTTGACAAACAGCAAGCTGGCACCGCGGTTTTGATCGATATCCGTGATATTCGTGAGCTCGAAAGAGAGGGACGAATCGACGGGGCTTTTCACGCGCCGCGCGGTATGCTGGAATTCTGGGCTGACCCGCAAAGCCCATATCATAAAGATATATTTGCCCAATCACATGATCTGATTCTGTTTTGCGCCAGCAGCTGGCGATCTGCACTGGCGGCGAAGACGCTTCAGGATATGGGCGTGAAAAATGTCTATGACATGGATGGCGGTTTTACCGCATGGAAGGCGGCCGGGCTTGCGCTTACTGATCGTCCGCAAGCAAAATAACGGTTCAGATTAATTGACAAACCCGGCCGGTGCCGGCTAATTGCGACGGCAATTTGATTTGGAGACAGCCATGACCACAATGCAGCCGGAAATTGATAATCTCGTTGAGCGTGCGCGCAAAGCACAGCAAAATTATGAGGCAAGTGGCACGCAGGAACAATTTGACCGCGCCGCACAGGCAGCGGCATGGGCATTGATGGAGCCGACACGCAATGCTGAACTGGCGGCCTTTGCGGTCGCCGAGACCGGGCTTGGTAATAGCGCTGACAAAATCACCAAAAATCACCGCAAAACACTGGGGCTGCTGCGTGACATCAAAGGGCAGAAAAGTTTTGGTCTGGTTGATGATAATCCGACCAGCGGCGTCAGCGAATTTTTGCGGCCAAAAGGTGTGGTTGCGGCGATTGTACCCTCAACCAATCCGCTGGCGACACCGGTTAATAACGTGGTGAATGCACTGAAAACCGGAAATGCCATTATTCTGGCGCCATCGCCAAAAGGCGTCGCCCCACTGGAAAAACTGCTTGGCTATATCTGTGCCGAATTTGACCGGATTGGCCTTGACCATGATCTGGTGCAGATGGTGCCAAACCCGCCATCGAAAGACAAAACGGCACGGCTGATGCAACTGGCAGACATGCTTGTTGTCACCGGTTCGCAGAGCAATGTACGGGCTGCCTATTCATCCGGCACGCCGGCGATTGGCGTTGGCATGGGCAATGTTGTCACCATCATTGACGAAACCGCCGATCTTGATGATGCAGCGCAAAAAATTCAGCGTTCGAAATGTTTTGACAATGCCACATCATGCTCATCAGAAAATGCCGTTATCGTGGTGGATGCGGTCTATGATAATTTTGTCGCGGCGTTAGGCCGGGCCGGTGGCATGTTGCTTGATCCGGAACAAACACAGCATCTGATTACCACGCATTGGCATGACGGGCATCTGAACCGCAACATGCTGGCGCAGGATATCGACGCTGTTCTGCGCATACTCGGAATGGCAGATACCGCGCCTGATGGCACAAAATTTCTGGTTGCACCGGCCACCGGCATCGGCCCGGAACATCCGGTATCAGGTGAAAAAATGGCGCTGTTTCTGGCTTTATATCGGGCCAGTGATTTTGCCGATGCAAAAGCCAAAGCGCGCGCGATTCACGATTATCAGGGCCGCGGCCATTCGCTGGGGCTGCACAGCCAGAATGATCAGCGCGCGCATGAACTGGCGATGGAAATGCAGGCCTGCCGGATTATCGTCAATCAGGCGCATTGCTTTGCAACCGGCGGATCCTTTGACAATGGGTTGCCATTCTCGCTGTCAATGGGATGCGGCTCTTGGGGCGGCAATTCGATTGATGACAATCTGAACTGGACACATTTTGTCAATCGGGTGCGCATCGCCCGCCAAATCCCGCCGGTCGAACCAAGCCTTGACGATATTTTTGCCGATTATTTTGCCGCAACAGGACAGTAACCCGCTATGGCTGCATCAATCAGAACAATCTTGACCGATGCCGCAGCGATGCGGCCAGATCAGACATGGCTGGTCACCCCGGAAACCGACAGATATTTTTCATGGCGACAAGCGCAAAGCCGCGCTGAATCGATTGCCTGTTATCTGCATGGGGCGGGGCTATCAGATGGTGCATCGGTGGCCATTGCCGCACCTAATGGCGCCGCCGCCAGCTTTGCCTTTCTGGGTGTTGTATATGGCGGGTTCCGGGCGACCCCGTTAAATCTTGTGGCTGGCGTCAAAACGCTGGCATTTGTTCTCAGCCATTCGAAAACCGAACTGATTTTATGTGCTGATGACAGCCGCAGTCTGGTGGATGAGGCGCTGGCAGCGCTGGTCAGTTCTGGCGAAACGCCGCCGCGGGTCATTTCCATGGATGTTGATGACGGGCCGCGTTGGTCAGAAACCGACATCACCCCGGTACAGCCAGAAAGCCTGCGGGTGCCGACAAAAGACAGCATTGGTTTGTTGATGTATACATCGGGCACCACAGGTGTCCCCAAAGGCGTGTTGTTATCACATAGCAATTTGATTGCGGCCGGAACAAATGTTTCGGTGGCACATGATCTGACTGATCAGGATACCGGGCTGTGCGTGCTGCCGATTTATCACATTAACGGGCTGTGCGTTACCGTCATGGGTACGCTGGTATCATCCGGCGGTCTAGTCATGCCGCGGCGGTTTTCAGCGCGGCATTTCTGGGCGCAGATGCATCAATTTTCCTGTAGCTGGTTCAGCGCAGTGCCAACCTTGTTTGCCTATTTGCTGAATGATGAAACCGTGCCGGTACTTGACCGCGAGCGGCTTCGTTTTGCCCGTTCTGCTTCAGCACCATTGCCACCCGAAATTCACCGGCAGTTTGAAAAGCGGTTTTCATTACCTATCATCGAAACCATGGGGTTGACCGAAACCGGCGCCCAAATTCTGTCAAATCCATTACCGCCCAAAACCCGCAAAATTGGCTCGCCCGGCATTGGTTATGGCAATGAAATCATGATTGCTGACGACAAGCAGAATCCGCTGGCGGCGCATGAAGAAGGCGAAATTCTGGTGCGCGGGTCAAATGTGATGCAAGGCTATCTTGACCGGCCCGAAGAAACCGCCAAAACCATCACCGCCGATGACTGGTTGCGCACCGGTGATCTGGGGCGGATGGATGAAGATGGCTTTGTTTTTGTCACCGGCCGAATCAAGGAACTGATCATCAAAGGCGGCGAAAATATTGCACCGCGTGAAGTTGACGAAGCCTTGCTCGAACATGATGCTGTGCTCGAAGCCGCCGCATTCGCCCGCCCATGTCAGGATTATGGGCAGCGCGTTGAGGCCTGTGTGCGGTTAAAAGACGGGCGCAACGTCAGTGAAAATGATTTGCGTGAATTTTGCAAAAATCTGATCGGCGGATATAAAACACCTGATCATATTCACTTTCTGGATGATCTGCCAAAGGGCCCTTCCGGCAAAATACAGCGCATAAAGCTTATTGACCTAGCACCCGCAGCAAACGGCTAAGCGTCATCCGCCAGGATAAAGCCAAGATTGCGCCACGTCATGCGGTTAATATTCTGCGTAAAAAAATGAAAAAACACACAGAATCATTTGCTTTTCCGAAACAAATCGCCACACTGACCGATCAATAAAGTTCTACGGAGGAAATTGTGAAAATAGTAAAAGCTTTATCAGCAGGCGTTTTGATTGCTGGCTTAGTTAGCGGGGCATCAACAGCTGCACTTGCCGGCGGGCATGGATTTGAATGCAAAGTTAAACAAGAGAGCATGGCAAAGCCAGGCGGCTTTCCAGATCGCCCATTGACCATGATTGTGCCCTACGGTCCCGGCGGTGGTTCGGGGCAAGTAGCCGCTGGAATGGCCCAAGCGGTCACAGAATTGACAGGTGTAGACATCAATCGTGACCATAAGCCGGGTGGGTCTGGAACAGTTGGCATGACAGCATACATGGCAATGCCAACAGATGGGTACAATGTATTGGAGCACATTGATGACGCGTCATCAGCTCATGCGCTCGATTCCAGCAAACCACATCCAGGCAAAGATCTAATCCCGTTGGTCATTTCACAGGTAACCTTTTCTCAAATATACATTCGGACCAATGAGGACAAGTACACTGACTGGCCGTCATTCGTTGAATGGGTTAAAGGTCAGGGGGGCAAGGCAACAATTGCAAACGTCTCCAAAGAAGGCTCCATGGAGCGCGTCCTAATGAAATTTATAACGGACGAGACTGGAATGGAAATCCAACAAATTTCATTTGACAAGGGGGCTCCTCGCTACGGTGCTCTGCTTGGCGGACAAGTGGACGCGTTGTTTGAACAGCCCGGCGATGTCCGCAAATTTTTAGATGCAGGTCAATTCAAGCCTATCTTGACCCTCTACAGCGAGCGCCCAAAAGCATTTGCTGACGTGCCAACTCACGTTGAGATGGGAATGAAATTCGAGCCATTATTCCGCTTCCGCGGTTTCTATGTCCACAAAGATGCTCCAGCAGACCGGGTTGAATGGCTAAAGTGGGCCTTTCAACGTGGATATTGTGAAGATAGCTACCAGAAGTTCAACGAGTCCAAGTTTATGAATGTGATTGACAGTTATCGTGACACAGCCGGAGCTGTCAAACTTATCAACGAGTCAATTGACCAGTACAGAGCCGTCTATAAATCTATGGGAATGGACGTGAAGTAGGCAGTCAAACTAACCGTTAACTTTATGCCCTGCGGCCTGTGCCGCAGGGCATATTTAGGCAAAAAATCATGGGAAAACTAACGAAATTACACTTCATAGAGTCAGCCGTCTGGTTCTCTTTGGCTGCTGTTTTTTATTTTTATTCTTTTGAATTCGATAGAGAAATTGAGATTTATAAATTTGGTGCGACCGGCTGGCCGCGCACTGTTTTAGCCATTTTAATTTTGGTCATGATTGGCAATCTATGGCATCAAGCGCAACATGGCTCAGCTGCTCAAGTTGGGCGTGTCGGCGTTACTGACGATGAAATGGAAAACGCCGAGAAATCCATCGGATCATTGATCAACATCATCACCTTTTTGCTGTTGCCGTTGGTTTATGCCTGGTCACTCAAGCCTGTTGGCTTCTATTCGGCCACCCCATTTTTCATCGCAGCAGTGATTATGCTTCTTGGCGAACGCCGCCTGCAAAGAGTTTTGGGCATCTCTCTGGTGATCTACAGCATGTTAATCGGTCTTTTTATGCTGGTTCTGAACGCGCCATTGCCACAAGGCACAGTGTCACCATTTTATGACTTTAGTGCTTTTATGCTGCGCACAAGCAACCAACTGCAAAATTTGTTCTAGGTTAGGTATTTTGTAATGTGGGAAAATTTTCTTGCCGGAACGACGGCCCTTTTTGGAGACCCGGTCTCTATAGCGATCTTTATTTTTGGCGTCGTTGGCGGCATGTTGTTTGGTGCTATTCCGGGTGTCAGCATGTTGACGCTTGCCGCTATTTTGCTTCCGTTTAGTGCC
>Ga0255779_1004829_pt1 | contig 12792 bp, 32 predicted proteins | sample 011ome_21_FD_179977 | JGI IMG/M metagenome (GOLD analysis project Ga0255779, IMG submission 179977) | Coastal salt marsh microbial communities from the Groves Creek Marsh, Skidaway Island, Georgia - 011508AT metaG (version 2) | ecosystem: Environmental > Aquatic > Marine > Intertidal zone > Salt...
AAAGTAAACAAATATGCGATGCATTAGATTATGATGTTTTCCAAGATCACGATGTATTTGGTAAAGCTGGAAACTGGTCTCAAGCTGCATATGCTGCATTGCATGATTTGCTTAACGACCACGATGATGCATTAAATTTTGATAAAATGAAATTACAAGAAAAAGAAGCAAATGCATAAAGTTTGGAGATTATATCTTATAGACAATAAAAGTATAACTGAAATAAGTAAAGAATTAAATATTACAAAAAATAAATTAAAATTAAAATACGGATTAAAATGAAAAAATTAGAAATGACTATTAAAATTATTGCATTAACATTTATATTGCCAAGTATATTTATTATAATGTATCACGGAGTTTATTTAAATAAATTTACAATTTATAATGTTGGAGGCGCGGTATGAATTTAAAAAGAATTAAAGAATTAAGAAATATAACGCATGAATTGCAAACTAAAATGGATTTAATTAGCAAAAGAATTATGCAAGGCGATTTATCACTCGACCAACAAATATTGCATCTTGAAAATTTTGCCGCTAGTCAAACATTGCATTTGCTTAAAACTGAAGAATTATATAAATTATTAAAAAATGAATAAACAAATGAATAATTTAGCTGAAGAATTGTACGGTGAATTTGGTTATGACACTTGCAGTTATTGGGAAAAGCAAGAAATTTTAAAAGAGCTTGAAAATAATTATGAAAAGTACACAACAAAATAATTTGCTAAGTGATAATATAAGTGAAGAAATTAATAATATGTTTCTTGAACTTGAAGTAAATGAATCGGAACAATTTAAAATTAAATATTATGAATAAAAATGATAAACTACAAAATTATATTGACTTTCAAAATAAGTTTAATAGAATGAAATCATTAGTTGACGATTGGGCTATTGACTATAATATTGAAAAACTAAAACCTTTGCTTGATGATGGCTTTGATGGCAACGATATTATTGAATACTTTACCATAAGACTAATTGACTATATTGAAAATAAATATGAACCAACAAAACCAACTGAAAATGGCGGGCAATAAATTCAATACCAAATTTGCTATACACAAGCCATCATTTTATAGACTTCAATACGAAGATCAAAACGGCGTTATGCAAAGCATGCAAGGCACAGCTAAACAAGTGTTAAATTATATATTAAACCAACAATTATGAAATATTGTAGATGCGGCAGCGTAATGCCACAAGCAAGAATTGATCTTGGCTACAATAAATGTGTGCAATGCTCTGATACACAATTATATAGTTATGTGCCAATCATTGCAAACAAACAAGTTCTTGAAGTACAAATAGTTGATCAAGCCACAAGTGCAAATGTTCACAGAGCTTGGCGAAGAAAATAGGGCGTGACGGGTAAGTGCTGACAAAGTTCGAAAGTACACTATCAGCAAACGGAGGTTCGACTCCTCCCACGTCCACTAAATTAAATATTATGAATACAAAATATATAGATTTAAAAATTGAAGCTAAAATTATTAGTAAGATTGCAAATCATAGATTAATGATTCGCGACTTATTCAGAAGTAGACACAAAGTTTCTTTCCCTGAATTGCAAATAAATCAAATAAATCATCATGTTTCAGAGCTTAGAACTTGGATGCGAATAGCAGAGCGACTTGATAAAACTAATGTAATGCCTTATGAAACTTATTACGCAAAACAATTAACTAAATAAATATGACACCAATAGAAAAACTACAAGAAAAATTAAACATTACAATTACTGAAGATTATAAACACAATGGTTATGATCTTGAAATTAGCACACGTGTTACGGCGGATGGATATGACATGTATGTTATGAAAGATACCCCATATGACCGCGACGTGGACATTGACTGGGAAAATAGTATATTTTATTATCAACCATCATTTAATGATATTATGGATCGTATCATGGAATTAGGACCTAATTCAGAAGTGCATATATCTGATATTGAGGAGTTTATGCCTGATTATGAAATAGAGCAATGGATTAACGATAACGAAGACGCAAATGACTAATGAACAACTAGAGCAATTAGCGCAGCTTGTTGCTAATAAAGTTTTTGAAAGAATGACTGAGCTACCCACTTGGGAGCCTATGACTCCTCAAGAGTTTTTTCATCATCAAGTTGATGCTTTTGGCAATATAAAATATTCTAACAGAAAAGATTTATTAGCCGCTCAATTAAATGAACTTTCTGCACAACGTGAAAAATTATTAAAAGAAGAAAAATACGAATTATTAACTGAACTACAAGAAATATATGACAAACTTAAAAAAGAATATGACAACCTTTAAACCTATGCTGGCACACCCAGTATCCAAAACAATTGATTTTAATGAACCACACTTTATTCAACCAAAGCTTGACGGCGTTCGTTGCATCATTACAAGATGGGGAGCTTATAGCCGAAACGGTAAACAATTCCACAATTGTAAACATATACTCACTGAGCTTAAACCACTTTTTGATGACAATCCTTATCTCATTCTTGATGGCGAGCTTTATAATCATAAGTTTAAAAATAATTTCAACAAAATAATTTCACTTGTTCGCAAACAAAAGCCAACACAACAAGATAAATTTGAGGCTGCGAGCTATTTGCAATTTCATTGTTATGATTTGTTTTCTGATTATATAGATCCTGAACCTGCAAATTCATTTGCTAATCTAAAATTTATTGATCGCACACTTGCTATTACAAATCTTAAAAGCAAATACAAACTAAAGTTTACTCATGAAGTTGATACTAAAGTTATTTACTCTGAAACTGAACTAAACAAATACCATAAACAAAACAAAGCAAATGGCTACGAAGGCTCAATGCTTAGACAAAATAAACCTTATGAACAAAAACGAAGCTACACATTACAAAAAGTTAAAGACTGGTCGGACACCGAGATCACAATCACTGATTATATTGAAGGCCGAGGCAAATTCAAAAACGGTCTGGGCAAATTCATCGGTGTTGATTCAAACAATCGAGTAGTTGAAGTACCTTGGCCTTCTCTTACAATACTTGATCGTCAAGGCATCTGGCACAATCGTAAATCTTATATCGGGCAAAAGCTAACCTTTGAATATTTTGAGCGTACACCTTCAGGTGCATATCGTTTTCCTCGTGCAAAAACAGTACGCAATTATGAGTAAATTGCTATACACAATACTCGTAACAGTAACGATATACCATGCCGATCCAAGCCAAACAGACAGCACACCTTTTATCACCGCTTCAAACGCACGCATTGATAGTTTAAATCCAGCTAAGCATCGTTGGATTGCTGTTTCACGTGATCTTGAGCCGCTTGGCTTTACATTTGGTGCGTGTGTATTAATAGAAGGTATTAACGAACAATTAGACGGCGAATGGGAAGTGCAAGATAGAATGAATAAAAGATGGACAAAACGAATTGATTTACTTGTAAATACAGATCGTATGTGCTGCAAATGGGATAATATTAAACTAACTTTATTAAAATGAAATCAATTAAATTAACAAACCAATTAACAAAACGAGTACACGAATTTAAACCTTATCTTGTCGGTGAAATACCAAATAGTTTTGATAAAAACAAAACTTTACATTTTAAAAAAAATGGTATAACATATATTGAAAAAACTGACTCAATCTGGGATTTTGTATGAGTATATTAGCCAAATTAATAGTTGATTGCCCAAAATATGGGCATGATGAATTTTTAATCAATACGCAAGTAGCTGATCATGTTCAAGATGCCACGGTCGCTAATATACTAAAATATTTTAGTGATGAAGCAATAATTGATTTTGAAGAAATATGTTAAAAAAAGTATGGCGCATATGGGCTAAAGCTTTGGGCGAGAAAGCAGCAGAAAACGCGGACACTGTTGCTTTTGTAAGAACGTTATTAATAGCACAGGCTGTTATAACAAATATATTAATATCTATAAACATTATAATTAACTGGTTATGAGCGCAATAAAAACTTACAAGCATTACATTACAACAAACGTATTTAAAATACGAGATAAAATTAAGCTGGAAAAAAAACCTAAATCACGCAAATGAAAAACTTTAATAAGAAGATATATGCTTTGAATATGGCTTCTTTAAAACATATAGATAGTAATATACCTAAAAAGTATTTTAAATTAGCATATAATATAGCTAATAGCTTTTCTAAGGAATATGGATCTATAGGCGTAAGTAATATAAATGACCTCATCCAAGAATCTTTTTTAGCTTTATTAATTTCATGGAGAAATATTAAATGGGATTTAATAAATAAAATTGAAGATAATATTGACAGAAAAAAAGCTGTTACTAATTATCTTAAAAAAAGTATTACTGGGCTAGTGAGAGATGAAATCAAAAAAAATGTTGATGGCACTAAAAAACCAATAAAAGGTATATGGGATAACAAAACTAAAACAAGACGTAATGATGTATTTGGGTTTTTAACAGTTTTATTTCCGCATTGGTTTGATACAAATGTGCTAACTACTATAGAAGATGAAATTTATGATTATGATTATGAAAAGTTAGCTGAATATTTTGGTCAATGGTTTGAGCGGCATTTGCCTAAATATAAAGATATGATGCTTATGCTTTATGGTATTGACGACGTTTATTCTAAAGCTAAAAGTATATCTGAAATAGCAGCTAAATTTAATATGAAGCCAGATGCTGTTAAAAAGCAAAAGCAAAGACTTTTAAAGAAAATTAAAGATAATGAAGTAGCACTCAATGAACTAGCTTTTTATGTTGTTACTAATAGTATAAAATCTTCTTCAAAAGTTTACGACTACGCTGAAAATAATTTGAAAATATATGCGGATTAACGTCCCATTTTAAAAATATTGCACTATATTATATATATACCTATGAATGTATTTAAAACTAAATATAAGCTTATAAATAATAATGTTGACTCATTATTATATATACAACATTCTAATGATGCTGTTAGCATCGATATGAATCTTAAGATGAAAGAAGCAAATTATAATATTAATAATATTAAAGCTGTATCTTCATCTAAGTACATTAATTTATCATTAGATAGATTAACCGGTAAGGGAGTCAATAAGAATAATAAAATATTAAATGAATATGACTCTTGTGAATGCCGAGACGACGTAAAAACAGGCTTTGCTACTTTAAATAAAGCTTATAAGCGAAGGCTAATGAAAAAAGATAACATAATTTACGATTTATTAAACTAAAGTACACAACAAATCATGGAAACAAGTGATTATATAGATGACACTGTAAGTTATGTTATTGGCGACGGTATTATAACTTATTACAAAAATGGATTATATTACAAACACAAATTTATATTAAATGACAACAGCAGAAAAATTAAGTAAAATTCAAGTAGAATTTAAAGCAAAAAAGTCTAGGTATAATTCTTTTGGTAAATATAACTTCAGATCGGCTGAGGATATACTAGAAGCATTGAAACCTATTAACGAAAAGTACCGTGTATATTTTACAATAAACGAAAAATATACTCATTTTGAGGGTACATTTGATATGTTTCCTATAATTGAAACTACCGCAATAATGTTTGATATTGATGAAAATAAATCAATATCCACTTCAGCAATTGTGGGTGTAGACATAAACCAAAAAGGTATGGCAACACCTCAGCAATTTGGTAGTGCGTCGAGTTATGGTAAAAAGTATGCTTTAGGTAATTTGCTGCTTATTGATGATACCGCTGATGCAGATGCCACAAACAACCACGACACAAATGCTATACGCAAACCTAAAATTAATTCTAATAATATTGAAAAAGCAAAAAAGTTTTTAAGCAACGGGGGTTTACTTAAAACTTTACAGGACAAATATGATATTGCTCCTGATGCATTAAAAGAGCTACAGAATGGATAAAAAAGAGATTATTGAAAAGTTGCGTGATGATGAGAATTATTACGGAGAGTTTGGACAAACGTATTTAAGTAATTCTGATATTTACGCTTTACTAAATAATCCTCTTGATTTTAAGAAGCAAAAACCAAAAACAGCTGCTTTAGTTATAGGCGGTTACTTTCACACTTGTATCCTCGAGCCAGAAAAGCTTGATAAATTTAAGATTTCTAAATCTAGTTCTCGTAATACTAAAGAGTATAAGTTGCTATCTGATGGTGATATATGCTTATTAGAAAAAGAAGCTGATGAGATTCAGCTTATGCGTGAAGTTGTTATGGATAATGATTTATTTAGGCAGCTTATACAAGAAGGCAACGTTGAATACGAAAAACCAGGCTTAGTAGAGCTTGAGGGTATGATGTGGAAAGGAAAAGCTGATATAGTTAATCATTCAGAACAATTAGTGATTGATTTAAAAACAACTGGAAATATTAATAGTTTCAGTAACTCAGCTTATAAATTTAATTACGATAGTCAAGCTTACATTTATTCTAAAATGTTTGGCTATGAATTAATATTTTTAGTTATTGACAAGAATACTCATCAACTTGGTTTGTTTGATTGTTCAGATCGTTTTATACAATCTGGCTCAAATAAAGTAGCAAAAGCGGTGCAAATATATGAAGAGTTTTTTGTTAATGACGGTACTGACATAGGGCAGTATTATATATCAAAGACCCTATAATTGTTTAATTTAATTTTATTTATTATGCCAAGAACGCGCAAAAGAACATGTGATGTAACAGGAATTACTACAAATGAAAAAAACTTCTATGCAAAACAAAACCACGTAAAAGCGGTTGATAATATGCGTAGAGTAACTGGTGCTAATAAAGACCAGCTTAGAAGAATGTTTAACCAAATAGCTACATATTAATGGCAAGTATTATTTCAGGAAGTATTGATTTAACTAAGATTGATAAATCTAAAATTTACGAAGGTAAAAAAGGTAAATATTATCCTGTTACTGTTGTAGTCAATGATGAAATTGGCCAATATGGTGACTCAGGATATATTATGACTGAACAAACTAAAGACGAAAGAGATGCTAAAGCTCAAAAACAGTATTTAGGGAATGTAAAAGTTATATGGACTAATGGTCAAAATGTTGGTACAGCGGATAAAGGTACTCAAGCAAGTATTGAAATGCAAACTGCCCCAGCACAGACCGAACCTGATTTACCATTCTAATGTACGACGAAGACTATTACAACATTGAATATGATGAAGATGGTAATATAACATTAATTGAAGATTAACATGAATACAACAGAGATTAACGGTTTTGAAATTGATAATTTCAATCAATATGATCTTGATGTAGGCAAGCGAGAGGGTATATGCCCTCTTTGCTCGCATACAAGACAACCCAAAAATCAAAAAGCAAAATGTGCTATGTATGATTGGGAACGTGGTCTCGGCACTTGTATGAACTGTAATGAAGTATTTCAATTACACACTTTTAAAAGACAATCTAATAATATCAAAGAATATACCAAACCTGAATGGAAAAATAATACAACATTAAGTGATAATGTTATTAAATGGTTTGAAGGCCGCAGTATAAGTCAAAAAACTTTGGTTAAAATGAAAATAACTGAAGGCGTTGAATTTATGCCGCAAACTGGCAAGAGCGAAAATACAATTCAATTCAATTACTTTATTAATAATGAACTAATAAATATAAAGTATAGAGATGGTAGAAAAAATTTTAAACTCGTTAAAGGGGCCGAAAAAGTATTTTATAATATTGATCGTACTATTGGCCACGATTATATTGTTATTGTGGAAGGTGAAATGGATGCTCTTTCTTTTGTGGAAAGCGGAATTGAATCCGTTGTCTCTGTTCCAAACGGAGCTACTATTAATAACACTAACCTTGATTACCTGGACAGCTGCATTGACTATTTCGAATCAAAGGAAAAAGTCATACTCGCAGTTGATGCAGATGAGGCAGGACTGGCGCTTAAGCAAGAACTTATTAGAAGACTCGGAGCAGAGAAATGCTTTACGGTTGAGTTCGGAACATACAAAGACGCTAATGAATTTCTTATGGCACACGGGCGCAGTGTGCTTGCTGATGTTATTAATAAAGCTAAGCCTGTACCCATTGAAAATGTTGTAACATTAAAAGATATAAATGATGAACTGGAGGAATTTATTCATGAAGGCTTTAAGCCGGGTTATCAAATCGGTCTTAATAACTTTGATAGCATATTCAGTACTTATACAGGGCAATTCATCACCGTTACAGGAGTGCCTAGTTCTGGCAAGTCTGATTTTGTTGATCGAATGGTGGTGGGTTACTACTTAAAGTATGGCTGGAAAACTGCATTTGCATCACCTGAAAACAAACCAACTTTTCTACATACACATAAACTAATAAGAAAATTAGGGGGATGGATGCCCAGCAAAGATGATATAGGCACAGATCGTTGGAATAATATTATATCTAAAGTAAATGATAATTTTTATTTTATTGAAAACGAAAGGTACGATTTAGATGCAGTGCTTGCTAAAGGTGCTGAGCTTGTAAAACGTAAAGGCATTAAATGTTTAGTTATAGATCCATATAATAAAGTTAAAATGCAGGGAGCAAGCTCAATGAGCATACCCGATGCTACTATGGAATATTTAACACGCGTAGAGGCCTTTGCTAAAAAATATGATGTACTTGTTATTATTGTTGCACACCCTACTAAAATGTATAAAAAAGAAGATGGTACAATTGACGAACCAACTATGTATAGCATCAAAGGTGGCGGCGAGTGGTATGATGCATCATATCACGGCTTACTTGTTCATCGCAATTACGAGCAAAAAACCGTCAAAGTTAAGGTGCTTAAAGTAAAGTTTCAAAATTTAGGTGAAAATCAAGCTGAAGCTCATTTTAAATGGGATCATATAAGTGGAGACTATATGCCTATTGAAGAAACAAATATAAACGCAATGCCATGGGAAGTGGATTAAAAAAAAAATCTAATTACAAAGGTTTAAATACAGGTTTTAATCCTAGCCAAGAGCAAATGGAATGGTCTAAATATTGTATTCGTAACAACATTAGAATAAGCCCAGCTCCTACGCAACAAGGTTTATATCCAGAGGAATGGCGGATTGAAATACGTATTGGACCTTATAAAAGAGGTGAAAAACCTTACTTATCACCTAATGTTTATACAGCAGATAACATATGGGAAGAATTATATAATATGAAGAAATACTATTATGATAAACGTACAAGATGAGTACAAAGGATTATTATCAGGAATATTCCACGGAGGAGCACAAAAAGAAGATAGAACAGGCACAGGGACGAGGTCTGTCTTTGGACGAGTATTACGCCATGATATGGCCAATGGCTTTCCATTGTTAACAGCTAAAAAAATATATTTTAATCATGCAATTACGGAATTACTATGGATCCTTCAAGGACGTACTGACATTGCTTACCTGCACAAGCACGGCGTTACTTATTGGGATGATGATTTTAACAAATCTAATAAAACAGACGGAACTCTTGGCCCTATTTATGGTAAGCAGCTTAGGGACTTTAATGGTGTTGATCAGCTTGAATATATACTCAAGCAAATTAAGGAACAGCCAAGCTCGAGGCGCATTATGGCAAGCTTATGGAATCCCAACGATCTTAATGATATGGCACTTCCTCCCTGCCATTACGGCTTTCAAATATATATTAATAACAATAAGTTAAGCTTAAGTTGGAATCAAAGATCTGTAGACGTATTTCTCGGTTTACCTTATGATATAGCTATGTATGGTTTATTATTATTAATGCTTGCTAAAGGTAATGGCTATGAGCCAGGCCAGCTTACTGCTTTTATGGGTGATTGCCATTTGTACAATAATCATGCTAATCAGGCAGAAGAATATTTAAATAGAAAAAATTCAGAGTTACCTTCCGTATTAATAAAAAAAGGTTTATCTTTGCCTATAGAAATACCAAAGCATTCTGATTTTGAATTGATTAATTATAATCCACAAAAACCAATTAAAGCACCACTATCAACATGAAAAAATTATTATTTTTATTATTACCATTAGTTTCGTTGGCTCAAAGCTATAATGAAAACGAAGCTTTAAAGTTACAAAACCAATTTAGAAGTTACAATTTTATAAACGCCTTAGAATATTGCGATACGCTTGAACTAAAAGCAAAAAAATGGGCTGAACACTTAGCGTTTATAGATAATATGCGTTTTAGCAAAGATACTTTGGGAGAAATTATATATAGAATACAAAAAATAACTGAGACTGTTTCTAATGATTTTAATCCAGCATTAGATGCTAGTATTTTTTGGTTAATTAACGAAGACAAAAGTAGCTCAGAACAAATATTAAATTTAGAAGCAACTAAGGTTGGTATTGGCATAGCAGAAAATAAAAGTAGATATTACGTAGTAGCTAAATATAATAATATAATTCAATAATGTATTATATATATCATATACCCGGTAAAAAAATAGGATGTACTACTAATGTACAAAAACGCGTTGTAGAAACGCAAGGTTATAAACCTGGCGAATACGAAATATTATTTGAAACAAACAATATGGAAGAAGCTTCAATGGCCGAACGGGTTTTACAAAAAGACTTAGGCTATAAAGTAGATAGAAAACCTTATAAAGACTTATTTAAAAAGACTATGAATAAACACAGCTCATCCGCAGCAACTACAACATTTAAAATATCTTCTAAAGAATTAGATGCAGCATTTTTAGCAGACTTAGAAATTAAAACACAGTATGGAACGTTTAAACTTGATTCAACTGATAAAATTGATTGGGTTATATCTAATATACATAATAGTCAATTTGGCCCTAACTCCTGTTATATTTATAATAAAGCCATGGCTGAAGCGGGTGAGTTCCAAACACTAAGCGAAGAAAAACTATATTCCCATCATGACCAATTTGAGTTAATTAGAGAATGGGCTAAAAGCAGAGGTATATATGACAAAGGCGATCCAAAAACACAATTAATTAAACTCTATGAAGAATCGGGAGAATTATCACAGGCTATACTTAAAAACGATAAAGAGGGTATTATTGATGCTATTGGTGATAGTGTTGTTGTTCTTACTAATCTTGCCCACCTTGTCGGTACCAATATTGAAGACTGCATTCAGTCTGCTTATGATGAAATTTCTAATAGAACTGGTAGAATGATTAACGGAACATTTGTAAAAAATGCGTGATAAAATTATACAACAAGTAATAAATAAAATACAATCTCGCTCTGATGTAGGCTTTAAAAAATATGGTGTTACTCTTTATGATGATAATCAACCATTAGACGCATGGCTTAATCATATTCAAGAAGAATTAATGGATGCGGTTAATTACATTGAAAAAGCTCGTATGTCATTACGCGAAGAAATTGAAGAATGTTATTTGCAAGACGTAAAAAATATTGAAGTAACAGATCCCGAAACAGTATCAGCATATCCAGAACCTGATTATGGAAATATGTGGACAACTAACCATACTTAATAAATGAGGCAAAAAAAAAGCAAAAAGCGAGGGCCAGTAACAGCAAAAAAAATATCATACGACGGTATTAATTTTGCTTCTGGTCTCGAACGCTACACGTATATGGCTTTAAAAAAAGAAAAACTATTTGAATTTTATGAGGGCGAAACTTTCCATCTTATCGAGGGCTTTGATTTTCCAAATGAATCTTACGAAAAACAAGCAAACGGAAAAGGAGAATATATTAACAGAGGGAAAAAGAAAATATTGGGAATTAAATATACGCCTGACTTCACTGGGAAAGATTATATAATTGAATGTAAAGGAAGAGCTAATGAATCTTTTCCTTTAAGATGGAAACTATTTAAACTATGGCTCACGAAAAACAATATTGGAAAGACGCTTTACAAGCCGCAAAACCAGAAAGAGGTAGATCAAACAATACAACTGATAAAGAACAACAGAAAAAGCAAGCGAGGTTAATGTATGGCCGTAGAGTATTGCAAAAAGATATTAAAAAACTTTTAGATAAAAGAATAATTAAATATAAAGATATAGTTGGAATACACAGAAAACACGGAATTAAAGCTACCTGAGCATTACGCTGAGAGAATAAATTTTCATATGAAAATGTTACTTTATTATTTAAAAGAAGAACAAAATGACAGATTGGGAACCAAGTTGGGAGCTTAGTATAGGTTTATATCCAGGGATATTAATAGGCGCTAGAACATATTCAAATGAAAAAAATATAATTGAACACGTTATATACGTACCTTTTATAGAACTTTGTTTAACAATATATAAAGATGGCTAAAAATAAAATGAACTTAACTACTTTTGTTAGAAAATCAAAAGTAAGTAGACCGGGAGTTCACTCAAAATCTAAAACATCAAATTTAAAATCAAGTAAAAACTACGTGAAAAAATATCGCGGACAAGGAAGATGAAAGAATCAAAACTAATTGAAATGCAAAATAAATTAGAAACTTTAGGTGCTGCCGTTACAAGGCTAGTAAACGAAGTTACTAATTTAAAAGACCTAAGTATAGGTACGATGGAACTTGTAAAAAAGCTTCCTGATTATGAAAAAGCTTTAGAAGAATTAAAAGAACAATATAAGAAAACCAAAGATGAGTCTATTCAAGGAAAGGATAACGTTTAGAAATTTTTAAAAATTAACTTTAATTAAATTAAACATTATGAAAAACTATTTTATTATTGCAATGCTATCTTTAGCTTTAACATCTTGTGTATCTCCAGTGCATTTTTTAGGGGGATCACAATTATTTCTTGATTCAGGTGTAAATTATAATTTGCCTATAGAAAATAACAATCAATCTGTTATATGTAGAGATCTACAGCCTTATGCTAGAG
>Ga0255779_1004842_pt1 | contig 12774 bp, 7 predicted proteins | sample 011ome_21_FD_179977 | JGI IMG/M metagenome (GOLD analysis project Ga0255779, IMG submission 179977) | Coastal salt marsh microbial communities from the Groves Creek Marsh, Skidaway Island, Georgia - 011508AT metaG (version 2) | ecosystem: Environmental > Aquatic > Marine > Intertidal zone > Salt...
CGAGCCGGCAGACCGACTCAGCAAAGATGTCGACGCGTTGCGGAAAAAACTACTTGAAGCGTGTAACGGACATTCCGCCGAGGAAGCGAGTGAGATCAGAGCCGAGGCGAACCGCTTAGTGCTTCGAAGTACTCAAGCTGCACTAATGGCAGCAAAGGGTGCGGGGTTTGTGGAAGGGCATCCCGTTGGTCGCTGGTGCAGGCAGGCAATGTTTTTTCTGGTGTGGAGTTGCCCGCAACCCATTAGCCACGCTCATCTCTGTGAGTTGGCCCATGGTCCTGTGTCGTTGGACCTTGGCAGTCGCGACATCCATTCCCAGGGTTCCAACTCCCAGGGTTCCAGCTCCTAGGGACTCAACGCGAGTTGACTGTCGATCTTTTCACTCAGAGCAAGTCCGATCCATCCACGCTCAAGAGCAAGCTGAGAGATCGATAAACCTGCCAGAGCGTCACGCTCTTCTAGACCGTTGGGGGTGATCGGCAGCGGGTGATTTGTGGATAACACTTTGTTGAAGATCGTTCGAGCGGGCAATCGCTTGCGCATGGACATGTTCGGGCCAGTGATGCTGAGGTGACCGTCGCGGACGAAGTAGGCGTGCAATCCGCTCACCTCCGGGCGATAGGTTGCTGTAATAATCACGTTTCGCAGATCCACCGCTCGCCCGCGTGTCATCTGAACAATTCGTAAAGTTAGCATGAGCATGCCGTCTTCGATTTCAACGGAAACGGGGTGACTCGTCGAAAATCGAATTTCGACGCCTTCGGGCATGTCCTCTGGCATCTGAAAGTTCTCTTGGCCAAAGGATGCCGCAATCTGCCGAAGAACTTCCTCGATCGGCATCGTCTCGCCACTGGGAAGAAGTTTTTCGAGTGTGTTATTGATCGCAGATTGGTGCAGCTGAATATTAAGCAGGCTGTCTTGGGGTGGGCGTGGTCGAGGGGTGAAGGCTGCCATTTGCCACTCACCTGCAACACGGAATCTTCCCATCAGCATTTCTTCGGTGGTTTGCATCTGCGTGACGTGTGGCGCTAGTTTCATATCCACAAGCGGTTGCACGACAAGCTCATCGAGTTTTTGATTCGCGGTCTTGGTCTGCTGGTCGAGGGTTTGGTCAATTTCAGCGCGAATCTGATTCCGCACCGTTCGGTTGGAGATGCGATTCGCTTCGGGAGCCACCGTTTCAAACCGGCGTTCGGCGACCGCTCGAACGAAACCGCCTAAGATTGGATAGTCGTCGAGATCGCTTTCAACTCTCCGTAAACGCAAACGCCCCGAGACATCAACATCCGTTTTTTCGTAGTTGATTCCATTTTGACTGACCGTTACGGGGGTGCCGGATTGGAAATTAGCTTTTCCGGTGGTGTGGATTTCCACGACGCTTTGGTGCCCGGTAGATAAGGTGGTAATGTCGCCAATGCTGCGTAGAACCATGTTCCAGCTGTCAGGGGAGGGAGTGAGTGATATCCCCAACTCGGACTGTATCTGACTCTCACCGTGAATCGTTGCTCCCATCGCTCGAGTGCGAATTGGAACGGTCATTGGCTCATTGCTCGGCAATATACGATTTAAGAACTCATCACGGATTGCAATTCGAAAGTTTGCGTTTCGATAGTGTGTGTCGAGGTGATGGGCGATCTCTCGATCCACATGGCTTTTCGAGAATTTAAGGTCTTGGAGAGTATCAGCTAGATCTTTAGAAAACTGATTGACCGAGTTTATCTCGAGTTGCTCGATTTGAAGCAGTAGCTTTTCATAATCAACTTTTGACGAAGCCAAAGTGTGTAGGGTCTCGATAAAATGGACGATGGTCGGCTGGGTCAACCATTCTTGTTGTCCCTCCGTTAACACGGTTTGATCGATGCGAGTCAGGATCCGCTGTGCGATGACTTTGGACTCAGTGGATGCAGGAGCTGTGGTTCGCTCGGAAGTGTTGATTTCCAGTTCGTTGAGGAGTAAGAATCTTTCCCAGTCAGATGAGTCCTTTCCTGTCCGGCTCTGACTTGGTGAGAGCATTTGACGGATCTCATTGATCTGGGAGACAAGAAGAGCTTGGTCGCTTTGTGAAGAGGTCGAGGTTGAGGTCGCGGAGTTTTCGGTTTCGATCTGACATGCGTTCCATACTGCCAGCCAAACATCGGCACGTCGTTCAACCGAATAAGCGGTGCAGAGCCAAGGTTTACGTGAAGAGGAGTCGCCGTAGCTTTCCGCTGTTTGTGAGCCCTTGACCGCTGCCTGCTTCATCCGTTCGAGGATTCGACGTGCAGATGGATCGCCGATTGCGTCTAACGATTCGAGTTGATGCAGGTGTCGGCTCATCTCGTCCACCCATTCAGCCAAGTAGACCGATGCGGGCGGATTGATGGGATTCGAAACCATGATTTCAAAAGGCGAGTCAAGTTCTCTTTGTGCGATCGACTTGAGAAACTCTAGTTCTTGGTGCAGCTTGGTTGCAGCAATCCAGCGGCCGGCAGATGCGGCTGATTCTTGATACCCGAATGGGCCTCCATCTTCGGCATGATCATCGCCAGAGATGATGGCGCTTGATTCCCCGGAACGAGAGATGCCAGCTTCAATTCCCTGCAGGATTGCATCGTTTGATGGCGATCCTTCGAGGCTGTTACGCTTGAATGGGGTGAAGGTTTGGTTGGTTGACTGGGATCGATCCGTGTCTGAATCGACCAAGGTCTCTGGGTTGGTTGTATCTTCATTGAAGGCAATCAAGCGAATCACGGGCGGCAGAGTGTTTTCGCTTATTGGATCCATCACGATTGAATCACGACAGAAACCGGCCGGAGACATCAAGATGCCATTGATGCGTTGGCGGCTTTCGTGTCGATCCATCCACGATTCATGATTGGGTGTGCCGACAAACAGATTTGCGGCGGCCAGACAAAGGGTGGATACGGGTGAAAGCATATGAGTGACCGATCATGTGTTGTCATTTGACGATTGTCATCGTCCTTGACGGCGCGATGTCCTTGACGGCGTGATGTAATTGAGCGGGCACTGATCACGGGTAGGCACGTCCATTATGGGAACGCCGTAAGATTGTGAATCGGACTTCAGAATGATCAGAATGCAAAGGATTGGTGTCGATGTCGGTAACTCTTTTATTTGTTCGAGTTTCGCTGATCGTTAAATTTTCCCCAAACGAGAGACTGTCTAGGAAAATGGGTGGACGGTATTGATGATGACGGGAGTCTGGCGAAAGAGGTAATCTGTGCGGATGATTACTTCACCCGCGGATCGTATTTTTGTTGCCGGCCATCGAGGGATGGCGGGTTCGGCGGTTGTGCGTCGTTTAAAGTCAGAACCGTGTCAAATTTTGGTTGCCGATCGCGACCGGTTGGATCTGTGCGATCCCAAGGCAGTCGATGAGTACTTCGAAGAACAGCAACCCACAGGGGTAATCTTAGCGGCGGCCAAGGTGGGCGGGATAAACGCAAATATCAGCTTCCCTACTGAATTTCTGTCCGAGAATGTCAGGATGTCCACCCATGTGATTGACGCGGCATTCCGGCACTCGGTGCGTCGACTCATTTATTTAGGAAGTACCTGTATTTATCCGCGGGATTGCCCGCAGCCTATTCAGGAGTCTTATTTGCTACAGGGGTCGTTGGAGATGACCCACGAGTCCTACGCGCTAGCAAAGATTGTTGGCTTGAAATTGTGCCAGGCCTATCGACGGCAGTACGGCGTTCAATTTCACAGCGTGATGCCCACGAACCTTTATGGAAAAGGTGACAATTACCATCCAGATCACAGTCATGTCCTTCCCGCATTACTCAGAAAAATTCACGAAGCCAACGCGCGTGGCGATCAATCCGTGACGATCTGGGGAACCGGGACCGCGAGGCGAGAGTTCTTGCATGTCGATGACTTGGCCGATGCAATCGTTTTTCTTTATGGTCTCGCCGACCCACCTGACTGGGTCAATGTGGGGACTGGAGTCGACATGACGATTCTTGAATTGGCAAATTTAATCGCGAGTGTTGTCGGTTATTCAGGCGAGATACTTACCGACACAAGCCAACCCGATGGCACACCGATCAAATGCACGGATATGAGTTGCCTGCACAAACTGGGTTGGCGGCATCGAGTGGATTTAGATCAGGGAATTCGACGGACTTATGACGACTTCCTCAACGAGCTAGCCTCGGGGAGTATTCGCGAAGTCTAGTTGCTGTTTTTGCTCTCCTCGTGATTCTCTTTCTCACTCGCATTGGGCTGTTGGCGCCATGCTTTATCCTAGTGGCGTTGGTGATGCGGACCGGTTGCTTTATCATTTCTGTTAGCTCGCATCATTTGACGCAAGCTACAACGGTACTTGTACGTGATCTGCGATTTCGTCGGGTCACCAATCGCTTGTGCGAAACAACTCAATACGCTTCTTCACTCATCGCCGATTAGAGATTGGATGACCAAAACTGCATTAATCACGGGAATCACCGGACAAGACGGCAGTTATCTGGCAGAACATTTGCTGAACCTAGGATATGAAGTCCATGGGGTGGTACGACGCAGTAGCACATTTTCGACGGAGCGGATTGATCATTTGTATCAGGAACCGCAGGTCGAGTCGCGGTTGCGTTTGCATTACGGTGATTTAACCGATGGTCAAAGTTTGACCAATCTCGTGCTGCAGATTCAGCCTCACGAAATCTATAATCTGGGCGCTCAAAGTCACGTGCGTGTTTCTTTCGATCAACCGGTCTACACTCTTCAGGCCGTCGGTTGTGGCGCGTTAAATATTCTCGAAGCCGCGAGGATTTTGAATGAAAGTCATCCGGTCAGGGTCTATCAAGCAAGTAGCAGTGAGATGTACGGTGACGTCTTGGAGACCCCGCAAAGAGAAACCACACCATTCAACCCCCAGTCACCTTACGCTTGTGCGAAGGTGTATGCGTATCATCAAACCGTTAACTATCGACGCAGCTATGAATTGTTTGCAAGCAATGGGATTCTTTTCAATCATGAATCCGAGAGACGTGGTGAGACCTTCGTGACTCGTAAGATCACACGAGCCGCAGGGCGTATCAAGCTTGGCTTGCAAAAGAAGCTCTATCTGGGAAATCTGGATGCAAAACGTGACTGGGGATACGCGAAGGACTATGTTGAGGGGATGCACCTGATCCTCCAACATGATCAGGCGGACGATTTTGTGCTCGCGACAGGACGCACGGCTTCGGTGCGCGAGTTTTGTGAACTGGTTTTCCGTCGTTTAGATTTGGACTATCAAGACTATGTCGAGGTTGATCCCCGATATTACCGACCGGCTGAAGTGGATTTGCTACTTGGGGATCCGGCCAAGGCAAAGGAGCAACTAGGCTGGGAAGCGAAAACTTCGCTCGAGACACTTGCTGCAATCATGACGGATCATGACTTTGAGATTGCCGAACGCGAACGACACGCCGCGACATTCAGTCCCGAGACCTAGATCGGACTTCCTCTTTTTCCCTGGCGGTGGTTTGTAACGTTTGGCCTGTGCTCGTTGGCCTGTGCAGCCAACTCAGGGCGGGTCGATCGACTATCAAGAGCATCATCGATGCACAATCCGCCCGATAAAGCCTCGGCTAACCGATCAAACGGCGATTCCGTCGAGATTTGAACGGTTTCAGCATTTGTCGTTGCGTTGGATTCCTTGTCGCTTCCATTCTTAGGGCTCGACGAAATGGTTGCGACAGGTGAAACTATTGGGGGTCCGTCGAACGCCCCAGTCGTTGGATTTCAGGCCTATTGGTTGGGTAAACCCAAGGTTGACGATGATTTGCTTGACGTGTGAGTTTGCGGGGCGTTCAGCAAGAATTGTTGTGCGTTTGACTTTGGAAAGTCGGAGATAACATGGCGAAGAAGAAAGTTCAGTCGTTCGAGTGTGTGGAACCAATAGGTGATCGTGTTTTGGTGCGAAAAGATGAGCCAAAACGTGAGACTCGGGGTGGAATCGCTCTACCGGATGCTGCTGAAATTCCCACGATTACCGGTCGCATTGTGACCATCAGTGCCGTCGTCGAAAACGACGAAGAGTTACCGCTTCGCCAATACGATAAGATTCTGTTCCACCCCAAGAATGCGATTCCTGTGGATCTCGAGCACGATAACCAGCTTTTTGTTGTTCCCGTTGAGGATGTGGTTGCCGTTTTCCGCCGCGAAAAGTCAAACTGATCGTCGGGTAGTGGAGGGCGAGACGATTAGGTGGCGGTTGACCGAAAATGGATTAGGCGGGTGTTTTTCGGTCCTATAGGCCAAAGCAGTTCATACGTATCATTTCATCGGAGTTATTGAATGTTTTTGCGATCGGTTGTGACTCTCTTTGTCTCTGTTTTGGTCGGGCAGGTTGCGTTGCGGGCCGCCGATTTGCCAGCGGTTTCGGTGCGTGAGGGAGCCAAACCACGCAATGTTGTTTTCGTTCTGACCGATGATCATCGTTACGATGCCATGGGCTTTATGGGGCATCCCTTTCTCGAAACGCCACATTTGGATTCTCTCGCGTCCAACGGCGTACACGTTAAGAATGCCTTTGTTACCACTTCCCTTTGTTCACCGAGTCGCGCTTCAATTCTGACCGGTCTCTACACACACAAGCATCGTGTGATTGATAACAATCGGCTCGTTCCAGAGGGGACGATTTTCTTCCCCCAGTATCTTCAGCGAGCTGGTTACAACACCGCATTCATCGGTAAGTGGCACATGGGTGGCGAGCATGATGATCCGCGACCCGGTTTTGACCACTGGATCAGTTTTCGCGGCCAGGGGAATTACTTGCCGCCGGGACCAAAATACACGTTGAATGTGAACGGTAAACGCGTCAAGCAAAAGGGATACATCACCGACGAATTAACTGACTATGCGATTGATTGGTTGGAGACGCAGAAAGATGCGGACGAACCGTTTTTCCTTTACCTTTCGCACAAGGCGGTCCACTCCAACTTCACACCGGCCGAACGCCACGAAGATCGATACAAGGATGCCGATTTGAGTTTCTTACCCCGAGGGGAAGGCATCACTGCTGAGAAAGATGCCCCCCGCTGGGTTCGTGATCAATTAAATAGCTGGCACGGGATCGACTTTAGCTATCACAGTGATAACGGTCTTGATTACCTTTACCGGCGATACTGTGAGTCGTTACTCGCCGTGGATGATAGTGTCGGAAGGGTTCTCGAGCAGTTGAAAAAGATGGGGATTCACGACGAAACCTTGGTGGTTTACATGGGCGACAACGGTTTCATGTGGGGTGAGCATGGGTTAATCGATAAACGCGTGTCGTATGAAGAATCGATTCGTGTTCCCATGATGATGCAGTGCCCCGATTTGATTCAGGGCGGCGAAGTCTTGGAACAGGTGATTGGGAATATTGATATCGGCCCGACCATTCTGCACGCAGCTGGGCTAGAGACTCCTGATTACATGGATGGGAAGAGTTTCTTGAATCTGGCCAATGAGCCGGATGCGGATTGGAGAAAGTACTTTTTGTACGTCTACTACTGGGAAAAGAATTTTCCCCAGTCACCAACCCAGTTCGCGCTTCGGGGCGATCGCTTTAAGTACATCACCTACTATGGCCTATGGGATGTGGATGAACTTTACGATCTAACCACCGATCCAGGTGAGAAAAACAATCTCATTAACGACCCTGATTATCAAACCGTGGTCAAAGAGATGGAGGATCGGCTTTACGAGATGCTTGCTGAAGCCGGCGGGATGGACATCCCGATGAATCAACCAGCGGGTCGTTCACAGAACAAGCGTTGGTCGGAAAAGGGGGGAAGGGAATCGGCTGATTTCCCCAAATCACTTGTGGTGGAAGAGCCGATTAACAGAGAAGCCAAGTGAACGGCCAATAGGTCAAGTGAACGACGAAGAAAGTCAAGTGAAGGTTGGTGAGACCAGCGAACCAACAAAATTGATGACGGCGATGAACTCGTTAACGAAGCGAAACGGATGTTCTAGCCGATCGCGGCTCTGAGGGCCCCAATCCGTTGGAGCTCGATTCTGTAAAAGGCATACATTTGAGCGGCAAAAACTACTCACCGGCCGATTGGTTGCTAAGGGGTTCTGCCGCTAAGAAACAGGTCGCCATGCTTTTTGAGCCGCGACCAAAAGAGGTTAGCTATTGGCGACCCCTACGCTGGTGATTACCACAAATGCCAATGTCACTCAGTCAACCCCGATCAGCATGGATCTGCCGCCCCATGTATTTGCTGGGTGATTTTCCAACGCACTTGTGGTGGAACGCCAGCGTTTAGGAGACGAAAATCTTAGCAAACTCGTCGCGAAAGACGCGGTCACTCTTGGGGAACAGGTTTTCAAACGTCGTCGCGTCCACTGCGCCACGCTGGAACCGTTGTTTGGGAAACGTTGGCATTTCGACACCGGTGATTTGTCGAACGCCCGATGCAACAATGGCACCCTTGAGTTCGTAGAGTTTCTGATGATCCCAATCGGTTAATTTCACGAATGGGATCGCTTCGGCTACCTCGATGACGTCGGGAATTGCATAAGGGCTGAAGCCGAGGAATCCGAGAGATGTGGCCGGAGCACTCGTGCGGATATGCCCGCGACTTTGTCCACCGCTGTAGACGAGCGAATGTTTGACCGCGTCAACTCCCCAGCCTTCTTGGTAAAGCATGCGGTTACCGAGCACACTGCGGATGGTGAGTTCGGGATTTTCTTCGATGGGATAATCTTTGAGATTTTCATCACCTCCGTCCCCATCGATGAGGTAACGCCACTCTGGATATCGGCGTCTGACTTCTTTGAGTAGAGCGAGTCCCATGGTGGCTGCCTGAACGTCAAGAGACTTGTAGTCTTCGATCACGCGAATCGCTTCACGCCAGCAGAGGTCACTGGCTGGAATTTGGATTTTTTCGAGATAAAGTTCTCGGTCAATTTGTTTGAGGAACTGTTCTGCCTGATCACCGTCCGACGCATCATTGCCGGTCGTCATCGTGAAAGCTTTGAGACGGGCTGGGGATTGACCCTTCCTCCTCAGAAGGTAATCAAGCAGGATGATCAGGCTTCCGCTGTCAACGCCCCCACTGAACATCAGACCGATTGGTTCGCTTTGAGGGATGGAATCAAGCCACTGATCACAGATTTCTGCAACCTTGCCGATGTACTGGGCACCGATGGCATCGATATCGCTGTGCAATCGATTTCGTTTGGGTGCAAAGAATCGGTGGAGTGTTGGGTTAGGATCGGGACAACCGACAAGTTGGAGTTCGAGGAGGTGATGGGCTGGAACCATTCGCGTGTAGGAGGGGTGGAATTGATCACCGAGTCCTTCCCGCTCGAGTTGTTCCTTTATTTCATCCATCCGTTCCGCGATAATTAAGGCTGGTCCTTCTGCTCGCTTGGCAAGGAAATAACGCATCGGTCGACCGATGGATCGAGCCATTCGAATGGTTTTGCCTAACTGCTGGCAAATCGCAAACTGCCCCCTGATTTGCCGAATGGCCGAAGTTGCGCCCTCTCGAACCGCCTGACACGCCTGTTCGTAAGACGATCCGAGCAAAATATTCCCTTTGGGATCAAGTAAATTGACGACTCGATCAATCAATTCTGCCTGTCTGCCGTCAAAGTCCCTTTGTACCGGCTTTTGGGGGGGGCTTGAGGTGGAACTGGAACGAGTGGACGAATTAGACATGTCAAACCAGTAAATTGAGTTTTTAGGGTTGAGCCAACATCAGCGTGACGGTTCACATCCTGTGGCACCAGCATCCGACAAAACAGAGTGTGGATGAATCCATTTGAGGCGGAAATCTCGAATAACAGGGCGACGAGTTTCGAAACTTTTCTTGACCCACCCCTGCAAGGATTCCGCCACAAACGACCGATGTACCCTGAATTTATCGCATTTCGAGACAATGTGTCGTCATAATCGTTGGAATTCCGAAAGCGTTGATGATACCTCCAGATGCAATTTCCAGCGGCGAATGGGCGAATAATTCCATGTGACGGGTACGGTTTTGGCACCAAAGATCTTACATTTTCTGTTGGCAGCGACTAGCGGCCCGACGGCCTACCTCGGGTAGATTCGGCCTTTAGCTGCCAGCCGAGTTGTATCCAACCCTCGATCCAATCGGATAGCGAACCATCGTGGCTTTGCAAATATTTGACGGCGTACAGCCTCCACCACTCACCAACTTCATCGATGTGCTCCAGCACTGGGCCGAACATCGGCCCGATGATGCAGCCTTTATCTTCACCGACGTTGAGTCGCATGAAGAAAAGCTGACTTATTCGGAGCTGTGGCATGAGGTGCGCGCGTTGGCCGGAGCGTTGCAGGACAAGTGTCGGATCCGCGCGGGTGATCGCGTGCTGCTACTTTATCCGCCAGGGCTCGAATTCGTTGTCGGTTTTTTCGCTTGCCATGCTGCAGGTGCGATCGCAGTTCCCGCCTATCCGCCGCGTCGTAATCGTAAAGCGTCGAGAATCCGATCGATTGTTGTTGATTCGGACGCTCGCTGGGCTTTATCGACCCAGTCTGTCGTCGATCTACTGAAAGGCGACCAACCCCACGACGACCTCATCGGTGTGCAACTACTAGGAACCGACTCGCCAGAGATGCGAGATATTTCCAAGTGGAGACGTCCCAAGCTGCAAGATTCGTCACTTGCGGTGCTGCAGTACACTTCGGGCTCAACGGGTTCACCAAAAGGTGTGATGCTCAATCACGCGAACCTGATTGCAAATAGCGAATTGATTCGCGAAGGTTTTCAGCCGGCTGCGGGGACGGTCGGAATGAGTTGGTTGCCGACCTATCACGACATGGGATTGGTCGGTGGAATTTTGATGCCGCTTTACATTGGACGCGTCGATGTTCTGACCAGTCCGATGACCTTTTTGCAACGCCCGTTGCGTTGGCTTCAGGCGATCACTAAGTACGGCGTGACGGTCAGCGGCGGACCAAACTTTGCTTACCAGCTTTGCGTCGATAAGATTCCCGATGATGAATTACACGGACTCGATCTATCGACTTGGGACATCGCGTTCAATGGTGCCGAGCCGATTCGATCTTCCACTTTGGAATCGTTCTGTGAGCGTTTTGAGCCGTACGGGTTCCGGCGTGGCGCCCTACTGCCATGTTACGGAATGGCGGAAACCACCCTCATTGTGACCGGTGGTCCCTCTGAGACTCGACCCGTTCTCACTAATTTTGACGGCAGTAAGCTGGAAGAAAAGAACGTCTGTCCCGTCGATGCGTCGCACGAGCAGGCAAGAAAGTTGGTTGGCTGCGGTGCGGTTTTAACCGGCGAAACCGTTTCGATTGTTGATCCACAGACTCACCGTGTTCTCGATGGTGATGAGATTGGCGAGATTTGGGTGCAGAGTCCCTCTGTTGGCGTGGGCTACTACCAGCGAAAAGAGGCCACCGAACGAACGTTCAACGCGTTCACCGATCGGGGCCAAGGACCGTTTTTGAGAACCGGTGACCTCGGTTTCCTTTACGACGGTCAGTTGTACGTTTCTGGTCGTCTGAAGGACATGATCATTGTTCGCGGAGTCAATCGATATCCGCAGGACATCGAGGAAACCGTAGAACGTGCCAGCGAAGTTGTGCAGGCGGGCTCTGTTGCTGCATTCGCAATGGACTATGAGGGTCGAGAGCAACTGGTGGTTGTCGCGGAGACGGTTAGGATTCGCGACATCGATTGGGATGCCAATTTACAGGCGATCCGACGTGCGGTCACCGAAGAACACGAACTGCCACCCGACGCAATCTACTTGGTGCGAAATAGCAGCGTTCCCAAAACGAGCAGTGGCAAAATCCAGCGTCATGCCTGTTTGCACGCAGTTCGCGATGGCGATTTGAAAATCATCGCAAAATGGGTGCGTTGGGAAGAAGCAAGGGGTGGTGGCTTCGCCAGCGGTGCACAGCCGATGATGAAAGCCGCCTCGGCTGCCGGAACCGACGATCAGATTGACGCGGCCGAGGTGAATCCTGCAATTGTCGAAGTCATCGAACATCATGTTCGGCAGATCGCGGGTGAGCGAGCAAACGTGTTAGACATCCACACCAACATCGTGCTTGACCTTGGTCTCGATAGTCTCGAGCGGTTGGAGATTGCAAGGATTCTTGAAAGAACCTTTGGTGGACGTTTCCCCGAGCAGGTACTCGATGAAATTGAAACGATCGGCCAAACCGCAATGGCGATCGAGCGGTATCTCCCAAGTGGTTCAGGATTGCGAGCAGAGGCTTTCCTGATTGGAGAGGCTCCTAGCGAGTCCACCGTGCAGTCCTCTTCAAGTTCCCAAGCAAAGGTTACGGTTCAGCCGGAATCGCGAGTGGAGGATTTTGCTGAGTATCAACGTTTGCAAAATACCAAACAGCAGATGATGATGACGGGCGTTCCCAATCCATACTTCACTGTTCATGATGGTGTGGTAAGAGATACGACCGTTGTTGGCGGGCAAGAACTGATCAGCTTTGCCTCCTACAACTATCTAGGACTTAGCGGACATCCAGAGGTGATCAAGGCTGCCTCGGATGCCGTAGCACAGTATGGAACAAGTGTTTCGGCAAGTCGTCTGGTGTCAGGGGAGAAGCCGATTCATGGACAACTAGAGCGGAAAATCGCGGAGTGGATCGGAGTTGATGACTCGATCCTCATGGTCGGTGGTCACGCAACCAACGAGACAACGATTGGGCACTTGGTCGGGGCCGGAGATTTGATTGTTCACGATTCGCTCGCACACAATAGCATTGTTCAAGGTGCGTTGCTGTCGGGGGCGCGTCGTCGTCCATTCCCCCATAACGATTTTGAATCGCTCGAT
>Ga0255779_1004847_pt1 | contig 12769 bp, 5 predicted proteins | sample 011ome_21_FD_179977 | JGI IMG/M metagenome (GOLD analysis project Ga0255779, IMG submission 179977) | Coastal salt marsh microbial communities from the Groves Creek Marsh, Skidaway Island, Georgia - 011508AT metaG (version 2) | ecosystem: Environmental > Aquatic > Marine > Intertidal zone > Salt...
GCAATTAAAAAACTCTCTCAAGGAGAAACACAAAGATGGCTTTCATCACAAATGCAACTCGTAAAGTAGTAATCGACCACGTGGTCGCAACACTTGGCAGAGCGCCAACGACAAAAGAACTGGCAGATGTCACTGTTCTGCTTAATGACGGCGCCTCACTGGCCGACGTAGCAGGTTACTTAACTTCGTCTGCAGCTTACCTCTCAAAGTACCCTGTTGGACAAACAGCGTCCGAAGCTGCTGCTGACATCCTTGATGCAGCCATCGTCGGTAGCGTGCTTGCCGCTGACATTCGCCTTGCTGTAATCGACTTGATTGCTGGTGGTCTTAATGGAGGCGCTTACACGATCGCCACTGCGACTAACGCGGTCGTGGCTTACCTGTCAGACACTGCGAACAACGACAACGCTGACCTAGGCGACATCGCCAAGGCCTTCCAGAACCGCACAGCGGCCGCTGAGGAGTTCACTACGACCTTTACACTTGAAGGCGTTACGGTTACTGAAGCTGACCTCGCTGCTGCCGTTGAAGGCGTGACTAGCGACGCTGCTACGTTGACAGCTGCTAAGGCTGCATTTGCTGCTGGCAACAAGTCAATCGCTGCACAAGCTGCCGCTGATAAAGCTGTTGCTGATGCCGCTGCTGCTGCTGAAGCTGCTGCTGCCGAAGCTGCTGCTGCCGCTGCCGAAGCTGCTGCTGCCGAAGCCGCCGCCGCCGCCGCCGCCGCTGCTGAAGCTGCCGCTGCCGAAGCTGCTGCTGCCGCTGAAGAAAAGGCAGCTGCAGACGCAGAACAAGCACTCGTTGATGCGGCTACTGAAGCTGCCGAAGCCGCTGCTGCTGCGATCGCCACTGCTGAAGAAGCTGACGCCGCAATAACTACTGCGAAAACTGCGTCCGATGAAGCTGCTGCGACTGCCGCTGAAACTGATGCTGAGGCTCTTGCTGCTGCGCTTGTAACAGCTACTGCTGCTGATACTGCTGCTAAGGCTGCCGTTGTTGCCGCAACTACTGCCTATGAGGCTGCATTGGTAGCTGGCGTTGCTGCTGACGTGTCGACTGCAAATGGCTCATTACTGATAGCTAACAACAACGCGTCTGTTGCCGCTGCTGCTTTGGTTGCGGCGACTACTGCCTCTGAAGCCGCCACTGCTGCGGACGCAGCTGCTGTATCTACAGCGGCTGCCTACGACGCAGCAATCGAAGCTGCAAACACTGCCGCTGCTGCTGCCGAAGCCGCTGCCGCTGCTGCTGTAACCGCCGCTGTTGCTACTGCGGACACAGACGATGACACTGCTGCTGCTGCACAGGTCACTGAAGCTGCTGCTGCTACACCAAGTGCTGATGCAATTGCTACTGCTGCTGCTGAAGCTGCTGCTGCCGAAGCTGCTGCTGCCGCTGCCGAAGCTGCTGCTGCCGAAGCCGCCGCCGCCGCCGCCGCCGCTGCTGAAGCTGCCGCTGCCGAAGCTGCTGCTGCCGCTGCCGAAGCTGCTGCTGCCGAAGCTGCCGCCGCCGCCGCAATCGCTGCCGCTGCTGTCACGCAGGCGGCAACAACTGGAACAGATGCTCTCCAGGGCGGTGTAGGCGCTGATACCTTCACCGCAGCCGTGGATTCAGACACTGCAGCCAACAACACGTTCACGACTGCAGACTCAGTGGATGGCGGTGATAACACGGATAACCTGTTTATTACCTTTGACGTTGCTGCAGCCGTCGCTATGCCGGCCGCGACAATAACAAACGTTGAAAACATTCATCTGAGAAACGTGTCTGGCAACGCGCTAACCGCAGATTTTGGCGCAACCACAGGCGTCTCCATCATCAACAACAATCTGTCAACCTCAGATGTCACTGTTTCAAATCTCGCTAGTGGAGTTGAGGTCACGACTACAGGTAATGCTGTTGTGACTAATGCAAACACGGCAGCAGGATATGTGGCCACAGCAACCGCATCCACTCTAACTGTCACGGGCGGAACAACAGCGGGTAATTTGACAACTACCGGTGCCGGTCTGCTCACACAGACACTCAACTCAACCGGTGCAGCAAACACAGTCGGCGCCATCACTAACGCAGCGACCGCTACGTCGATGACGATAAACTCCACAACTAATCTGACAACGGGGGCGATAACCTCAGCGGCGCTCGCTACCCTCACGATTACTGGAGCCGGTGATACTGATCTAAACGTCGCAGCATTACCTGCAACGGTCGGCACAGTGAACGCTTCAGCGGCAACAGGTGATGTTGACGTTACAATGGGCGCATACACAACTGACGACTCCGGTGCAATTGACCTCGTTGATATCAGCATTACGAGCGGCTCAGGCGACGATCTCATCGACGCTACAAATCTAGATACGTCCGAGGAAGTGAGCATCGACGCTGGCGCTGGAAATGACGTGGTATCCATCGCCTTCACTCCAGTCAACGCGGCTGCCGCTACGGCGGGTGATACGATCGCTGGTGGTGACGGAACAGACACACTCACGATAGACGTTGACTTGATTGATACGGCTGCTGTAACAGCGGCTCTGACAGGTGTGTCTGGTTTCGAAACACTGAACCTTTCCGGCGCTATGGGTGGAGGCGACGTAGTAACGATCGCAGACATCTCAGCAGACATAAATCGAGTTAATATTAGCTCAGTCACGGGCGGATCCGGTATAACAATAAATGCGGGTACTTCGTCAACGATCGGGCTAAATATTGCCGCAGCAATTACTGCGGCCGATACTCTGACAGTGGACTCAGGTACTGGTACTTCAGATACTACTACGATCACTAACATGCTCACGGCTGGACAGATGGCCTCCGCTACTTCCGATATCACTGTTACAGATGTTGAGACAGTGACAATCAATACAGGAACGTACGCGACTGCAGCCGCTCAGCTTATCGGTAACATCAATGTTGGCGCGGCTAACACCCTGGTCTTGGCAGGAGGGAATGCCCTAACTGTGGCTGCTGCCGATACGATCACAGCGAATACGGTGACAGCCGGTGGCGGAGCCCTCACGATGACGGGAGCCTTAGTTGGTACCACGTCAGGCACCAACACAATCACAGGCAGCTCGGCGGCTGATACGTTGTTCGGTGACGCTAACGACACTACTAACATCGATGGTGGCGCGGGTAATGACAACATTACCGGTGGATCAGACGCTGAAACTATCTCTGGTGGCGCTGGTAACGATACCATCGACGGTAACGACGGTGCTGACACGTTAAACGGTGATGCTGGTAACGATGGCATTACGGGCGGTACCGGGAATGACACCATTAATGGTGGCGACGGTAACGACACAATCGACTCGGAGGCTGGCACAGACACTATCAACGGTGGCGCGGGCAACGACACTATCAACATGGATAGCGATCTTACGTTCGGTGATGTTATCGATGGTGGTGACGGTACTGACGTGTTGGCACTGGATGCAGTCGCAACATCTGCCACGGCTGCCTCAATAACCAATATCGAAACACTTCGTTTGGATACTGACGCGCTTACGCAAACGCTTGCGGCGTTCACCGCAACAACGATCACACGTGTTGACGTGGGTGCAGCAGGCTTGACATCAGTGTTTACAAACGCGTCGGCCAACGTTACCACCATCGAGAACAGCGGTGGAACTGGTACCATTACGCTAACTCGTGCTACCGACACCGCGGCTGATAGCATCAGTGTCGTTGCCACAGACGATGGCGCATCTACTACTATCACTGCAGTTACTCTCGCAGACGAGGAGACAATCACACTCTCGTCTGGCGACGGAGCGGCTGAAGACTTGACGGTGACAACGCTGACAACGGGTGACGCAACTAGCCTCGTGCTGAATGGAGCGGGCGACGTTGTAATCACTAATGCTATCGCTACAGGCGTAGCGCTAACCTCGGTTGATGCATCGGGAACCGCCGGTGTTGCCACTGTCAACGCGTCTAACAACACCTCAGCTATTACTGCTACCGCCTCAACAGGTACATTTACCTTCACAGGTGGCTCTGGCAACGACATCATCAATGGTGGTGCCGGTGCGGACACCCTGACAGGTGGCGTCGGTAACGACACAATTAACGGTGGAGCAGCCATCGATACCATTGACGGAGGAGTTGGTGCTGATGTGATCGACGGAGGCGCTGCTGCAGATATTATTGATGCTGGTACCGGTGCTGACTCGATAACTGGTGGCGCGGGTGTTGACGCGTTTACTCAGGACTACGGTGACTCCGTTGCTGCGACTGCCATGTTCGATCTGAGCACGGGTGCAGCAGCAGCGGCAGCAGCAGTTATAGCAGCTGGCGATACCATCACATTCGGCAACGGTGTGGATGTGTATCAAGACTTCGTAGCAGGCGCTGCCGGAGATACTCTGGATGTACTGACAGCCGGCCTCCCGACTTCAGCGACCGGTCTGGCTAGAAATGATCTAGGTGGCGCTGGTCCGGCTGATGACATACTGTTCATCTCCGGCGGCTATGATGCGGCGACAGGCGTGTTTACTGTGGCGGCAGATGGTGTTGGTGCTGATACTATGATCCTCGATATCGATGCGAGTGACAGCGAGGACATTGTCGGCTCAACTGGTATAGTCATATTAGTCGGTGTTGACTCAGACGACCTAGTCGCTGGCAACTTCATCTAAGGTTTTCTTAAGGGCTAAACCCTTTTAGAAAATACGTTAAACCAAAAAGCCAGCCCTTAACGGGGCTGGCTTTTTTGTGCGCGGGTGTTTTCCAGTATACCGGATGCGTGCTCGTTCATTAGCTTTGCTAAAACCTTAAAAGACTTTGTTGTGACTAATTATCAATAACTAATAGGCGTAGTGTTTTAAACTCCTCGATTTACGATTGATTACTGATATAGACACTTCTTATATTTTGAAGAATACTAACCTTGAAACTCAACCGGCAGGAATATACGAATAAAAGTTATCAAGGCCCTAATTGCATCAATACTCATTCTACTAGCGAACGCTGTTTTTGGAGTTGAAATTAGCGGTTACGTTAATCGGAGTACTACTGGCCCTAGCCCCGCCAGCGTGTATGTTAATGGTGTAAAAATTGCTACCGCTTCTGATAGCGGCAACTTCCAAGGAGAAGTCGCGGAGGGCAAACTTGAAATTTATGCGGAGTTAAGTCTACCCAGCGCAGTTGATAGGAGCGTACCCAAGCAGATCTATGTCGCAGCAGCCAGCTCATTGACTATTACAGGCATCGCAGTCGGAGACACTATCGATCTCGTTGGTGTATCAGTAAAAGCCATCGCAGATGTTACCGCTACTAACTGGAACCTTGCGGAAGTGACTTTAGGTGCCGCTGCAACATTGGCTAACTATCTTGATGCAGCGGCTGACCAGGATGGTTCTACTGCTGCCGGTGTAGTTGAGTGGTTCTACTTCGGCGGTGACACATATATCGTGGTCTCAAACGATACTGGAGCAACAGGCTTTACTGCCGGTACTGACGTGGCAATTAAGCTAACCGGTACGCTCGATATTGACGGCTCATCAATCACTAGTGAGGTAATTACTATCGCTTCGTAATACTCGTTAAAACCTAGCTACAAAGCAAAAAAGCCAGCTCTTAACGGGGTTGGCTTTTTTTGTGGGTGGGTGTTTTGCAGTGTGCGGATGGTTTGCGCTTTGTTTGTTATCACTGGGTTGGATTTGTTGTTTTGAAGGTCGGGTACTGGTTTCGTTTGCAGGGAAATTACCGGGTGTTTACGAAGCGCGATGTGGATGGTGGGTAGCTGGCTGAACTTGGTGCGAAGTGGTCGGGGTATAGCTGGGTTTATACTTCCTGCGCCGCAGTGCTAAGCTCACTTCAGACCAACAAAAACAACGACAAGCCAATATGCAGAACAGCAAGGTTTATGAGTGGAAGTTTTTCGACAGCTTTGTTAGAGCGGTGTTGGACCTAGGTCTCGAGGGATCCCACCCTGTGCGAGACGCTGTCGCTGAGGACTTGTTCACCGGGGCACTTCAACGGTGGGATAGCATGGGCAATCCAGTAGAACCTTGCCGGTTACCTTCGGATTTGTTTAAGTCTTTCTTGTTGCCTAGTCAGGTCAATGCACTCCCGATAATGAGTAAGTGGCGGCTTAGTTGGGACCCTGAGAATTAGGATGAGCTTATTCCCAACCAACCGACGCATAGGGGGCTTACTCCCCAAGAAGAGTTCAAAGAATACGGGTGGAAGGGTGCGCTCCAGTTAGAGGAGAAGCGTCTCCGTGCTAAATATAAAGATGCGGAGGTTGATCTGACTAACACTCGACTGGCGAAGTTGGTTGGCGATTATGCTGCGAAAAAAGCCAACCCCGTTAAGAGCTGACTTTTTTCTCTGTTTATGATTTTTAATTTAAAAGACTCGTGTTACGTAAGTAAAATAAGGTTCGAGCGCGGCGCAATCTATCGCGGAACCTGAACTTGAACAATCTGAAATTAAAACTTCCAATTGAGGATTTTCAAAGTCTGATATTTGCCACTCCATCGTAAAATTCAATTCGTCATCGTCGTCGGAGGGCGCAACGACTTCAGTAATATTCGAGATACGACGTGAAGAATTTATATTGGCAGTGTAGGCAGAAACAATGTTTTTCTCACTTAACGTATCTTCAAACTCAAAGAGCAGCGCCACCACTATTCCATCGCTTTCAAAGATAACGAATCTTGCACCCCACTGCGTCGCGAATATTCCTTTCAACTGCCCGTTGGCTGGCATGAGCATCGAGAATTTTAGCCCTTCCTCAGGAAAGGGCGAGCAACCACCGCTGTTGTCTGGGTAATCTCGACAGGCTTTTTGTACCACTCGAATGTCATTTGGTGTTTCATTTACTTCGAATATTTTGATTCGGTCATCCCCGACACCGCCGTCTATTATTCTCACTGTAGACGAATCTACTGCAGAGCCAACAAGTTCATCCCATCCGGTATCTTCTGGATCAATTGAAAATACGAAGCCTCGATAAATAGCGCCGTTAGATAAGACTACGCCGTACTGATTAGGGACTTCCGGGAAAACGTATAGTCCGTCTTCCAATGCCAGAAGTTGAGTGGACGTGAGTGCTGCTACTAGTGACAGCATTACTGCTAGAAAAGCGTTGTGAATTTTCTTCCATTGAATTTGCATCGGATATAATCCTTTTTACTAGTGTTTATTGCTAGTACGAGCTGACTTACAGCGTTAGATTTCTGACTACAAAATATCAGCGAAAAAAAAAGCCAGCCCCGTTAAGAGCTGGCTTTTTTATTAATTGGACTAACTTCGGTTATTAGGCGAAGGTGAAGTCACCCGCTACCAATGCTTCTGCGGCAGGTACACCAGTAAGTGTAACAACCAGAGTCTCGGTACCGTTGTTAGCTAGATCCGTTGAATAATACACGTACGAATCTGTTCCATCGTCAATGATAATGAGTCCTGGTCCTTCTGTAACATCGGCGTCTGCTGCAATTGCTGCCGCTGCGGCGGCGATAGTGCCACCTCCACCGATCGCAAATACATTACCATCGGCAAAGTTAGCCGCATTAGACGCGTAGGCGCCGAACACCTTAGTAGTGCCATCAAGGAAGGCGTCAACATCGATGTCATCAACTGTAGTTGTAAAGTCAGTGATTTCATCAGATCCGTTACCTGAGGCTGCGTATACAAATGTATCAGCACCCGCTCCACCAGTTAGTGTGTCGTTTCCAGCACCACCATTCAAGGTGTCGTCTCCTGCACCACCGACTAGCGTGTCGTTACCTCCAGCACCAGAGAGGGTGTCCGCACCGACACCACCGGTAAGAACGTTCGCACTTCCGTCACCCGTCAGCGTATCAGCAAAGGCTGAACCGGTTACATTCTCAAAGCCTGACAGAACGTCGCCGGCAGCATCACCTGCGCCGCCTTGCGCTGTAGTGACAGCAAGGTTCACCGTCACTCCAACCTTAGAGTTAGCGTAAGTTACGGTGTCACCAGCCGCAGTGTTAGTACCACCGGTCAGGATATCCGCTCCTGCAAGACCTTCGATCGTATCGTCGCCTGAACCGCCGTCGATAGTGTCAGCGCCGCCAACAACAGTAATTGCGTCAGTAGTTACAGCGACAGTACCGTCTGCTTGGTCAGTACCTGTATCTCCGGCAGTAAGGGCCAGAACACCAGTATCATCGGCAGCATCTGCGAATGTTACCTGAGTCATCGCTGCTAGTGCCGATCCATTAGCAGCACCTGTGATAGTCAGAACGCCAGCTGCGAGCACAGCACTCTGACCACCAGCAGCAACAACCGCAGTATTCAAATCAGCAATATCAAGTGAACCGCCAACATCATCGCCATTTTCATCAAATGTGTAAGACGTTCCGTTCCAAACAACAGTCGCGTCATAGCCGTTTGCGCTGCCATCTGTGACCGTGAGGGTTTGAACTTGAGCAGTGTTATCACCTGAGTTATCAACAGTAACTGTATAAGCTAATTGCTCACCCGCGGTAACACCAGTAAGCGTTGCCACTGCGAGCGCTGAGGTGGCTCCCGCATTTGCCTTGAAGGCAGCACCAGTACCGCCTACTTGAGCTGCAGTCACATTAGCAATACCACCGTCTGTCGCACCGTCGCCACTAGTTACTATTGCTGCCAATGAAGCCGCCATCTGGGCACCTGTCGCAGCGCCAGTTGCAGTAAGTGTGTAACTGTTTGTTCCGTCAGATACCGTTACAACGTCTCCGGTGTCGTACGAGGCTGCGAAAGTCAGCGTAGTTATCTGATTATTCAGAACAATCTCGTCACCAGTGATCGTATCGTCACCACCATTACCGAAGATAGTATCAAGACCACCCCCGGCAACGATGGAGTCATCGTTCTGAGTGCCACGAATTGTAAGGTCAGAAGTGTCTCCAGCTTCAACCGTTACGGTAGCGCCACCAGTAGTAGTGTCAGCATCGGTATCAGTCAAGGCGTCGAGATCAACTTCAAAGGAACCTGTGTCGCGAGTCCAAGAGTCAGCAATTGTTACTGTTACTGCTGCTTCAGCTCCACCGTCATTTGCGTCTTCACCTTCAAGCGCAGTGACCTTATCTATGCTACCAGCATTAACTCCAATTTCGACTAAGCCATCTGTTGATGCGTTAGCAGCGTCGATAGTAAATGCATCAGCCTCACCAGGAGTAAACGCAGTTACTCCGATAACAGCATCCTCATCCCCAGTGTTTTGGAATGTGATATCAGCGCCGCCATCTGAGTCAACACGAACGTCCATATTAACGAGATCTACATCAGTGTCATCGTCTTTGCTTTCGATAACAAGCGTAGTGGTCGTAGTGTTGTGCAATCTACCATCTATAAGTAGGGCAGAAGCTTCTCCGGTAGCCTGACCATTTACATTGTCAACGGCTACTGTAGCTACGCTGAAATTGTTACCGACAACAAGATTTACAGTTTGGGCTGCAGCACCGTTTATCTGGATTGTGTCAACTCCAGTGATATCAGCGGCTTCATCCAGAGTGATATCTTGAGTACCGTTAGCATGATCGGTGTCCACAAGAATACGCTCAATGCCAGTGATAGTCTCAAAGACATCATCATCGATGATCGTAGCATCTGTGCCATCGGCTGTATCATTTGGTCCCAATTGATCATCACCACCAACAACTAATGTGTCGCGACCTGTGCCCGCAGTAATGTAATCGGCTCGATCAACAGCTGTAGTAGCGTCGTCCGATCTAACATCATCAGCACGCATATCAATAATATCTGTGCCTGAGCCAGTCGTAATTGTGTAGTTGTTAGATTGGTCAACTATCAACGTGACGTTTGCAGCGATAGCTGCACCATCGTTGTCAGCGCGGAAAGTGATAGTGTCAGCATTAACTGCGTCAATATCGATCAACTCTCCAGCTGCGGCTGCACTGGTAACGACCAGAGAAGTCGCTGCAGTGGAGCTCACGTCGCCTGCTGCAGCGGGTGCACGAGTAGCGCGGAAAACGTTATCTCCGAAGCCATTCATGTCTATGGAATGAGAGAAACCGTCAGAGATCGCAATCTCAAGGTTCTCGATTCGCATAGTGTCATCGTCAGTTGTAGATGCGGCGTTGGCACCTGTAGCTGAGTTTCCGTCACCGTCTGTGTCAGTGGTATCAGTAGTAGTCGCTCCTACCGTCAGATTCAGGTCCATGTCGCCTTGTGCGGTGAAGGTAATGGTTTCTGAGTTATCAGTTGCTCGAGCGTCAGCATAGTCGACATTAAGCGTAACGTCAGCGGCAGCAGCAGTTCTAGTGATAGCAGCGGTGCTTGAGTTGATTGAAACCAGTCGGTCATCAACGATTGCACCAGCTGTGACACCAGTAGCTTCATAGCCTGACAGTGACATGGCCACGGAATTACGCAAGTTGGTCACAGTAAATGTGACACCGGTTCCTGCTTCGTACTGTTCGCTAGCTGGGCCGGTTTCCAGAATTTGCTCTTCTGAAACCAGATTTAAGTTAGCAAGTGCACTGTCGAATCGAAGAACGTCAACATTGATAGCCGCGTCAGTAGCGTCATTGTCGTTGACAACTGCGCCTGCCACCGATGGGTGGGCGACAACTGTGTCTGCTGTATCAGCGTCTTCAATCTGATTTTTAATTGTCAGATTGGCTGTAACTGTACCAATGATGTTTGCGTTTATATCTGTTTGGACGCCAGTAGTAACACCATCCTGATCATTCATATGAGTGGCAGTGGCAGTCATGTCTGTTACTGTCACTACGTCAAGAGCCGATACATTCAATGTTTCAGCATTCCTGATTTCAGCGTCAACACCAACCAATAGATAGGCATCATCTGAGGTTTCAGTAGGTGCCGCACCCACCGTATCAGCGATTCCAGTGTCAACCTCAGTGAAACTGATCACATCAGCATCACCTGCGCCCAGGTCTATGATCGCTCCCAATGAGTTTACAGAGGAGTCTGCTGCATTAACTTCATCTGTGCGACCGGCCTCATCGGCGGCACTATCAGCTGTACTAGGCACAACGGTCAGGAGGTTGGCGTCTTCATCTGCCGCGAGGATCGTGTCAGCGCCCGCTCCACCATTAGTTGTTCGTAAAGAAACAGCTACAGTGTCATCACCCTCGCCTGCATCAATCAGAGTGCCTTCTGCTACTTTTCTAACGTTTACAGTATCTACGCCAGCACCGGTTAGAATATCTGCACCAACAACGACGTGAAGGTCGTTGAAGTTGCCGTCATCCAAAGAGATATTGTCACTGTCGTTGACGCTGCTTAGCTCTTGAACAGTTACCTCGTCGTCTCCTTCACCGGTATGGATGCTGGCAGCTTCGACATCATCAAATCCAGTATTGGAGCTTTGATCAGCGTCTGTCGCTGTTGCATCAAGATTTCCGGATACAGAAACAGTGTCGTTACCAGTTCCCGTTACGATATCAGAGACACCTTCCATAGATCCGCCGATTGTGACGGAGTCGTCTCCTGCGTTTGTAATGATATCTCCAGCCAGAGCTGCATAGGTTTCGATTGTGTCGTCGCCTGAACCAGACGTGACGTCGAGATCTTCATCATCTCGCGAGGCGTAGACAGAGGAAGCCGCACCCATCGCAGACTCCACAACACCAAGGCTCAGGTTTCCTGTCATCTCACTCGCATTTACTGTGATCTTGGCGTCATCTCCATCGAGACCGTCGATCAGCACGTTCGCTGCACCTGAGATATTCAGAGTGCTCAGTTCGTTAGTTGTAATACCGTCGTTACCGACTGCCAAGTCAATGCGATTGTCGTCGGCGATTTCAACGCGAGAGTTAGCGACGATAGTGATCGTTTCTGCGCCATTGGCGATAAGATCATTAACCTCAAGACCAAGCTGAGTTGCAGCACCATTCGCTGTGATGTTGATGTCTTGGTCAAGGTCTGCAGTTGAAGCATCTTCGACCGCGTTTGCACCGATAGTTAGTTGGTCGAGGTCGTTTGTACCTGACGTTGTGATGTTGACTTCTTCGAAGTAGTAACCAGTATCAGCGTCGCCGTCACCCGCTTCAGTCATCGTCAATGTGTCGGTACGGACACTAGTGAGGGCAAGGTTAACAGTCTCGCTACCGGTTAGGGTTTCTTCTTGGTGGTTGAAAACTATGTCACCACCATTGGTAGAGTTAGAAACACTGAGGTTAGTTGCAGAGGGGCCCATTTCAGTGATGCTGGCAGAAGAGTCTTGTGTCAAACGCGTAATATTGACGTTTTCAACATCGTCGTTTGAATCGCGCAGGTTAAGAATAGTTCCTTCCCCAGTGCCAGAAATGAAGCTTGTGTTAATCGTCTTAATATTGCTCAACAGAGGCTGAATAGATGCATCGTCGTCGATGTCGTTCGCAGCACCAAGCTCGGCTGTCAGTGTAGCGTTATCGCCCTGACCGATCAGTGCGTCATTGTCGTTGAGGGTGTTGACGTAACCAGTTCCAGGCACAAATTCGTTGTCAGAAACAAATAACCCAGAAGTTTTCTTGTCCGCACCTGTAGTGAGTGTTAAAGTATGGAGTTAGATGACATTAAGGTGTACTGCCGTTTTACGGAATGTCGGGGGAAAGTCCTATTACTTTCCTGCTTATATCCTTCAGGCCTTAGTTTGTTGAATTTAAATTATCGAGTGTTTTATAGCTAAGACATTGATAAATATACGATAACTCTATTAGAGTTTGGCGAGCGGTCCTTCTTAATCCCTCAGGAATTTGTATTACTCACCCCAATAGCTTCAGGCTGGATGATAAGGGTGTAGCCATTTATTGGTGAGTTGTCTTGGATCACCACGCCGGCG
>Ga0255779_1004854_pt1 | contig 12756 bp, 9 predicted proteins | sample 011ome_21_FD_179977 | JGI IMG/M metagenome (GOLD analysis project Ga0255779, IMG submission 179977) | Coastal salt marsh microbial communities from the Groves Creek Marsh, Skidaway Island, Georgia - 011508AT metaG (version 2) | ecosystem: Environmental > Aquatic > Marine > Intertidal zone > Salt...
GAGAGATTTGAATCTTTTTAAAGTCATAACTGAAACGAAAAGATGAGATTTTCGGGAAGTGGTGGTAGGGGTCGGATTCGAACCGACGAACGCACGAAGCGGGCGGATTTACAGTCCGCATCCTTTAGCCACTTGGATACCCTACCAGCCAAAAAAAACCTTTAAAAACAATTTCTCCAGAGGTGGCAAGACGATACTCTTTTTTCTGATTTCTTCTTTCAAGACTTGATCTGTATCAAAAAAAAAGAACAATCAGGAGATGGATTTATATCCCGATAAAGTCGTTGTTGGCTTAACAGGGGGTATCGCTTCGGGAAAAACTTTGGCTTTGGGTTTTTTTGAAAAGCATGGATGGAATGCGATATCTACTGATAAACTGGTATCGAATATCTTGGAGAAAGATAAGATTGTCATCGACGCTATTCAGGGCCGGTGGGGACTTGATCAAGGAAATATTGACAAATCAAAGATTGCTCAGTTAATATTCAATCACCCTAAGGAACGATCTTGGTTAGAAAATCTTATTCATCCGATTGTTCGAGCTAAATGGGTATCCCTCATTCAGCAGTCTTCTCTCCGGCATCATGTGGTTGAGATACCGTTGTTATTTGAAAAAAAGCTAAGCTCTCATTTCTACAAAACCATTTCTGTTTTTGCTCCAGTGACAATCCAAATTTCCCGATTAATCAGCCGAGGCTTATCCCCTGAGGAGGCCAATTCAAGGTTGGAAGCACAGGCACCCAATATAGAAAAAGCAGCCCTTGCTGATTATGTTTTACTGGGCAATGGCTCACCAGAGTTCTGCAAATCCCAAGTGTTATCTCTCGTCCGAAAATTTTAAAATTCACTTATTTACCTCTAAAATCTTTTTATCATGCCTACTAAAAAAAGTTCTAAAGATACAGATTCCTCAGATACATCTCAAGAGTCCCAAAGCCCCCAAACTTCTCCAGAGCCGAGTGATACCCCTAAGCCAAATCCAGAGAAAGATGTTGCAGGATCCGGGGGAGAAGGTGGCCAGTTGTTTTTCAGTACCGACGGGGAAGAAGTTTCTGCACCTAAGGAAAATCCTTACAAGGATGAATCCACACCTGGTTCAGGAGTGACTGATTTAAAAAAGCCTGAGGAATCGGATGCAAAGCCAAATGGTGAAAACAGAAAGAAAAACCCTGCTCATGGCGGTGGACAGAACCATGGCGGTCATCCAAATCAAGGACCAAAGGGAAATAGGAAGCCAAATTGGCAGGATAATAAAAGACCTAAAAATCGTCCTCGCCCGAAATTTAAAAAGCCTAAGAAATTACCCTTTGAGGAGACAGAAGTTCGTCCTCTTGAAATTGGCTCTCTTTTTGAGAACGAAAATATCAAGACTGAGGAGGGACTGGTGGTACTGGCTGAGGAATTTGCCGGTAGTAGTGAATCACCGGTTATGCTTGATGAACTTCTCTCTTTAAACCTACTGGACCTTAAGGACAAGGTATCGTCGCTTCCCTTTGAAGTCACTTTGCCGGCAGCTCCCTTACGGGAAGAAATTATTGATTTGCTCCTGGATCGCTGCCTGGAGGAAAAAAGACCCGTGCAAGTATCTGGTATTATCCAGGTGATGGAAGATGGGCACGGTTTCTTACTCCAAGAAAAAGAGAATTATCGTTTGAAGTCTCAGTGTCCTTTTGTTCCAGCCCCTCTTATAAAAAAATATGGCTTGAAGACGGGTCAGTGTGTGCAGGGCTTCCTGCGGGCCAAGATGGATGAGGCAACTTGTCCAATTATCCTGCAAGTGGATACAGTGATGGGAGGTGACCCAGAGGAAGCCACCCGGGTAACCCCATTTACAGAGTTGGTGCCTTACTACCCACTCGAAAGAATTTATTTGGAAACAGATGAGAAAGCAGACTGGGATAATGTTTCCATGCGTGTGGTGGATTTAGTATCTCCCATCGGTTTTGGTCAAAGAGGTCTAATTGTCGCTCCGCCCAGGACTGGTAAAACAGTGCTGCAGCAAGGGATTGCCCGGGCATTGCGGGTTAATAACCCTAAAGCGCACTTAATTGTCTTACTTGTTGACGAACGCCCCGAGGAGGTCACCGACTTTAGACGACAGGTACCGGATGCCGAGGTCATTGCTTCCACCTTTGATGAAAGCGCAGAAAGCCATGTTCATGCCGCAGAGATTGTCATTGAGAAAGCTCGTCGTATGGTCGAGCACGAACAGGATGTTGTGATTTTACTGGATTCAATCACTCGTCTTGCCCGTGCCTACAATGCCACGATGCCCAATAGTGGTAAGATCTTAAGTGGGGGGGTTGAAGCCACCGCCCTGCAAAGACCCAAACGCTTTTTTGGATCAGCCCGGAATATTGAAGGTGGAGGAAGCCTTACCATTCTAGGAACCGCTTTGGTGGAAACTGGCAGCAAAATGGATGAGGTTATTTTTGAAGAGTTCAAAGGTACCGGCAATATGGAACTTCATCTCGATCGTGAACTGTCCAACAAGAGAATCTTTCCGGCCCTTGATTTTGAGAAAAGCGGAACCCGAAAGGAGGAACTGCTTTATCACCCTGATGAGCTTAATAAAATTTATTCTTTACGCAGGTCACTCAAAGGCGTTCCTCCGGCAGAAGCGATGGAAATGTTCATTCAACGGGTTCGTAAAACCAAGAATAATCCAGAATTTTTAGTCGGATTAGGGAGATGAGCTTGTAACTCCTCCTTAAACTCTTCAACTTAGGGTTTTATTTCTGCAAGTTACATGAACCCCACTGATGAATTCCTAATCGATGCCTTTAAGCAACAGGGCTTGGTTACGGATGACATTATTTCTGAGATCGAGGCGGGTTTGCCAGATAAGAATGATGACCAATCAGCAGATCGGGACTTGGCCCGGATGGATGCCTTATTGACCCGCATTGGCTTGCCTCATCAGGATGTGGTTCAATTTTTAGCGGCCGAGTTAAACATGGAATCAGTTGATATGGCTCAAATTGAGCCTCCCGCTGAAATTATTGCTTTAATGCAAGCTTCCTGGGCTCGCCAGTATGAAGCTTTTCCAATTGCCGCCAGCCCAACGGAGATTGAGATCGTTTTTGGAAATCCGCTGGATGAGGATGGGATTGAAAACCTCACTCATTTGCTGGGTAAAGCCATCTATCCGAAGATTGCCTATCGTGGCCATGTTTTAGAGGCAATTGATGCAGCATACGGCTCGGCGGAAGAGCGTAAAATGAATGACTTCTTTGAGGGAGTGGAGGGCGAAAATATTGAAATTGGAGATGGGGTAAGGCCCGAAGATGTAAGTGAAGAGGATGCCCCCATTATCAAATATGTCCATTCTGTCATTAAAGACGCCCTGGAAATGCGAGCTTCAGATATTCATATGGAGCCTTTGGAAAAAAAGTTCAGGATACGCTTTCGAGTGGATGGTCGCCTGCAGGAGCAACCTGATCCCCCCAAGCGGCTGCAACCGGCTATTATTTCTAGAACAAAATTAATGGCAAATGTCAGCCTGGCCGAAAAAAGAGTACCCCTCGACGGTAGGATCAATGTAAAAGTCGGAGATAAAGTAATTGATCTTCGGGTTTCGACCCTTCCCACGGTACATGGGGAGAGTATTGTGATGCGTATTTTGGACAAAGAAAGCCTTAGCTTAGGCCTTCCTCAGTTAGGCTTTTTCTCTGACGATCAAACCGTTTTTGAACAAGTTATTAATATGCCTGATGGTATCTTTCTTGTTACTGGCCCCACGGGTTCGGGAAAGTCCACCACTTTATATTCTGCCCTCAATGTAATCAATCAATCGGATCGAAAAATTATCACCGTTGAAGACCCAGTGGAATATGAAGTGTCAGGTATCAATCAAGTTCAGGTACGGTCCGATGTGGGGATGACATTTTCGGCGGCCCTGCGAGCTATGTTGCGGCAGGCGCCAAATATTGTGATGGTGGGGGAGATCCGTGATTTAGAAACGGCGGAGATCGCGATTAATGCGTCGCTGACCGGTCATATGGTTTTTAGTACATTACACACCAATGATGCCCCGAGTGCGGTGTCCCGTTTGATCGATATGGGAGTAAAGCCTTTCTTGGTCTCGGCCTCGTTGAGAGCCGCACTTGCCCAACGGCTAGTGAGGTCGATTTGTCAAAATTGTAAACAGCCGTACACGCCAGCTGCCAGCGAACTATCTGTTTTAGGTATCAATGAAGAGCAGGCTGCGAATGCCAGTTTTATGGAAGGTGCCGGGTGTGATAAGTGTGGAGATAATGGATTCAGAGGCCGAAAAGGTGTTTTTGAGATTTTTACGGTCAACCAGGAGTTGGAGGAAATGATCTATCATAATGTAAGCATTGTCGATCTGCGGAAAAAGGCCAGAGAGATGGGGATGCGAACCATGAGGGAAGATGGTTTCCGCAAGGTACTTGCTGGGGTCACCACCTTAAGCGAAGTGATGCTTGTAACCACGGAAGAGAGTTAGTCAGAAGATGCTCTATATCGACTACAATTCAACCATTCGTGACATCTTTAAGCAGGTGGAGGGTATTTCACAGCATGGCCTTGATGAATTGTATTGCGAGGAGGTAAAAGAGGGGAGGAGATCCTTTGCAGAGTCAATCATCGGGGCTGGGCTCGCCACCAAGGAAGATATTTTGAGTTTGGTTTCCGAATACCTTGGTTTTGAATTGCAAGTCGGAGATGTCGGGGAAATTGATCCTGATACCCTACAGGTTATCCAACCTGACACTGCCAGGCAGTATGGGATTGTGCCCTTATACCTTTCGGAAGGAGGGGTTCATTTTCTCGCGAGTGATCCCTTTAATTCATCGATCATAGATGACCTGACTTTTGCCTTGGACTTGGAGATTTTCCTGGTGGTGTGCGATCCGGAGCATGTGGGTGCACTGTTAGATCACTATTATCCTGCCCAAGAAAGTTCGATTCAGGATTTACTTGGAAATGAAGGGTTTGAAGAGTTCGAAAATTTAGACGAAAGCAAGGAGTCCGATTTGACCGATGCCGCCAATGAAACTCCCATAATAAGGTTTGTGAACCTGGTCATGCAGCAAGCGATTCGGGCTCAGGCTTCTGATATTCATTTTGAGCCCTTTGAGGATGAATTCCGGATTCGTTATCGTGTGGATGGAGCTCTCTATGAGATGTCTCCTCCTCCCAAAAGCTTGGCCCTCCCGGTTATTTCACGGATCAAGGTAATTGCAGAACTCAATATTGCGGAACACCGGATCCCGCAGGATGGCAGGATCAAGATGACCATTGAGGGGCGGGCAGTGGATCTCCGGGTTTCGACATTGCCCACTCAATTTGGAGAAAGTGTTGTGCTCCGGGTACTCGATAAATCCGCGGTCAACTTAGACCTCGACAGTCTTGGGCTTCCGGAGAATGTGAAGACGGGTATTCGGGATGCCGTCCGCCGCCCCAATGGTATTTTTATTGTTACCGGTCCCACTGGCTCAGGGAAAACCACCACTTTATACAGTGCGTTGAAAGAAGTTAATCAAATGCATACCAAACTTCTTACTGCGGAGGACCCTGTGGAGTATGAGATTGAGGGTATTATGCAGGTTCCGGTTAATCACCAGGTTGGTCTCGATTTTGCCCGTGCGCTTCGGGCATTTTTACGTCAGGACCCGGACAAGATCATGGTTGGGGAAATTCGGGATATTGAGACTGCGAGGATCGCAGTGCAGGCCTCCCTTACCGGCCATGTTGTCTTGAGCACCCTGCATACCAATGATGCACCCGGAGCGGTCACCCGTCTTGTTGATATGGGGCTCCAGCCTTTTCTTTTATCGGCGTCCCTGGAGTTTGTTTTAGCCCAGCGGTTGGTACGGAAAATTTGTTCAGATTGCAGGCAGGAGTATGTCCCCAAAAAAGACCTGATCCAAAACCTTGGGTTGAACCCCAATGAATTAGGAGACCGAAAATTTTTCTTTGGTGCCGGTTGTGATACCTGTAATCAATCCGGTTATCGCGGAAGAACCGGTTTATTTGAAATGATCAAGGTAACTGACACTTTTCGGGAGATGATTAATTCGGGTGCAGCCACCCTGGTCCTTCGTCAATGTGCGATTGAACAGGGTATGCGAACTTTGCGAGAGGATGGCTTACGCTCCGTTTTCGATGGTGAAAGTACGGTGGAGGAAGTCTTGAAATATACCTAGAAATTTAACAGGATTACAATCATGCCAATTTTTCAATATGTTGCCACAGATCAAACCGGTGCCCAAACCCAAGGTAATTATGAAGCCGAAAACCAAGAGCAAGCTTATGCCCAACTTGCTCAGTACGGGTTAACGGTTACCCAGTTAGTCGCATATCAGGCAGCTCCGGAAGTCCCCAGTCCGGTGCAAGCAGGCAAGAAGGAAAAGAAGAAAAAAGAAAAAGCCCCCAAGCCAGTAAAGCCCGCCAAAAAGAAGAAAAAAGGAGGTCTGCTTGCCATGGAAATTGGGGGAGGGCCTACGAGCGAGGACATTTCTATTTTCACCCGCCAAATGTCAACTCTTGTCCATGCAGGATTACCCTTGCTGCGCAGCCTGGAGGTGATGATCAAGCAACAGGAAAAAAAACCAAAGTTTAAAGCGATGCTGGAGGAAATTTCCGATAAGGTTTCCTCCGGCGGTAATCTTTCGGATGGCTTGGCGATGTACCCCAAAACCTTTGATAATCTTTATGTTAATATGGTGAAAGCAGGGGAGGCGGGAGGAGTTCTGGAACTTGTCCTCGATCGTCTTGCTCAGTTTCAGGAGAAATCAATCCGAACGATTAAGAAGGTAAAGTCCGCGATGATTTACCCAAGCGTTATCATGTTTGTTGCCGTAGGTATTGTCACCCTTTTGATGATGGTGGTGGTTCCTCAGTTCCAGACGATCTTTGAACAAATGCTTAGAGGTGCACCTTTGCCTGGACCCACGCAAATCGTCATTGGAATAAGTGAGTTGTTTTCAACACACCCGGTTCTGGTCCTGGGGGGGATGGCTGGCACTGTGGGCGGGTTGCTCTTGTTCAAGAAAACCAAGGTGGGGGCCAAAACCTTTGACTGGCTAGGTTTGAATGTGCCCGCTGTGCGTGATGTTGTGGGTAAGTCGAATATTTCCCGAATTACCCGGACATTTGGAACTCTAATGAGCAGCGGCGTTCCCATATTGCAGGCCCTGCAAATTACCCGTGATACACTTTCCAATACTTTTTTTATCAGGGCCATGAGTAATGTGCATGACTCTGTTCGTGACGGGGAAGCAATGGCTGTGCAAATGGGCCGAGAAACGGTTTTCCCCACCATGGTGACCAGCATGGTGGAAATCGGTGAAGAAACCGGAGAACTTCCGGATATGTTAACACGGATAGCGGATAATTATGACGAAGATGTTGATAACGCTGTGGCAGGGATGACTTCCCTGATCGAGCCGGTTATGATTGTATTCCTTGCGGTTGCTGTAGGTTTTATTGTGATTGCCCTGTTTTTACCCATCGTGGCAATCATTGAAACCATTGGTAAATAAAGAAAAGCTGCTACTTATTCCGGGTTGATTTGATTTTGCTGGAGCCATGCCCTTGACCCCTCCGGATCCATTTTTTCCCAAGACTGTAAGACTTTCTTAATCGCTCTTTTCCTGGTATCCGGTTCCGTTATGGAGAGTGCCCAGCCGGCTGCACCTTCCGGGTCCCGCCCACTGATCCGGTTTACAAATTCACCAACCACGGGGTCCAAAGAGGGAGAAGGAGGGAAACTATTTAGCCACTTTGCCGTGGATACGGGGTCAACCAATGACCACCTCGAGGTCAGTTGCTTCATGGCATAGCTTTGCTTTTCCTGGTCATTGATTTCACTGACCCAATTTGATGCATCTTCCGGTGATTGTGAAACCCATTGGGTCAGCAGGTTATCCATGACTCTTTGGCTGGCGGCATCGGAGGGCATGGAGTCAACCCATTGAGCCGTTCCCTCAATATCTTTACGGGCAATGCGGGAAGCCACCTGCCCAAGAATTGTTTCCCGCAGCTTTGAGTCATCATCCGGGAATTGGTTTGCCCATGCTATGGCTTCCTGGGCAGATTTCTTTGAATATTCCTGGGCGAGAAAAGTGGAGCTTTGCCATAGGGCGTTACCGGCAGGTAAGTCCCAGAGCATAAGATTCGCGGTATGCAGGTCTTTTTCTGCAACTCCTTTGATTACCCCAACAATGTAAGGGTTGTTTTCAGGGGTTTGGCTGATATTGTTCGATTCAGCCCATGCAAGGGCAGCCTGTGGATCCTGGGTGGCCCAGCCAGCCAAAGCCTCCGAAATACCAAATCTTTTTTCACTTTTTTTATCAAGCTCTTCTGAAGCATACCGTAGGGCCGCTTCCGGATCGATGGCTGACCAGCTCCTCATCAGTAATTTCATCTCCAAATGCCGCCCATAACCTGCCGGCAATGCCTCAAATGCACCCACTACATCCTGTACATTTGTCTTATCCATGGAGCGCAATGCATCGAGGTAAGAACCCATACGTTCAAGGATTCCCGAGCCTTTCATGATGCGAATTAAGTTTGGAGGAAGAGGAGGGGATGCAGTTTGGAGACTTTTAACTACACTTTTTCCCAGTGCATTCCTTGATTCTGCCGAACTGATATGGATCGAGGAAGAGCTAGTGTCAGGAGTTTTTTGATTCTTCTCAAAATGGTCAGGATTCTTGGGGGTATCAGGTTGCTCATCCTGTCCGGTTTTAATGCCAAGGTAAAAGGCTAACCCCAAGGAAACAGCCCATGGCAATCCAATTTTATAAAAAGACATCATTTGAATGTTTTACGATACTTCCCTGTATAAAAAAGATCAAGATAGATACCAAGCGTATGTTTTGATGAATTATATTCATTTTATTAATTAATATAAATATTGTATGAAAATTATTCATTATTTTAAATTTTATAAAAGTAAAATATTTATAAATTAAAACCATTTTTTAGCGTTTGGCATGGTTCTAGCAATCGTTTTTACGCTTACTGATAAGCAACAAGCTAAAACAATAAACTTATATGAAAAATAAATTATTATCCTTGGCAAGTTTACTTGCTGTTTTTAATGTAAACGCTATCGAGATTGGACCCACGGGGAGTGGGGTTGAAATGTCTGGGTTCATCGACATTGCATTCACTGATCAAGCTACTGGTAAACAATCAACAAGTGTTGGGCAAGTTGAAGTGAATTTTGACTATTCAAACGGACCAGTCTCGGCTTCAGTTGATTTGGATTTTGGTGGCAACTCCAAGTACGGAGCAGCAGATGGTAACTTGGAAGAAGCTGTTGTAACCTACGATTTTGGCAACGGATTTAGTGCATCTGCAGGGAAGATGCTATCCTACATGGGTTTTGAGGCTTTTGATCCAACCAATATGTATCAGTATAGTTACGCATACGACTACGGCAACTATGCCGTTCAATCCATATACGATGCTTACGATGTTGGTGTTTCTATTGACTACGCTACCGATGATTACAGCATTGGTGTATGGTCTAGTGCTGAAAACAGTGCAGGTTATGAATTAGCTTTGGCCTACACTGGCATTGATAATCTTACAGCCAAAGCAATTTGGTCGGATTTTTCGGATCAAGAATCAGCATACACGAAAAATACTTACTGGGTCAGCTACACCTTTGGTAATCTACTCGTAGCCGGTGAAATTGCCGAAGCAGATAGTAAAGCCGCAGCTACTGGAGATGACAAAGATGGTTTTCTTATCATGGGTAACTATTCCTTTACTGATAAAACTGCACTTACCTTGAGGTATTCTCAGGAAGAAACTTCCGGTTGGGATTCGGATGTACTTACCAGTGATATCGGTAAATTCACAATTTCTCCCAGTTATTCTTTTACGGATAACTTTTCGGGCCTAATAGAATTTAGCACTTACGATGAAGATGTGGCCGGAACAATCGACTATGATGGAGACACTATTAATGATTCTCGTGATATTGAGAACCTTCTCGCAGTAGAATTGATTTACACCTTTTAATCTTTCAGTCCAGTACGTTTGTTTGACGGGTGGGCACTTATTGCCCACCCGTTTTTTTTGTGTTATGTATTTTTATAAAAATGAAAAAAATAAATGTAAATAATGATTAAATTTTATATATAATAAAATTTTTCTTTTTCCTCAATATTAGTTTTTTGGCATAGAAAATGAAATACAAATTTTAATGCCCTTGATCATATTATTTTCTCGGGAAAATACTAATTACTAATAAAGAAAAATTAATGAAAAAAAATAAATTCAAACTTGTAATGGCTGCCACCCTGGGCCTTGCATTTTCAATCCCACAACTCCATGCGGTAAAAATAGGGGTACTGCATTCTCTCAGCGGTACCATGGCGATTTCTGAAACATCTCTGCGGGATGTTGTCATGATGGCAGTGAAGGAAATTAATGAATCCGGGGGAGTCCTCGGAGAAAAAGTTGAAGCCGTTGTGGTGGATCCTGCCTCGGATTGGCCCCTATTTGCAGAGAAAGCAAAGCAGTTGATTACCGAAGATAAGGTGGCAGTAACCTTCGGTTGCTGGACCTCTGTGAGTCGTAAGTCTTGCCTGCCTGTTTTTGAGGAGGAAAATGCCTTACTGTTTTATCCGGTGCAATACGAGGGGGAAGAACAGTCCCTGAATGTATTTTATACAGCTGCATCCCCCAACCAGCAACTTGTTCCCGCGGCTGAGTACATGGCCAAGGAAATGGGATGTAAAAAGTTTTATCTTCTGGGTACGGATTATGTTTTTCCCCGCACTGCTAATAAGGTGTTAAAGGCATACCTGAAAGCACAAGGAGTGCCGGACGAGAATGTCATGGAAGAATACACTCCCTTTCATCACCAGGATTATCAGACAATTGTTTCCAAAGTAAAAGAGTTTGCTGCTTCCGGTGACGCCTGCATTTTATCCACGATCAACGGGGACAGTAATGTTCCTTTCTATAAAGAGTTTGCCAATCAAGGTTTAACTTCCGACGACTGTCCCATTATGGCATTTTCAGTTTCCGAAGATGAATTGCGTGCCATGGATGTCCCGCCACTTGTCGGTCACTTAGCCGCCTGGAATTATTTCCAAAGTATCAAGACCAAGGAAAACGCAGCATTTGTTAAAAGTTTCAAAAAGTACTGTGTAGAAGCTGGCTTGCCGGGCGGGGCAAAACGGATGACCTGTGACCCAATTGAAGCGGCCTATTTTGGGGTTTATGTCTGGAAAGCAGCGGTTGAGAAATGCGGTTCCTTTGATGTCGATAAAGTGAGGAAAGCGGTGTACGGCTTGGAATTTGATGCACCCGGTGGAAAAAAATCAATGCATCCCACCAATCAGCATACCCTAAAGCCCGTCTACATCGGCGAAATTCTTAAGAATGGTCAATTTAAGATCGTTTATTCAAGTGACGGGTTAGTATCGCCAGATTCCTACAGTTCTTATCTCTGGCCTGATGGCAATTTTCCAAAGCCAATGGTTGGAGCGGGCCAAAGACGGCAGCCTATACAGCATTTTGTGGTATTAGCCATGTACTGGGGACAATCCTTGTCGGTTCCCTGGTTTTTCTTCTCGGGTTAGCCTTTTTTAGTATCGAGGTTGTACAAGCATTCCGTGGGAATTTCGCCGGTTGGTTTCTTCTATTATTTGGTGCTATTTATTTTGCCTGGGGAGTGAGGTGGGCAATGCGGCAGAGCACTTTAAAAAATAAACCAATAAAGGTGGACACAGAGACATCTGGGTTTTCCAGTTGTGCACCATTTGCTCTGCTTATATTTTTCATCCTTGGTCCCTGTGAGCCCCTGATCCCATTGATGTCATTGGGGGCAGGTAATACTGAAATTCTGTCCTCGATCTTGGTGGTTTTGGCATTTTGCGGAACCACGGTTCTAACCATGCTCTTGTGCGTGATGTTTTTTTATTATGGGATCTCTCGGTTTTCTGTTTTTATGAAGTTTGAAAACTACATGCATGCAGCCACCGGGTGCATCCTTTTTCTATGCGGTTCCGCGATTCAATTTTTGGGTGCCTAAGGTTGAATGGGGAATACCTCATTCAGCCTTAACGGAGAGTGGAATAAACCTTAGAATTCCTTGGATAAACTTAAGCCAACGACGCGAGGGGAACCCGCTACGCCAGGCGCGTGAGTAATTGAAGGACTTTTTAAATTACTTACTAATGAAGTGTAGTATTCTTCATCAGTAAGGTTTTCGCCAAATACGCTAAACCTCCAATCTTTCAAGTCGTATCCAAGATTAGCATCAAGCAATGTATAGCTTTCAATTTTGTCGCTAGGGTTGGTACCATCATAATCCCAATAATGTGTGTCACCAATGGTTTTGGTTCCAATCTGTCCATACAGTCCATTGTCGAACTCATAGTTGAGGGAAAGGGCAAGAGAGTGTTCAGGGATAAAGGACACTTGTTCCCCAACTAATCCCGAACCGTCAAACTTATCGTATACAGAATCACAGAGTCCGTAAGCTACTGAAAATGTAAAATTCTCAGAAGGCTTAACATAACCTTCTATCTCAATTCCTTGTGCAGTTACTTCATCTGCATTGTCTACATAGTAATTAGTTGACCCTGTAACGGGTCGTTCAAATTGGTAGTTCTCAATATCATTTAAAAAAGCGGTTAAATTTAAACCCCATGATTCTGTGGGAGTAAACAATAAGCCTATTTCATAGGAAAGAGTTTCTTCCTCTGTGAATGAAATCTGATTTGCATCAGTCGTGTAAGCAGAAAAACCTCCAGGTTTCTC
>Ga0255779_1004877_pt1 | contig 12717 bp, 10 predicted proteins | sample 011ome_21_FD_179977 | JGI IMG/M metagenome (GOLD analysis project Ga0255779, IMG submission 179977) | Coastal salt marsh microbial communities from the Groves Creek Marsh, Skidaway Island, Georgia - 011508AT metaG (version 2) | ecosystem: Environmental > Aquatic > Marine > Intertidal zone > Salt...
CATCAGCAATCGATGCGCCTGTGTCGGCCGCAATTGGCTCGAGAACTGACAAAACCCGCGCCAATTGATCCGGCTTGTTTGCTGCCCAATCTTTTTGGGGCGCAAGCCGAATACGCGCACCATTGGCACCACCGCGCATGTCTGAGCCGCGATAGGTTGATGCGCTTGCCCATGCGGTTTCGACCATCTCTTGAACGCTGAGGCCGCTGGCTGCGATACGGGCTTTGACCGCATCAACATCATAATTGGCATTGCCAGCCGGAATCGGGTCTTGCCAGATCAATTCTTCATCTGGCACTTCTGGACCCACATAACGGCTTTTTGGCCCCATATCACGATGCAGCAATTTGAACCAAGCGCGGGCAAACGCATCGGCAAACTGATCGGGGTTTTTATGGAAACGCTCAGAAATCTCGCGGTAAATCGGATCTTCGCGCATCGCCATATCGGCTGTTGTCATCATGGTTGGAACGCGGATTGACGCATCTTCGGCATCGGGTGCCAGATCACTTTCCTTTGGATTAACAGCATGCCAGATATGCGCACCGGCTGGGCTTTTGGTCAATTCCCATTCATAGCCAAGGAGGAGATCAAAATACCCATTATCCCATTTTGTCGGATGCGCTGTCCACGCACCTTCGATACCGCTTGTAATGGTATCGCTTCCCTTGCCCGATCCATAGCTGCTGATCCAGCCAAAACCCATTTCTTCGATGGCGGCGCCTTCCGGTTCGGCACCAACAAGACCGGCATCACCCGCACCATGTGCCTTACCGAATGTATGACCACCGGCAACAAGGGCAACGGTTTCTTCGTCATTCATTGCCATCCGGCCAAAAGTTTCACGAACATCTCTTGCACTAGCAAGTGGATCTGGATTGCCGTCTGGACCTTCAGGATTGACATAGATCAAACCCATCTGCACGGCGGCAAGCGGATTAGCCAATTCACGGTCGCCTGAATAGCGGTTATTCGCAAGCCATTCACTTTCAACACCCCAATAAATATCTTCTTCAGGTGCCCAAATATCGTCACGGCCACCACTAAATCCAAAGGTTTTGCCACCCATTGATTCAATCGCGACATTGCCGGTCAGGATCAGCAAATCAGCCCAGCTGATTTTATTTCCATATTTCTGTTTGATTGGCCATAGCAAGCGGCGCGCCTTATCAAGATTGCCATTATCTGGCCAGCTATTGAGGGGCGCAAAACGCTGCGCACCTGTGCCGCCACCGCCACGACCATCGCCGCTGCGGTAGGTGCCGGCTGCATGCCATGTCATGCGGATAAAGAAAGGGCCATAATGACCATAATCGGCTGGCCACCAATCCTGCGAATCAGTCATCAAATCATGAAGGTCTTTTTTCAGGGCGTTGTAATCAATCGACTTGAATTCTTCGCGATAATTAAAATTCGCGCCCATCGGATTTGACTTTTGATCATGCTGGTGAAGAATGCCAATATTCAACTGGTTCGGCCACCATTCACGATTTGAGGTGCCGCTAGCGCTGTTAGTTGTAACGGCTCCGTGCATTACTGGGCATTTGCCCGCATTATTTCCGTCCATTCGTCTCTCCGATTACATCTTGTGCGTATGGTCATATCGCCTTTGGTTTCCGGCAATTACAACGCCCTTCTACGCAAGGTTTGTCTGGGAAACAAGATAGGTATGAAGCCTGGTTGGGTCAAGGCTCTTTAGAATGATTTTAAACTAGATAAGGGCAGATCTAACGCCAAATCGGCGATTAGGAATTTTTGCTTTGAATATGGATTACCACATCAATCGCTTTGATTTCATGCCCATCAGGCGCGGCCGGCAATTGTACCAGAGTCACATCATCATGGGGAATATCGACAAGCTGGTCATTTTCGGCTTCATAGAAATGATGATGATGATCGGTGTTGGTATCAAACAGGCTATAATCATTATGAACCATCACCCGACGAAGCAAACCAACCTCGGTAAATTGGTTCAATGTATTATAAACCGTCCCGCCCGAAACATGCAGACCAGCAGTGGTGATCTCTTCGGTCAGGCTATCGGCTGTTACATGGCGATGGCGGCCATCAAGAAGCAGCGCGGCAATCGCCACCCGCTGGCGCGTTGGCCGCAAACCGGCAAGGCGCAATTTTTTGGCAAAGTGCGCCTTTTGGGTCATATTTTTGTGACTCATCTTTTCCATCGCAGGGTCAAAATGAGCGGTCACCAGCCAAATGTCAATAATGCCTTGGCTTGGAGGGGTATTTTGTGCTTTCTATAGGGTGTTGAAAGCTGTGCTTTATGTCGTAGTAAAGGACAGGAAACCAAGTGATTTTTCCCTGTTAGCCTTGCCTATGTTCGGTGTTTTCACCGAATTCACTGGCATAGCAGGAAAATCAAAACCGGCAGGCCTGCAAGGTCATTTTGACCTTAGATGCGCGCCCGTTTGTAGCAAGGAAGTTAAGATGTCGCCCAAAGATCAAAGCTCGTTTACCTATGATGAATTAATCAGCTGCGCCAAAGGCCAGATGTTCGGTCCGGGTAACCCGCAATTGCCATTGCCGCCAATGCTGATGTGTGACCGCATTACCCGCATTGATGATAATGGTGGTGAATTTGGTAAAGGCCAGATTGATGCTGAATTTGATTTGAACCCCGATCTTTGGTTCTTTCCTTGTCATTTTGAAGGCGATCCGGTTATGCCGGGCTGTCTTGGCATGGATGCGCTATGGCAGCTTGTTGGCTTTTTTTTGGGCTGGTCAGGCGGTCTTGGACGGGGGCGCGCCCTGTCGGTTGGTGAGGTGAAATTCACTGGTCAGATTCTGCCAAGCAACAAGCTTGTGACGTTTCGCCTTGATATGAAGCGGGTCATCATGCGCCGCCTTGTGATGGGCATTGCTGATGGCAAAGTGCTTTGCGATGGCGAAGTTGTTTTTGAAGCCAATGATATCCGCGTTGGCCTGTTTACCCCCGAAGGAGCTTAAAGATCATGCGCCGTGTTGCCATTACCGGAATCGGAATCGTTTCCTCGATTGGAAATAATGTCAGCGAAGTTACTAATTCGTTGCGTAACGGAACCTCGGGCATTGTTGCCGCACCGGAATATACCGAACTTGGATTTCGCAGTCAGGTGCATGGCACCGTCAAGCTTGATGTTGCCGACCATGTTGATCGCAAACAGCTTCGCTTTATGGGTGAAGGGGCTGCCTATGCGGTTCTGGCTATGGAACAGGCCATTGCTGATGCTGGGCTTGAAGATCATCAAGTGTCAAATGAACGAAGTGGTCTTGTCGCCGGTTCGGGTGGCCCATCAACGGCTAACCTTCTTGCCGCCTTTGATATCACCCGCGAAAAAGGCCCAAAACGGATTGGGCCTTACATGGTGCCACGTTGCATGTCGTCGACAGTTTCAGCCTGTATCGCCACTTTTTTCAAAATTCGCGGCATCAATTATTCGATTTCCTCGGCTTGTTCAACCTCGGCACATTGCATTACCGCTGGTGCTGATGCCATTCGCAGTGGCAGCCAAGATATTGTCTTTGCCGGCGGCGGCGAAGAGCTGCATTGGACCTTATCCGTTCTGTTTGACGCGATGGGGGCAATGTCCTCAAAATATAACGAAACGCCAGAGCTGGCCTCACGCCCCTATGATGCCGACCGAGATGGGTTTGTGATTGCTGGCGGCGGCGGCATGGTTGTTCTTGAAGATATGGATCATGCGGTGGCACGCGGGGCAAAAATCTATGCTGAACTGGTTGGCTATGGTGCCAATTCAGATGGTGCGGATATGGTTGCGCCATCTGGCGAAGGCGCGGTGCGCTGCATGGAACTGGCACTTGCTGGTTTTGATGGCAACAAACTGACCGAAAAGGTGAATTACATCAATGCGCATGGCACCTCAACACCAGTTGGCGATGTCAAGGAACTTGATGCGGTTCGCACTGTCTTTGGCCCGCGTGGTTATCTTCCAGTTGTCACTTCGACCAAATCATTGACCGGCCATTCGCTTGGTGCGACAGGGGTTCAAGAAGCCATCTATACGATTATCATGATGCAGAATAAATTCATTGCCGCATCCGCCAATATCCACACGCCCGATCCAGCCATTGGCGATATTCCAGTGGCGGAAAGCCGCATGGATGATTTTTCAATCAATCTGGCATTGTCCAACTCATTTGGCTTTGGCGGCACCAACGCCACATTGGCCTTACGAAAGGTATAATATGCAGTCCGGAACTTTACTGGCTGGCAAACGCGGCCTTGTGATGGGTGTTGCGAATGACAAATCCATCGCATGGGGCATTGCCGAAGCCGCCGCCAAACAAGGCGCCGAAATTGCTTTTTCCTATCAAATGGAGGGATTTGGCAAAAGGCTGGCACCCTTGGCCGAATCAATTGGGTCAAACATCATGATCAAATGTGATGTTGCAAAAGAAGGCGCCGTTGACCGCTGTTTTGCCGAATTGGCAACGCATTGGCCAACAATCGATTTTGTCGTTCATGCCTTGGCATTTTCCGACAAGAACGAATTAAAAGGCGCCTATATGGATACAAGCCGTGAAAATTTTGAAAATACGATGATGGTATCGGCCTATTCCTTTACTGAAGTCGCGCGTGCCGCACGTGACATGATGCCCGATGGAGGTGCATTGGTAACGCTTAGCTTTCTTGGCGCGCAACGAAGCACGCCAAATTACAATGTCATGGGGGTTGCCAAAGCTGCCTTAGAAGCCTCGGTTCGCTATCTTGCCGTTGATCTTGGTGGTCAAAATATTCGGGTCAATGCATTATCAGCCGGACCGATGCGCACGCTCGCTGGCGCGGCGATTACTGGGGCGCGGCATATATTCCGCCATGCCGAACATCATGCACCACTTAAACGCAATCCCAGGCTTGATGAGGTTGGGCATGCCGGTCTTTATCTGGTGTCAAATCTATCGTCAGGTGTAACCGGCGAAGTGCATTTTGTTGATGGTGGTTATAATAGCGTCGGCATTCCAGGCGTATCCTAAACTACAGAAACCATAGACAAGCAAAAGGCGGTGCCAATGACACCGCCTTTTTTCGTCTTGTTCGATTCTTGTTGCGGTCTATTCAGCGGTTTCAGCAGCGGCCTCAGCAGCAGCGGCAGCTTCAAGATCGGCACCAGTTTCCTGATCAACACGCTTCATTGACAGCTTTACCTTACCACGGTCATCAAAGCCGATGACCTTGACCTTAACCGCATCACCATCTTTACAGATGTCAGTGGTTTTTTCGGTACGGCCATTTTGCAGCTCGGAAATATGAACCAGCCCATCTTTTGCCCCAAGGAAATTGACGAACGCACCAAAATCAACCGTTTTGACTACAGTGCCGTTATAGATCACGCCAAGCTCTGGCTCGGCAACAATATCACGAATCCGCGCAACAGCGGCTTCACCTGATGGGCCTGAAACGGCTGCAACCTTTACGGTGCCATCATCTTCGATATCAATCTTGGCACCTGTTTCTTCACAGATTTCACGGATGATTTTGCCACCCGGGCCAATGATGTCGCGGATTTTATCAACCGGAATTTTCAAGGTGGTGATCTTTGGCGCGCTATCGGCCAAATCATCACGCGCCGAAGTCAATGCCTTAGCCATTTCACCAAGAATGTGAATTCGGCCATCGCGTGCTTGATCAAGTGCAATTTGCATAATCTCAGGTGTGATTGATGTGATTTTGATATCCATCTGCAGTGAGGTCACACCATTTTGTGAACCAGCAACTTTAAAATCCATATCGCCAAGATGATCTTCATCACCAAGAATATCAGACAGAACGGCAAAATCATCGCCTTCTTTGATCAATCCCATCGCGATACCAGCAACCGGACTTTTCAGTGGCACGCCAGCATCCATCATCGCCAACGAACCACCACAAACGGTCGCCATTGAAGATGATCCGTTTGATTCGGTGATTTCAGAAACAAGCCGGATCGTGTACGGAAATTCATCTTTGTTTGGCAGCAACGGACGAAGCGCACGCCATGCCAATTTTCCATGACCAATTTCACGACGGCCAGGCGAACCAACACGGCCAGCCTCGCCAACCGAATATGGCGGAAAATTATAATGAAGCATGAAACTAGACCGGCTTTCACCAACCAACGCATCAATAATTTGCTCATCCTGACCCGTGCCAAGCGTGGCAACAACCATCGCCTGCGTTTCACCGCGGGTGAATAGGGATGATCCATGCGCCCGCGGCAGGAATCCAGCCTCGGCAACAATCTGGCGAACGGTCTTTGTGTCCCGACCATCAATCCGAACGCCGGTTTTCAAGATCGCACCACGAACAACATCGGCTTCCATGCCTTTGATTAGGCCACCAACAAGAACGGCATCATAATCATCGCCAATTGCAGCTTTTGCTTCGGCGCGAACCTCATTCAAAGCTGCCTGACGATCGGTTTTATCGGCAATTTTATATGCGGCTTCAAAACCCTTGGCAAAACCCTTTAGAGCCTTGTTGATATCAGCAATTTCTGCTGGCTCCTCAGGAAGCGCGCGGGGCTCTTTAGCACATGATTCGGCCAGTTCGATAATGGCATCAATCACCGGCTTGACGGACTGGTGACCAAAATTCACCGCGCCAAGCATGATCTCTTCTGACAGTTCCTTGGCTTCTGATTCAACCATCAAAACGCCTTCATGCGTTCCCGCCATGATCAGATCAAGTTCGCTTTCATCCATCTGATCGACGGTTGGGTTCAAAACATAGGCTCCATCAATCCAGCCAATGCGCGCTGCGGCAATCGGGCCAAAGAACGGCACACCTGATAAGGTCAAAGCTGCCGAAGCACCAATCATCGCGGCGATATCAGGATTATTTTCCATATCATGCGCCAGAACGGTACAGATAATCTGAGTTTCACATTTGAATGATTTCGGGAATAACGGACGGATCGGGCGGTCAATCAGACGGCAAACAAGGGTTTCGTTTTCCGAAGGACGGCCTTCACGCTTGAAAAAGCCGCCGGGGATTTTACCCGCTGCGAAGGCTTTTTCCTGATAATTGACGGTCAATGGGAAAAAATCCTGACCAGGCTTTGGGTCTTGCGCCGCAACAGCTGTACATAGTACTTTTGTCTCACCAAGGCTGACCATAACGGCGCCATCGGCTTGACGGGCAACTTTACCGGTTTCAAGAACCAGCTTTGTACCACCCCATTTCAATTCTTTGCGGAATAACTTGAACATCTATTTCATCTCTTTCATTTCATCTCAACGCCAGCAATCTAGGAAGAGAACAGCAAAAATACAACGCACATCCTCATGATGAACATTGCTGTGACAAAGGAATTAAAATGTTTTGAAGGTTATCTCGTCGTGCCAGCGCTCTGTCTGCATCTGGTTGTCGGGGGCACCCTCAATCGGCCTTGTTCGTGCCCTGTTAATTTCTAATCCCGTTGATCACGGCTGTTTTTGCACGCAATCTTGAAAAAAGCAAATAAAATGTGCCACATGCAAAAACCACCCTACCAATGGCAGGACAGTTTTTTAGGCTTTCTGTGAAGAAGGCTTAGCGTCGCAAGCCTAACTTCTCAATCAATGCCTTATAGGTCGCAACATTGCCCGACTTGATATAGTCAAGCAGACTGCGACGCTGACCAACCATGGCCAAAAGGCCGCGGCGTGACCCGAAATCTTTTTTATGGTCTTTTAGATGCTCGGTCAGGTTGCGAATGCGCTCAGACAAAATAGCCACCTGAACTGATGCCGATCCTGAATCCTTGTCGTTTTTGCCAAACTCAGCAATTAGCTCGGCTTTACGTTCCTGCGTAATCGACATCGAAACCTCCTATATGGGTTTAAGTTAAATATTCAGCACACGAACAGGACAAACCGCGCCAGCCTTGACCACCACCAAAGCCACCGGACGGTCTCCCTCCATGGCGATTGCGGTTGCACCGGTCAAAAGCGCCTGAAAACGATCCTGTGCTGATGCACTGATCGCCGGAATCGTCTGACCTTGGCGAAGCTTAGTTGCCTCATTCCCTGAAATGGGTAGCGCCGGGATGTCGTCCAGCGCACTCACAACAGGATGCAAATGCTCTAAAGCGGCGGCACTATGCGGCAGCTTCTCTAAAAAATCCAGTGAAATCGCATGATCGGCATGAAATTGTCCGACTGACAGCCGCCGAAGCGCGGTGACATGCGCTGCTGTGCCAAGATCGCGCCCAAGGTCGCGTGCCAATGCCCGAATATAGGCGCCTTTGCCACAAGCAACATAGAATCGGGCATGATTCTGATCTGACGTAATTCGGCGAAAGGATTCAATGTAAATCTCTCGCGAGTCCAGCGTGATCGCCGCCTCATCATCGCCTGCCTTTCGCGCCAAATCATAGGCGCGCTTGCCATCAACCTTAATTGCCGAATAGATCGGTGGTACTTGTTGGATATGGCCTTGATAATGCTCTAGCGCCGCATCAATCGCGGCCGCATCCGGGCGGTAATCCGACTGGCGAGTAACACTGCCTTCGCCATCATTGGTGCTGGTTTCGCTTCCCCAGGCCAATTCAAATTTATAGGATTTCTGCTGGCCCATTGCAAAAGATACGGTTTTAGTAGCTTCGCCAAGGGCAATAGGAAGAACACCGCTTGCCAGCGGGTCAAGCGTGCCACCATGACCGGCCTTTGCAGCGTCAAAAACCCGCCTGACAATCGCCACTGCGTTGGCCGAGCTTATACCTTTTGGTTTATCAAGATTAACCCAGCCATGAATTGGCTGTCCGCGTTTGCGTGCCATCGCACAATCAACCTTGGCGTATGGCGGCAAAAAACTCGTTCATCCGCGCTGCATTTTCAAAGCTTTCATCGAGCAGAAACCGCAGGCGTGGGGTGCGCCGCAAATGCACTTTTTTGGCAACAAACGACTGGATAAGAGGTGCCAACCGGTTCAAGGCTGGCAAAACAACTTCAATATTGACCCCACCAAGCGGCATTGTATAGACACGTGCATTGGCCAGATCTGGGCTGACAGTAATTTCCGAAATGGTGATCGACGCGTTGGCAAGATCAGGATCAAAGAAATCTTCGCGCATCAAAATTTCCGACAAAGCATGGCGCAATGTTTCACCAACACGTAATTGACGCTGGCTTGGCCCTTTTGCAGATTGCGGACGACGCGATTTTGACGGCATGACCCTCTTCCCTTTAACCAAGTGTCAGGACAGGCCAAACCAGCACATCCTGTCACCAACTTAGCCGGTGTTAATCGAGTGTTCGTGCAACTTCACGAAGTTCGAAACATTCGATCATATCTTTTTCCTGAAGGTCGGAATAATTTTCGAATCCCATTCCACATTCAAAACCTTCGCGCACTTCTTTGACTTCGTCTTTAAAGCGTTTCAGGGTTTTGAGCGAGCCTTCATGAATCACCACATTATCCCGCAGCAAACGAACCTTGCAGCCACGTTTGATGACGCCTTCGGTCACCATACAACCGGCAATCTTGCCAACTTTTGACACACCAAAGACCTGACGAATTTCGGCATAACCAATAAAATCTTCTTGTGTGTCGGGGCTAAGAAGGCCGCCCATTGCCGCTTTAACTTCATCGATCAATTCATAAATGATCGAGTGATAACGTATTTCAACACCGTCACGTTTTGCCAGATCACGCGCCTGCGGAATTGCCCGAACGTTAAAGCCAATTACGATGGCATTTGAGGCGGCGGCAAGGCTGATGTCAGATTCGCTAAGCGCACCAACACCGGCTGATAATAGACGCACCTTCACCTGTTCGGTTCCCAGCTTTTCTAGCGCAACACGAATGGCCTCAAGCGAGCCATGAACATCGGTCTTGATAACAACCGGTAATTCTTCGGCTTCACCGGCAGCAATTGCCGATAACATCTGCTCGACCGATCCACGCGCTCCGCGCGCGGCCTCGTGATCACGATTGCGGCGTGTCCGATATTCGGCAATTTCACGCGCACGCGCTTCGCTTTCAACAACAACACAGCTATCGCCCGCCATCGGCGTGCCGTTCAGACCCAAAATCTCAACAGGCTGGCCCGGCCCCGCTGATTGCAGCGTTTTACCACGATCATCAAGCAACGCGCGAACACGGCCGCTTTCAGCACCAATGACAAAAATATCGCCTTGCTTCAAAGTACCGCGCTGAACCAGCAAAGTGGCAACCGATCCCTTACCGCGCTCAACCTTTGATTCAACAACAACACCTTCGGCCGGACGATCAGGGTTGGCCTTCAATTCGAGAAGCTCAGCCTGCAACATGATGGCTTCTTCCAGCTTGTCGAGACCCATTCCTGTATGCGCCGACACATCAACACATAAAACATCACCGCCAAAATCTTCTGTGATGATTTCATGCTGCAACAAATCGCTTCGCACGCGCGCCGGATCAGCGGCGGGCTTGTCACATTTATTGACGGCAACAATCGTTGGGCAACCTGCCGCCTTGGCATGGTTAATCGCTTCGATGGTTTGCATCATGACCGAATCATCAGCCGCCACAACCAGAACGACAATATCAGTGATATTGGCCCCGCGTGACCGCATTTCGGTAAAGGCCTCATGGCCCGGCGTATCAATGAAAGTAATGACATTATCAGCCACTGTCCTAATCTTATAAGCACCGATATGCTGGGTAATTCCCCCTGATTCACCCGCCGCAACATCAGTGCGGCGAATGGCATCAAGAAGGCTGGTTTTACCATGGTCAACGTGACCCATAATGGTCACAACAGGCGGACGTGGTTGCAGGCTTTCCGCCGGATCATCCTCACCACCAAGGCCAATTTCGATATCCGATTCAGACACACGCTGAATCCGGTGCCCAAATTCGCCAGCAACCAATTCAGCAGTTTCACCATCAATGGCCTGTGTCGCTGTTGCCATGATGTTCAGCTTCATCAGCTCTTTCACCACATCGGCGGTACGCTCGGCCATACGGTTTGCCAATTCACCAACGGTAATGCTATCGGGAATAATCACATCACGAAGCTGTTTGGTCTGGGGCTGTTCTTCCCGCATCCGCGCCCGCTCACGCTGACGCTTGACCGATGCAAGCGAACGCTGGCGGCGGCTGTCATCACCCGACAAAGCCTGCGTGATGGTCATTTTACCTGACTGGCGACGACCCACGACTTCGCGGCGTGGTGCTGGGCGGCGTGGTGCCATTTCTTCAGCTTCACGGCGACGGCGATTTTGCATTTCGGTTGGCGTTGGACCAAATTTATTGGCCGCTGTTGCCGCTTCGCTTGGCACATCTTCAGTAACCGGACGGCGGGCAGCATGGGCATCGGTATGTTTTTTGTTCTCTTCACTACGGCGACGCTCTTCACCAGCCTCGATTTCCTGCAATTCAGCAAGTTCAGCAGCGCGGCGCGCGGCAATCCGATCAAGCGGCATTTCGGGTTCGGGTGCTGCTTCCGGTACAGCGGCTTCAATCAGTGTTTCAACCGGCGCTTCGGCATGATCATCGGTGGGCGCTTTTGTCTCGCCGGATGGCGCATCAGCCTTGGCAAGCCCTTCTTGCAGGGCGCGAACCCGCGCGGCGCGTTCTTGCGCGGTTAACCGATCATCAGCGGCAGGTGCCGTTGTAGCTGGCTCGGCAGGCGCGGCGGCGGTTTGTAAAGGTTCAGTTACAACTGGTTCAGGCACTGGTGCTCCACCGCGCTGCGGTGCTGCCGGAGCGCGTTTGCGCCGGACTTCAACTTGAACCGTTTTGCGCGCACCACCAACTGATGGCCCGGCACGCAGCTTGCTGGCATCAATATTGCCAAGCGTCAATTTGCTACCTGAGAGACTCAGTTTTTTTGGTTTACTGCTATCGTCAGTCATTTCGAACCTTTCTTGGTATTCACCACCGCATAATCTCACATACGCTGGTCAAACCGTTACGCCTAGGTGATACACCGGTCAGGCAGGTCAATACAACCCGCTGTTGTGTAAAACCCGTCTAAACGCATGATATCTTCATGAACCGTGCGTACTAATTTTCCTGAACCATTGCCAGTCGATGCCCGCAACCCGACAAAAGCCAAACTGTCACGACCACATATGCGGCCAAGTTCGGTTGCGCTGAATGACTGGCTAACCCAGTCTACATCAAGCTTGGATTTCATTTTTGCAAGTTCGCGCGGCGAAGCATCCGCCGCCGCAAGCAAGCCTTCAAAATGGCCTTCAGATAATAATTTGCCACCACCACCAAGAAGCATACCAGCACGGCGTGCCATTGATGCTGTGGCAATGATGCGCGCCCGTAACCCAACAGCAATGGCGGCAATATCAGCATCAATCGATTTTAACCCCACGCCAAGAGCGCGCTTCAAATGACCTTTTTGATCGGCTTTGCGAATGATAGACTCTTTGGCTGTCACCCACGCGCCACGGCCGGGCAGACGTCCTGCAAGATCGGCAAAAGCATAGCCATCCGGTGCCGCAACAAAGCGAATTAGCTCGTGCGGGGGAAGCTTTTGCCCAGTTGCAATACAGGTGCGATCAGCCATGACAGATAACCCCTCATGGCCTAGCTGTCAGACGAAGCCGACGCATCGTCGGCGTCTGTGCTGTCAGCGGTTTCATCTGTAAACCAATGCGCCCGTGCGGCCATAATAATATCACCAGCTTCGCCATCATCGCTAAGACCATGCTGACCTAAAAGCTCGACAAGCTCTTCATTATCAAGACCGGCAAGATCATCAAGCGTGCGGATTTCATTTTCGGCAAGGGTCAACAACA
>Ga0255779_1004913_pt1 | contig 12648 bp, 3 predicted proteins | sample 011ome_21_FD_179977 | JGI IMG/M metagenome (GOLD analysis project Ga0255779, IMG submission 179977) | Coastal salt marsh microbial communities from the Groves Creek Marsh, Skidaway Island, Georgia - 011508AT metaG (version 2) | ecosystem: Environmental > Aquatic > Marine > Intertidal zone > Salt...
GCGATCGCGTCTCGCGTCACGACAACCTTCGCCATCTTGCAATACGTCGGGTCTCGATACGCCACCACCCAGTGCGCCTCGGCGTCGTCGCCGTACACGCCGTACAGATGGATGTCCTCGCGCGGCGCCCAGTGACCGCCGGGGATGGCGGCGCCGTACATGTACGCCGTCGTCGGGGTGATATCGCTCGCGCGGGCGCAGTATCCGACATTCTCGGGCGCGCCGTCCGCGGGCGGATTGGGGATCCAGTGATCGACCGAACACGCCTCGCCGTCGGGCGCGGCGCCCTCTCGGCTCGCGTCGCCAAACAAGCAGTAGCGTCGCGCGAGCGCGCCGGTGACGGCGTCGCGGAACCAGTACGGCCCGTCCGGCGCGGGAGGGAACGCGTCGTAGATGGCGCGGCAGCTCGGCGCCGGGTGGTCAAACGTCGCGCCCGCGATCGCCGTCGTGCCGTTCGTCGTCGTGCCGTTCGCGTCCGCGCCGTTCGCGCCGCCGCCGCCGCCCGTCGAGAGCATCGCGCCCGGAGGCGCGCAGTCGACGTCGAACCCCAACCGCGCCGCGGGCCCGTTACCGTCGCAGTACGGCAGCTGCCCGGTCCCGGGCGCGGGTCGCGTCTCGTGCGCGGGCGCGGGCGGCAGGTCGCACGTCGTGTCTCCGCCCAACGAGTAATCGTCGCGATAGTTCTTCGTCCCGTACGGACACGCGACGCACGCCTCGTCCTCGACGCGCTCGTTCCAGCCGCACAACACGCCGCACACGGTGTCGGGGCCCCAGAACGGGTCGTCCCCCGGCGGTCGCGTCGTCCCGAACGGCGCCTGGCACGGCACGCACTTGTGATCTTCGACGCGTTGGTTGTTCCCGCAGCACCCGCGGCCGTCCACGTACTCGCGCACGACGGCGCGCGGGATCCACGGGTTAACCTTATCGGTCGGCAAGCTCGCGTTTTCCGGTCGGACGAACGCGGCGGCGACGACCGAACCGCCGTCGCCGGAGATGGCGACGCGCGCGCCCCGGGCGAACGTCACCCTCGGCGCGGGGTCCCATCTCGTCCCGACGACAGCGCCGTTGATCGAATTATTCCCCACCGGGGTCCAATAGTCGCTCGTCAACGCGTACACCCTCGCGTGCGCGACGTCGAGACCCGTCGCGACGGCGATTCGAGAGCCGTCGTCCGACATCGACACGGACGTCCCGAAATCGGTCGCGGCGAGGTCGGGCGCCGCGATCGGCTCGGCGCCCAATTCGACCCACGTCGTCCCCCAGCTCGGTCCTCCGCTTTGGTAGTAGACGTACACCTTACCGGCGGCGGCGCACGGGTCCTCCGCGCACGGCGCGCCGATCGCGATGCGATCGCCCGTCCTTCGAAACGCCAAGGAATACCCGAACCTCCCGCTGCTTGTATCCCCTGGCCCACGCGAGATGTTTCCGAGAGGATACCACGCGTCGTAGTACTCGTAATACCGCCATATGTACACCGCGCCGTCATCGCGGCTTTTATACGCGAGGACGTTCCCGTCCCCTGACAGCGCGGGCTCGAACCCGTGCTCGATCGCGCCGGGTAACCCGCCGTCGACGCCAGCCGGCGCCCACTCCTGCGCGTACGGGTTCGTCCCCATCTTGATCCAGATCCCGTAGGAGTACTTATACGCGTAGACGCGCCCGTTCGCGTCGCCGACGACGATCCTGTTGCCGTCGTCCGAGACGACGACGCTCGCGCCGAACCCGTCGTCCGCGGCGGCGCCGAAGAGAACGTTTCCGTGCGGCGTCCACCCGCCGTTTGAGAACGCGTACGCGCGCACGGCGCCGGCTCGGTTGCCCGCGGGGAGAGCGGTCGCGTCCGCGCTCGGCGCGCCGACGACGAGCGTCGTCGCGGCGCTCGATAACGACACGACGCGGCCGTGCGCGTCGTTCGGGTTCGCGCCCGCGACGTCGTCGCCGAGCTTCGTCCACGCCCCGGAGCCGGGACTGAAGCGGTACACGCTCGCGGAGTTATATCCGCGCGCGTGACCGACCGCGATCGCGTTTCCGTCGGAGCTGATCGCGGTGGACGCCCTCGGTGGCCACGGCGTCCCGGACGACTTCGGCGCGCACTCGCAAATCTTTGCCTCGCCGGGCGCGGGGTCCTGGGCGAAATACTCGGTATTGTGCTCGCAGGTCAGCTTCTTCTGGATATGTAGATAAACCGTGTGGGTCCGCCAGGTATTGCTATCGAAGCGGTTGGTGTTGCACGGGAGATATCCGTTCATGACTACGTTGCACGCGCCGTCGTCGTTCGTGATCCTGCCGATCCAATTGCCAGCATAACAGTCTCGAGGAAATCCCACGCCCGGATCATTGTAGTTGCAGCTGCCTACTTTACCCGTTTCCCCCGCGAGGGCGTTCTCGTACGTCGTGTAAAGCTCGAAGTCCAAATATTGCTCGTTCTTGTACGCGAACCAGTTGTTGAAGATGTAATAGTAAGGCTTGAAGGTCGTCTTGTCCGTCAAGCGCTTGTAGTACAGCCACTGGTTGCCATTCAGATCGACGCGGATGATGTGATGCTCGGAAGCTTGGAACGTCGCGTCAAACCACTCGGCGCCTTTTGTGTGCGGCGCTTCAATCCAAACGCCGTCGACGACTGGTTCTTCCTGGACCGGTCCATCCGGGTCGCCTTCGGCGGCGGGCACGTCGTAATACGCCCACTTGTCCCCCGTGCCGTACCGCACCACACCAGGGCCGTCGCAATCGCAGGCGTCCCCCTGGACCGCGCATTGCGTCCACTCCACGGGCGCGGCGTCGAAATCGATCGCCTCCGGGCCGACGGGCTCCCACAAGACGCGCTCCTCGGAATCGCACGCCGGAATCGGCGCGCACGTCGTATCCTCCCCGCGCGGATCGTCCCCCGGCGGGTTATCGTACTTGTACGCGCACGGCACGCAGACGTGCCTTTCGACGCGGTACCCGCGCGCGCAGCCGCAATACGCGGAGGTTAACTCGCCTCGCGGCGAACACGTCGTCGTCGCGTTTGGCGCGTACGCGGGACCTTCGCACGTCGGCTGACACGACGTCCCCGGGGTCAAGGGATCGACGCAGGTGCCGACCGCGCCGTGCAGCGGCGGCGCGCTCGCGTCGCAGTCGCAGTGCGTCTCCTCGCCGTTCGACGGGTCGTCCCCGGCGGCGTTGAGGGATCCCGCCGGGCACGCCCGGCATTCGCCGCGCGTCGCGTTCGGGCCGACGAGGACGACTCTGAAATCCTTCGCGCACAGACACCGCGTCGCGGACGTCACCGTCGACGAGTAGCCGTCGAACGGGTCCCCGATACACGCGACGTCGCCGTCCGCGACGTACCCGGTCCCGCACGTGGGTTGGCACGCGTCGCCGACCGCGAGCGTCGTCGCGTTGCCGCACGTCCCCGCCGCGCCGTGCGCGGGGGGGAAGATCCCGGATATGTCGCAGTCGCAAAACGATCTGTCGGCGAACGGGTCGTCGCCGCGCGCCTTCTTCGCGCCGTTCGGGCACGCTTCGCATTCGCCCCCGGCGCCGCGGAAATCCGCGGGGCAGACGCACGCGGTGTCGTCCCCCGCGACGGGATCCCCCGCGGGGTTGACGGCGCCGGGCGCGCACGCGACGCAGGAGTTGTTGAACACGTGATAATTCATCGCGCACGCGTCGCACGTCGTGTCCGCGCCCGCCCAGTCGTCGCCGGGGCGGCGGGAGTACCCGACGTCGCACTTCACGCAGACGCCGCCGTCGACGCGCTCGTTGGCGCCGCAGCAGTCGTCGGAGATTTCGTACACGCGCGCGAAGCCGTTGTTCGGGCCGTCGTAGTCCGGTTCGTAGTTCGGGTAATGCGGCGTGCCGCCGACGACGCGTCTGCCGTCGCCAGAGATGGCCACCGACTGTCCGAATCGCCACGCGCCTTGGAACGCGTCCATGTCCTCGCCGACTTGCGCCCAGTACCCAACCGTCGTGAAGCCCGTCACGTCTTGAGCGTAGTCGTCGTAGTAGTCGAAATCGTAGTGAGCGAGCAGCGACCGGCGGCGCCTGTAGTACCCGCTGTAGTCATCATACGGGCCTTCGGGCCCGGACGGGCCGTACTTCTCCCACATGGCGTCGACATATTCCTCCGCGGAAATCACGCCGTCGGCGTCGGCGTCGGCGTCCTCGAACGGCACCGGCCAATCAATATTCCCGTTGTTGAACTCATAAGCGTCGATGACGCCGTCGCCGTTGGAATCGCAACGGACGAGCACGTAGTGATCCCATTCTTCGCGCATATCCTCGCGAAACGCCAACTCTCTCGGGCTGGTCGGGTGGATCCACTCGTACACGCGCACGTGCCCCACGTTGGCTCCCAGCGTCTCGGGGGTATCGAGCGTCGTCAGCCTCCGGCCGCGGCGGCGCGTGGGCGCCGTCGAGACGTCCGCGCCGTCGTTGTACCGCGCGCCGATCGCGACGCGCCTGCCGTTGCTCGATAGAGACACCGCGTACCCGGAGTGGTCGTGCGTGGCTTCGCCGAGGATCGCGTCGCCCATCGCCATCCACACGCGCGCGGGAAAAAAGCTGACCGGCTGCCAGCTGTACATCTTCACACTGCCGGCGCCTTCGGCGGCGTACGGCGCGCCGACGGCGACGATCGAGCCGTCGGCGGACAAGGACACGGACGTTCCGGCGTTTCCGGCGTTCTCGTAGCCCGTCTCCGGGATGCCGAGCGGGCTGTTTAGGGCCCAGCCCAGCAATCCGTCCGGGTCGCTCCTCCACACCCACGCGAAGGTTTCGTCTTCGGTGCGATTGGACCAATCGTACACGCGAACCACGCCCGACTTTTCGAGCGGGGGTGCCTCGTTCCACATATGACTCCACGCCTCGAGCGGAATTCCCACGGCGACGACGCTGCCGTTTCGCGACAGCGCCACGGAGGCGCCCAACGTGCTGTTCGGCGACGATCCCGCGATGTCCTCGCCGATTTGATTCCACGCGTCGTCCGCGGCGACGTATTCGTACACGCGCACGCGCCCGGAATTGTTCGCGTACGTCGCGCCGACGGCGACGCGCGCGCCGTCGCCGGAAATCGCGACGGCGGCGCCGGCGCGCTCGCCAGGCTCGTCGCCGACGAGATCCCCGCCGAGCTGCGTCCACGCCGCGTTCGTCTCGTCGTACGCAAACACCCTCGCGTGCCCGGCGTCGGAGACGGTTCCGTCGCCGTCGTTCCCCGCGGCGCCGACGACGAGCCGCGAGCCGTCCGAGGAGAGCTGGACGGCGGCGCCGAACGCGTCGCCGGCGCCCTCGCCGACGACTTCGTCGCCGAGTTGGATCCACTCGTCGCGCGCGCCGACGCCTTCGGTGACGCACCCGAGCGCCAGGCACGAATCTTCGTCGACCGTCGTGCGACGATACACGCGCACGTACCCGGGCTCGGCGTCGTCCGAGGCTCGCGAGGATCCGATCGCGAGGATCGAGCCGTCCTCGGACAGCGACGTCGCGACGCCGGACGACGCGTACTCGTCCGAGCCTTCGACGTCGGGGCCCAGTACTTTCCACGATCTCGATTTCTCGCAGTGCGACGCGCAGTACGTGTCCTCCCCGGACGGGTCGTCCCCCGCCGGTTTCTTCGACCCAGAAACGCACGGTACGCAAGCGTTATCGACAACTCGGTGGTCCTCCGGGCACCTGCACGTCGTGTCCGGTCCTGAGATTGGATCACCGCGCGCGTTCACGAGCCCCTCCTCGCACGCGACGCAGGCGTTGTCGAACACGTGATAATTCATCGCGCACGCGTCGCACGTCGTGTCCGAGCGCGCCCAGTCGTCGCCGGGGAGGCGGGAGTACCCGACGTCGCACGGCTCGCACGCGAACCCGGAAACTCGCTCGTCGACGCCGCAGCACGTGTCCGCGAGCTGATGGACGCGCATGAAACCGTAGGCATCGGCGTCGGGGGGGTCGATCGTCAAGCCGCCGACGACGACGCGGCCGTCGCCGGACATCGCGACGGAACCGCCCGCGTGCATGCCATCCGTCGCGGTGAACCACTCGATGGCCTTCCCGAGTTGGACCCACGAGTCGAGTGTGGGATCGTATTCGAACGCGCGCAGAGTCGCGGAGTTCGAGAACCACTCCGCGAGTCTCGTGCCGTCGTTCGAGAGCGAAAACGTCGTGCCTATAAAATCAGCCACGTCGGCGCCGACGATGTCCCCGCCGAGCTGGGTCCACGACCCCGACCAGGGGTCGTCCCAATATGTCGCGCCCGTCAATCGGAACACCTTGACGATGCCGTCGTTCGCGTCGGCCACGGTGGAGTTGACGTCCTTGAACGGCGACCCGAACGCCACGACGTCGCCGTCGAGCGACATCGCGACGGAAAATCCGTTGAGTTCCCAGGCGCCGTACGCCCCGGGAAAGCCGGGGAGCGGTTGAAACCGATAATGTGGCGGCGCGTACGGATCGTCGATTTGGCTGTACGCGATGACCGAACCGGAATCGGTGCCGTGCGCGTCGTCGTGCCTCGCGCCGATGACCAAGCGCGTGCCGTTTCCGGATAACGCCACCGCGCCGCCGCTCCCGGGCGAGAACGCTTCGATATCCGCGACGTGTTTCCAATCCGGCGCGGTTGCAGCCTCGGTCCACTCGTACACGCGCACGGCGCCGGGGTTTAACGCCCCCGACAACGCCGGGGTTCCGAACGCGATGCGCGCGCCGTCGTTGGACAGACTCACCGCTTCCTTGAACGGTGCCTCCTCGCCGGTGGCGATGTCCGACCCGAGTCGCGCCCAAACCTCCGCGTCTTCGTTCCACTCGTACGCGCGAACCACCCCGCCGGTCGACGTCTCGTTCATCGCCGCGATCGCCAGCCGCCTCCCGCGCCCGTCGATCGCGACCGCGAATCCAAAGCGATCGCCTTCGTGCGTGCCCACGATGTCGTCGCCCATTTGAACGTACTCGGCGCCGTGCCGATGATACGCGCGAACGTATCCGACGCCGACGCCGTCCGCGCCACTCGCGCCGACGACGACGACGCTCCCGTCGTTCGAAACCGAGCTCGACGTCCCGAACGCGTCGCTCGCATCGGCGACGACGCCCGCGCTCGCGTTCGACCAGTATAACGTCTCGTTGCATTTCGATTCGCAGTAGGTTTCGAGCCCCAAGAAAGGGTCGTCGCCGGGGGCGTTGACCGACCCGGGAGGGCACCCGACGCACGTTCCCTCGGCGTCGACGCGTTCGTCCTCGGCGCACATCGGCGGGGACGCTGGGAACTCCTGCGCGGTCTCGTTGCTCATGCACGGAAACCCGGACGTGTTCATGGATAACCAGTGATACGTGCACGATTCCTGGGTGTAGTTGTACGAGACGCAGTCGCGCGACGTCGCGTTGACTTCCGTACCGGTAAACGTCGATCCCTCGCCGAAGACGGGTTGGACGGATTCGCGGCAGATGAACCCGGGTTCGCAATACGCGCACACGTCCGCGGGCGGCTCGTTCAAATCGAGATAGGACATCATCTCCCCGTAGAAGACCACGCAGCATTCACCCTCGGTCAAGTTGCCGGCTGTCGCGTCATCGTACGTGCTGTCGTTAATGCTGCTGTCGTGCGTGTGCGAGCAGGTGTCCTTCGTCATGTTGGCGACCTCGGTCACCTGACCCGTCACCGCGAGCGCGAACGGCTGCGCCACCTGCACCCTCATGGGTTTGACGTTTATCCAGTAGCGTCCAACCTCCGGTTTGCTCCATATCACCCTCTCGACGTTGTTGTAATAGTCGCCATTGAAGTGGAACTCACCGTCGAGATCATCACCGGAGAGTGGCCATAGCACGTCCCCGCCTTTGATGAGTTGAAGGTCCAGATTGTTCACCAGCGCACCTTCGGCAGCCGTAGACCCGGGATAGTCGGTCCACACGAGCGTGGCTCGCAGATCCTCGATCGATCCGTCCACGTCGACGCACAGCCCGCGTTCGCTGCTTTCCGTTATTTTATCGTCGACGTCGTCCACGATGATGAGGTTCGTCGGGGTGTTTTCGGCTGAGACGTCCACGTCAACCGACGACGGCAAAGGCACGGATGCGGCGAGCTCGATACGTCCCCAACCTTGCTTTAACGAGGGCGGCGGGTCGATCGGCCACCCGTCCGACTCGAAACCTTTGAGAGCCTGAGCGCCGTTGATCATCACAGCCTTGAGCAGCGCGGCGGAGGGGTTGAACCCGTCGGCTGAGGTTTTCTCGCCGGATGGGTAGAAGCCCTCCGTGAAGTATTGCCTGAGCAGCGTGACCGCGCCCGCGGCGATGGGAGTCGCCATGGAGGTACCGTCCATGTCGACCTTACCGCACGTGTCGCCGGCGGCCACCTCCGCATCCGTCAGAACGTCCGCAGAGTAGATGCTGTCACCAGGGGCCACCAAGTCGGGCTTGATTCGCCAATCGTAGGTGGGACCCAAGGAGCTGAACGAAGCCATGTTGTCGAAATTGTTCGTCGGGGGTAGGATCGGACCGGAGATCCCGAGTGTCACGCCCTCGCCTCTCTGCGCCACGAGCTGCTTCAGGAGTTCGCCTTCCTTTCCAGGAACGACGATGATCGGAATTGTCCATCCCGTCGTAGAGCCGAAGTTGCCGTAGACTTGAAATCTCTCACTGGTGTACCGGTCCAAAGTATACATTATGATACCGACGGCGCCCGCTGTGACCATCTCCTGCAAAAAATTGAGTCCGAGGCAGTCACTCCAACGGAAGATCACAACCTTGCCACTCATCTGGGCTGTGTTGGTGATTGCGCCGCATAGATCCACAGGATTCGCGACGACCGCCGCAGACGGCGCGAGTGAATGGCTCCCGCCCGCCGGTTCCGTGATCGAGACGTCCGCCCTGAGACCGCGGATGAGGGCATTGCTCCAGTGCACGCCCTCGGAGCCGTCGATGTCGACCTGCCACGTCCAATCGGTTTTACTGTCCCAGTAGCTGCCGAGCTTATTCGCTAACTCTGAGTTATCGATTGGTTCCGAGTTATCGGACAGCGCGGCGCCGACGGAGATGCAATTCTTCGCGTTGGTTGGATTGCCGAGAGTGCCCCTGCCGTCGGTGTACGTGTGCTGGGTTCCGTTCGCATCCATGGGAGAATCGGCTTCTGCATCTTCACCCGCGTTTCCAGCTGCGAACATTGGCAGAAAGTTGAGGTTGTTCCAAGCGTAGGTGTCAACCTGGTTCACCTGGACGTCGTAAGCTGGGGTGCTGCCGCCCCAGCTGTCAGAGTGTATGTAAGCCCCCGCAGCCTTGGCGTGGTCGTACATGTCCAGACCCATGTCATCGGGGGTCTCCAGAACCTCCTTCTCGAATCCATAAGGAAAAAGTTCCTGATGGTTTGCGTTGTCGCTGCACTTCGTGTCAGTCGTGCATTTCCAAGCGAAGGATGCATCATAGCACATAAACTTGTTCTCGTTCGTCTCCCGATCGTGTGCGCACTCGTAGTAATTATTCGGATCAGAATCGGCGCAGCAGTAGTTCCACAAAACGCCGCCGGGGTTCCAATCCGTCATCCCCTCTTCGGCGCAGGTTCGATCATATTTGGTGCACATCATGTTGCCGGAGGTATCTCTGCAAGCGTATAATTGGTCCCAATTGATTCCATTGACGTCCATTGCTTCCCCGTTCGGAAACGTGCCAAAATATCGGTAATCAAAGTTTTCATGCGCATCATCGGGCGTGCACGTATCAGCATCAGGGCAGTAGCATATTCTGGTCGCATTGACTTGGTAACCCATGTCCGTGAACGCCACCGAAGCGCCCTTGGCGACGCCGTCGTATTGTGACCCGGATCCGTCATCCGTCAGGCTGCCCAGAATCGACCCCACGACGTGCGTGCCGTGACCGCTGTGGTCCGCGTAGTCGCCCGTCGTCGACCGCTTCATCGCAACCTTACCCGGCGCGCTGAACGCGCAGTGTCTGTCGTCCAAACCGCTGTCGCCCGACCCGACGACCTGGCCCGTTCCGTTGATGCCCGCGTCGTAAAAAGGGGTCTTGGTGTTGACGCCCGCGAGCTCGCCGCCCTGGACAACCTCCGTCGCCTCGTAGTTCAACAGCGACCTACGTTTCTTCAGAAGTGTCTTCTTCACGTCGAGTGGAGGCAGCCTGGATGTGCTCTGGACCGCGGGCTTGGGTGACACGCGGTGCACGGCTCGGCGTTTGGAGAGCCACTCGATCGTCCGCGGCAGCGATTGGACTCGAACGCGAACCAGAACGAAACGGCCGCCTCTGGACACCGCGACGGACGCCATCGGGTCACCCGAAGCCTCCACGACGTCCGCCCCGATACGACCCGCGAGCGCGTCCACGAGCTCGCGCGTCGCGTCGACGTCGTCGGCCTCGAGCGGAGGGACGAACACCTGGACGGATACCGACCCGCCGAAAGTCTCAACGTGTGCGAGCGCCCGTTTCATCGACGGCTGGTCACCCGCGTGAATCGCGGCGAGGATGGGATCCCACTCGCTCGCGACCGTATCCTCTGGGCGCAGAGGCCCGACCCACGCGACGCCCGGGACCGCGGCGGCGGCTCGCGCGGCCTCGGGGCCGCCGATGGCGATCCACGATTGACCCGGGACGACCTCGCCGAGGGAGCCCCCGTTGGCGACCAGCGACGCCCTCAGGTCGTCGGCGATACCCTCGCGCCCGTTCGTGACGACGAGGAGCTGCGACGACGACGTGGCGTTCGCGTCGGCGCCGAGATCCTCCGGCTTGGACCACGCGACGTCGACGGAATCGTCGTCGGCGTCGTCGTCGAGGAGCTTCCATCTCGGGTCGGGTTTCTTCGAGTCGTTCGAGCCGACGGGCGGGCGGTCGTCGCCGGCGGCTCGCGTGGACGCGCGCTGGGTCGACGACGCGACGCGCGCTGGCCGGGGGGAGGTGAGATGCGGCTTGGTGCCGTTCGCCTCGGCGGCGAGTTCATCCTCTGCGTCCACGACGCGCCGTCCGAGGCGCGCGACGCCAACCCCGTTCAATCCGCGCCGACTCGCGCGACGCGCGCGCGATGCGGAAAGCGGGACCCGCGCGCCCCCCTGAACGAAGTAGCCTCGATCCTGATCCGCGCGCGCGACGTTCGACGCGGCGCACGCGCACGCGAGGAGAAGCGCGAGCGAGGCGGCGAAGCCGACGCGCGGTCGCCGTCGCCATCGCGCGCGCGCCGTCGTCGCCGTCGTCGCCGTCGTCGTCATCGCCGCGAGGGAGGAGGTCTCGAGCGGACGCCTGGAGAGGGAGCACGGCGCGTGAGAAGGACGCGAGTCGTCGCGCTCCTCGGAGCGGGGGACGGACCGGGGGGTAGACCGCGACGCGTCGCGCCGCGCCGCGTCCGAGACGAAGTCCAGACGACGGCGCGCGCGGGTCGGGGGCGACGACGCGACGCCGGTCGAAGGCGCGGAATCCGCCCCCGCCCCGGACGAGGAAACTGAAAGAGACGAACGACGCGCGCGCGCGAGCGTGCGCGCGGCGAGCGCGAGCGCGGCGCGCACCTCGAGAGCCGTCCGCGCGCGCGGGGCTCGGAAACCGAGCGCGGGCGCGTGATCTCGCGCCCGCGGGACCGCTCGCGTCGCGCGTCCGCGGAATGACCGCCGTTGCTGAACGTTGCTCGCGCATCACGCGCGCGAGACGCGGCCTCTTCGAAGCGGTGCGCCAGCTGGACGGCTGCGCGGTGTGTCATCATTCATCGCGGTGAACGGTGTGAAAAAATCTTTAAAAGCGGCGCGTTTCGGTTTCGGTGTCGGTTTCGACGACTGCGCCGCGCGAGGCTCTACGACGCCCGACGTTCGACACGGCGCCGGACACGGCGTCCCGCGCCTCTCCTCCCCTCTCCTCTCCTCTCCTCTCCTCCTCGCTCACGTCCCGCACAACGACTCGCGACTGAACCCCTCGTTCAGGCCGCCGTCCTCCGCGCTGCGAGTTGGCGCGTATTTCGTTTCGCATCGGTCAGTTTCATCGGAGCCGCGATCGAATTTGAAACCAAAGGCGGGGTGAGCGAAAGAAAGAAAGAATAATTTCGCGCGGTCACATCAGAAGAGGACCTTATGTCGCACCTTATGATGAGCTCGACGAACACCGTCGCCGCGGAGAGCGACATGATCCCCGCGAGACACAGCACGATGATGGACGCGCCGTACCCGCGCTTCGCCATCTCCCTCTTCAAGACCTTATCGCTCATAACGCTTCCGATGAGCGTCAAGCAGCTGCGGGCCGCGCGAAAAAAGCGCGCGCGTCGCTTCGGTCAGTTGAAAGGCACCGACGCGATCGAATGCGAAGTTGAAACCGAGCGGTGGGTGGGTGAAAAACGCGCGCGCGCGGACGAAGAACGCGCCTGAACCATCCCGCGTGCGCGGGCAGCAGCTGTCCGAGAAGCGCGAACTGAATCACGCTCATGCTCGACGTGAACAACACCGCGAAGTGCGTGATCGGCGCGGAGACCTTCGGGGACATCCCGAGGTCTAAGAGCAGCGGGCCGAGGATCATTCCGCCGCCGATGCCGAGGAGGCCGCTCCCCATGCCCGCGCCGAAGGCCCACAGCGTCCACTTCGCGATGCCGTCCGTCGTCTCCATCCTCAAGGTCGTTCCATACAAAGCGACGTCGGGGTGGAGTTGAAAGGCGTCAGGTGGAGTTGAAAGGCGTCGAGGACGGGGATTGAAAGCGAGGGGTGGGCGGAGAGA
>Ga0255779_1004926_pt1 | contig 12622 bp, 6 predicted proteins | sample 011ome_21_FD_179977 | JGI IMG/M metagenome (GOLD analysis project Ga0255779, IMG submission 179977) | Coastal salt marsh microbial communities from the Groves Creek Marsh, Skidaway Island, Georgia - 011508AT metaG (version 2) | ecosystem: Environmental > Aquatic > Marine > Intertidal zone > Salt...
TCCAAGGGTGCAGGCTCGCTCTCCGGCGCGCCAATAATCGTCACATCCGCACTCATACTCTCAGCATCGTAGTCCGTTAAGCCAATAATCTGTGGCACACACGGATTAGGGCCTTCGCAGCGGGGGGGCGCTACGTACACCTTAAAGCTCACCTCAATGTTGCAGTCGTCAACAATGGGGTCGGTTGTAAAGGTAGTGCCTGAAAGGGTGCCAGGGCACGACCCACTCACCGCATCAACTTCAAACCCGTCATCGGCAATGATGCTAAAACTGAGTATCTGATTCTCCTCAACAACCTGAATCTCTAATGCATCAACGCTGCCGTTCTCACCGCTGGCAATACTGACCAGCCGCTCGGTCGCCCGAGACCGAAGCGCATCTTCTGGATACGCATCGGCGTTATCACCTACGCCGTCTTCATCGGTATCAACTGACTCCGTGTCATCAAGCGGGAAGGCATCTTCTTCATCGGATACACCATCGTTATCATCGTCGGTATCGGCGTTATTACCGGTGCCGTCACCGTCGGTATCAGCAGATTCACCGTCATCAAACGGAAACGCATCCTCATCATCCGATACGCCGTCGTTATCGTCGTCGGTATCTGCGTTATCGCCAATGCCATCGCCGTCGAAGTCTTCGGTTTCTGTTTCGTCTAGCGGCAGTGCGTCCTCATCATCCGGCACACCGTCGTTATCGTCATCGGTATCGGCGTTGTTACCAATACCGTCACCATCGGTATCCGCTGATTCACTGTCATCAAACGGGAACGCATCTTCATCGTCAGACACGCCGTCATTATCGTCGTCGGTGTCTGCGTTATCGCCGATGCCGTCGCCGTCAAAGTCTTCGGTTTCCGTGTCATCTAGAGGCAGTGCGTCCTCGTCATCCGGCACACCGTCGTTGTCGTCGTCAGTGTCGGCGTTGTTACCAATGCCATCACCGTCGGTATCTAGCGCCTCAGATCCATCAAAGGGGAACACGTCTTGGCTGTCGGGAATCCCGTCGTTGTCGTCGTCGGTGTCGGCGTTATCACCAATGCCGTCGCCGTCAAAGTCTTCGGTCTCGGTCTCGTCTAGCGGGAACGCATCCTCATCATCCGGCACGCCGTCGTTATCGTCGTCGGTATCAGCATTATTACCAATGCCGTCGCCGTCGGTGTCCGCAGACTCACTGTCATCATAGGGGAAGGCATCGTTACCATCGCTAACACCGTCGTTGTCGTCGTCGGTATCGGCGTTGTCGCCAATGCCATCGCCGTCAAAGTCTTCGGTCTCTGTGGCATCTAGGGGGAAAGCGTCTTCGCTATCGGGGACGCCATCGTTGTCGTCATCGGTATCGGCATTGTTACCCGTACCATCGCCGTCGGTGTCCGCTGACTCACTGTCATCTAACGGGAAAGCATCATCAACGTCGGGCACACCATCGTTATCGTCATCGGCATCGTTAACATCGGGCGTACCGTCGCCATCGGTATCTCTCGTAATATCCACCACTTCGAAGCTAAGGGCATTCGATACGGCACTTTCACCTGCCTCATTAGTTACTGTCACCGTACAGCTGTAGTAGCCATAGTCCAGTGTCGTATCCGTTGAGAAAACCGTGACCACTTCTTCGTACACGGTTGGGCGGTAATTTTGCAAAATACAGGCAGTTCGATTGGCTTGCTCTGGCGTAAATTCAACGAGGCAAGCATCATCGCCGTAATTCATGATGTTAAAAATGGGAGTCTGCTCGCCACAGTCGGTTAAGGTGCTCGCGCAACTGTAACTGGCGTTACGGTGAGCCGGTGTGTCTACCAAGAGATCGCCCGTGGTGTAGGTGTTACTGCATGTTTCACCGGCAAAGGTGTGATCTAAGCCCAAATAATGGCCAATCTCGTGGGCCAGGGTGCGCCCTTGATTGTAATCGCCGGTCCCTTCATTGCGCCCGCCAATGGCCTCCCAAAGCATGGTAACGCCGTCGTCAGAAGATCCAGCCATACCGCCATGCGGGAAGTAGGCATACCCTAAAAAGTCGCTGGCTTTGTTGGTGTAAATATTGAGATAACGGCTAGGGTCTACCGCTAGTGCGCTTTTATAAGCAGACTCATTGTTATCATTAAACCAGCTATCGTTTTGCGTGTAGTCCACACCGGCTAGGTAAAACTCCACACGCATGTCGCTGGAATTATTCATATCTGGCGCCATGGCGCGAAAATCTTCATTCAAGACAGCAATCTGACGCTCTAGCCTAGCCTGCTCAAGTAGCCCCTGGTCGTTGGTATCGTAGATAACGTGGAACCACACGGGAATACGATAAACCACACTTGTATCAGCGTATTCCACACTAATGGTGGTGTTACTTGTTGAACAATCGGCTGGCGATTTAGCGCCGGCCCCACCAAAGACGCTTGCTAATGCCGGGTCATGCGAGGTACCACAGCGACCACCCCGATCGCGAAATGCCGCTGAGGCAACATAGTCGGCCGTGCTTGAGTAACTGACCCCATCAACAGTGATTGATGCAGGTGGCCGCGCAGCAATGCGCTGGGCAATGTCTAACTGAGACGGCGCTTGCTCAGACTTCCATTGCACTGGGTAAGCGGGCTCTGCCCGAGTTGCTTGTTTGGCGACAGGCCGTTTGGGGGCCTCGGTAGCGGTGCATTGAACGTCTGCAGAGGTCACCGAGCTGATGTCACGAGCATCCAGCGAATAGCTCAGGCTGACCGCCCTATTTTGCACATCAACGCTCTGTAATACCGGCGCACTCGGTACGGTAGAACGACCAAATGCAGCGGTAATTGCCGTCTCACCGCTCACTGTAAAACTACAATTACCCGTACCTGAGCACGCGCCACTCCAGCCCACAAAATAAGAATCACTCTCGGGGTTTGCGCTAAAAGTGACGGTATCGCCCACGCTCACGCCAAGCGCGCATTCGCCATTGGTGGTAGCACAGCTAAACCCCATGGCAGATTCTTCTACCGCACCGTAACCGACACCTTCAATGGTTACCGTAATTGCCTCGTTTGATGCAAACGTCACATTATCGACCCAACCGCGATCGGTGCCCTCGGTAACGTAGTCATCCTTAACGTACACCCAGCGTATGGTTTGTTCGCCGCTCGGGACGTCGAGGGTATAGCTGGCCCAATCGGTCTCACCACTAATTGACGCCTGAGTCACGCCATTGACCTGCAGTCGCAGAAAATCGTAGTCAATCTCACTGCTTACTCGCCAGTCGAAACTCAGCTGGCCTGGGCCAACGATCGTGGTCTCCATCCAGCTCGACTGCAAATCACCAATAAGGCCGGACTCAGCGGCATCGATGCCATCACTGGTCACATCGTTTTGACCTCGCCAAGCGCGGTCGCCACCAGTAGTAAAACTCAAAGAGGAATCAAGCGCTTGAGCCAGGTCGATATCGCTGGCGTCATTGTCAAACACGGCAACAATGACAGCGCCGTAGTCAATATTGAGCGAATTACCTTGGAAGAAACAAGTACTGGCCGTCGAAGTACAGTCACCCCCCCAGCCCACAAAACGCTCACCCGCGGCCGGTGTTGCTGTAAGCGTCACAGGCGCATTGGCAGCTACAATACCGCTACACGTAGTGCCACAATCAATAGCGCCGTCATCAGATATCACGGCGCCATTGCCTACACGATTAACACTAAGCGCAACGTCGGTATCAAACACCACCGCATCAAGATAGCCGGCATTAGCTCCTACTGAGCTGGTGGTGTTTTTGTTAAATCGCCACTGGGTGCGGTACTCGCCATTTGGAATGGAGTAAGCAATACTGCTCCAATTACCACTACCCGAAATTTCTTCGGCCACCGAACCATCAAAAAGCAATTGAAGGGTGTCGGCACTGGCACTGTCAATTTTCCAACGAAAACTGAAATTGCCTGGGCCGGTGAGTACGGTCTCTGCCCAAGATGTTTCACCACTGGTAATCTCGCCGCTTTGTAGCGCTTCGGCACCACTCCAAGTCTCTGCTGATTGCGCAAACCAGTCGGCATCGCCGCCAGTGGACCAACCCAAACCCGGGTTATCAACCGCACTATCAAAACTGCTAGACACCTGGCTGGACTCAAAGGTTGCGGAGAGGCTAAGACCACTATTGACCGATACCTCGCAGACAAGGCCCTCGGTACCGGCACACGCGCCGCCCCAGCCTGCAAAGACGTTGCCCGCCGACGGGCTAGCGGTGAATTGCACAAGCGCACCTTGACCAAATTGCGCGCTACAGGTGTTGGGGCAGCTAATGCCTGAAGGTGCACTAGAGACAGACCCTGAACCACCGCCCAGCACCTCAACGGTTACTGTTTGGGGATTACTGGTATTGTCGCTTACTACGGGCAGACATGACGGGTCTTGCTGGGAGACCGCTGATAACCGCGCGGCCATGAGGTTTGTGACTCGCTCAGGATTAACGCCGTAGTCATGGTTTTTGCCAAAGCTGGGGGCTATGTTTTGAGTGCCGCCGCTTTGTAAGTGGCAATAGCTCATGATGGTGCCGGTTTGTTGGTTGGCCGAACCACCGTTAAGCTACCCACCCCCGGCAAACTCTCACCACCGGCCCAGCAACTTGTCTCACCCGTATAACACGCATCTACTGGGTCACCCACCCCCTCTACGCCGCCATAGCAGTGGGAATGGCTAGAGCCCACGCTGTGGCCAAGTTCGTGCGCAACGAAGAAGCTATTCTGCGTCAAAAAGCTGCCCGAGCTGGGCCCATTACTGGTGAGCCCGCTAGAGATACCAAAACTGCCAAATACGCCCGCAGTGGGATCTTCCGTAAACGAACTGCAGCTCTCTTCGTCATCGGCATAGCTAGAAGGCGCTTGGCACAGGGTATCTAGCCAAGCCAAACCACCGTCAAAAAAGGCACCCGATAAAAAGTGCGCCGTAGTGTAGTCAACAACGCCTTCGCGGTTGTCCCGCCAGTAACGGCCCATTTCGCGCAGTCGGCAACTCAAGGAGCTATTTTCTTGCCACGGGTCGTTAGCCGCACTCCAGTAGAACCGATCACCTAGCACAAAACGCGCCTGCACCTGCTCTTCATAGATCGCCGTTATGTAGTTGACTAGACTGCCCACATAGCTGTCGGCCAACGCTGTATCGCCACTGAACAGGTTGAGAAACTCGGCGTCACTCTCTATGGCTAGCGTGATTTGATAATAACTCCCCACGGGAATTTCCAACGCCGTCGCTGGGCCAATACTACGCTGAAGCCTCATAGCCTCGCTAACCATGGAGGTATTGACAACACCGCAGTTGAAGCCGCTGGTGTTAGCGTCTTCTACACGTAGTGCGCGAGTCTCCCCCTTGGCGTCTCGACCGACCGCCCAATGGGCGCCATCCATAGACACCAGCCCCGTGAGCTGACCATCGGCAGCTAAGGACAATGCAACAATACTTCCAGCGTGGCCAACAACGCGACCACGGTAAAAGCGCGGGGCAGGCTTAGACAGTTGAATGGGCGCGTTATCAAGATGCGCGCTGGATAGTGGGGTAAACACCTCGCGTTCGGTCACCTCAATAGCCACAGCGCCCCTATCCGCAATGGGTAGCTGGGCTAGGACAGGTATTGAGGTATCTGCCAGCCGCAAGTGCTCAATAATGTTGTGGGTATCTGCTGTCTGTGCTGACACAAGATTGGGGGGGGAGTTAAAGGTGTTGCTGGGCGACCGGTCGCGGTCATCGACGCAAGTAATACACTGCTCGCCAAGAGCATGGTGCAGATCTGCCAGCCAATCCTCGTCATTGTCATGTAGACACCCTCACTGGAGATTCGGCGCGCAAAGGTCATCGCCAGCCCGCACTCTTCGCTGTCCATTCTAGCGACACCCGCATGGTATGACAGCAGAAAATTCGGCTAAACTGTTAACCCACACACATTTTCGATGAGCACGCTCACATGCTAACTGACGTAGTTGCGATCATGCAGGACGATCTTATTATGATTGCGTTGCCATTTTTCTTCTTGGCATTGGCCATTGAGTATGTCTGGGCGCGCAAACAGATTCGGGGTGTATATGAGGCATCTGATTTCAAAACGTCTATGGGCGTTATGGTGCTCACAGTGTTTGTGGACCTCATTCCCAAGTTTTTGGGTCTTGCCCTCATGTTTGTTTGTTTTACCCTGTCTCCGCTGCAGGGCTGGGTGGACCGCAGTTGGCCTTTCTGGGTACTGCTTTTCTTTTTAGACGATTTCACCTATTACTGGTTTCACCGCGCCAATCATGAAGTACGCTTTATGTGGGCAGGCCATTCCTCGCACCACAATTCGCAGTTTTACAACTTGGGAACAGCACTTCGCCAGGGCGTAGGCGAACGGATCACGAAGTATCTTTTTTGGTGCCCATTGGCACTGATGGGCTTCGACCCGGTGATGATTGTCACCATGCTCAGCATTAGCCTTATCTATCAATACTGGTTACACACTGAGGCCATCGATCGCTTACCGAAGTGGTTTGAGTTTGTGTTTAACACCCCCTCACATCACCGAGTCCATCATGGCTCCAATGTCCGCTATTTGGATAGAAATCATGGCGCCACATTAATTATATGGGACCGCTTGTTTGGCACTTTTAGCGAGGAGCAACGCGATGAACCTGTCGTCTATGGGCTCACTAACAACGTGCAAGAACCCACGGTGCTCAAAGCCGCCTTTAGTGAGTACGGCAGTATGGCTAAAGATGTAAAGCGCGCCAGCAACTGGCTCGATAAATTGCGCTATATTTTTCTGGCGCCGGGCTGGTCTCACGATGGTGAGGACAAGCGCTCTAACACGCTTAGAGCTTCCCTCAACACCTGACACCAACACCTAACACCGTGCCAAGCAAGCGCAACAATAGTGAGTGCCTAACCATAGATAAACCGTAGATACTAACAACCGGCATTAGCTAGCGCGTTAATCTGTCGCCACTGTGAGTCGGTCACAGGCTGAATAGATAACCGTGGTTGGCGTAACAGCACCATATCGCTGAGTTGCGGCGTGTTTTTAATCGTGGCCAGTGAAACCCGCTTGGGAAACAGCGCTTCAAACACCAAATCGACCCGATACCAGCGGGGCGCATCGGCAGTGGCTTTGTGATCGTAGTAAGGGCTAGTACTGTCGTATTGGTCGGGATCTACATAGGCCGTTCGACTAATCCGCGCGATACCCACCACGCCCACAGCACTGCAACTGGAATGGTAGATCAATACCCTGTCTCTTAGGGCCACTTGATCGCGTAACAGATTACGTGCCTGGTAGTTTCGAATGCCATCCCATGGCGCGCCTGATGAACCGGCCAGCGCCAGGTCATCAATGCTGTATTCGTGGGGCTCTGTCTTAAACAACCAATACGCCATAACGTGCTCTATCACTTTGTTCGAAATTTCCTAGGTAGAAATTAACACGCGCATACTTTGCGTGCCGCTTTGTCGGTGCTAGTGTCAATCAATCGTGTTTTTTGAGAAGTACATTATGCAAACTACACCGTTTCTTTCGAAAGCAGCTTTTTGGTGTCTTCTGGGGCTCTTTACTACTGCCTTACTATCGGGCTGTAACGCTGAGAAGTCTTATGATTACGATCTGATCATTCGCGGCGGGGACATATACGACGGCGCCGGCGGCGCGCCTTTCAAAGCCGACGTTGCCATTGCAGGAGAGCAAATAGCGTTCATCGGTGACCTGAGTGAAGCCACGGCCAAACGCGAGTTTGACGCTCATGGCAAAGCGGTGAGCCCCGGCTTCATCAACATGATTGGCTGGGGCGTAACATCGTTAATCAAAGATGGCCGAGGCATCAGCGACGTTTCCCAGGGTATTACGCTGGAAGTGTTTGGCGAGGGCAATTCCATGGGGCCGCTTTCTGATCAGATGAAGGCGGACTTCCCTAAATATTGGGACGGCGTTGAACCCACTTGGACCACCCTTGGCGAGTACTTGGAATATCTAGAAAACAAAGGCGTATCACCCAACGTGGCTTCGTTCATTGGGGCCACTACCGCGCGTATTCATGTGCTGGGTCGCGACGATGTAACGCCCACTGATACACAATTGGCGGCCATGCAAACCTTAGTGCGCGAAGCCATGGAGGATGGTGCTGTTGGTGTTGCCTCTTCCCTGATCTACACACCCGCAAGCTTTGCCAATACCCACGAACTCACCGCGCTTGCCAGTGCCGCTGCGCCTTATGGCGGTATTTATGCTTCACATTTGCGTAACGAGGGTAAAGGGATCTTTGAGGCACTCGACGAACTCATCACAATTGCACGAGACGCCAATATCCCCGCCGAGGTCTATCACCTCAAAATTTCCTATCCGCCCTTTTGGGATCGTTTCGATGACGTGCTCGACATGATCGAGTTAGCCCGTGCCGAAGGATTAGAGATCACCGCCGACATGTACCCCTATCCAGCGGGCTCGACTGGTTTAGATGCCATTATGCCCGCATGGGTTAAGGCGGGTGGCATAGACGCTTGGATAGCACGCATGCAAGACCCAGCCACTCGCGCACAACTCGCTGCCGACATGCGCGAAGATGCCGACGACTGGGATAATCGACTTGCCAGCGGCGGTGCTGAAGCCATCTTGCTTGTGGAGTTTCGAAACCCGGCACTCAAACATTTGGCAGGGAGGACATTGGCCGATGTCGCCGCCGAGCGCGGTTTAACACCGGAAGAAACCGCCATGGATTTGATCATAGAAGATCGAACTCGCGTTGGTGCTATGTACTTTAATCAATCCGAAGATGTGGTGCGCAAGGCCATCCAAATGCCCTGGGTAAGCTTTTGAACCGATGCTGTTGCCATTGCCGCCGAGGGCGAGCAGCTACTCAACCACCGGCACCCGCGCACCTATGGCACATTTCCCCGTGTGCTAGGCCACTACGCGCGCGACCTAGGGTTACTGTCACTTGAGCAGGCCATTCACCGAGCAAGTGGCCTACCCGCAACCAATCTGTCGTTAAAACAGCGGGGGTTTTTACGCGAAGGCTACTATGCCGACATACTTATTTTTGACGCAAATACGATTCGCGACCACGCAACTTTTGAAGAACCGCATCAATACTCAACCGGTATAGAAACCGTGGTTATTAACGGTCAAGTGGTTATCGACAAAGGTGAGCATACCGGTGCTCTCCCCGGTAAAGTCGTGCGTGGCCCGGGATGGCGTGGTTGGCCGCAGGCTATTCACTGATTGCACTAGCCCCCGCTTGAATATGGGTAATGAACCCCCGCGATGCCTGGGTAATTACATTGAGAACGTGCTCAAAACCTTCCTCTCCCCCATAATAAGGGTCCGGCACATCAAGCGGCGAGCCGTCTGGTGCGAAGCGCAGTAACCGCTCAATTTGCGCGCGTGCATTTGCAGGCCGTATGGCTAACAAATCGTGGTAATTACTGCTGTCCATAGCCAATAGGTAATCAAAGCGCGCAAAATCAGCTTCGGCCACTTGCCGAGCGCGCAATAAACTCAGGTCGATACCACGCTTTGCTGCTGCTTGAATGGCGCGCGCGTCAGGCGCCTTGCCCACATGCCAGCCGGCTGTGCCAGCGGAATCGAGGTAATAGCGTTCCACAAGCCCCTGCTCAGCCAAAAGGCTCCGCATGACACCCTCAGCCGTAGGCGAGCGGCAAATATTACCCAAACACACCAACAAAACTGACGTCATAGCCCCCCCAAAAACGACCATCCAACATGACCAGAGCTTAGCCAGCTACCCTAACAAAACCCAGCGAACCTCTATACAGCGGATACATGCGCGCTGTAAGACGCAGTGCTAGTATACCCATGTGGTTCGCCAACAAGGTAAAAGCTCGAGTGGATCTTAGTCACCGCACACACACTGTCATTGGCGCAGGCTTTGCGCTCGTTTTTGTGTGTTTCCTGCTCGCAAATGGTATCAGTCGCGCCGAGGTGGGCGCTCAACCTCAAAGCTCAGCCCCGCTCACTGGCGCTGTACCCGTGTACGACATTATCACAACGGATGCTATTGCTGATCTGCAAGTACTCCGATGGCGCGATACAACGGGAAACCTGTCTCTTGCACAGCTCCCCCCGCCGGACCAATGGTCACTTGAGGGAGCGATGAAGCCCGCCGGTACTGGCGGAAGAGAGTGGATCTGGTTTCGGCTAACCAACAGTAGCAATAGTGACAGACGCGCTGTCATTAGCTTCGACGAGGCGTTTCCTGAAGAAGCGAATTTTTATATGGCCGATGCTCAGGGCGTTATTCGAACCGTCGAAAATGGTCTTCAAACGCCCATTCCAGATCGGGATGTAAAAACACGTGTTCCCGCGCTAGGCGTTCTTTTGGGCGCTGGAGAATCGCGCGATATTTTCTTGTCGCAGCGATCTCGCTTAGAAGCAATCCTTGGCATACAAGTGCAGGCCCCCGCCGAATTTGCCGTGTGGGTTGAAAAACAGTCGGCTGGATTTGCTTTCTTCTTTGGTGGCGCCGCTGCAATCATTGCCTTCAACTTGTTTTTATTCGCATCACTACGCGATGGCCTCTATCTGATTTACTCTTTGCACGCCACCTTTGTGGTGTTTTTTGTAGCTCGCTACAGCGGCTACACGTTTTATATTTTTGATAGCCCAGAACAACATTATCCACTCGCTGCCGCCACTTGGATACAAGCGGCATTACTCGTCATATTTACACGCCGCCTGTTGGATACACCATCACTAGGACGATGGATTGATTTAGGCTTAAAGGCGTCGGTTGTCTGGTTTGTTATTGTCGCCGTTGCAACGTTCATTAACGTTGAGTTTCACAAAATTGGCGTAAGAAGCTCGCTCGTTCTTACGCTTAGCTATTTAACCGTTGGTGTGTATAGCGCATGGAGGGGAAACCCCCTAGGCGTTTTTTATAGCCTCGCCCAAACCCCATATCTAATCGGTTATTTTTTACTTGCAGGTGCAAGCATTGGTGTACTTGAAGCATCATTCATAACGCGCTACGGATTTATTATTGGAACATTCCTAGAGCTGGTCACATTTTCACTGGCTTTAGGCTACCGATTCCGGCTGCTGGAACGTGATAAGTTCAACTCGCAAGCAGATTTGCTTGCCTTACAAGGCTCGCTTAACGAACAACTAAAATCTCAGGTTGACGAACGCACTCAAGAGCTTGCAACGGCGACAGATGCGCTTCGAGTTGTAAATAGGGATTATGAGACGCTTCTTCAAAGTGTCAGCGTGGGTGTTGCGAGCGTGGACACACAAGGGCAATTGAGCTTTGCCAATATCGCCTATCAATCGCTAGAGACAACTATTCCCAATATCACGTCCACCATCAATCGCCATATTGTAAGCCATAAATCCACCGCTACCGATGAGCTGATCATTAAGGGCAGGAATCGAATAGAGCACCATGTGCTGTTAAGCACAGCAGAGCGCACAGCAAGTAGTGGTAGTAAGGCAGGTTTTTGGCTTGTGGTCACCGACGTAACCGATATGAGGGCCAAGGAAGCCAGCCTTAATCAGGCGTCAAAGATGGCAACCCTTGGCGAAATGTCTACCGGGATGGCACATGAGTTGAATCAACCGTTAAACGTGATTCGCCTGACAATGGAAAACGTGCGGCGAAAACTCGAGCGGGGCGGAATTGAGCCGGAAGCCCTATTGAGTAAATTCGATCGTATTGATGATCAAGTTAATCGAGCGTCTAAACTGGTTTCGCTGATGCGCACCTTTGGACGAGTCGCACCAGCCGCGTTCGAACCATTCGATATTATTAAATCTGTTCATCGCGCCATTGATCTGATGCAAGAGCAATTACGGCTGAGTCAGATTCAAATAGCAGCTGACCTACCCAACAATTCACCCGCACTCGTGAAAGGCAGCAGCACCCAATTTGAGCAGGTCCTGATCAATCTAATTAGCAACGCACGCGACGCCATCAAAATGAATAATGCTACGGGGGGCATCATTGATATTGGGTTTAAAGTAGAGGGCAACGCTTATATCATCTCGGTAGAAGACATGGGTGGTGGCCTGGCGCCAGAGGCCATTGATCGCGTTTTTGAGCCGTTCTTTACAACCAAACCCGTCGGCCAAGGGACGGGCCTTGGTGGCGCAATTAGCTACGGTATTATCAAGGATATGGACGGCACCATTAGCGCACGAAATACAAATTTGGGCGCCCTGTTTGAGATTAAGCTGCCAAAATACGCCACCGCACAAGCTGACCACACAAACTGAATAAGGCGCGCTACTGCATAACCCGCGCCAGCAAATGCGCTTTAACTTCTGGCCATTCGCCCGCGTGCAAACTGTACATCACCGTGTCTCGGATAGTTCCGTCGCGGCGTAAGGCATGGCCACGAATCACACCATCTTTTTTAGCGCCAAGTCTCTCAATGGCTCGCTGACTTGCGAAATTAAAGTTATCCGTACGCCAGCCCACAACATTACTTTTAAGTGTCTCGAACGCATGGGTGAGTAACAGTAGTTTGCAAGCAGTGTTCACATGGGTGCGCTGCACACGCTTGGCGTACCAGGTATAGCCAATCTCGAGCCGGCGCACGGCGGGTACTATGTCGTGAAAGCTCGTCGAACCAATAATTTGGCCATCCTCATCGTTGACCACGACGAAAGGAAGCCGCTGACTGGCGCGTTTGCCTGCGAGTGCTGT
>Ga0255779_1004934_pt1 | contig 12615 bp, 13 predicted proteins | sample 011ome_21_FD_179977 | JGI IMG/M metagenome (GOLD analysis project Ga0255779, IMG submission 179977) | Coastal salt marsh microbial communities from the Groves Creek Marsh, Skidaway Island, Georgia - 011508AT metaG (version 2) | ecosystem: Environmental > Aquatic > Marine > Intertidal zone > Salt...
GAATGTAGACATCATACCTAATGATAAACCTGCAATAATATTTGTTGCAGCTCCCGTAGATGAATTTTGAATAATGCTATTTACTGGTTTTTTCCCTGTACCTGTATAGTATTCTGTTAAAAATGAAATAATCCCTCCAACAGCTAAACCAATTATTACAGCAATAAAAACATTTGTATTAGTGAAATATCTATCAACTCCTTCTAGAGATCCTAAACCTACCTCAATTTGCGTAAAACGCATTTTTGCAGGCAGCATCCAGTCGATTACAAAGAAGGAAGCTATACCAGTTAAGATTATAGATCCCCAGTTCCCGATATTAAAAGCACGCTGAACATGCTTTTCTTTTAGACTGTTATCATCTTTAATTTTAATAAAGAATGTTCCAACTATTGAAAAAACAACCCCTAGACCAGCTATTAAAATAGGCAACAAAATTGGGCCCATACCCATAAATTTGTCTTCCAGTGCATCTTGCCCTGCCATTGCTCCAATTGCATAGTTACCTAAAACCATCGCAGCAAGCATGGTTGCCACATAAGAACCAAATAAATCTGCTCCCATTCCTGCAACATCTCCAACATTATCTCCAACGTTATCCGCAATTGTAGCTGGGTTACGTGGATCATCTTCTGGAATTCCCGCTTCAACTTTACCTACTAAATCTGCTCCAACATCGGCAGCTTTCGTATAGATACCTCCTCCAACACGCGCAAATAATGCAATACACTCAGCCCCTAAAGAGAACCCTGCAAGTGTTTCTAACACCATTGTCATATTATAATGAAATGTATGGTCATCGTTCCCAAGAAACATTGAACATAAAACTATAAACAATACACTTAAACCAAAAACAGCTAAACCAGCTACACCAAGCCCCATTACTGTACCACCTTTAAAAGCAACTTGTAATGCTTTGGACAAACTAGTTCTTGCAGCTTGTGTAGTTCTTACGTTAGCATCCGTTGCTACTCTCATTCCAATATTACCAGCTACTGCAGAAAATACAGCTCCAATAACAAATGCTACTACTATAAAAATGTGTGTTGATTCAACCAGCGTTGAAACATAAGCTAATGCTCCACCGGCAATAACGACAAACCATAATAACATTCTATATTCAGCTTTTAAGAAAGCCAAAGCCCCTGTGCTAATATAATTAGCGAGTTGTTTCATTCTATCATTACCTGCGTCTTGTTTCTTTACCCAACCATATAAGTAGCCCATATAAGCTAATCCGATTAAACCAAATACTGGTAAGATGTATATTAAATTTTCCATAGTGTTCTTCTTTGTTTCTAATTTTTAGGTCGGCAAATGTATCTTTTTCAAACTAATTGTGCAAATTTGAATCAACTGATTTAAATCCAATCGCTTTTACTCTTGTTTAAATTAATTTTCTTTTAGATATTTAATACTCCCCTTTGCTATTAAATACTGTGCTAAAACATACGTAATCATAATAAATACTTGAGCATTTAATAGATTGCCTTTAAATAGGAATTGATTCACTGCAATTATAGTATCCGAAAGAACGAACAACATTGCCCCAACAAAAACAAGTGTAAATGATTGCCTTGAAACCTTATTTAATCTCCATCCCGCTGAAACACCCATGGCACAAACAGCAATACCATAAACTAAAACAGGTATCAAAAAGTCTTCTAAATAAGGAAATAATGAGAACATCAATATTCCATAGTAACCTAAAAAGATAATTAGCAATGCTATTCCTAAAGGCTTATTAAATGGTTTTTTCGCAGTTATTATAGAGTTTGAAAAGGCAAAAACATAAAACAATTGCCCTACCAAAAATGAGCCTAATCCCAGTAAAAAGAAAATTTCATTAAAGGGTAAAAACATTAAAAATGTATCTCCACCAAAAGCAAAAACAATTGATAATAACAAATAGTTTCTAAACTTATTATTAGCGCTTTCCTTTGTTTGTATGTAAAACCACACAAACAATGTAACCATCAACAACGGTTTAGTGGCAAATATTAATGGCAGGTAATCGAAATGTGTTCCAATAATTTCAGCAATTGCTAGTAAAAAGTAAACTATAATTAGGGCCGTAAGTCTTGACATTTTGCTTATTGAACCACAAATTTGAATTATTTATTGAGATAATGAACACTAATTTACTTTAATTCTTTTTCGACCAATTTACCTTAGCAAGATTAAAGCCCCTACAATTTGAATTGAAAATACTAACAATTAAACTTACATTTATAGCTTGGAAGGCTGCTTTTACCAAAATCCCCATAAATGATTGACGAAAAAATACAATTAGAATTGACATTTAAAACCTCCCGGAGCGGAGGGGCAGGAGGTCAACACGTCAACAAAACAGAAACAAGGGTTGAGTTATTTTTCAATGTCCGATATTCGAAAGCGCTTTCCATGCAGCAAAAAATAGTATTGCAAAAAAAATTACGTTCCAAGCTAACAGAAGATGGAGAGTTAAGAATTGTAGTGTCTGATACAAGAAGTCAAATAAGAAATAAAGAAATTGCCATTCAGCGGTTTTTTGTATTAATTAAAAAGGAGCTCATTATTCCAAAAAAAAGGAAGCCTACAAAGCCGACTAGAAGTTCGGTTCAAAAAAGATTGGAAAGCAAATCAAAAAAAGCCGACATTAAAAAGAACCGAAAGCGGATTAGAAAAAATGATTTGGACTAGAACTTTCATATTGCTCTTACTTCTATTTTTCGCAGGCAATAATTTTGCTCAACAGCAAGCTCCAAGACTATTGAGTGATTTAATTATGTCTCAGCAAATAGACACATTGCGATCGCAATTCAATTATAATAAGTTTTTTTATGAAAAATATGAACTTCAAACCCTTGTTGCACTGTCCTTTTATCCTGAATTAAAAAACACCAAAATCAGTTTTAGAAGAAGAAAACTAAAAACCACTATGGTTGCAAGACCAAAAGGAATGAATGTTTTTAGAGGTAAAGGGAAAAGACATTATATTATATACATAAATGATTTCCCTACGGCTAAAATATCTCCAGACAGTGTTTCTTTCAATGCGCAAATAGGAGTTATTGGTCACGAATTAGCTCATTTAGTTGATTATGAGAATATCTCATCATTTAAAATATTGTATACAGGGCTTTCCTATTTGAACAAAAAGTTCAGGGCTCAATTTGAACGAGCTACAGATTTAAGAACAATTAATCATGGTTTACTCTGGCAATGTTATGATTTTGCCTTGTATGTTCACAATAACAGTATCGCTCCCACCGAATACATTAACTACAAGAAAAAAAATTATATGAGTCCAAAAGAAATAAAAGAGCAAAGTAATTAGTCGATTAATCTTGATCTGTGCTTCTCTATTTTGCAATACGCCGCATATAGGCACAATGAAATAGGCTCTATGAAAGGAGATAATTGTATTATCGATACCAACCCGATTAATTTACTTTCCAGTAAAATTTAGGATAAAAGCAGTGTAGGAACCTCTAAGTTTCTCCCAAGAATTTTCAGTCTTTATGTTTTTTAAACCATGGCTATATCTAATCTCGGGAGACAAGTAAAACCACTTTAAGTCTATATCTAGCCCCAATGAAATATCTCCAGACAATGCACGTCTAGTGTTAAAATTATCTTCAGAATTACTACTGAAAGGAGCCCTTAATCCTGGTCCAAAATAACAGTATGGGTTTACTTTTGAATCTCTTTTACTGAAATTCCATTTAGCATGCAGCATGAAATCAAGGTTGAAGGGATCAAGCTTTAAGGTCTTTCCATTTTGCTCAACGGTTGCATAGTTAATTGATAGTTCAGCCCTCGAAATAAGTGTAAATTTTTCTTGGATTTTAAGCTCTCCAAAAACCCCTAGTCTAAAACCAGGAGCATTATATACCGTTGTTGGATATTCTGCAAAGGAATCAATACAGGAGTAATTCTTAACGAGTGAATAATCACCTCCCATATTAAACCCTAAATTAGGTGTAATCGTTATGATTAATGATTCCTTTTCATTAGAATCGTTTGTTTGTGAATAGCAATATACTGAAACTATAGTAGCAACAATAAACGAGCATAACTTTATCATTTTTATAGTTTTTGTGAATAGTAAATATGCTTATATGGCACGTCTAAGAAATTTGTAATAGAATAGACTGTAAAAAATAAAACACCTCTGAAAAAAAATACTTTCACGAACCTTTGTACTTCCACCGGGAGTACAAAGCGTTCAATTTGCCAAAAACACAAATCCCTTTACCTTAACGAAAAATAAATACACTTAATGACATTTAAGAACACTTAAAGCTTAATCGCGAACAGCCCGCACGGACCCTGCGAAGGACTTAGGGGCGGCGAATTGATTATCTGCCATAACGAAACTCCTTAGCCACGCATCGCTGCTGCCGCTCTCTGTAGAACTCCAATAGCCGTAATCAGCAAAACCGCCAATTTTATCCCGATTCTCATATAGCATCTTCAACTCCTCTTTTGTAGGTAACCTCCATCCATCTCCTAAATCAGCACAAGCCTTTACAGCTTCTTCCATAGTCATTTCTCCTAAATCTTGGGACATCACTTCGAAATTATCAATTTTTATGGTTTTGATATCTTGTCCAAAGACATTAATTGAAAGAGCAATCGCTGCAAATAATAATAGAGTTTTCATGATTTAATTTTTAGTTAATAGCCTAAGCGATTGAAAGATAATAATTTTTCAATCCAATCTTTATATTTACCAAGTGAAATATCTTGAACTACTATTCATTTGCCTATTCTCTCGACCTACATCTTGGAAGTATGAGAAATCTAAATGGAGAAGGAAGTGTGGTAAGGGAGTTGTTTACTCATTCGAAATCATGAATTCACTTTAAAATGGAAAGATTAAGGATTATTGCATGATCCGCACAACGATAAATGGTGCTTCAATAAAATCCTTACTTTTTCAAAGCTTGGTCTTTTTTATTTAGTCCTTCACGCAAATGAATTTGGTTCAATCCCTAAACAAAAAATCCCTCCTGATTTCTCAGGAAGGGTTTTATTGAGGTCTCTGCCGGATTCGAACCGGCGTAGATGGTTTTGCAGACCACTGCCTAACCACTCGGCCAAGAGACCTTTTTACATAAGGCCTCCCGATAACTATCGGGTACCTTTGTTGTAATTGGTTGGCGAAGGTAATAAATAGAATCTATTCCTCAACAACAACTGAAACAAAATTTACATCTCCGTCAATAGGAGGGTTTACCTTTTTTATTTCAACTCGAACTTTTTCAAGTTGGTCCAATTCTTTTTTTAACTGATTCACAATACGGTAAGCAACCGTTTCTATAAGTTTGCAAGGTGTTGCCATTTGGTCTTCTACAACGCTATTTACATCGCAATAATCAATTGTCTTCGAAAGGTCATCCGTTAGAGCAGAGGCGGAAAAATCGCACCACAAATCTACATCTATAATATAGTTGCCTCCAATTTTTGTTTCTTCTGGCAAACAACCATGATAACTAAAGGTTCGTATTCCGTATACTTTGATACAATTCATTATGCTTCAGCTTTCAGTGCTTCAATTTTTACTAAGCCTTTTTCCATTCTGTCAATAACATATTCTTTGCCCAATACAGAGCAGATATGAAACATAGATGGTCCCATTCCTTTTCCAGTAACCAGCAATCTGAACCCAGGTCCTACTTTTCCAAACCCGTATTCGTTCTTTTCTAAATAGGACTGAAACTTGACTTCAATATTTTCTGTAGTAAATTCTTCAATAGATTTAAGTTCTGTCAAAAGCTCCTGCATAATAGCTGGAGTGTCTTCCTTCCATTTCTTTTTCAACGTTTTAGCATCATACTCATTTACGTCTTCAAAAAAGTACCTGCCTTCGTTTAAAATGTCTTCGATAAAGGTTGCCCTTTCTTTCATTAGTTCGCAAACTTCAGCAACATAATCAGCACAAACATTCAATTTTTCTTCTTCAATAATTGGCATTAACAATTGCGCTAACTCAGTATTGGATTTATTTCTTAAATATTGCTGGTTAAACCATTTTGCTTTGTCTGGATCGAATTTTGCACCACTTTTACCAACTCTTTCCAATGAGAAAGCTTCCGTTAATTCTTCCAAAGAAAATATTTCTTGCGCCGTACCCGGGTTCCATCCTAAAAAGGCAATCATATTAATAAAAGCTTCTGGAAAATATCCGTTCTCTTTATAGCCTGAAGAAATCGCGCCATCAGGAGCATTCCATTCTAAAGGAAAAACCGGAAAACCTCCCTTATCACCATCTCTTTTGCTCAATTTCCCATTTCCATTGGGCTTTAAAATCAAAGACAAATGCGCAAATTTTGGCATGGTATCTTCCCACCCTAAATATCTGTATAGTAATACGTGCACAGGGGCAGACGGCAACCATTCTTCTCCACGAATAACGTGCGAAATATTCATTAGATGATCATCAATAATGTTGGCTAAGTGATAAGTCGGCATTCCATCCGCTTTATAAATAACCTTGTCATCCATGTTGTTTGTATTCACAATTACCCAACCTCTAATTTCATCATGAAAACGCACTTCTTCGTTACGCGGCATTTTTAAACGAATAACAAACGGGTCTCCAGCATCTAAACGCTTTGTTACTTCATCCTCGGATAAAGAAATCGAGTTTTTCATTGAAGTACGTGTAATGTTGTTGTATTGCCAGTTTGGCATTTTTGCCTTCTCGGCCATTTCACGCATATTTGTCAAATCTTCCGAAGTGTCGAATGCATAATATGCAAATCCATCTTCAACCAATTTAAAAGCATATTCTTTATAAATTCCTGCTTCTTTTCTTTCAGATTGTCGGTAAGGTCCGCAATCTCCTCCTGCACCAACACCTTCGTCGGGGTTTATTCCACACCATTTTAAGGCTTCTAAAATATAATCTTCAGCTCCTTTCACATAGCGGGTTTGGTCAGTATCTTCAACCCTTAAAAGAAAATCTCCTCCATGCTTTTTCGCAAAAAGATAATTATACAAAGCGGTTCTCACACCTCCCATATGTAATGGGCCTGTTGGGCTTGGGGCAAAACGTACACGTACTCTTCTTTCACTCATAACTCTCAAAAAATTGGAATGCAAAAATAAGTAATCTCCACAATATTCGTTATCATTGAATTAGAATAAAATAGTATGAAAAAAATAATATTAGGATTATTCCTTTTAACATCGTCTTTAGTGACCTTCAGTCAGGCACGTACACAAATTGAAATGACGGATAAAGCGAAGCTAAATTGGGGTTCGGTTATTAAGATTGATAAAAAGAAGCGTTTTCAAGATGTATTGGCACACGATAAAACGGGTAGTTATATTTTAACAACAGGGAAAAAGGGGAAAAGCATCGATAAGTTAAATAATAACATGATGCTGGAAAATTCAATGACTTTGCCATTGGTTTATCAGAAGAAACAAATGGACTTGGAGGCCCTGGTTTACTATAATGAGAAGTTTATTATGCTCTCCTCATTCAATAATAGGAAACTGAAAAAAAATTATTTGTTTTATCAAATCATAAACCCTTCCAATTTAACCCTGGATGGAAGTATCAAAAATATTGGAGAAATCGCCTACGAGAAAAGAAGATTTCAAGGTGATTTTGGTTTTGATATTTCAGCAGATTCCTCAAATATGTTATTGTTTTTTGAAATGCCTTACGAAAAAAATACTGCAGAAAAATATAGTTTTAAAGTATTGGATTCAAAATTGGATGAAATTTGGAGTCAAGAAGTTGAGTTGCCGTATAAAGAACAATTTTTTACAGTCAAAGATTCTGAAGTTTCCAGTAAAGGCGATGTTTTTGTTTTAGGTAAAGAATACAATGAGGATAAAAACTCAAAAAAAATGAAAGATTTGCCGAATTATAAATACCACATTTTAGGTTATTATAGCAAGGGTGAAAAAATAGTTGATTACGAAGTGAGCTTGCATGATAAGTTTATTAAAGACGTAACATTTGACATCAATTCCAATGGCGATATTATTTGTTCGGGATTTTATTCGGAAAGTTATGGTTCAGGAATAAAAGGAGCTTTCTTTTTGTCAATAGATGGCATTTCTCGTAAAGTTAAAAAGGAAAGTTACAAGGAGTTTGACGAAGCTTTTATTACAGAAGGATGGTCGGATAGGGCAATAAACAAGGCGAATAAGAAAAAGATAAAAAAGGATAAAGCCATTGAAATGTATAATTATGATCTTCGCGATTTTATTTTAAGAAAAGATGGAGGAGTTGTATTGCTAGCGGAACAGTATTTCGTTAGAGTTGTAACCACTACCACTACTGATGCAAATGGAAATACCAGTGCAAGAACAACATACCATTATTATTACAATGATGTTATTGTGATTAACATAAACCCCGATGGAGACATTGAATGGACTACGAAAATTGAAAAGTATCAACATTCAGTAAATGATGGCGGAAGGTTATCTTCTTTTGCTTTGCAAGTAAAAGACAATAGGATGTATTTGGTGTATAATGAATCAGCCAAGCAGTATTTTGACAAGGAAGAGCGAAGTGAAATGAAACGAAAAGACAAACGATCTTATCTTACTTTATTGGTCTCAATAGATAATAAAGGTGAGTACGATAAGGAGATATTGCTGAACAATTCAGTTGATAAAGTTTACACCGTTCCAAAATTATGTGAGCAAATATCGAAAAACGAGATGTTGATTTATTCTTATTCTAAAAAGGGGCAAAAGTTTGGAACAATGACCGTACAGGAATAAAAGCTGTTTTTATCGGGTCAATTTATTTAATTGGATAACCGACTTTAAACCCCAGAATGAAGTCTGCACCGATTGCTTCTTCTATTTGAATCGAGTTAGACCCTAAGGCATTTGAATAAGTTGTTTTATTGCTAAGGCTCAAGCCTAAATAATAATCATAGGTAATGTTATGGGCTCCCAGCCATTGAACACCGCCACCAATGTGGATATGTTTTGAGTTATAGTAATGAGATGAGAATGTACTATCTTCTTTTAAATTATTTTTATACTGGTGGTAACCTAGTGCAAAGTATCCTTTGTATTGATTTCGTTCTCGATAGAAACATTTCAGTAATGCGTGTATAAAACGTCCATTTTTAATGTTTTTTTCATAGAGTTCGAAACCATCAATTATTTCGCTGTAAGGACGCAGTTTGGCACCCATTGTGAATCCTGCTCCTGCAGTTAAGGAGATACTTTTTATGGGCAGTAGTTCCAGGTTTATATTTGGAGTACCCGCAATTAGTCTAGCGATATCTATTGAGGGATTGATTTTGTAATCATCAATGAGTCCATCATCAAACATTTCATCGATGGTTTCTTGCGCAAATCCAAGGGCAGAAAGCAAAAGTAAGATGACGCCAAAAAAATAATTCATAGAATAAACTTTAGTGAGAATTAATTTTATCTAAAATAGATTCCCTTCATTTCATTAATCTTGGAATTTTTAGAAAGTGTGTAGATGGCAAACCCTCCAATTAGTAAAGCTATAATTAGGTGCACTGCACCAAAGTTAATCCACCAACTAGATTCATCTATAAACTCTTTTCGAATTCCAAATATAATAAAGATGGCTAAAGCATTATTAAGAAAGTGTAAAAGCATAGAATACCATATTTTTCCAGTCAAAATCACAACATATCCAAACGCTGCGCCTAGAAAAAATCTAGGGAGAAAATCCATAAACTGGAAATGAATAAAAGCAAATAGAAAAGCAGTAAACCAAACGCTTAAATGTATTTTTTGTGAAGCCTTGGCAATAAGGTTTTGTAAAACACCTCTAAAAACAAGTTCTTCTCCAATTGCAGGAATAATCGCTAAGAGAAAAATGTTTAACCCAAAACTTCTCCAAGTAGATCCAATATAGGCATAGATGGATTTATCCCGAAAAGCTTGATTGTAATAAATCTCTTCTTGTAAGTCTTTTGAGATAAAGCTTAAATCCAATTTAGCATTTATTGATGCAAACCAATCGTTTAAGACGGTTATGGCGAAAAAGAGCGTAATTATTATTAGTAATGGAGTTAATTGGGGTCGTTTTTTCGTTAGCAAATAGTCGTTTGGTTCAAATGCCCCTAGCTTCGCAAACAAAACACTAGGGAGAATAAATGTTCCCATATGGAACAAGAAGTTAAGCATCTTAACGGTACGAATAGAATCTTTGTCTGTTAAGCTTGATAGCTCATTAGAATTGTAAACATCAACTCCGAAAAGGGGACTCGCTAAACTAGCTCCAAGCAAACCAAATAGTACAGACGACAAAAAACATAGCGCTATAAATAGCGCTAATTTCTCCCAAGGAGTTAAATACTGTAAGCCTCCATTTTTCACTGTTGCTAATATTGAAAGAATTAATTGGAATAAAAAATTACTGCTATCTCTTTTGTTTCGTTTTTTGCATCAAGGCAAAAGAATGAAAAGCCACCAAGATAGTTATCGAGCCGTTATAACGACTGTGAAGTAAAATTATCTATAAAAAAGCAGAAGTTTCCTGCCTTTGCAGCAAAGTAGTGCTAGTTTTTCGTTTACTTTTGCACCAATGGTGAAAATTGGAAATATTGAAATTGGAGAATTTCCACTGTTGCTTGCACCTATGGAAGATGTGAGTGACCCTCCTTTTCGGGCAGTCTGCAAAAAACACGGTGCTGATGTAATGTACACCGAATTTATTTCTTCAGAAGGCTTAATTCGGGATGCTGCAAAGAGTGTTCAAAAGCTAGATGTTTTTGAATATGAACGCCCTATCGCAATTCAGATTTTTGGAAACGAAATAGAATCTATGCGGCAGTCTGCAGCTATTTGCGAACAGGCAGGGCCAGATTTTATTGATATTAATTATGGTTGTCCAGTTAAAAAAGTTGCAGGAAAAGGAGCTGGTGCAGGAATATTAAAGGATATTCCAAAAATGGTTGAAATGACAAAAGAGATTGTTAATTCCACTAGTTTACCTGTAACTGTAAAAACGCGATTAGGGTGGGATGACAATACAAAATATATTGTAGACGTTGCTGAACGTTTACAAGATGTTGGAATTGCTGCTATTGCAATTCATGGAAGAACGCGCTCTCAAATGTATAAGGGTGAGGCAGATTGGAGTTTAATTGCTGATGTGAAAAGCAATCCAAGAATGCATATACCTGTATTCGGAAATGGAGATATAAACTCACCCGAAAAAGTGGTCGAATATAAAAACAGATATGGAGTTGATGGTATTATGGTGGGAAGAGCAAGTATAGGAAACCCTTGGTTTTTCAATGAAGTTAAACACTTTATGAAAACAGGGAAGCATTTGCAAAAACCTACTTTAGAGAATAAGGTTAAAATTGTCAAGGAACATTTAAAATTTTCAGTCGAATGGAAGGGTCATCGCCTGGGAGTTGTGGAAATGCGAAGACATTATGCTAATTACTTTAAAGGTATAGAAAATTTTAAACCCATTCGCATGCAATTGGTTACAATTGATAGTTACGATGAGTTAGTTACAATTTTAAATAATATTGTTTGATATGAAAGTATATACAAAAACAGGAGATAAAGGTGATACCTCTTTATTTGGAGGAAAGAGAGTCCCTAAACATGATTTAAGGATAAATGCTTACGGTACCGCTGATGAGCTAAATTCTTGGGTCGGATTGTTACGGGATCAAGAAATCGATGTTTCATATATTGCAATACTTCTTGCGATTCAAGACAGGATATTTACGCTTGGGTCTCAGTTAGCAGCTGACCCCGGTAAGCCGAAATTAAAAATGCCTAAAATTGAAGAGAACGATATTCAGCTTTTAGAAGACGAAATGGACCGTATGAGTATTGGGTTGCCAGAAATGACCAACTTTACGCTTCCTGGTGGTCACACAACAGTGTCTTATTGTCACATTGCCAGAACTGTTTGCAGAAGGTGCGAGCGGTTAGTTGTAGAATTGGCGTGTGATGAAATAATTGATGCACTAATTATTCAGTATTTGAATCGATTATCGGATTATTTATTTGTGTTAAGTCGAAAAATCACCCAAGATTTAGGAGTGAAAGAAGCTATTTGGCTCCCTAAGATGTAAATAGGCTTGCTAGTTAATTGATAGTCAAATCCTTATGTGTTAGTAAAAAGATTTTTGTTTTTATTTTGATATGTTGCTAAAAAATATACTTTTGCGGTTAGTTAAAAGAATTAATTAAAAAAGTTAATATTATGTACTGGACATTAGAACTTGCTTCGTATTTGGAAGATGCACCTTGGCCAGCGGTTAAGGAAGAGTTAATCGATTTTGCTATGAGAACTGGAGCACCTTTAGAAGTGGTAGAAAACTTATCTGCGTTAGAAGATGAGGGGGAATTATATGAAACAATTGAAGATATTTGGCCGGATTATCCTACAAAAGAGGATTTCTTTTTCAATGAGGATGAGTATTAGTTAGGATTAAGCAATATTAGAAAAAGCCGTATTTACATCTGTAAATGCGGCTTTTTTTGTTCTATAAAGTTGCTGGAACTTGCTACTGGTAATAATGAGCTCTGCAGCGTAGAGTTTACAATGTATGATTTTAGAACACGTATTCAAGACAACATGTCATGAATAGCTGATTGGCATAATTACTGACTCCCTAAAAACCTTGTGAAATA
>Ga0255779_1004935_pt1 | contig 12614 bp, 9 predicted proteins | sample 011ome_21_FD_179977 | JGI IMG/M metagenome (GOLD analysis project Ga0255779, IMG submission 179977) | Coastal salt marsh microbial communities from the Groves Creek Marsh, Skidaway Island, Georgia - 011508AT metaG (version 2) | ecosystem: Environmental > Aquatic > Marine > Intertidal zone > Salt...
TCTTGCCGAAGATGATGTCGACAACTTCGAGTTCACCTGAAGCGTTGAATTCCTTGATGAGAATTGAAGCTTCTGATGGCTCGCCTGCGTCGATGAACTCCAGCGGACCTGAAACACCGTCGTAGTCGATGTCGCCACCGTCAGCGAGGATTGCTGCACAATCAGCGAAGGTCGTGCACTTCTCGCCACCGCGGGTGACGTCATTGATCTGGGCGCCAACTGCCACACCGTCGTCGCTGCCTGCTGCAATTGCTGCAAGAGAGATCACGATAGCCGCGTCGTATGACTCACCTGAGTAAGCGAAGTCCTGAAGCTCAGGATCAATCTCAAGCAGACGTGCGATGAAGTCCTCGTTGATCTCGATGTCAACACCAGGAACGGTGCCACGCATACCAGCAACGACGCTTGGGTCGTCGAAGGCGTCAGCGAGGGCGTTACCCATGTTGCCGTCTGAACCGTAGATCATCTTCTCGGCTGGGCCTGCGCCCGCCTCGATGAGTCCGGTGAGGATCTTTGAGGTCTCGTCGAAACCGATGATGACGATGGCGTCTGGGTCGGCAGCAACAGCTGCTGAAACCTCGGCGTCAAAGTTCTCTGCCTGTGGGTCGTAGATGACCTCGTAGACGATTTCGCCGCCAGCTGCGGTGTACGGAGCTGAGGTGTACTCAAAGAGGCCGGTTCCGTATGAGTCGTTCATGACGATGAATGCTGCAGTGAGTGCACCATCACCAATCATGAGGTCAGCAAGCGCTGCACCCTGAACGACGTCGGACGGAGCCGAACGGAAGTAAAGGCCATTGTCTGCATAGTCAGTGAATGCAGGTGATGTGTTTGCTGGTGAGAACTGGATCTTGCCAGCGTTCGTGATCTTGTCGATAACGGTCAATGACACACCTGATGATGCGGCACCGATGAATGCATCAACGTCTTCTGCGAGGAGACGGTCAACAGTTGCGTTTGCAACGTCGCCGTTGTCGCCTGAGTCGCCAGGTAGCCACTCGACGTCTGCGCCGTTGACTCCACCAGCTGCGTTGATTTCTGCAACAGCAAGTTCAACACCAGCAAACTCGGGTGGTCCGAGGAACGCAAGGTTGCCAGTCTCTGGCAAGAGGCCGCCTAGGCGGAGCACTCCGTCACCTGCTGACTCAGCTGCCGGCTCTGCGGCTTCTTCTTCTGCGGCTGGCTCTTCAGCTGGCTCTTCGGCTGCGTCGTCGCTGCCGCCACAGGCGCCAGCTACGAGAGCGAGTCCAACCACGAGCGCACCGAAGTTACGTGCACGGGTCTTCTTCATTGGGTTGTTTCCTCCCCCTATCGGACCCAGGCGGGATTGCCCGGGTTCTTAGGTGTTACAAAGGCTACGCCCTCTTTAATCGCGTGACAATGCTTTCCTTAAAGGAACCGTTTTCGTCCTCAATGTCTGAAATAGCCATCGGGCCGCATTCTCAGCTGGGTGAGACCCAACCAAGCACGTCAACAAGCACATCCGCCTTGCCTGACGAATCCCACGGCATTGTTACCGCAACATCGAAATTTCCTTGAGAATTCAGCGGAATGAGAGCCATATTGGGGTTGATATCCCCGGCCTTCCAGTTCAGATTGGACACATACGGAGTCGTAGTCCCTGATGGGTATGCCGAAAGGAAGCCATTTGATGTCGGGGAAATTACTGTGACATTTGCCCAGATAGCAGTTACCTCAGCCGGGATTCCTCCGGTTCCAGCTCCTCGGAATGATCTGATCTCGTCACTCCCAAACGGCAGGTTGGCTCCGCCGATCCCTGATCGGGTATCGACAATTCTGAACGGCTCGGTGGTTGTAGTGCGCTCGCCTCCATCATCTGAGAAGTAACCGAACACGTCGACGATGAGGTCGACGAATCCATCACTGTCGTGGGGAAAGGCAGTTTGTAATTCGATTGCTCCTGAGGAACTCAACGACACGACCGCAAGATTTGGTCGAGTTTCCCCCGCTCGCAAGTTGAGGTTGGATGCATTTGGTGCGAGTGTTCCCGCAGGAAAGGCTGTCACGAATCCTCTTGCGGTCGGATTAGTCGCTGTGAGGTTGACAACGACTGAGGTCGCGCTTTCAGGAATGTTTGCTCGTCCAGTGACTTGGATTGTTCGCAGAGAATTGTCGTAAAACGGATCTTCCGACGATTGCCTGCTGTCAAACAATCGCGTTGGATCAACGCTTGTGAATCCAGACCCCGTGCTTCCGTATGTGAAGTAGCCAGCTATGTCTGCGAGGAGATGGGTCGTCGCACCACGTGCGTGAAATCTTATTCGACCACCAGCTCCGACCCTGACGAGCACAAGATTCGGCACGGTCTGACCAGCAACAAAATTGAGATTTGAGGCGTTGGGCCATTCGCCGTATGAATTCTGGTCATTAAATACATCACCCCTGCCCTGTGGTCTTGGGCCGACCGTAACGAATCCATTGCCGGACGGATTTACCGCCGTGATGTTGAGAAGGACTGCGGCGACACCATGTTCTGGCACACCATCGTGCCCGGTGACGACAAGTTCATGATTGAGCTCTTCGTCGGTGCGAAAATCGTCATTTGTTGTATCAATCGAACCGTCACCAGGGCGAACAGGCCCGTTTGGAATTCCGATCCCACTTCGGGTGTCCAGAATTCGAGTTGGGGGAAGCGGATGGAAGTTGCTCGGGGGAGCTGATGGTGAGTGGTTTCCCGCAAGAGTGACGCACTCCTTGAATCCGAAGCACGGAGCATCCAGGTCAATCGCCGGCATGTCATCCTCGGAGATATCAGCTATGACCTGAACTTTTTGGCCGTTTTCGAGGTCAGAGATGAACATGGTGTATCGCCCGGGCCAACTGACGCTTGTAAACCAGGTTTCGCCACCACTCCGTCCCGACGAGAACGCCCCGTACTGAATGCCACCGGATGATGTTGGGCGTGGCGGGCACGCCTCAGTGATCCAGCAATCGATCTGAAATGCGTCGACCTGGACTCGACCATCTGTCACTTCACTTGAGGCGAGAATTGAACCTTTTCCGATGAATCCTTTGTACCGATCGTTGACGGTTGGCACTGTGATCGTTCCGACATGTGGCCACGATCCGTCGCTTTGTCGAACCACGGTCATGTGGAACCCACCGTAGACCGAGTTCTCAACCGAGTAATTTTCCCAGTAGCAGGGGGCTTGCCAGTCGTAACCGCTGCAGTCCGTCGTGTTGCGAGGGTAGGCCTCGAGCCTGACCTTGGTACTTGAGGACTCAATTGGGAGCCCCTCAACGTCATATTTTGGCTTCAGGAATGTCGGGCCGATCTGGTGATCGACCTTCATTAGGGTTCCATCGGACCGCCACATAATCGAATCGGCGTATCCGCCTAGAGGGTCAACGGCGGGCCCATCGTATTCAATGCCAATTTTGCCGATTGAGCCTTTCGCATCGATACTCACGTCGAGATATTCGACACTTCTGGTGGTGATGTCACCGGTCGCATTTACCAACGGCGCAGGTGCGGCCAGAGCGGTGACTGCGCATGCCACTATCGAAATCGTGAGTAGGGGGAAACGTCTCATCGCTTTCGTCATCGCACAAATGGGTTCACTTGTTACAACGAGATCGTGACGGCTCTGAGTCTGCCGCCCAATCGATAGTTGAATGCGTGCCTGTTACTCGCCGGCTACTTCAAACAAGACCTTTGCGGTAGCGCTTCTGTCATCGAGTGAACGAAATGCATCGATCGCGTTCTCGAATGAGAAGGTTTGACCGATCGGTGGTTTCACGGCGCCAGACTTCACAAGCGCGATCAGTCGATCGTGGATGTCACGGGCGAGAGCAGGGTCGGCGGCGATGGCTTCACCCCATGCAGCTCCAACGATGCTCACGTTGCGAAGCAGAAGACGATTGACCTTGATCGTGGGAATTTCGCCTGCAGCAAATCCGACAACGACGAGGCGACCTGAACGAGCGAGCGCACGAACTCCATCAAGGAAGCGATCGCCACCAACCGGGTCGTAGGTCATATCAACCCCTCGGCCCCCCGTGATCTCGAGCACCTCGTCCTTCCAGGTGTCGCTGACCAGCACGGTGTGGTCAGCCCCAGCAGCAGCAGCAACTTGTGCTTTCTCAGCCGTTGAGACGAGCCCGATTATCGGTCCTGCTCCGAGGCCTTTGGCAACTTGGATGGCTGATGTGCCGACTCCGCCGGCTGCACCGAGGACAAGAACTGACTCGCCTGCCTTGAGTCCACCTCTATCGACGAGACAGAACATTGCCGTTTGATAGTTGAGAACAAATGCGGCGCCCTCGGCAAGCGACATTTCATCGGGCAATTTGAACACTTGGTCGGGATTGCCTGCAACGACCTCGGCGTGGCATGTGCTTCCCCACACTGCAACTCGATCACCTGGTACAAGATCTGAGCCCGCTGGTGCCGAGCGCACGACGCCAGATGCCTCAACACCTGGAATAAATGGCGGCTCTGGACGAATTTGATACATGCCTTTTGTCTGAAGTAAGTCAGGGAATGACACACCGGCATACGCAACATCGATGATCACCGACCGGCCATCATCGACTGGCTCGGGGCGATCGACGATCGCCAGTCCGTCTGGTCCGGTGAGTGATTGAACTTCAAGTGCGCGCATGTCTACCTCTTCTGAATTAACTGCTGGCGTATTGATTTGTTGTTGGCAATTGCTGAGATGCGGTAAAGGTCAGCACCCCATCTTCGAGACTGTTCTTTAGTAGCGCCTTTTTGTCAGGCGCCAGACGTTGCGGATTGGTCCATGGCTCACGGTCTCCCTGTTTTGGAAGTGTGGGCATCATTCGTTGCATGTACCCCGATGAGAAGTCATCGATCCAGGGGCGCTTCGCCATTGTGATATCGCTGTCGCGAAGAACTGGGGTGACCTGGTCGGTTTTGGTCTTCCTCATATGGTTAAGGAGTCGGCATACATAGGTACTTGTGAGGTCTGCACGAAGCGTCCAAGAGGCATTGATATAGCCGAAGGTTGAGACAAGATTCGGAACACCCGAATAGGCAACACCCCGATAGGTGAAGGTTTCTGAGAAGTCGATTGTTTTGCCATCGACAACAAAGTCCATGTCGCCGAGCGTCACCAATTCAAGGCCGGTTGCGGTCACAATGATGTCGGCATCGAGATGTTCGCCAGAGGTAAGAGCAACTCCGGTTTCAGTAAATGATTCAATCGTGTCTGTCACAACAGATGCAGAACCATTCCGCACTGCTGCAAACAAATCGCCGTTTGGAACCAGACAGAGGCGCTGGTCCCAAGGGTTGTAGCTCGGCGTGAAGTGCTTATCGATATCAACATCGGGGCCGACGAGCGCTCTGACGCCTTGCAGCAGTTTTCCTTTCACCATCTCAGGGTCGGTGCGAGTCTTCTTGTAGAAGAACTGCTGGAAGAACACGTTCTTCGCACGGATAATCGGATGTGCAAGTTGTCGCGGAAGGAATCGTTTGATCTTTTTTGCAACCGGGTCGACATCGGGTCGTGCAACCATCCATGTTGGTGAACGCTGCAACATCGTGACGTGCTCAGCCTTGCTAGCCATCGCAGGAACGATCGTGACAGCTGTGGCACCAGATCCGATCACGACAACTTTCTTGCCCTTGTAGTCAAGGTCTTCTGGCCATTGCTGTGGGTGGACAATCTGGCCGGCAAATGTGTCGCGACCCTCAAACGCCGGGTCGTAGCCGCCGCGGTAGCTGTAATAACCCGAACACATGAAGAGAAAGTTGCAGGTCAGCACTGTGACTTTGGCGTCGCTGATGATGGCATGCACCGTCCAAGTCGATGTTGACGAGTCCCATTCGGCGCGAACCACCTTGTGGTTGAAACGAATATGACGCTGGATGTCGAACTCCTCAACCGTTTCTCGTAGGTACGCCATGATCGATGGTCCATCTGCAATGGACTTCTCCGCGGTCCACGGCTTAAACGAGTAGCCGAGGGTGTGCATATCGCTATCGGAGCGAATCCCCGGGTATCGAAATAAGTCCCATGTCCCACCGATGTCTGATCGGCCTTCCAAGATGGTGAATGTTCGGTCTGGGCAGAGCTTCTGCAAGTGGTATGCCGCTCCGATACCTGAGATCCCTGCACCGACCACGACCACATCGTGATGTTCAGCCTGCACCGATGGCACAGAAATATCTGACGATGAACTCATCTCTCGATCACCCATCTCTCAATCGTAGTTGTCGCCGAATTCGCCGTCCGAGGTGGCCGACCTCGTCAATTGTGATCCGTTCCTGAAATGATCTCAAGATGGAGTATCGCCGTTTAGGAAACACTGGTCTCGAAGTATCCCGAATCTGTCTGGGCTGTATGAGTTACGGCCAGTCAGACCTCGGCACTCACCCCTGGAGTCTCGACGAAGAGTCGAGCCGGCCATTTTTTCAGCAGGCTTTAGACCTCGGAATCAACTTCTTCGATACAGCAAATGTGTACTCGCTTGGAACGAGTGAGGAATACCTTGGCCGTGCATTGCGAGACCTCGATGTGAAACGAGCGGACGTCGTGATTGCGACCAAGGTCAACGGCCGGATGCGAAAGAGTCCAAATGGGGCAGGCCTCTCGCGCAAGGTCATCATGACCGAGATCGACGACAGCCTTCGCAGGCTCGGAACCGACTACATCGATCTTTACCAGATTCACCGCTGGGACCCGAATACTCCGATCGAAGAGACGATGGAGGCACTCAATGACCTCGTTCGCTCTGGCAAGGTTCGATACATCGGCGCTTCGTCAATGTGGACCTGGCAGTTTGCGACCGCACAGCACGTCGCCGAACGTAACGGCTGGACGAAGTTCGTCAGCATGCAAAACCACTACAACCTCCTCATGCGTGAGGAAGAGCGTGAAATGTTGCCATATTGCGTGGAAACAGGGGTTGGGGTTATCCCGTGGAGCCCTCTTGCTCGAGGTCGGCTTGCCCGCACATGGGATACCACGACGGGCCGAAGCGATAGCGATGCATTTGGAAGCAGTCTGTACGGCCGAGATGTCACCGAGGAGTCAGACCGGGCGGTTGTTACGGCAGTGGCAGAAGTTGCTGCGGCGCGCGGGACATCGATGGCTCGAGTAGCTCTTGCGTGGGTGCTGTCGCATCCAGGAGTGACGGCACCCATCGTTGGTGCCACGAGGGCTGCTCACCTCGATGATGCGGTGGCTGCCCTCGATATCGAACTCACAGCAGATGAGCTCCAACGGCTAACCGGGCCATATATTCCGCATCAGCCGGCTGGCTTCTGACCGTTGGTCGAATCAACAGTTGAAGGTGTTGGTATCGCACTAGTCGTCTAACCTTGGCTACATATGGCTACTAATTCAGGGTCCTCAAGTCGACGTGGGCAGCTGCTCTTCATCCTCGGAACAGTGGTGCTTGTTGCCGTTGTCGCAATCGTCATTGTGGTTGCCACTGGGGGAGGTTCTGACTCCGCGGTAGACCTTTCTGAAAACGGAACAGTGACAGTGACCGGCGACCTGCTGCCAGGTTTTGAAGGTGACACCGCAACTGACACAGGTGCCGGCCTGACTGCACCAGTGTTGGAAGGTCAGGCATTCGACGGTACTCCGATCGTCATCGAGCCTGGCTCACCGACACTCGTGGTGTTCCTGGCGCACTGGTGCCCACACTGCCAGGCCGAGGTGCCAGATCTCGTTGAGTGGGCAGAAAGCCTTTCTGTTCCCCAAGGACTCAATGTGGTTGGGGTTGCGACAGCAACAGCGCCAGATCGTCCGAATTATCCGCCATCTGAATGGCTACTTCGTGAGCGCTGGCCGTTCCTGGTGATGGCAGACGACGAGGCAGCAACTGCGGCACAAGCGTTTGGAACCACTGGGTACCCATATCTGGTCATGCTCGACGCAAATGGTGTTGTCCAGTGGCGCCACAGCGGTGAACTGGCTGATGGACAGCTCGAGCAGTATCTCGACGTTGCGTTGAACTAGTGCATCATTGAGTGAGCGGCAGATTGATGCGTGAGGCGTTGCTGGCAAAGGCTGCGTAACTACTTCTGAAAGACCTGGTCATCGTGGGCAAAGGCCTTGAACTCGAGGGCGTTCCCGGACGGGTCTAAGAAGAACATTGTCCACTGCTCGCCAACTTCACCTTCGAATCGAACGTATGGCTCAATCACGAAGTTGATCGAGGCCTCGCGTAATTGCTGAGCAAGCGCGTGAAACGTCGGTGGGTCGAGAATCACCCCGAAGTGCGGCACTGGAACATCGTGCCCATCCACCGGGTTCGACACATCAACACCTGCTCCCTCGTGCAGATGGGTGACGACCTGATGCCCGAACATGTTCCAATCAACCCATGTCTCGGCGCTGCGTCCCTGGGAGCAGCCGAGGACATCTCCGTAAAACGCGACAGCAGCGGCGATGTCGTGGACAGGAATTGCGAGATGAAAACGAGGGTGGTTCATGATGGCCTTTGCTGACGCGATGCGAATGCAAGTAAGTGGATAATGCGCACGCTACACCGCATTGTCGTTTGCGATGTTGACGCGACGTGATGAGGGAGACACATTTTCAGACACGGAGCGGCCAAACTGAAGGAGTGCAATATCAGCGCCCATTTTCGGTGACTTGGCGACTTGCATATGTCGTCTCTATTGCGTCAGCCATCTTCAGCACGCGAGCATTTTGGTGGCCCGGCAATCATGTAGTGAGTTACGACGGCGCCACCTATTCAGGCCCAAATACTGAGGTTTCGCTCCGAGCGATTCGCGACTGGCGGATTCCATTCCTGAATGAGTTCATCTTCGGCACGGTTCCTCATCTCGGTAATCACGCAGTAGCGGTCCTGTACCCCCCTCGGCTCATTGCGTTGATATTTGGCTCATCCTTTGGTCACGGACTGATTGTTGTTGGCCATGTGCTTCTGCTTGGAATGGGCATGGTCGCTCTTGCCAAACGACTCGGTGTATCGCCTCTTGGCGGTGCTGTGAGTGGGGCGGTCGTTGTCCTCGTGGGATCGACTCAAACAAAGACCGTGCAGTTCGAACAGATTCAGCCAATCGCATGGCTTCCCGTTCTGTTGTTGGCGCTACATGTATGTGTCGCGGAGCGGCATCGTTGGCGATCGGTTGGTGCTCTGGCGATCGTTGCGACCGCAACCTTGTTGAGTGGTCATCCGCAGCTCATCCTTGAAGTTGTCATTGTTGCTGTTGCGTTCACTGCTGGACTCGTACTGAAATACCGAACTGGAGTGCTCAGGCTCGTTGTCGCAGCGATGCTTGCTGGAGCGATGGCCCTTCCGCAGTTGTTGGCAACAGTCGATGCCCAACGAACTGCGTCGCTCGACGAGGGCAGGTCGTTCGATGATCTCGGAAACGGCATGTACGTCCTCCAGGTTCGCAAGGCGGCACAGGCGCTATTCGGAACTGTGACCGGAGGCGACCCAGCGGCATTTTCAGGCGCCTTTGAGGCAATCGGGTGGTTCGGCGTTGTTGCGATGATGATCGGTGTGTTCGGTATTGGTTCGTCGGTCTCAAACCCGAAAAGCCGCTGGTGGGGACTCTCGCTCGGCGCAATCATGCTGCTCGGAGTGGTGTGGTCGCTAGGGCCTCGCACCCCGTTGTTTTCGATCGCCTATCGCATCCTTCCGGGTTTTGACTTAGGGCGAGTGTCGGTGAGATGGCTCGCCATCGTTGGAATTCTGCTTGCGCTCTTCGTTGGTGTTGGTATCGATGCGGCGAAGAACCTTCAGAGTCGACAAGTGAGAAGAGCCATGCTGGTCGTTATTGCCGTTGGCCTCGCCGCTATTGGGTTTGGTCCAATCACGGCAGGGTCTCGACTTGCAGGTGTCATCTGGCTCATCACCGCGCTGGGTGTATTAATGGCGACGATTGTGGTGAACCCGCGTCATGTTCGACAGGTGCTTGGGGTATTCGTTGTCATAGAACTTGCGGTGCTGTCGCTGTCGGCAATCCCAAATCGAATCACGATGGCTTCGGCCGTCGGAGCGAGCCCATCGCCAGCAATTGGAGAATTGATGTCGATGGCTACTGACGGTGGATATGTCGTCGCCTTAACACCTGATGCAGGTCCTCATGATGAATTAGTGAGGGGTCTGAGGCCAAACTCAAATTCATGGTTCGGGCTGCGGTCGTTAGACGGCTACGACGGAGGCGTCCAAGTGACACAGGCCTGGACAGAGATGTTGTCTGCGTTCTCCGAGACACCTGCCCTTGACCTGCCGTTACGAAATTCGCTTTCTGCGCCGGTGCCAACCAAACAACTAGCTCGATTTGGCGTTCGGTGGATGGTTCTCAGCAACGATCGATCACCAACCGAATGGGTGCCGGACTGGCGTGGCCCAGTCGCGTCGGATGATTCATACACCGTCTGGGAGAACCCTTACTGGCTCGGTGATTCGGTCGCATGGTTCGCAACTCAGCCGCCTTCAGCCGAAGCCACCAGCGCGTTAAGAACCGACTACCAGCAAGTCTCAGAAACGGCCATTGCAGATGTCGACCTCAGTTGTAGTGCGCAGTGCTCGCCGCACAAAGTTGAGCTCTCGCGGCTGACCGCTGAACACATTGTCATCACAGCCGACGTTGACAAGCCTGCGCTGATTTCGGCTCACGTGCAGGCGTTAGAGGGGTGGACAGCGACTGTCGATGGTCGGCCAAGTGAAATCGCAGAGGTTGATGGCTTGTATCTAGGAGTGGTGGTACCACAGGGCAGTCACATTATTGAATTTCGGTATCAGCCGGCGTGGTGGTGGCCATCGGTGATCGTTGCGTTGGGTGGCGCCGTCATTTCGATCACAATGATTTCGAGGCGCCGACTCACATCGTGAAGCGCAGGCTTCGCGCCGCACGCTCGCCAAGTTCAGCCTCTCCAGACCAGGTGATGTGGCCTGAATCAATGCGTGTCTGCGGGTCGACTCTTCCGCAAGCCAGCAACGCAAAGGTTGTTGAGTCTGCGGTAATTGAGGCTGTGGTTGGATCTGAATCGGTGACGAGACCCGCCCGACCATCAACACGGATGGTGATCTCGCCGCCTACCGGTCCGCTGAGATGAACTCGTAACGATTCACCATCAGCAACGCCGATTCGCTTTCCAGCGATGTAGGGCATCGACATTCGGATTTCATCGATTGACCGCTCCGCCGCCGCACCGTCTTCATGTCCCGGCAGACCGAGAGGTGTTCGAATGTCTTGTTCGTGTACCCAGAAGTCGAACACCCGAATGTCCATGAAACGGCCATAAGTACCCGGGCCAACCGGTGTCATGACCGGTGTGGCGAAATCGTCGTCGGACATTGCGTCGAGTTCGGCTTTGCGGGCTGCCGTAACCGTCCTGAACTTTTCGGCAAGTTCGGAATGTGTCAGTTTTGACATTGTTTCGGTGAAGCCTGCAAGCTCTTCGAATGGAAGTCGCTCTGCAAATTCGCTCGGCGGGCGGCCCAGCAGCATTTCCTCAACTGCGACGAGGTGCATGACGACGCCAGCGACGTCCCAATCTGGGCACAATGACTGAGTTGACCATTGGTCGTCAGATAGTTCGTCGAGTAGCGCCTGTAGTGATGACCAGCACAGGTCAAGTCCGTGTAAGGAGGGATGGCTCATGATGATGCTCCAGTGTTGTCAGGTGATGATCCAATTGGCACCACTTTTCCTCGATTGATTGATACCCAGTCTCGTGCTTCGAGATACGGGCGGAACGTCGTTGCAATCGCCTGTTCGTCTGGCGAGGTTTTCGGATGTTGTAGTTCGTACAGGTGCGGGAACTCGGCCCATAGTGAAACCGCTTCCCAAAGGCGGACCGCTTGTTGGCCTGTGGGTGGGTCGAGCAATACGGGTCCGAACAGGCAGTGGTTGTCGATGTATAGCGTCGGAACTCCGTACCCGCCCGAAGCGACAACTCGATCATGGTCAGCCCGAACCTCATCGTGAGTGGTTTGGTCTTCGACGGCCTTGTCAACAATCGAAGGATCAAGCCCGAGTTCATTGAGGAGGTGACGGGCAACATCGGGGTCGTGCGGCTTGTGTCCGTCAACGTGAAGAGCCTTCCCGGCGCTCGCATACCATCGGTCGAGATCGTCCATTGATGTGCGCCTGAGGTAGGCCCCGATTCGCATCATCGACCACCCGTATGACCACTCGCGTTCCCAGGGGTGCTTTTTGCCCTCGGCTCGATTGACCTCTTCAAGGCTGAAGAACTTCCAGTTGATGGTGAGCCCAGTTTCAGCGCGAACCGAACGAATCCACAACGAGGTTTGATACGCCCACGGACACATAACATCAAAGTGGAAGTCGACGCTGCTTGGTGTCTCCATGAGTTGACCTTAGGTTCTCATCGCAAAATTTGTGGTGTTGGGTGAGAAGCCAACAAGTCAACAAATCCGGTGTTGTACAATTTGTAAAGAGCATTCAGGGGGGAACATGGGTGCACAACAACAGCTACGACTTGCAGACCGACTTTCCAATCTCGGAACAGAAACAGCGTTCGCGGTGTCAAAAGCAGCAGCCGAGTGGGCCACTGCTGGCAACGAAGTATTTCCGTTCCACCTCGGAGATATTGACCTTGCAACACCTCGAAACATTGTCGATGCAATGCAAGAGGCAATCGATGCTGGCTATACGGGGTACTGCG
>Ga0255779_1004943_pt1 | contig 12597 bp, 12 predicted proteins | sample 011ome_21_FD_179977 | JGI IMG/M metagenome (GOLD analysis project Ga0255779, IMG submission 179977) | Coastal salt marsh microbial communities from the Groves Creek Marsh, Skidaway Island, Georgia - 011508AT metaG (version 2) | ecosystem: Environmental > Aquatic > Marine > Intertidal zone > Salt...
TACTAATCCCGTATAATATTTTCAATGGATTTTAGTTTAGACACAAACAATGCTTTGGTGGCAGAATCAGCAAGAGATTTTGCTAATCAGTTTATCAGACCAAACGTTATGAAATGGGACGAATCCCAATTTTTTCCTAAAGAATTATTTAAAAAAGCTGGTGAATTTGGTTTTATGGGAATTCTAGTTCCTGAAAATTTGGGTGGTTCTGGTTTAGGCTACCAAGAATATGTTTCCATAATTGAAGAGATTTCAAAAGTAGATCCATCAATCGGGTTGTCAGTTGCTGCTCACAACTCATTGTGTACAGATCATATTCTTTCTTTTGGAAATGACAATCAAAAAAACAAATGGATTCCAAAGTTGGCCTCTGGTCAACATTTAGGTGCATGGGGATTGACTGAAAATAATTCGGGCTCTGATGCTAGCGGTATGTCATCAACTGCAGTTAAGAAGGGAAATGACTGGGTTTTAAATGGAACAAAAAACTTCATAACTCATGGAATTTCTGGCGATATTGCCGTAGCTGTTTTTAGAACAGGAAAAAAGGGAGAGAAGAGAAATGCAACAGCCTTTGTAATTGAAAGAGGAACCGAAGGTTTTAAAGCAGGAAAGAAGGAAAATAAATTAGGAATGAGGGCTTCTGAAACAGCAGAGATGATTTTTGATAATTGTATTATTCCAGATGCCAATCGGCTTGGTGAAGTTGGAGACGGTTTTGTTCAATCAATGAAAATTTTAGATGGTGGAAGAATTTCAATTGCAGCATTATCTTTAGGAATATCCAAAGGAGCATTTAATGCTTCATTAAAATATTCAAAGGAACGTGTCCAGTTTGGTAAACCGATAAGTTCTTTTCAGGGAATTTCATTTAAACTAGCTGAAATGGCAACAGAAATTGAAGCATCAGAATTATTAATTAGAAAAGCTTCTCGCGAAAAAAACATGAAAAGACCCATGACAAAGCTTAGTGCCATGTGTAAAATGTATGCTTCCGAAGTTTGTGTTAAGATATCTAATGAGGCTGTACAAATTCACGGTGGATATGGATTTATTAAAGATTTCCCAGTCGAAAAATTTCTAAGAGATTCAAAGTTGTGTACTATTGGAGAAGGAACTACAGAAATTCAAAAACTAGTAATAGCTAGAAATATTTTAAAATAATTCTGCACTAAATAAAAAATGTTTTTATATTTGCTGCCTATTTTAAAATAAATTATGTTAATTATACCAGTTAAAGAAGGAGAAAATATAGACAGAGCACTCAAGAGATTCAAGCGTAAATTTGACAGAACAGGTGCTATGAAAAGCTTAAGATCAAGACAAGCTTTTATCAAGCCTTCAGTAATTAACAGAGACAAAATTAAAAAAGCTTCATACATCCAACGTTTGAGAGATCGCGAAAATATTTAATCTTCATTTTACTTAACTTTATGTTCACAAGTTAAGTGATGCTAATTTCCAATTTTTCTGATTATTTATCCAAAGAGAAGAAATTTTCTAACAACACTGTAGTTGCATATGTTAGAGATGTTGATACCTTCAAAAATTTTTGTTTCGAAAATCATAACTTAAAAAATATTTCAAAAATTCCTTATTCAATAATCAGAGATTGGATAATTAATTTATCAGAAAAAAAATTATCAGCCTTAACAATTAACAGGAAAATATCCTCATTAAGTAAATTTTATGATTTTTTAATTAAGATTCAAGAAATTAAATCCTCTCCTTTACAAAATCATAAAAGATTGAAAGTTCAAAAGAAAATAATAATACCTTTTTCGGAAGATGAAGTTTTAAAAGTTATTGATGTTTTTAGTAATGATTTTGAAGGAAAAAGAAATTTATTGATTGTAGATATGTTATATTCAACTGGTATTAGAAGAGATGAATTAATAAATATTAAAATAAATGATTTACAGTTAAATCAAAATTTAATTAAAGTTATAGGAAAAAGAAATAAAGAACGTTTAGTTCCAGTGATTACTAATCTGAAAAAAAGAATTGAAAATTATTTAAAATATAGAAAAGAAATCAAAACTAATTTTCCTTTTTTATTTATTACTAAAAATGGTAAAAAAATTGGTCCATCTTTAGTGTACAGAGTTGTTAAAAATTATTTTTCAAAAGTTTCTACTAAGGTCAAAACTAGCCCACATGTTTTAAGGCATTCATTTGCAACGCACATGCTAAATAATGGTGCCGATATAAACAGTATTAAAGAAATAATGGGTCATTCAAGTTTAGCTTCTACTCAAATCTATACAAAAATAAAGCTTCCTAAAATTATAAATGATTACAAGAAAAATCACCCAAGGGAAAGAAAAAATTAGTTGATTTAAATTTTTTTAAAAATTCACTATTTTCTTTTGATTCAAAAAAAATAAATCAATACATTTGCCATCCATAAATTGGAAAAGCCGATGTAGCTCAGCTGGCTAGAGCAGCTGATTTGTAATCAGCAGGTCGTGGGTTCGAGTCCCTCCATCGGCTCATTGTTCTTTAAAATATCGGGGAGATACTCAAGCGGCCAACGAGGGCAGACTGTAAATCTGCTGTTTTTAACTTCGCAGGTTCGAATCCTGCTCTCCCCACAATTTAAGCGGGAGTAGCTCAGTTGGTAGAGCGTCAGCCTTCCAAGCTGAATGTCGCCGGTTCGAACCCGGTCTCCCGCTCAAATTTTTTGCCGGTGTAGCTCAGGGGTAGAGCGTTTCCTTGGTAAGGAAGAGGTCACGAGTTCAAATCTCGTCATTGGCTCTTCTTTTTTTTCTTTCATCAAATTTCTGGTACTAATTTTGCTAATTAATTTATATCATTAGCTTTACCATTATGATTAGAAAATTACTTTTTATTTTTTGCCTTTCTTTATTTTTTTCATGTGAATACGAAGATTTTGATGACAATAAGGATATAGAGACTCCACTAGCAACATGCGTTGATGGCTTTGCAACTATTCCAGGAACTGATCACACTTACGAATGTTTGGATTATGATTTAATGGGTCATGTTTCTCTTGAAGAAATGGATGCTGAAGCCGGCAATGATTGCTGGGGTTGGACTGATGAAATGACAGGAAGAGAATATGCGATCATGGGAGTTAACAATGGAACTGTGTTTGTTGATATCACTGATCCTACTAATCCCACTTATCTAGGTAAGTTACCTACAGCAACAGTTGATAGTTCATGGAGAGATATGAAAGTTTACAAAGATCATGTTTATATAGTAAGTGAAGCAACTAATCATGGACTACAAGTTTTTGATTTAAAAAAACTAAGAGGATTAGAATCAGCTAAAACATTTGTTTCTGACTTTCTTTACAATCAATATGGACAAGCGCACAACATTGCAATTAATGAAGAAACTGGTCACGCCTACACGGCCGGTGCTAGATCTAGAGGAATTCATGTTTTAGATCTTTCAAACCCCATTAGTCCTGAATTAGTTTTAGAAGCTCCTGATTTTGGTTATAGTCATGATGTACAAACTGTAATTTATAATGGGCCTGATAATGATTACAAAGGTAAAGAAGTTTACATTGGAAGTAATGAGGATAGAGTTATTTTGGTGGATATAACCAATAAAAATGAACCTAAACTTATTTCTGAATTTTTCTATGACCACCAATACACTCATCAAGCGTGGTTAACCACTGATCACAAATATGCATTGCTTGGTGATGAAATTGATGAGGTGGATCCTTCAAACGGATACGAGTTAAAAAACGATGCTAAAACGAGAACTATAATTATAGATCTATCTGATTTAGATAATCCTAAACATCACTTTGATTATTTTGGAGAAACTAAAGCAGTTGATCATAATGGATATGTTAAGGGAACTAGTTTTTTTCTGGCTAGTTACACTGCTGGACTCAGAGTTATTGATATTTTAAATATTGATCAAAAAAATATTACTGAAACAGGATTTTTTAACACTTTTAATGATCATCACGATCACGATCACGGAAAAGTAAAAACCTCAAAATTTAACCAAGATCCTGGAGATCATACAGGTAAAAAAGGAGAAAGTGAGGCTTTTAATGGTGCTTGGAGTGTTTATCCCTATTTCAAAAGTGAAAACATTATAGTTAGTGATATAAATTCTGGTTTATTTATTGTAAAAAAACAAGATTAAACTTTTGTGTTTTTCTTTCAAATTTCTTTACTAAAAAAAAATTAAAAAATTAAATATTTTAAGATAAAATTTATATATTTGCACGCATTTTAAAAGTAATAAAACATTATATATTATGGCTAAGGAAACATTTGACCGTTCGAAACCCCACTTAAATATTGGAACAATCGGACACGTAGACCACGGAAAAACTACCCTAACTGCTGCTATTACAAAAGTATTAGCTGATGCAGGTTTATCTGAAGTAAAAAGCTTTGATCAAATTGACAATGCTCCTGAAGAAAAAGAAAGAGGGATTACAATTAACACATCTCACGTTGAATACCAAACAGCAAATCGTCACTATGCGCACGTTGACTGTCCTGGTCACGCTGATTATGTGAAAAACATGGTAACTGGTGCCGCTCAAATGGATGGTGCAATTTTAGTTGTTGCAGCTTCTGACGGACCAATGCCACAAACAAGAGAACACATCTTATTAGGAAGACAAGTTGGTATTCCTAGAATTGTTGTTTTCTTAAACAAAGCTGACCAAGTTGATGACGAAGAATTATTAGAGCTTGTTGAAATGGAAGTTAGAGATTTATTAAATTTCTATGAGTACGATGGAGACAATGGTCCTGTAATTTTAGGTTCAGCTCTTGGAGCTTTAAACGGAGAAGCTAAGTGGGTTGACACTGTTATGAAATTAATGGAAGCTGTTGACACATGGATTGAATTACCTAAAAGAGATGTTGATAAAGATTTCTTAATGCCTGTTGAGGATGTATTCTCTATTACAGGGCGTGGTACAGTTGCTACTGGTAGAATTGAAACTGGTGTTGCTAACACAGGTGATGCAGTTGATATTATTGGTATGGGTGCTGAAAAATTAGCATCAACTGTAACAGGAGTTGAAATGTTTAGAAAGATCCTAGATAGAGGTGAAGCTGGAGATAATGTTGGTATTCTTTTAAGAGGTATTGAAAAAACTGACATAAAAAGAGGAATGGTTATTTGTAAGCCAGGATCTGTAAAACCACATGATAAATTTGAAGCTGAGGTATATATTTTAAAGAAAGAAGAAGGTGGAAGACACACTCCTTTCCACAATAACTATAGACCACAGTTTTACGTAAGAACTACCGATGTTACTGGTAACATTGTACTTCCTGATGGAGTAGAGATGGTAATGCCAGGAGATAACTTAACAATTAAAGTTGAGTTAATATCTCCAATTGCTTGTAGCGTTGGGTTAAGATTTGCGATAAGAGAAGGTGGTAGAACAGTTGGTGCTGGTCAGGTTACTAAAATCTTATAATAATATATATAATAATCCATAAAAGGTATCTGCAATTTGTAGATGCCTTTTGTGGCTATAAATCTTTGGTGTTTAATTATGCCTTAAAGGAGAGACGGGTTTAGCTCAGTTGGTAGAGCACTGGTCTCCAAAACCAGGTGTCGGGAGTTCGAGTCTCTCAACCCGTGCAAAATAAAATAGTTATGAATATAGTTTCATATATAAAGGAATCTTTTTCAGAATTAAAGGAACATGTTTCTTGGACTGCTATTCCTGAACTATCTAATCTTACTGTAGTTGTACTTGTGTTTTCATTGATTTTTGCTGGTTTGATATGGCTAGCAGATAGTGTGTTGTCAAGAATTGTTAAAATTTATTTTGATTTTATAAACTAAAATATGGCTGAAGCTGTTGATTTAAAAAAGTGGTATGTAGTAAGGGCTGTTAGCGGTCAAGAAAACAAAATTCGTGATTACATGGAATCCGAAATCAATAGATTAGGTTTCAACAATATGGTTGAAGATATTTTGGTTCCCACACAAAAAGTTATTCAAATTAGAAAAGGTAAGAAAATTAACAAGGAGAAAGTTTATTTTCCAGGATACATCATGATAAAGGCAAATTTAGCTGGTGAAATTCCTCACATTATTAAATCTCTTCCAAATGTTATTGGTTTTTTAGGAGAAACTAAGGGTGGTGATCCAATTCCCCTTAGAACTGCTGAGGTTAACAGAATGTTAGGTAAAGTTGATGAATTATCTACAGAAAGTGAAAGTGTATCAATTCCTTTTGAAATTGGTGAAAGTATAAAAGTAATTGATGGTCCTTTCAATGGATTTAATGGGTCGATTGAAAAGGTTAATCAAGAAAAAAGAAAGTTAGAAGTTATGGTGAAAATTTTTGGAAGAAAAACTCCTTTAGAACTTTCTTATATGCAAGTTGAGAAAATATAAATGTTACATATAAATCATTTCTTAAATAGCTTCCAATTGTTTAAGAGATAATAAATATTAATAATGGCTAAAGAAATACAAAAAGTACTAAAATTACAAATTAGAGGAGGTGCTGCTAATCCATCACCACCAGTTGGTCCCGCTCTAGGTGCCGCCGGTGTTAATATAATGGAATTTTGTAAGCAGTTTAATTCAAGAACTCAAGATAAACCTGGAAAAGTTTTGCCTGTTGCAATTACAGTTTTCAAGGATAAGTCTTTTGAATTTGTTGTAAAAACTCCGCCTGCAGCCGTTCAACTTTTGGAAGCAGCTAAAATTAAAAAAGGATCTGGAGAGCCTAATCGTAGTAAAGTAGCTACCGTCTCTTGGGATCAAATTAAGACTATTTCAGAAGATAAAATGGTTGACTTAAATGCATTTACTGTAGAATCTGCTATGAAAATGGTAGCAGGTACTGCAAGATCAATGGGAATTAAAGTCAAAGGTCAAGCTCCTTTTTAATTTTTAATATTATAAGATTATGACAAAAATTTCAAAAAAACGTAAAGACTCTCTTTCCAAATATGATTCTTCGAAGACTTATAGTCTTAAGGAGGCTTCATCAGTTATTAAGGAGATATCAAACGTTAATTTCGATTCTTCAGTTGACTTAGCTGTTAGACTTGGAGTTGATCCGAGAAAGGCAGATCAAAATGTTAGAGGAGTAGTAACTCTTCCAAACGGAACAGGAAAAGACGTTAAAGTATTAGCATTAGTAACACCTGATAAAGAAAAAGACGCGCTAGATGCTGGTGCTGATTTTGTTGGTTTAGATGAATACCTTCAAAAAATAAAGGATGGTTGGACTGACGTCGATGTTATCATTACTATGCCAAGTGTCATGGGTAAGTTAGGTCCCCTAGGTCGAATTTTAGGTCCTAGAGGTCTTATGCCAAATCCAAAGACAGGTACAGTGACTATGGATGTTGCTAAAGCAATTACAGATGTAAAAGCTGGGAAAATTGATTTTAAAGTTGACAAAACTGGTATAATTCATGCTTCTATTGCAAAGGTCTCTTTTGATGCTGATAAGATATATGGAAATTCTTTAGAATTAATCCAAAATATATTGAAACTTAAGCCAAGTTCCTCTAAAGGGACTTATGTGAAAAGTATTTACATGTCAAGTACTATGAGTCCAGGAATTAATATTGATACTAATATTTAGTTAAAAAAAATAAAATGACAAGAGAAGAAAAATCTAAAGTAATTGAAAGGTTAACTGCTGAATTGGCTGAAAATACCAACATTTACATGACAGATGTTTCCGGTCTAAACGCTTCTGAAACAAGTAAATTAAGAAGAGCTTGTTTCAAAGCAAATATCAAACTTTCAGTTGTTAAAAATACTTTGTTAAGTAAAGCAATGGAATCATCTGATAAAGATTTTGGAAACTTAAGTGAAGTTTTAGTTGGTAATACAGCTTTGATGTATTCTGAAGTTGGCAATTCACCTGCTAAATTGATAAAACAATTTAGAAAGAAATCTGAGAGACCTCTTTTAAAAGGAGCTTCTATTGAAGATTCTGTTTATGTTGGAGACGATCAGGTTGAGTTTTTAGCTAATATTAAGTCAAGAGAAGAGTTAATTGGAGAAATTGTAACAATATTACAATCTCCAGCTAAAAATGTAATTTCCGCTTTACAATCAAGTGGATCAACAATCTCAGGAGTTTTAAAAACACTTTCTGAAAAAAATAATAATTAATAATAACAATAATAAATACTTAAAAAAATGGCAGATTTAAAAGATTTTGCAGAACAATTAGTTAACCTTACAGTTAAAGAAGTAAATGAGTTAGCTGATATCCTTAAAAATGAATACGGAATTGAACCAGCAGCTGCAGCAGTTGCAGTAGCAGGTCCAGCAGCAGGTGGTGATGCCGCAGCAGCTGAAGAAAAAACAGAATTTGATGTAGTATTAAACGCAGCAGGTGGATCAAAACTAGCTGTTGTCAAATTAGTTAAAGAATTAACTGGTTTAGGTTTAAAAGAAGCTAAAGAATTAGTTGACAATGCTCCAAGTAACATTAAAGAAGCAGTTTCTAAAGATGAGGCTGAAGGCTTTAAAAAGTCACTTGAGGAAGCTGGAGCTGAAGTTGAATTAAAGTAAATAAATTCAACTCCAGTTTGTCCTATTTAAAATGAGAATGTCTCATTTTAAATCTTTTATGTTCTTTTAACTTAAATTGTTTTAAATGTATAGTACTAATAATAGATTAAATTTTGCTTCTGCAACTGATATTCCTGATTATCCAGATTTTTTGGATATTCAAATTAAATCCTTTAGTGACTTTTTTCAACTAGAGACTAAGTCTGATGAGAGAACTGACGAAGGATTATTTAACACCTTCATGGAAAACTTTCCAATATCAGATTCAAGAAATCAGTTTGTTCTTGAATTTCTTGATTATTTTGTTGATCCCCCGAGGTATTCGATTCAAGAATGTATTGAAAGGGGATTAACTTATAGTGTACCATTAAAAGCTAGGCTTAAACTTTATTGTACTGATGAGGAACATGAAGATTTTGAAACAATTGTTCAGGATGTTTATTTAGGAGTTATTCCTTATATGACACCAAGTGGTACTTTTATAATCAATGGTGCTGAAAGAGTTGTTGTTTCTCAATTACACAGATCTCCAGGTGTTTTCTTTGGCCAATCATTTCATGCTAATGGAACTAAATTATATTCAGCAAGAGTAATTCCTTTTAAAGGATCATGGATTGAGTTTGCAACCGATATTAACAGTGTTATGTACGCTTACATTGATAGAAAGAAGAAATTACCTGTTACAACTCTTCTAAGAGCAATTGGTTTTGAAAGAGACAAGGATATTCTTGAAATTTTTGATTTAGCTGAAGAAGTTAAAGTTTCAAAGTCTGGATTAAAAAAATGTATTGGAAGAAAATTAGCTGCTAGAGTTTTAAATTCATGGTTTGAGGATTTTGTTGATGAGGATACGGGTGAAGTTGTTTCTATTGAAAGAAACGAAATTGTGTTAGATCGAGATATTATCATAGACAAGGATAATATTGATGAAATATTAGAAACTAATACTAAGACAATCCTTTTACACAAGTTGGATGGACAACTTTCTGAGTATGCTATTATTCACAACACTTTACAGAAAGATCCAACAAATTCAGAAAAAGAAGCTGTTGAACACATTTACAGACAATTAAGGAATGCTGAACCGCCAGATGAAGAAACTGCAAGAGGAATTATTGATAAGTTGTTTTTCTCTGATCAAAGATATAACCTTGGAGAAGTTGGTAGGTATAGGATGAATAAGAAATTAGGACTTGACATTGATATGGAAATGTTGGTCTTAACAAAAGAAGACATTATTACTATAATTAAATATCTAATTGAACTAATTAACTCTAAAGCTGAAATTGATGATATTGATCACCTTTCTAACAGAAGAGTAAGAACAGTTGGCGAACAATTATCTTCTCAATTTGGTGTTGGTCTTTCTAGAATGGCTAGAACTATTCGTGAAAGAATGAATGTTAGGGACAATGAGGTATTTACACCTATTGACTTGATTAATGCTAAAACTTTATCATCTGTAATTAATTCATTTTTCGGGACAAATCAACTTTCTCAATTTATGGATCAAACAAATCCATTGGCTGAAATTACTCACAAAAGAAGACTTTCAGCACTGGGACCTGGTGGTTTGTCAAGAGAAAGGGCTGGTTTTGAAGTTAGGGATGTTCATTATACACATTATGGAAGGTTATGTCCTATCGAAACTCCTGAGGGTCCAAATATTGGATTAATTTCTTCCTTAGGGGTTTTTGCTAAAGTCAACAATTTAGGATTTATTGAAACACCATACAGAAAAGTTGAAAATGGAGTAGTAGATCTTAATAATCACAAATTTTTGTCCGCTGAAGAAGAAGAAGGAATGCTAATAGCTCAGGCAAATATTCCAAAAGATAAGAATGGAAAAATTCTGTCTGATAAAGTTATTGCTAGACAAGAAGCAGATTATCCAGTTGTTGACCCTGGTATGGTCAATTACACTGATGTTGCCCCTAATCAAATAGCCTCAATTTCTGCTTCATTAATTCCATTTTTAGAACATGATGATGCCAATAGGGCACTTATGGGATCGAATATGATGAGACAATCAGTTCCATTATTAAGACCAGAATCTCCAATTGTAGGAACTGGGCTTGAAAGACAAGTTGCATCTGATTCAAGGGTTTTAATTAATGCTGACTTTGATGGAAAAGTTATCTATGTCGATTCTCAAAAAATTACCATAAAATACAGCTTAACTGAAGATCAAAAATTAACAAGTTTTGACAGCGATGAAAAGACGTATTCTCTAGTTAAGTTTAGAAAAACAAATCAAGGAACTTGTATTAACTTAAAGCCTATTGTTGTTAAGGGTGATAAAGTAAAAAAAGGTCAAGTTTTATGTGAAGGGTATGCTACTCAACAAGGTGAATTAGCTCTTGGAAGAAATTTAAAGGTTGCGTTTATGCCTTGGAAAGGATATAATTTCGAGGATGCAATTGTTATTTCAGAAAAGGTCGTCAGAGATGATATTTTTACTTCTCTACATATTGATGAATACTCAATTGATGTCAGAGATACAAAACTTGGAATGGAAGAGCTTACTAACGATATTCCTAATGTTAGTGAAGAAGCTACTTCAAATCTTGACGAAAATGGTATGATAAGAGTTGGTGCTGAAGTTAAACCAGGTGATATATTAATTGGAAAAATCACACCAAAAGGTGAATCAGATCCAACACCTGAAGAAAAACTTTTGAGAGCCATCTTCGGGGATAAGGCTGGTGATGTTAAAGATGCCTCTTTGAAAGCTCCCCCATCTTTAAACGGTATTGTAGTTGACAAAAAGCTTTTTACTAGACCAATTAAAGACAAAAGAAAAAGATCAGAGGATAAAGAGCTGCTTTCAGAACTTAACAAGACTTATGATGTGAAGTTCGATGAGTTAAAGAAAATCTTAGTTGATAAACTTTATAATATTCTTTCAGGTAAAACATGTCAGGGAGTGTATAATGATTTGGAAGAGGAAGTATTGCCAAAGGGTAAAAAATATTCTCTAAAAATGCTAAATCAAGTTGAAGAATATACCCATTTAGTTGGTGGTCAGTGGACAGTTGACAAAAAAGTTAATTCTTTGGTTGAAACATTACTTCACAATTACAAGATTAAAGAGAATGACTTACAGGGTATGTTAAGGAGAGAGAAATTTACAATTTCAGTTGGAGATGAATTACCACCAGGTATCTTAAAATTGGCAAAAGTTTATGTTGCTAAAAAGAGAAAACTTAAGGTTGGTGATAAAATGGCTGGTCGTCATGGAAATAAAGGTATTGTTGCTAGAATAGTACGTCAAGAAGATATGCCTTTCCTTGAAGATGGAACTCCGGTTGACATTGTATTAAATCCTCTTGGTGTTCCTTCAAGAATGAACATTGGTCAAATATATGAAACTGTATTAGGATGGGCTGGTCAAAAGCTAGGTAGAAAGTTCTCTACCCCAATTTTTGACGGAGCTACTCTCGATCAGATCAATGAATTAACAGACGAAGCAGGTGTTCCAAAGTTTGGTCATACCCATTTATATGACGGTGGAACAGGTAAAAGATTTGATCAAGCAGCCACAGTAGGAGTGATCTATATGCTTAAACTGGGTCATATGGTTGATGATAAAATGCATTCTAGATCAATAGGTCCATATTCACTAATAACTCAGCAACCCCTTGGAGGAAAAGCTCAATTTGGTGGTCAAAGATTTGGTGAGATGGAAGTATGGGCTTTAGAAGCTTATGGTGCATCAAGTACTTTACAGGAAATATTAACCATTAAGTCTGATGACGTTCAAGGTAGAGCAAAAGCTTATGAAGCTATCGTTAAAGGGGAAACTATGCCTGATCCTGGTCTTCCAGAATCTTTTAACGTATTAATGCATGAATTAAAAGGTCTTGGTTTGGATATCAGATTAGAAGAATAATAAAATAAAAACTCATTATGTCTAGAAAAATTGAAATTAATAAATCTAAAAAATTTTCAAAAATATCAATAGGATTAGCATCACCAGAAACTATTTTAGGATCTTCTAGAGGTGAAATTCTTAAACCAGAAACAATTAATTATAGAACTCACAAACCTGAGAGGGATGGTTTGTTTTGTGAAAGA
>Ga0255779_1004948_pt1 | contig 12592 bp, 11 predicted proteins | sample 011ome_21_FD_179977 | JGI IMG/M metagenome (GOLD analysis project Ga0255779, IMG submission 179977) | Coastal salt marsh microbial communities from the Groves Creek Marsh, Skidaway Island, Georgia - 011508AT metaG (version 2) | ecosystem: Environmental > Aquatic > Marine > Intertidal zone > Salt...
GCAAGCCGCGCAAAAGCAACAAAGCGTTCAGAAATGCCGAACAACTTGTCGCCAACGCCAGGCCAACGTGCCCCAGGTCGAACCACCACATGAGCGGGAACACGAAGACCACATTCAGAAGCATGTTACTGACCATTGCGATAACGCCGATTTTTACGGGCGTCTTGGTATCCTTTTGTGCATAAAATCCAGGCGCGAGAACTTTGATTAGCATAAAAGCGAGCAGGCCTAATGCGTAGGCCCGCATACTAAAAACCGCCATATCGATATCGTGGGGCGTCATGGCTCCGTACTGGAAGAGCGTCACTAAAATTTCACGACTTAATAACCATAGAGCCAGGGTTGCAGGTAATGCGACCAAGATGACCATCCGCACGGCCCAGTCTAGGACGCGGCGAGACTGCTCAACATCCGATTTACTGCCCAATTCCGACAAATTAGGCAGTATAACGGTCGCGATAGCAATCCCAAAAACCCCCAAAGGCAGCTCCGTAAGCCGATCCGAATAATACAGCCACGATACCGAGCCAGTCGGTAGGAGAGAGGCCAGAACGGTATCGAGCAGCAGGTTGATTTGGCTGACCGATACGCCAAATAAGGCGGGGATCATCAGTTTAAGAACGCGTTTAACACCTTCGTCTTTTGTATCCCAGACCGGCCTTGGTAAACGCCGTATTCGCGCCAAGAAGGGCAACTGCAGGGTCAACTGGAGTGCACCAGCCAAGACGACGCCCCAGGCCAAGGCCATAATCGGTGGATCAAACCAGGGCGCCACCACCAGTGCAGCGAATATCAAGGAGAGGTTCAACAATACCGGCGTGAGCGCTGGAATCGCAAAATAACCGTAACTGTTTAATATCGCACCCGCCATTCCAGTTAAGGAGATCAGCAGCAAGTAAGGAAAGGTGATGCGAAGCATATCGGCCGTCAGATCAAACTTCGCCGCATCATCAATAAACCCTGGGGCAAAGAGCATAGTGACTATAGGTGCCGCCATCATCATAAATGCGGTAAAAACCAGCAATACGCCGCCTAAAACGCCGGTAACACGATTGATAAACGACCGGATGAGCGTGTCGTCTTCACTTGATTTGTAATCGGCAAGAACGGGAATAAAGGCTTGTGAAAAAGCGCCCTCGGCGAACAAACGACGCAAAAAATTGGGGATTTTAAACGCGACAAAGAACGCATCGGCGTTTGAGGTAGCACCGACAAACCCGGCTAGGACGATATCGCGCGTCAGCCCCAACACACGAGACAGCATCGTCATACTACCAACGACCAAACTCGAGCCTAGCAGGCCGCGCGTTCTTCTGGCCGGCTCGACCGGATTCGCGCTCACAGCGGACTCAACCAACGTTCTCGAAGAGCATCCCGATTCAAAGCTAACCACTGCAGCGCTATTAAGGTATGCCCATTATTGATTTGGTTAGATCGCAGCAGATCCATCACCTCAGGAAAACGTAAGCGGTGCAGCTTGATGTCCTCGTTTTCGGACTCTAAACCAAAAACGCCGCTCCGTGGCGCATCCTCGACCCGACCTATAAAACAACGAATTTGCTCGCTACAAGCACCAGCGCTTGGGTAAAAGGTTGCAATAAGCTCCAATGCAGAGAGCGCACACTGAGCCTCTTCATAGGCTTCCCGATGTGCCACGTCTTCATCGCTCTCACTGGGCTCAACCACGCCAGCAATCAGCTCGAGCATCCACGGCGTATCGCCCGCCCGCATAGCGCCCGGTCTGAACTGTTCGATTAGCACCAGCTCGTCTCTTACGGGATCATAAGGCAAGACGGCCACAGCATCGCCACGCTCAAAGACCTCGCGTTTAACCGGGGTGCTCCACCCGCCTTTGAAAAGCCGATGCCTCAGCTCGATTCGTCGAACGCCAAAATACCCATTAAACACCCACTCATCGTTAAGGCGTTGTACATCGTCAGCGCAGAATTCGGGCGAATAGGTCATTTGAAGCGTCTTGCGGTAAACCACTGCACGGGGCGAGACTCGGCCTCAACCAACTCAACCACATCGAGTATCAGAGCGAACAAGGCCATACGAACCAGAACGCCGTTATCGGTTTGACGAAAAATAGCTAGGTTCGGATTGTCATTCAAATCTACATCAAGCTCACGCGCATTCGCACGGGAATCGCGCGGCAGTGGATGCATAATCACCGTATTAGGCTGACAGTGCTCGGTGTAAACCGATTGATTCATACGAAACCGGCCGCGATACAAATCGGCCTCTTGCGAGCTTGCAAAACGCTCCTCTTGCAGGCGCGTCGAATAGACAATATCTACCTGCCTGATTGATGCCTCGAGCTGGTCGCTCTCAACCACGATATGCCCGCACTCGCGTAAATATTCAATGATGGACTCCGGCATTCGTAATTCATCAGGTGACACCAAAACGATATGCAAACTCGAATACACCGCGAGTAGTTGGCATAAGGAGTGAACGGTTCGACCGTACTTAAGGTCGCCGACCAGCGCGATCCGAAGACCATCCACCTCGCCCCCCTGATGCTCACGCTCTTTGCGAATCGTGTAAAGATCAAGCAGTGCCTGGCTTGGGTGTTCGTTGCTTCCGTCGCCTCCATTAATGACCGGAACGCGGCTCGCCGCGGCAAACTCTGCGACCGAACCCGATTCAGGGTGACGCATCACGATAACGTCGCTGTACCCACTTAAGACGCGAGCGGTGTCATACAGCGACTCACCTTTTGCAATAGCACTGTGCTCAAAACCGGTTGTCTCGCGAACCTCGCCACCCAACAGGTTGAATGCACTGCCAAAACTCACGCGCGTCCGAGTCGATGGCTCGAAAAACATGGAGCCTAAAATTGCGCCATCAAGGGCTTTTGTCATGCGCTCACGCTCGGCAAAGGGACGCATACGATCCGCCACAGAAAACACGTGCTCGACATCAGCGCGTTCAAATTGAGATACCGATAAAATGTGGCTCCCGGCAAATTTCACACAAACTCCTTAGTGGTAAACGCGCTCATTCTTGCGCTAATAAAGTATCCGTATAGGATTCAAGCGAATCCATTAGGCTCATTGCTCTTGGGTCATCAGAAGAAATTTCACGGATTACCGCGATCTCCTCGAACAAGCGCTCCATGTGCATAAGCCCTAAATCTTCGCGTGAGATACGCTCATAACAATACTCCTGCCACTGCGCTTTTTCATCTACAGAAAGCGATTCAGGAAAATTACGCGCACGATAGCGAAAGAGCAATTCGGGAAGCCGCGCATCTTCAAATGGGAAGCTTTGACTGGCCAGTTCTCGCGGGCTAGCGGTTCGTATACGATCCATGAGACGTTTATCCGAATCCGAGAAAAAACCGCCGTATAAATCCCACTCGGGGTCTGTTTTACCGTACTCCCTCGTCTGACCGTACACCGCCTGCAGCTGAGCTATGAGACCACCAGCATTGTGCTTAACCACGTTCTGTAATAGCCGGAGATTTTCACGCATTCTCTGCAAATCCATGCCGGCCCGCATCGCGACTTCTTCTGTTAACATTTTAGCCGGCGCGACAAACGGGCTCTTATTAATGTGAATCGATTTGAGCGCAGGCCGCTCCCCTTCCAACTCATCCGATCGGGTATACAGACGTGCCCTCAATTCATCAGGCGAGTATTGCAGAAGCCCCTGAGGGTCTTGACTCAAATCAATGGCAATGACTTCGTTCCGGTTGCTGGGATGCTGCATCACCGGCACAACCAAACCCAAGTTTGCGTTTTTTGCACCGAACATTCCCGAGACGTGCAGAACCGGCCGCCATTCACCAATCGCAAACATACCCAAAACCGTATTTTTATCTCGCAACGTGAGCGCGTACTCAAACAGTTTAGGTTGCTGCGTCTTAATCAAGCGAGCTAACTCAAGTGTCGCTCTCACATCCACTAAGGCGTCATGCGCTCCACTGTGCTCGATACCATTCGCTGCGGTCAAAGCCTCTAACTTCATGGACGTTGTGCCATCTTCAGCACTCGGCCACACCACACCCTCAGGGCGCAATGCAAAACAGGCGCGCACCACATCAATTAAGTCCCAGCGAGAATTACCATCACGGTACTCCCGCGCATAGGGGTCAAAAAAGTTGCGATACAGAGTGTAGCGCGTGACTTCGTCATCAAACCGAATGGAGTTATAGCCCACACCACAGGTTCCGGGGGCCGCCAGCTCAGCATGGATGCGCGCAATAAAATCGCGCTCTGAGAGCCCCTTTGCCAGCGCTTCTTGAGGCGTTATGCCCGTGACCAAACAGGCCATAGGGTGGGGAACATAATCAGGAGTCGGTCGCGCGTAAACCGTAAGCGGCTCGCCAATTGGATTCAGGTCTAGGTCGGTTCGCAAACCCGCGAATTGGCAGGGGCGGTCTCTAGCTGGACTCGCCCCAAAGGTTTCGTAATCGTGCCAGTAGAAGGTACTAGACAAGCTCCAACGCCTGCTCTTCTATCTTCGCACGCCACTCGCGTGGGCCCGTCTCATGAACCGACACGCCATTGACATCGACGGCGACGCTGACCGGCATATCTTTGACTTCGAACTCGTATATGGCTTCCATTCCGAGTTCTTCAAACGCGACTACGCGTGAAGAGGTGATCGCCTTGGATACCAGATAGGCAGCGCCACCGACCGCCATCAGGTAAACGGCCTTGTGCTTTTTAATCGCTTCAATCCCAGTGGGGCCCCGCTCGGCTTTACCGATCATGCCGAGCAAACCGGTTTGCTCCAAAATAAAGTCCGTAAATTTATCCATCCGAGTCGACGTGGTCGGACCAGCCGGTCCCACAACCTCATCCCGCACGGGATCAACGGGACCCACGTAATAAATAAATCGACCTTTAAGATCCACACCCTCGGGCAATCCTTCTCCACTCTCGATGAGCTCTTTCATCTTCTTGTGCGCCGCATCACGACCCGTCAGCATTTTTCCCGAAAGCAGTAGTGTATCACCGGGCTTCCACGAGGCCGCTTCTTCCTGCGTGACCGTATCCAAGTTAACGCGCCGCACCGAATCACCTACTTCCCACGTAATATCGGGCCAATCGTCCAAATCAGGAGGCGTTTGCAACGCTGGGCCAGTGCCATCCAGAACAAAGTGTGCGTGGCGTGTTGCCGCACAGTTCGGGATCATCGCAACGGGTAAAGAGGCCGCATGAGTTGGGTAGTCCTTAATTTTGACATCCAGGACAGTGGTTAACCCGCCCAAGCCCTGTGCGCCGATTCCCAAGCGGTTAACCGCATCCATTATTTCCAAGCGCAGTTCTTCAACCCGGTTGGATGGCCCGCGTTTGCGAAGCTCATGTATATCAATCGGATCCATCAAAGATTCTTTGGCCATAACCGCTGCCTTCTCAGCGGTTCCACCGATACCAATCCCGAGCATACCGGGCGGACACCAGCCCGCCCCCATGGTGGGCACCGTTTTCACAACCCAGTCCACGATGGAATCAGAAGGATTGAGCATAGCAAGCTTAGACTTGTTCTCTGAACCGCCCCCTTTGGCAGCCACCTGCACGTCGACCGTATCACCTTGCACAACCTCCATGTGAATCACTGCAGGCGTGTTGTCTTTGGTGTTGCGTCTGGCGCCCGCAGGGTCATCCAAAATGGAGGCACGCAGGACGTTGTCGGGGTGAAGATAAGCTCTCCGCACTCCTTCGTTTACCATATCACTGACCGACATGGTTGCATCCCAAACCACATTCATACCGATTTTCAAAAAGACCGTAACGATGCCCGTATCCTGACAGATGGGGCGCTTACCCTGTGCGCATAGACGCGAATTAATCAAAATCTGGGCCATCGCATCTTTCGCGGCCGGATTTAACTCGTGCTCATAGGCTTCATGAACCGCCTTCACGAAATCTTTGGGGTGGTAATAAGAGATAAACTGCAATGCGTCGGCAACGCTATCAATGAAATCGTCCTGTCGTATAACGGTCATGAATTCTCCAATATTATGGGCTGGGTACCGCGGTGGGCGGGGCTTCAAGTTCTCGCACTGAACGCTGAAGCTCAGTAAGTGTGGTATTAACCTGACGTCTAAAGGCGTTGATTGAGCCTATCCACTCTTCGTTACCTTCAACGCGCTTCGACAAAGCCGAGAATTGCAGAGTGAGCTTATTTACGTTGTCAGCCGTACGCTCCAAGGCGCTTTGATTGCTAGACGCACTGCTCGCCAAGCGCTCCAGATCAGATGCAACCGACTTCAATTTGGCCATATCTTTGCGCAGAAGATCAATCATCGCGGCATTCTGGGTGCGCTCGTCGATCGCGGTCTTATCGGCAGACACCAGCGCCTTCAATGCCTTGTCATGATTACCGGCGGCCGTCTGCAAAGCCTCGATATCGGCCTTATTGCGACGCCATGCGCTGGCCCACAGCTTGTCCACTTCGGAATACAGTTCTTTAATTCGCACCGCCATTTGAGCTGCGTTCTGACTCAAACCTTCATCGGTGTCGGCTATCGCTGCCTCGAGCTCCATGATCCGCGCATTGTGGCGTTCCATAATATGGCTCGCCTCAACCAGCTGCTGCTGCAGTTGCCAAGACCAAATTACGCTACCCAGCGCCACGGCCAAAGCAACAAAGACGAAGGTTGCCGTAATAACACGTCCCGCCGCTCCACCGGCAGCCGGCGCGCTTCTTCGGATGGTTTGGGAAGGTCGACGCTCTTCGTCGACCTCCGCCACTATGGAGGGAATGGGTTCAAAATCGTCGGCCATCAGAGCCTCGCAATCAAAAACCCAAGTATAACCCGCGCCCTAAAGCGCAGGAAAGGGCTCTACATGTAGCTTGTGACCGCCCACATAACCAGAGTGAGGCCCAGGCTTGAGTGAATCACGCCGGGGATCGACTTGAGTGGACCGAGCTTGCCAAAAATCGCGTTCAGTTCAAGCAGCAAAATGATCGCGGCGCCCGTGTAAAACGCAGCCTGCGAGGCTGGATTTGCGTAGTGAGCCGCTGCCAACATGCCAAACAACATGGGACCTGAGAAGAGCGTGTTGGTTCGAGACGCCAAAGTCGCTTTAGCGCCAGCCGCAGCCGCATCACCCTCTTTAAGACCGATCACGATCTGCTGATTAGGCCAAATGATCAGCCACACATTCAGGAACATCAGCGTACCCATCAAGGCACCCAGCCAAATCAGTGGGCGATTTGCCATTTCCGTGAACGAATAACCGAGTAAGTGTAATAGAGCGAGACCCGTGATAAAGGTAAACGCTGCCCCCCAGCGGAACCACCATAGTGCGCGCGGCGCCAACTTCTTAACCGCATCGGCTTTCGCGCTCGGCTCAGCCTCTGCGAAATACGACATTTGCACAAAGTTAAAGTAGTACAACATTCCGATCCATACCACACCGAACAACACGTGGAACCATCGGACTAAAAACAAGCCTTCATCCATCTTTGAGTCTCCTTTGACCTAGCCTTTCCGTTATAATTCGCGCCGGCGTATACGCCATGATCCCCTGTCGCTGCCTTTAGCTCAGCCGACAGTTAATTCAGCACGGTTCATTCTAACCCCCTTTTAAGGAGACTGACTATGTCTTTTACACTACCCGAGCTCCCCTACGCCAAAGACGCCCTTGCACCTCATATCTCAGCGGAGACGATCGAGTTTCACTACGGCAAGCATCATCAGACCTACGTCGACAAATTGAATGGCCTTGTTGACGGCACGGAACTGGAGAGCCAATCTCTCGAAGACATCGTCAAGTCGTCTGAAGGTGGTGTATTCAACAATGCGGCCCAAGTTTGGAACCACACCTTTTACTGGAACTGCCTGTCGCCAAACGGTGGCGGCTCGCCGACAGGCCCGGTAGCCGACGCCATCAACGCGGCGTTCGGATCTTTTGACGCGTTCAAAGAGCAATTTACCAATTCTGCTATCAACAACTTTGGATCGGGCTGGACTTGGCTCGTCAAAAAGGCAGACGGTAGTGTCGCAATCGTAAATACGAGCAACGCCGCCACACCGCTCACCGACGCCTCAGTTACGCCAATCTTGACAGTCGATGTCTGGGAACACGCCTACTACGTGGACTACCGCAATGCGCGACCTAAGTACATGGACGCATTTTGGGCCTTGGTTAACTGGGATTTTGTGAACCAGAACTTTTCCTAAGCACTAACTCAAGTCGATCAAAGCCGCGAGGCTAATTGACCGGAAGGAAACACAAAAGGACGCTCATGCGTCCTTTTTTTGAGCCACGACGGGTTATACGGCGCAGGTTCTCAGTTCTCAGTTCTCAGTTCTCAGTTCTCAGTTCTCGATTTTACCTCGAACAACCTCGCGTAGACCCCACCAGACGCCCATCAGGTCGCTTTTTTGGGCGCTAAACGTTCAAATCGGTCGCGAACCAGATACAGCATGATCAAGGAGGGAATCACCATAAGAGCGGTGACCACAAAGAAGCGTTCCCAACTGCCAAGCCAGTCAACCGTATAACCGCTGAATCCGGCAAGCGTAGTCCGGCTCAAATTTCCAAGAGACGCCAACAAGGCATATTGTGTCGCGCTGAAAGCGCGGCCCGTTAGCGCGGTAAGGAACGAAACAAAAGCCACCGTAGAAAATGCCGTCGTGAAATTATCAACGATGAGCGTGAGCACCAACAGCCATGGTACGGGTCCAGCCGAAGCCAAAACCGCGAACATCAGATTACTGCTCGCCATGGCGATACCGCCAATCATCAAGCCTTTGACTACTCCGTAGCGCGTGTTAAATGCGCTCCCAAGTAAAGTGAAGACAATCGTGATAATCCAACCGAATAACTTAGTGTACTCCGCAATTTGCTCGTTGGTGAAACCCACTTCTTTATAGAAAACAATAGACATCCGCCCCAGAAAAGCTTCGCCCACTTTAAATAGGAATATAAAGAGCATCAAAGTCAAAGCGAGACCGACACCGTTTCGGCGAAAGAAATCGGCAAAAGGCTCAACCACCGTTACTAAAAACCAACGTCCAATAGAGCCAAACTGTGTGTATCGCTGCTCCGACTCTGCCTGAAGCGCGGAACGTGCAGTGCTCGGCTCTTTGACCATCAAGGTCGCGACAATAAGACAACACAAAACGCCCGCCATCAGCCAGTAAACTTGATTCCAGCCGAGCGCATCGGCTCGAGAGAATGCGAGATACCCCGGGAGAGAATAGCCTGTCCACCAGCCTACGATGGCCATAGCCGCAGCCGCAGGCAAACGCGACTCCTCTGCTTCGGAAAACTGATCGATTCGAAAGGCATCGACAGCGATATCTTGCGTGGCGCTGCTTATGGCGATACCCAGGGCCAGAAAACCAATAACCAGCAAGCTATCCTTAGGATCAACTTGTGTGATCGCGACAACCAAAGCGAGCATCACGAGTTGTGTTGTCAAAATCCAGGACCGCCTCTGCCCCAGCGCTCGAGTGATAAGTGGAATGGGAACCCGATCAATTATCGGGGCCCACAAAAAGTTGATCGCGTAGACCGTCGCCACCGAGCCTAGGAGACCCACTTGCGCTCTCGATACGCCGGCATCAGTTAGCCAACCGCTGAAATTGGACCCAATCAATACAAAGGGAAAGCCGCTCGCGCAGCCCATCAAGAATATCCACAACAAACGAATGTCGTGGTAATTCGTTAGTGTCTGCCGCCAAGAACGCTGCATGCTCCCCCCATCGGTGTTGTGCCTCTACTGTAACCGCACAGCACTGATGGGGAAAGCATCGCAGTGGATTGGTAAAAGAGGGAATTAGATCCGAATTCCACCATCCGTCTCAATCACGCGGCCGGTCAAGTAATCATTCTCAAATATAAACGCGGCGGTTGATGCAATCTCATCCGGTTCACCCACACGCCCCAAAGGGATCTGCGCAGACATTTTGGCGAGCGCTTCGGGCTTCATGGAGGCGATCATCTCGGTGCCAATAAATCCCGGGGCAATAGCCATGGCTCGGATACCGAAACGCGCCAGCTCTTTCGCCCAGGTCACGGCCATAGCAGCGACACCTGCTTTAGCGGCCGAATAGTTGGTTTGTCCGATGTTGCCTGCACGCGATACTGACGAGATATTAATGATCACACCACCATTGCCCAACTTGATCATGCGCTCGGCTGCCTCACGCCCGCACAAAAAGACGCCAGTCAGATTCACGTCGATAACGGCCTGCCATTCTGCCAGCGACATTTTTTTCACGATCTCACCGTCTTTCACTTTCAGCAGCATGCCGTCGCGCAGAATACCCGCGTTATTGATGAGACCGTCTAAAGCACCAAAATCAGCAACGATTTGGTCAAAGGTCGCCACGACGCTCGCCTCATCTGCCACGTTTGTGGGATACGCGCGAGCCTCTGAACCCAGTGATTCCAGCTGAGATACCGCTTGTGCCAAACGATCGGCATTGACGTCTAAGAGTGCGAACTTAGCGCCTTTCGCCGCCAAACCTAAAGCCATACTCAGCCCCAAACCCTGCGCACCGCCGGTAATAGCGATGACTTTATCTTGAAGATTCATCCTGTTTCCTCTTGAAAAAACCGACATTGTACCCGATTAATTTCCTATAGAGCGCTGTAGTGTCAGGCGCGTCGCGAATGTTACAGTGGAAATGACACGGAGGACGCATGCAGCTACTATTCATACTATTCCCTTTTCTTGAGCTGTTCAGCCTGATCGAGCTCGGCGAGGCCATCGGAAGCTTAAACGCCATACTCTACGTGATCGCAACTCTATTTGTGGGTGTCACGCTGCTCAAACGCCAAGGAATCTCGCTATTGCAACGAGCACAAGAGATGAACTCCGGAGGATGGATCTCATCCAGATGGTTACTGGATGACATGGCCATCGGATTTGCCGCAATACTGCTTATGATACCGGGACTCATTACGGACTCGATAGCATTGGTTCTGATGATTGCCCCACTGCGGCGTATTTTGTCTCGACAATTTGGGAGCCAGTACACGTCAGGGCGCTATCACAACCAAGCGGACCACCTATACCAAGCGGATACGGCCAACCCCCATAGCACTGACAAGCCGCGAGAATCTGGACCGCAAAGAGAATCAGCCACCATCATTGAAGGCGAATACGAGCGCAAGGATTGATCGCACATTGAAACTGCAACTGGAGGCAAGCGAGCCCGGATACGAACCTTTCGCCGCAATTCATAACAGTCCAATATTGAGCCCCTAAAAAAATTAGCACTCAATTCACCTGACTGCTAAAAAAGCCCTTGAAAAGCATACAGACATCCCCATATACAGCTCAGCCCTGTCGAAAGGGGTGTCTATAACATCTATTTAGTGGAGATTGACATCAATGAAAATTCGTCCGTTGTACGACCGCGTGGTCGTTCGTCGTAAAGAAGAGGAACAAACCACCGCTGGCGGCATCTTGCTTCCCGGTTCAGCAAAAGAAAAACCAAATCAAGGTGAAATCGTTGCAGTAGGCAATGGTAAAGCGCTTGATAACGGAGAAACTCGCCCAATGGCAGTCAAAGTTGGCGATACCGTTGTATTTGGTCAGTACGCTGGCAGCAACACCATCACGGTAGACGGTGAAGAGCTGATCATCATGGGTGAGAGCGAAATCTACGCAGTCGTAGAATAATCGCGCTTAAGAATTCAACGTATTCAGTCAAGGAATTAGAATCATGGCAAAAGAAGTAGTATTTGGTGACAAGGCGCGGCAGCGCATGCTTAAAGGCGTCAACACGCTTGCAGACGCAGTTAAAGCCACTTTAGGCCCAAAGGGTCGTAATGTTGTATTAGACAAGTCATTTGGCGCTCCCACCGTAACAAAAGATGGTGTTTCGGTAGCGAAAGAAATCGAGCTCAAAGACAAACTCGAAAATATGGGCGCGCAGATGGTCAAAGAAGTTGCATCTCAAGCGTCTGACGTGGCAGGTGACGGAACCACCACGGCAACCGTATTGGCACAGTCTATCGTTAATGAAGGTCTGAAAGCCGTTGCAGCGGGCATGAACCCAATGGATCTCAAGCGCGGTATCGATAAAGCGATTGCCGCAGCGGTAGAGAAAGTCTCAGCCGCAGCAATCCCTTGTGAAGATAAAAAAGCGATTGCCCAAGTAGGTACAATCTCTGCAAACAGCGACAGCCAAGTCGGTGACATCATTGCAGAAGCAATGGAAAAAGTAGGTAAAGAAGGTGTTATCACGGTAGAGGAAGGTTCGGGCCTAGAGAACGAACTGGATGTGGTAGAAGGTATGCAGTTCGACCGCGGTTACCTATCGCCCTACTTCATCAACAACCAAGACAACATGAGCGTAGAAGTGGATGCGCCCTACATCTTGTTGGTTGACAAGAAGATCTCAAACATCCGTGAATTGCTGCCTCTACTTGAGCAAGTTGCCAAGGCGTCTAAGCCCCTAGTGATTGTTGCTGAAGACGTTGAAGGCGAAGCATTGGCGACGCTGGTTGTAAACAACATGCGTGGCATCGTAAAAGTAGCCGCCTGTAAAGCGCCTGGCTTCGGCGACCGTCGCAAGGCCATGTTGCAGGACATCGCTACGCTGACCGGTGGCGTTGTGATCTCAGAAGAAGTGGGTCTTGACCTCGAGTCAGCCACTTTAGAGCAC
>Ga0255779_1004952_pt1 | contig 12586 bp, 9 predicted proteins | sample 011ome_21_FD_179977 | JGI IMG/M metagenome (GOLD analysis project Ga0255779, IMG submission 179977) | Coastal salt marsh microbial communities from the Groves Creek Marsh, Skidaway Island, Georgia - 011508AT metaG (version 2) | ecosystem: Environmental > Aquatic > Marine > Intertidal zone > Salt...
TACTAATGGCAGTAACCGTGCCATATTATCGGCCGGTGCTTGCAAAGTACAGGCGGCGCAGTGTAGCGGCGGCTCGCCAACTCTGCCATCGGCCTGTAAACTCCGTCGCCCCGTGAGCAGATCCTGGCACCATGGCTGAGCACACCGCATACAAGGGCATTATTCTCGCTGGTGGGTCTGGCACCCGCCTGCACCCGCTGACCACCACGGTCAGCAAGCAGCTCATGCCCGTGTACGACAAGCCCATGATCTACTTCCCGCTTGCCACGCTGATGCAATCGGGTATTCGGGACGTTTTGGTCATCACCACACCCCGCGACCAGCTCGCTTACGCCGACCTCTTGGGGGACGGCAGCCAATGGGGTATCAGTATCCAATACTCCGTTCAGGCGAGCCCCGATGGCCTGGCCCAGGCTTTTCTGCTGGGTGAGGACTTCATTGGCCACAGCCCCGTGTGTCTGGTGCTCGGCGACAACATCTTTTACGGAGCGGGCTTTACCAGTAAGCTCAGACGCGCAGCGCAGCGCGACGATGGCGCCTCCGTATTTGCCTATTACGTGCATGACCCCGAGCGCTACGGCGTGGTTGAGTTCGACGCTGAGGGACGTGCGATTGGTATCGAGGAAAAACCTGATGCACCGCGATCCCATTACGCCGTAACCGGGCTCTATTTTTATGACAACGACGTCATTTCGGTGGCAAAGGGCATCACCCCATCGGCGCGCGGCGAGCTTGAGATTACCGACGTGAATCGTCACTACCTTGAGCAGGGATCACTGCAGGTGGAAGTCATGGGCCAGGGCACGGCCTGGCTGGATACCGGTACGCATCAATCGCTGCTAGATGCAGGAAATTTCATCCGCGTGATAGAGGAAAGGCAGGGTCTGAAGGTCGCCTGTCTTGAGGAGATTGCCTACCGACTCGGGTACATCACCGCCGATGAGGTGCTGGCACTGGCGGCGCCACTCATTAAAAGCGGTTATGGCGCTTATCTAGAGAACATGGTCAGCGAGGGCGGGCCTGTATTCGATGAAGATTGAATCGACCTCACTGACGGGTGTGACGCTGATCACACCGACGGTGCACGGCGATGCCCGCGGCTTTTTTCTCGAGACCTGGCACGCCGAGCGCTATCTGGAAGCCGGTATCGACCTCCCCTTTGTGCAGGACAACCACAGCCGCTCAAGCCAGGGCATTCTGCGCGGGTTGCACCTGCAGACGGAGAAGCCCCAGGGAAAGCTGGTGCGGGTCACTTCCGGCGCCGTCTTTGATGTGGTGGTCGATTGCCGGGCAGAGTCGCTCAGCTGTGGCCGGTGGTATGGCGTCACGCTGACGGCAGAAGGACAGGAGCAGCTGTGGGTGCCACCCGGCTGCGCCCACGGTTTTTATGTGCTGACCGACTCAGCGGATTTTCTCTATAAGTGCACCGACTATTATCATCCCGAGAGCGAAATCTCGCTGGCTTGGGATGATCCGAGCGTCGGAATTGAGTGGCCGATCCCCGAAGGCGAAGCCCCCCAGCTCTCGGTAAAAGATCGCTCGGGGGTTCAGTGGCAGGATTGCCCGCTGTATCAGGGGCTGATCTAGCGCGCAGTGGCCGCTCGCACAAGCAGCGGCCGCCACCAGGCCTCGTTGGCCAGGTACCAATCGACCGTTTTTGCCAAACCCGTCTCGAAAGTTTCGTTGGGGACGAAGCCCAGTTCTTGCTCGATTTTTGAGGCATCGATAGCGTAGCGCCAGTCGTGCCCGGCGCGGTCTGTGACAAACTCAATCAGCGAATCACTGGTCTCGCCGCGCGCCTGAGGCGCATTGGGGAACCGCGTCGCCAACTCAGCATCACTTGCAAAGCACTCATCCATCACGCGACACAGCAGGTTCACAATGTCGAGATTCGCCCACTCGTTATGGCCGCCGATGTTGTAGACCTCACCGGGCGTGCCGGCTTCCAGAATGCGGGCGATGCCCCGCGCGTGATCCTGAACGTACAGCCAGTCGCGGATATTACTGCCATCGCCATACACCGGAATCACGCCCCCATCGAGGATGCGCGTCAGACAAAGCGGAATCAGTTTCTCGGGAAAATGGTAGGGCCCGTAGTTGTTAGAGCAGTTACTGGTGGTGACCTGCAGGCCATAGGTGTGCTGGTAAGCGCGCACAAGATGGTCACTGCCCGCTTTACTGGCTGAGTAGGGTGAGTTCGGTTCGTATCGCGTGGTCTCGGTGAACGCAGGGTCGTCAGGCGCTAATGACCCATAGACCTCATCGGTGGAGACGTGATGGAACCGATGCTCACGTCCCGACCCTGACAGCCAAGCACTGCGGGCCGCCGCCAGAAGCGTATGGGTACCCTCGAGATTGGTGCGAATAAACGCATCGGGCCCGGTAATGGAGCGATCAACGTGGCTCTCTGCCGCAAAGTGCACAACGGCGTCTGTGTCGTGGTCAGCCATAACCCGCGCGATCAGGTCGGCGTCACAGATATCACCCTCGGTAAAGTGAATGCGGCCGGCCTGCTCCAAAGGTTCAAGGCTGAGACGATTACCCGCATAGGTCAGCGCATCCAGCACCACCACTGTGTCGTCCGGGTGGGCTTCGGCCCAGTGGTAGACGAAGTTCACGCCGATGAATCCTGCTCCGCCCGTGACCATCAATGACCGCGCCATCACACTGCTTCCTCAAGTTGCTGTTGTGACCGTAGCATGTCCCGGAGCGCATCACGCCATGGCTGCTGAGCCACATTGAGAGTGCTGCAGGTGTCGCTGCAGTCGAGCACGCTGTAAGCGGGCCGCTGGGCTTTGGTCGGGAAGGCCTCTGTTGAAATCGGTTCAATCGTTGCGGGGGCGGAGAGCAGGCCCAGCGCCAAGGCTTCGTCGTGGATGCCGCAGGCAAAATCGTACCAACTGATCGCACCCGCGTCGGACCAATGAAACACCCCGCCGGCATCACCATTAAGCGCCAACAACCAACAGATCTCTGCGAGACCGCGGGCCGAGGTCGGCGAACCGATTTGATCATTCACAACGCGCACCCTGCCCTGCTCGCGCATCAGCCTTAACATTGTCAGCACAAAATTACGCCCACCGGGACCATAGACCCAGCTGGTGCGCACCACGGCATGGCTCGCGCCACTGGCGAGCACCGCCTGCTCCCCCCGCCGCTTGCTCGCGCCATAAACACCCAGAGGCGAGGGGTTCGCGCCTGGGGCATACGGCCGGGGCGCGCGACCATCAAACACAAAGTCGGTGGAGATATGCACCAGGCGGAGACCGCGCTGGGCACACAGCGCACCCAGCATGGCAGGGGCATTGGCGTTCACGGCAGCGGCCGATTCAGGGTCATCCTCGGCGGCGTCTACAGCGGTGTAGGCCGCCGCATTGATCACCACATGGGGGTCGACTTCTTCCATGACCCTGCGCAGCGCCAAGTCATCAGTCACGTCGCAGGTTGCCCGGCTGAATCCCTCTGCCGCGACCATTTCAGGAGCGCAGTCCATGCATGCCTTGCCGAGCTGTCCCGCGGCACCGAGCACCAGTGCCCGCTGAGCGCTCACAAATGCGTTTCCAGCCAGTTAACGTAGCGGGTAATCACTTCCTCAGATTCAGGCTCATTGAGGATCTCGTGGTAAAGACCCGGCCAGAGGTCGAGGGTCTTGTCCTGAGCACCCAGTGCGTCAAAAAAAGCCTGCGACCCCTCCGGGCCCGCCATCACATCGGCGTCGCCATGGGCGATGTAAATGGGCAACGTGATCTCGCCCGCCCGGGCAATGGCCACCTCCATGGCATCCAACATTTCGATCCCAAGGCCCGTCGTGATCTTGCCGTTATAGACCAGAGGGTCGGCAAGGTAATCGGCCACGACCGCCGGGTCGCGGCTCACGCCATTAGCGTCCAAAGACACCATCCCCAGCTTGGGTAGTACCTTCTTGAGCACTCTGCCAACCCAAAGCAGCGGCGCCGGCGCGGGATCCACCGCGTGGAAGGCAGGGCCCGACAACATGGCTCCCTGAAACGCGGCCTGAGATGCGAGCAGTAAGTGGGAGCTGATGAGCCCTCCCATACTGTGACCCATCAGGAACACCGGCCGCTCCGGATACCACTCGTCGATGCGAGCGCGGAGTGCCTGCATCGGTTCGAGATACTCAGAGAACGACTTCAGGTAAACCCGAGCACCCGGCGAGGCGCCGTGTCCCCTGTGGTCAGGGCCGACCACTGCCACACCGCGCTCATTGAACCGCGCAGCAACGTGCTCGTAGCGACCGGTGTGCTCGGCAAGACCATGGGCTAGCAGCACGCAGGCCTTGGCGTCGTCGACGGGCCAGTGTCGATATTGGATACCGCTAGGGAGACTCTCCATGGTGCCAGTGCTCCCTAGTCAGCGACCGGGGCCAGCCACTCGGCGTACTGGGACTGCTCACCACGTACCGCCTCAAAATAGATGCTTTGCAGTTTTTCCGTGATCGGACCGCGTGCGCCGCTACCGATCGTGCGATTATCGACCTCGCGGATCGGTACCACTTCTGCTGCGGTGCCGGTAAAGAACGCCTCATCGGCGACATAGACTTCGTCGCGGGTAATCCGCTTTTCCCTAACCGTCAGGCCTTGATCCGCCGCAATGCGAAAAATACTGTCTCGCGTAATCCCCTCCAAACAAGAGGTCAGCTCGGGCGTATAGAGGATGCCGTCACGGACGAGGAAAAAGTTTTCGCCACTGCCTTCTGCAACATAACCCTCGTTATCGAGAAGCAAGGCCTCCTCGAAGCCCGCATCCAGTGCTTCTCTGAGTGCCAAAATCGAGTTGATGTAGTTGCCATTGGCCTTCGCTTTACACATTGTAATGTTGACGTGGTGACGGGTGTAACTTGACGTAGCGACGCGAATGCCGCGGTCTCGCGCCTCGGGGTCCATATAGGAAGGCCACGCCCATGACGCCACCATGACATGGGTCTTGAGGTTGTCGGCACGCAGGCCCATTCCCTCAGAACCCAGGAAGCACATAGGGCGGATGTACGCCTCATCCAGATCGTTTGCCCTGACCACCTCGCGTTGTGCGGCGTTGAGGGTCTCTTTGTCGTAGGGCATGTCCATGCGCACAATATGCGCCGAACGGAACAGCCGGTCGGTGTGCTCCTTGAGGCGGAAAATCGACGTCCCCTCGGGGGTCTTGTACGCGCGCACACCCTCGAACACACCCAGACCATAGTGAAAGGTATGGGTCAGCACATGAACCCGCGCTTCCTGCCAAGGCACCATTTCGCCATCGAGCCAGATGTGGCCGGTGAGTTCTGAGAGGTCCATGTCGTTTCCTTTCTCTTAATGCTGGTCTGTTTGTGCTGCGTCCGTGGGTTTGCAGCGACAGTATGAGCCATCGGCGCGCCGGGGGCGGATTCTACCCTGCCTGCAATCCGGGTAATAAGGCCTCTGTAATCTGTTTTACCTGCTGGCGCTGGGCTTCAAATTCAGCGGCATCGGTCTCGGCAGCACGCCCCTGTAGTCCCAGAGAGTGCGTCGCGCTGCGATAGTCGAGATACGCCCGCGACAGCATCTTGGCCTCATTAGCCGCTATGAGCCCGGTCTGCTCGAGCGCCTCAAGCAGGCGAATCACGTCTGACCATATTGTGAGTTCAGCGTGCTCGCCGGCATGCGCCAGCACGAGGTATTGCACCACAAATTCAATATCGACAATACCACCGGGATCGCGCTTGAGATCAAAATGAGCATGCCTGTTCGACGAGGCATTGTGCTCTGAGCGCATCTTGTCACGCATATTACAGACAGCTGAGGCTAGCTCAGATTGCTCTCTCGGCATGGCTAGTACCTCTCTGCGCAACGCCTCTAACGACGTCTTCAGTGCCAGATCGCCCGCCACCACCCGCGTGCGCACCAGTGCCTGATGCTCCCACACCCAGGCAGACTCGAGTTGGTATCGACGCAGTGCAGGTAATGTTGTGGCCACCAGACCCGAGTCTCCGTCCGGGCGCAAACGCAGATCGACCTCGTAGAGCCTCCCCGCGTAGGTCTGTGCCGACAAGACATGCACGACACGTTGCGCAAGCCGCGTGTAAAAACGGGTGTTGTCGATCACTTTCGGGCCGGCGGTCTCTCCGTCTGCACCGTCGAAGACAAATACCAAATCAAGGTCTGAACCGTAGCTGAGTTCGAGCCCGCCGAGCTTGCCGTAAGCAATGACAGCGAAACCAGCATTGTCAGATTGCGGCTCGCCGTAACGCTGCACCAACTCGGCGCGCGCCACCGCCAGGGCCTGCTCGATCATGACCTCCGCCAGAAACGTCAGGTTATCGCTCACTTTCATGATCGGCAGCGTGCCGGTCAGCTCGCTCGCGGCGACACGGAGAATCACACCATCCTTGATGCGGCTGAGTGCGCTCATCTGCGCCTCCAGATCCTCTTCCGGTATGCGCAACAGTTGCTGCCTGACCAAGGCATGGAGCTCGTCGCGACTGGGCGCGCTATACAGCGTCGACTCGTGCAGGAGCTCATCCACCAGCTCCGGGCGCGCCGCAAGGCGCTCCGACAGCCAGATGCTCGAGGCTACCAACGTCAGTAGATGCTGCAGTGCGCGCGGGTTTTCCTGAAGTAGCACGAGGTAAGCGCTACGACGGCAGACCGCGCGCACAAAAGGCAGGCTCCTTGTCAGCGCCGGGTCAGGCTCCCGCGTAGCGGCCGCCATCTCACACAAGAGCGGCAAAAAGGCCTCCAGCCGACGGCGGCCCTCTGGTTGCAGGGCTGCCACCCATGTGCTGTCGAGAAAATCCGTCACGGCGGCCCAGCTCTCTTCAGCATGCTGGTACCCCAGCTCCACCAAGCTCATTTGACTGAGGCTGGAAAACGACAGGCCTGACGCCACCTCTTTGTCGCGCGAGGGATCGTCGCCTGATGTCGCCAGAGGCTCGGCAATCAGATCGTTGAACAGCGCGGCAACCTCACGCTGCGCCTCAGCGAGATGCGCTTGCAGCGTCTCCCAATCCGCAAATCCCGCCAGGAGTGCCAGCTGTGCCCGCGGCACCGGTTCGCTCGGCAGCGACTGGGTTTGTCTGTCCTGCATGGCCTGCAGCGCATGCTCGACGCGACGCTCAAGGCCATAATGCGCAGTCAGCCGGCGAGCTTGGTCGGGGGACAGCACCGCGGCTCGCTCCAAGGCTGCTAACGTCGAAAGCAGTGGCCGGGTGCGAATTTCCGGAATCCGGCCTCCGTGAATCAGTTGCAGACTCTGCGCAATGAACTCGATTTCCCGAATGCCACCCGCGCCGCGCTTTAAATCATTATCCATCCCCAGCCGTGTGACCTCGGCGCGCATCATGCTTTTCATCTCCCTCAGTGCCGCTATCACGGAGAAATCGGTGTAGCGGCGATACACAAAGGACTCGAGCATGTTCATCAGACTTTCTTGCGCCTCAGGCGTGCCGGTAATCGGCCGCGCCTTGATCATGGCGTAGCGTTCCCACTCCCTTCCCTGCTCCTGGTAGTACACCTCTAGTGCGTTGTATGACCCCACCAACGCACCGCTGTCTCCATAGGGCCGCAGACGCATATCAACCCTGAAGGCGAAGCCGTCCTCGGTCACCGCGTCCAGCAGGCGGATCAACATCTGGCCGAGACGAATGAAATACGCCTGGTTGTCCAGTTCCTGGCGCCCTCCCTGCGTGTGACCCGCCTCGGGATAGGCGAAAATCAGGTCGATATCAGAAGAAAAGTTCAGTTCATTACCACCCAGCTTGCCCATACCGAGCACAACCAGTGACTGTGGCTGGCCGCTATCGGTGCCGCATGGCGTGCCGTATTTTTCTTTCAGCGTGGCAGTTGCCATGCTGAGTGCTGCGCGAATGCAGCAGTCTGCGAGCTGACTGAGCGCCTCGAAAGCCTCTTCCAAGGTGGCAAGCTGTGCGTAATCACGCCAAAGAATGCGCAGCATCTCCCGATGACGAAAGATTCTCAGAGCAGCCAGCGCCTCCGGCTCGGCTTGAGTCGGTGGAACGAGCGCAGACAGCGCCCGGTCCCAGTGCTCAGCCACCCAATCGCGGCTCTCCAGCAGCGTTCCGTCAGCCAACGCATCGCCCAGCCACTCATGCTGGCGCGCGACCTGCTCGCCAAAAAAGTCGCTGCAGGCAAGGAGCTCTTGGAAGGTGTGCCACTGACCCGCTGCCTCCACAGCATCGGTGAGGGCGGTAAAGCCGGCGTCGCCAATGCGCATCGTCAGACGTGTCATGGCCTCGCCGAGGCGGTCCTCCATCCACGCGGGCCTTCCCAGATCCTGTGACATCCCGTGGCCTACTCTGCCCACTCAGTAGCGCTAGCCTATCGGCAAGGGGCAGGCGCCGCCACTCGTGTCATCACGAGCCTGACATGAAGATTTTTACCCTTTCTCGCAACCTGAAGACTCGGTAGGATGCGCGTCCCTGAAAGGCCGCTTCGCCGTGGCCTATCGTCATCAATACCAACAGATACCATGACCGACACAGCGCATCACATTGCCTGGTTTCGCCACACGGGTCCCTATATCAAGGCACACCGTGGGCGGACCTTTGTGATCTATTTAGGGAACGGCGCATTGGAATCGGCGGGGCACGCGACCCTGATCCACGATTTGGCGTTGCTTCACTCTCTGGGTATCAAACTGGTGCTGGTTCACGCCACCCGGGAGGCGATTGACGCCGCACTGCCCACCGATCAGCAGGCGCAGTTCCACGACGGCATTCGCATAACCGATGATCTCACGCTGTCGTTGGCTATCGAGACAGCAGCGCGGCAGCGGGTGCAGCTGGAGCAACAGCTTTCGATGGGGCTACCCAACACCCCACTGACCGGAGCCCGGCTCAGAATTCTGGGCGGTAATGTGGTGACGGCAAAGCCCATTGGTATTCTCGATGGCGTCGACTATCTGCACAGTGGCACGGTCCGTCGAGTCGATGCCGAGGGGGTTCGTGGCATTCTGGATCAGGATGCCATCGCGCTGCTGTCGCCACTCGGTTACTCGCCAGCGGGAGAAATTTTCAGTGTCAGCGCCAGCGAGGTTGCTGAAAAAGTAGCCGTGGCCATTGGCGCTGACAAGTTGATTTTCCTTGAGCGCCAGCCGGGCCTACACACCGCTGGCGGAGAACTGATTCGCCAGTGCACCATTGACTCCGCATGGGATCTCGACCTCGGGGATGTCGAGCAGCAGCGCCTGCGCGACAGCGCCTGCCGATCCTGCACCAACGGCGTCGCTCGCAGTCATTTGCTCAGCTACGAGCGTGAGGGCGCGCTCCTTGAGGAGCTTTTCACCCATGACGGCTCCGGCACCTTGATCGCACAAAACCCCTACGAGCAGGCCAGGTCAGCGGACATAAACGACATCGCCAGCATCGTCGAGTTGATCAGACCACTGGAGGACAGTGGCGCGTTGGTCAAACGGTCCCGCGAGCGCCTCGAGGAAGAGATCGGGTACTTTTCCATTCTCGAGCGGGATGGCCGCGTCCTGGCGTGCGCCGCACTCTACCCGTATGAAGCTGCGAGCGTGGGAGAGATCGCCTGTGTCGCGACACATCCTGACTACCGTGGCACAGGCAGAGCTCGGCAGCTTCTGGATGAACTGATCGCCGAGGCGAAAGCGCTCTCGCTCACGCACGTCTTTGTGCTCACGACACAAAGCACGCACTGGTTTCTCGAACAGGGCTTTGAAGCCGCGAGCCTGGACGACTTGCCGGTCGAAAAACAACAGCTCTATAACTGGCAGCGCAACGCGGCGGTGCTGCGACGAACAATCTGAACTCCTCAGACGCCAGTGGTAAGCTAGCGACCCCTGTTTAATCACCACCCGGAGAATTCGATGCCCCAATATCGATCTCGCACCTCAACCGCCGGACGCAATATGGCAGGCGCCCGGGCCTTGTGGCGTGCAACCGGCATGCAGGATGAGGACTTTGAGAAGCCCATCATTGCGGTGGTGAATTCGTTCACCCAGTTCGTGCCCGGCCACGTGCACCTCAAAGACCTCGGACAATTGGTTGCGCGTGAGATCGAAGCAGCAGGTGGCGTCGCCAAAGAGTTCAACACCATCGCCGTGGACGACGGTATCGCCATGGGCCACGACGGCATGCTCTACAGCTTGCCGTCCAGGGACCTCATCGCCGATTCTGTCGAGTACATGGTCAACGCACACTGCGCGGACGCCATGGTGTGTATTTCTAACTGCGACAAGATCACCCCCGGCATGCTGAACGCCGCCATGCGGCTCAATATCCCGGTGGTGTTTGTCTCGGGTGGCCCGATGGAAGCAGGCAAAACCGCGTTATCTGAGCACAAGCTGGATCTGGTCGACGCCATGGTGATCGCCGCGGACTCCAGTGCCGACGATGCCACAGTGGAAGCCTACGAGCGCTCTGCCTGTCCAACCTGCGGCTCCTGCTCGGGCATGTTCACCGCCAACTCGATGAACTGCCTGACCGAGGCCTTGGGACTCAGCTTACCCGGCAACGGATCGCTACTGGCGACCCACGCAGACCGTGAACAACTGTTTTTGCGCGCGGGCCGTCTGATCGTGGACTTAGCGCGGCGTTGGTACGAACAGGATGACGCCACCGCGTTGCCTCGCGAGATTGCCAGCCGACGTGCGTTTGAGAACGCCATGAGCCTCGATATCGCCATGGGTGGCTCGACCAACACGATCTTGCACCTGCTCGCTGCGGCGCAGGAGGCCGGTGTGGACTTCGACATGGCCGCGATCGACACGCTATCCCGGAAAATCCCACAGCTGTGCAAGGTGGCACCGAGCACGCCGCTCTACCACATGGAGGACGTGCACCGCGCCGGTGGGGTCATGGCCATCCTCGGTGAACTCGCACGGGGAGACCTGCTCCATCTGGACTGCCCAACGGTTCATAGTGCTAGCCTCGGCGAGGCGCTGTCCCGCTGGGACATTATGCAGACCGAGGAAGAGGATGTTCGCACCCTCTATGCCGCGGGCCCTGCCGGCATTCCCACCCAGCAGGCTTTCAGCCAGGATCTCCGTTGGCCCAACCTCGACACTGACCGGGAAGGCGGGTGCGTGAGAGAGATGGCGCACGCCTACTCTCTGGAGGGGGGCCTGGCGGTCTTGTTTGGCAACATTGCGGAGCTGGGCTGCGTGGTGAAAACCGCCGGCGTGGACGATGAGTCACTACAGTTCACCGGACCTGCACACATTTGTGACAGTCAGGAAGCCGCGGTGGCCGATATTCTCGAAGACCGTGTTCAGGCGGGGGATGTGGTCATTATCCGTTATGAGGGGCCACGCGGTGGGCCCGGCATGCAGGAGATGCTCTATCCCACCAGCTACCTCAAGTCCAAAGGACTTGGAAAAGCCTGCGCACTGATTACCGATGGGCGTTTCTCCGGTGGCACCTCCGGGCTGTCCATTGGGCATGTATCACCCGAGGCCGCGTCCGGCGGTGCGATTGCCCTGATTGAGCCGGGTGACCCGATCGAAATCGATATCCCCGCGCGGACGATCAACGTGTTGGTAGATGACGCCACGTTGGCGAGTCGGCGAGAAGCCATGAATCAGAGCCCCCGCGCCTGGCAACCCGCGGCAGATCGGCCCCGACAGGTATCGACGGCGCTCAAGGTCTACGCGAGCATGGTGACCAGTGCCGACAAAGGCGCGATCCGCGATCAGTCCCTGATCAAGGGCTAACCGTCTCTGCATTCTGTGCCGCAAGCGCCGCCAGGTCGTCGCGCAAGGACTGCAAGCGGTTGCGTAATTTCCGGTTCTGCTTGTCAGTCCGCGCGATCAACACGTCTCGCGATAACTGCAAAATGACCTCGCCATTGTGATCGATACCCTCCCGGTAGGCGGGCAACAGGGCATCATCGCGCCCTGCGATCAAAGCACGCACCTGATCCGGCCAGTCAGGTTCAGCCTCCAACAAGATCACTGACAACTCCGCTATCCAGACCCGGCGATCTTCCAACCAAAAACGATCCAATCGCGTCATTTCCGAAACGCCAACAGCGATACGGTCGGTCTGCTCCGCGGTAAGCGACCCGAGGTACCTGCTTAATTGCTTGTCGAACCGATCTTCGAGATCTTCACGGTATTCAGTATCACCTCGTGCCAGCCGGTCTTCCTCAAACTCTTCCTGCTTGGACATCAGGTTGTCGACAAACTGCTCCTTCTGCTCGGGCGTCAGGTCCTGGCCTGTACTCAGCAACAACTCTAGAAAGGGGTCCTGAAAACGAATCGCCGCTTCTTCGATGCGGTCTGCCATCGCACGGGTATCCTCGAGCGGCACACCGTCATCGAGGATGGTCAGGGCATCATCGAGCAAGACCACATAGGCAGGTAACTCCTCGCGACGGTGCCATTCGAGCAAAGCCTCCAGACGGCCATCGAAACGCGCCTGCTGTTCGCGATCCAGTGACACATAGTCATCGAGATACCAGCGAACGAGGATATCGACACGGTTGTAAATAAACTGGGTGGCCGAGCAGCTGCTCAACGTGAGCACAATCAGGCACCAGGAAAGGCCTCGCGTCACGTGCGTGACAACGCTCCGATTGCATCCCCGCCGATCAGTCACAGTGCGGCGTGGCTTTCGGTTTGGCAGGATCTC
>Ga0255779_1004961_pt1 | contig 12569 bp, 9 predicted proteins | sample 011ome_21_FD_179977 | JGI IMG/M metagenome (GOLD analysis project Ga0255779, IMG submission 179977) | Coastal salt marsh microbial communities from the Groves Creek Marsh, Skidaway Island, Georgia - 011508AT metaG (version 2) | ecosystem: Environmental > Aquatic > Marine > Intertidal zone > Salt...
CAGCCGGAAAGTAATTTGGTTTACGAGGAGCGGCCAGAATGGTTTAAAAAATGGGAGACCACAGGCCTGCTTCAGTTTGAAGATAAAAATGGCGATGGTCGCATTCAGTATTACAACGATAAAAATACCGACTTTGCCGAAAAGGCGAACGAATATGGGTGGAATGGTAATGAATTGGTAAAAGTTGATCGAGACATTATGGTGCTTGCAAACCCTGAGATTGCTAACTTGCCAAATTGGGTTGTGGCGTTAGTAGTGGCTGGGGGCCTAGCCGCAGCTTTGTCGACCGCCGCCGGATTGCTATTGGCAATTTCTTCCGCAGTTTCCCATGATCTTATGAAGGGGGTATTTGCCCCTAATATTTCTGAAAAGACTGAACTGATGGCGGCTAGAATTTCCATGGCTGTTGCAATAGCGGTAGCAGGCTATTTAGGGCTAAATCCGCCAGGTTTTGCGGCTCAAGTGGTTGCTCTTGCCTTCGGCCTGGCAGCGGCATCCATATTTCCTGCGTTAATGATGGGAATATTTAATAAGCGTATGAATAGTCAAGGAGCCATTGTTGGGATGGTGGTTGGTCTCTTAAGTACGTTGACCTATATATTCGTCTTCAAAGGCTGGTTCTTCATTCCCGGGACAAATAACTTAGCGAATACGGCTGATAATTGGCTTTTAGGTATTCAGCCAGAGGCTTTCGGTGCTGTGGGTGCTCTACTTAATTTTGGTTCTGCATGGATCGTTTCGAAATTTAGCGCAGCGCCGCCAGCACATATCCAAGCGTTAGTCGAGGATATCCGTGTGCCTCGAGGTTCAGGGTCGGCGACGGGCCACTGATTTAGGTATTCCCAAAGGATATCGTTAGGTTGATTTCCCGTCTGTTGACACTCGTTAGTTTTTGGATTAGAACCAGGCTGTGTATTAGTTCTAACTACTCTAGTATACGGGCTTAATTCCGTGGGTAAAATAAACACAAAAGATGTGCCGCTATGAAGCTTAATAACCACGAGTTTGTGAATAAGTTGCTGCGCAAATTTAATAGCCATTCTTATGGCCGGGTAGAATTAATTTCGATTGCGGTTTTTTTCATGCCGATCTTTTTTTTAACGGTTAAAAGCTGGGTAACAACCAGTCTATTCTTGCTTTTTTTCGTCTGCTGTTGGCCGGTTATTAAAAATCCGACACATTACTTTTGTAGCCGAGGCAAAGAGTTTTGGATATTGCTTGTATGCCTGATCATGCCATTTTTGTCCGAACTATTTGCTCAAATTGGTAGAGGTGAGATAACCGGCTCTAGTTTAGATGGCCCTTCGCGAATGATTCTGGCGGCTGGTATTTTTGTATTTTTATCCAGCTCTAATTCGGTGAAAATAATTCAGAGTCTGAGTTATGGCTCAGCTCTAGGTACGATCAGTGTGTTTGTTTCGCTAATCTTTTTTCCTAATTATTATTATGGTGCGCGAGCTGCGACTTACTTTGTAGATCCTATTACGCTCCCATGTTTTGTGATCGCCTTGCTTGGACTGACCCTCTTCTGGAGTAGGAAAGTATTTCCGGGTTATATTGACCTATTTGTTAAGGTTCTCCTTGCTTTTGTCACTATATACATCGTGGTTGAGTCTCAATCGAGAAGTGCATTTGTAGCACTAGTTTGTTTGCTAACTGCTTACCTTACTTATTTCTTTCGCCATTCGCTTAAAATTCAAATTATCGGGCTGGTAGGACTAATAACTGGATTTACAATCCTTTATTTTATGTCTGGGATAGTACATCACAGAGTTAATGAATCTGTTTATGGAGTATTGGCATTTTTATCTCAAGATGTTTATGGTGTTCAGCAGACCTCGAGTGGCCATAGAATTGTTTTAGGGCTTATAGATGTCTATCTCATAAAGATTAGCCCATTCTTTGGTGTCGGCGATCGGTCGTCATTGCCTCCGTATGAGGAGTTATCGCTAGTGATTCCGTACTTGAGCAGGCTAATTTACGATATTAGAGTCTTGGCCGGCTCTCATTCTGAATTTTTGGCGCTGCTGGTTCGTCAAGGCTTATTCTTTGGATCCTTAACATTATGCAGCTTATTTTTCTATCCACTTTACCTATTTATATGGAAATATCGTAAATTGACGTTTGTTACCGGAAGTCCGTTAGCAGTTGTTTTAGGCATAGTTATTCCTATCTCGGCGTCTTCCCTCACGATTCAAGTTTTCAATCTGAAAATGACTATAACTTTTTACGCAGCTTGTTTGGCTATCTTCTTTGCGTATTTATGTTCGCATGTTGAGAGAAAGTCCGTTGATGACCCTTTATAGCTTTTTTTATTTAGGGGATCTATTTCAGGCTCGTAACTTTTAATGTAAACTCCCCCAACAAAAAATCATTTTCGCATCGTGCGACAAGTGCGAATTTTTAATTAGGCCAAGTAGCTCAGTTGGTAGAGCAGAGGACTGAAAATCCTTGTGTCGGTGGTTCGATTCCGCCCTTGGCCACCAATTTCAAGCATTTAGCTCATCCAAGTTCGGATTATTTGTAAACTGTTTGATCCTCTCTGCCATTGGTTGAGGCTGATTTGGACATAGCGAATATTGTCTTTAGTCTGTTCTGGATGCCTTTTGGGCTCATCTTCTAGTTTAAGTGGCTACTGATGACGCATCAAGATTATCGGTCTGGCGCACCCTAAGCGGTAAAAAGCTTAGCGAACGTGCTCCAATGACCTTAGAGCCGATTTTTTAAAATCGAATGGATCCTCTAAATGAGTCGATGGCATGTTTTAATTATGATGTTGATTAAGCTGGTTTATTAGTAAGCACGGCTGACGGTTCCATCTGTTAATTTCGGTAAGAGCGAATTTAGAGCAATTGAAGTGTTTTCCAAAGTCATGACGACTCAGCATATCTGCTTTATTATTAGTATAAATATCCTAACTTTTTTGGTGTATTATCAACATCACTGGAGAGTTAGTAAGAAGTTGGTCATCTCCGACACGAATCCTGCGCCTATAGAGCAAGAACATTGTTGTAGCTCAGGTAAAACGCATCAGGCTGAATTTTTTAGTTTAATCTAATGACTGATTCCCAAAAAACCATCGACCCGATGCTGCGCAGTCGGGCTACCCTAAGACCTTTCTACTAATGAAAATTGCTATAGTTGGCACGGGTTACGTCGGCCTTTCTAACGCCGTCCTGCTCGCACAACGCCACGAGGTAGTTGCTCTTGACGTAGACGCCAGGAAGGTAGCGATGCTTAATCGCAGTGAATCTCCTATCGTAGACGCCGAGATAGAGGACTACCTTCATCGTAAGCCACTTGATCTTCGAGCCACGCTTGACAAGAACGCGGCTTATAAAGGTGCTGAGTTGGTCATCATTGCTACGCCTACCGACTATGACCCGAATACCAACGCTTTCAATACAGAATCGGTTGAAGGGGTGGTTCGAGATATTATGAAGGTCAATCCTGACGCGGTGATGGTGATCAGGTCCACCGTGCCGGTTGGCTTCACCGCTAAACTTAAGACGGATATCGGCTGTGAAAAACTTATCTTCTCGCCCGAGTTTCTTCGCGAAGGCCATGCCCTCTCCGATAACCTCTACCCTTCGCGAATCGTCGTTGGTGAGCAGTCAGCGCGGGCCGAGACCTTTGCCAGGCTACTGCTTGAAGGAGCGATTAAGCAAGGCGTGCCTGTGCTTTTCACCAACAGCACGGAGGCTGAGGCAATTAAACTTTTTGCCAACACCTACCTTGCCATGCGTGTAGCCTATTTTAATGAATTGGATACCTACGCTGTCTTGCGTGGACTGAACACCAAGCAGATCGTTGATGGCGTGAGTTTAGACCCACGCATCGGCAACTACTACAACAATCCGTCTTTCGGTTACGGTGGCTATTGCCTTCCAAAAGATACTAAGCAGTTGCTCGCAAATTACAGCGATGTGCCGCAGAACTTAATCAACGCTATCGTTGAAGCCAACAATACGCGTAAAGACTTTATTGCGGATGAAATTATCAAGCAGAAACCTAAGGTCGTGGGTGTCTATCGCCTCATCATGAAAGTTGGCTCAGATAATTTCCGTGCTTCTAGTATTCAAGGAATAATGAAGCGTATTAAGGCCAAAGGGATCGAAGTGATAGTGTATGAGCCTGCCCTAAATGAAACAGAGTTTTATAACTCCCGCGTTGTGAATGATCTAAATACATTTAAACAAGAGTCGAGTGTCATAATCGCTAACCGAAAAACTGAAGCCTTATTCGATGTGGCCGATAAGATTTACACTCGCGATTTATTCGGAGCTGACTAAATGAAAGTACTCGCCACCGGCGCCGCTGGCTTTATTGGCTCCGCCTTGGTCTTGAGACTTCTAGAGCGCGGCGAAGAAGTCATCGGCATCGACAATCATAACGATTATTACAGTCCGGCTTTGAAAGAAGCGCGTCTTGCTCGGCATGAATCGCATCCGAATTATACCCACGTGCGAATGGACCTGGCCGATCGTGATGGTATTGCTGAATTGTTTAAAACTCACAAGCCTCAGCGCGTAGTTAATCTGGCAGCGCAGGCCGGCGTACGTTACTCCCTCGAAAATCCTTTGGCGTATATAGATAGTAACCTTGTTGGTTTTGGGCATATCCTTGAGGGCTGCCGCCACAACGGAATCGAACACTTAGTATACGCTAGTTCCTCAAGTGTTTATGGAGCAAACACCTCCATCCCCTTTTCGGTGCATGACAACGTTGACCATCCTTTGAGTCTGTATGCGGCGACCAAAAAAGCGAACGAGTTAATGGCGCACACTTACAGTCACCTCTATGGATTACCGACGACCGGTCTCCGCTTCTTCACCGTTTATGGACCCTGGGATCGTCCGGATATGGCGCTCCAGAAATTTGCGCAGGCCATCAAGAAGGCTGAAACTATCAAAGTCTTCAACCATGGTAAACATTGTCGAGATTTCACCTATGTCGACGACATCGTTGAAGGCGTGATCCGTGTTCTTGATCGACCAGCATCACCAAATGCTAAATGGTCCAGCGACAATCCTGATCCTGGTACCAGCTCAGCGCCGTGGCGCGTTTACAATATTGGTAACAACCGGCCTGTGAGCCTTATGGACTATATTGGCGTTCTCGAAAAAGCACTGGGTATCGAGGCCAAAAAAAAGTTCATGCCGATGCAGCCGGGCGACGTACCGGATACCTGGGCCAATGTGGATGAACTCGTCGAGCAGTTTGATTATCAACCAAAAACTTCGGTTGAAGATGGTATCGCTAACTTTGCCGCATGGTTTGAGGACTTTTACCAATAACTAAATTACCACGTTCGTGAAGTTTCGAAAGTTTATTTCTTTTCAACCAACCGCTCTTTGCCAGTTTTTACAGCATTAAGAAAAAAAATTGAGAAGATGCCAATCATTCCTCCCGATGCAACCGATGTTATGAGGATTAGAAAAGATCGAGGCGATTTTTTTTCGGGCACTGTAGGGTTTTTAATCGCAAGCACAGGTGCCCCGTTTTCTACTGAAGTAATAAATCTACTCAGCAAAACAGCCATTTCGACAGACTCACTATTTGCCAGCGTCGAGATCTTAAAGCGTGAATCTAAAAATGTTAGTTCATCTTTTGCTCGGCTAACGTACTCTCTCTCTAACGCATCATTGATGTAATTAGCATATTTGAAAAAATCATCCAAGGTGGCAAGTTGATCGGTCTGTATGTTAATGGAGTTGATTCCGTTCTTGTTAGTTGCAAACCTCGCTAATAGTTTACTTTCATTCCTGGACAGAACAACTCCATCGATAACTGCTGTCTTTTTGAATTTTTCAAATACTAATGGGCCGCTACTATTATTTTTTTTCCAATCATCAAATATGTCGGCTGAATAAAATTTTTCTTGAAAATCATCTACGATCTCATCGTTTTCATACAACGCAGGGTCCTCCATGTAAATTAAGCCACCCCCAATCAATACCGATATTACCAAAGAGGTACCGATAAGCCGTCTCCCATCCCATAGTCTTTCGAAAACCTCAAAGAGATCTAAACCTTCATTGAGCGTTGAATAGTCCTTGTCCACTTTACTCCCCAGCTATGATTTTTGTCATCCATAACGATACCATGATCCATCGCGCATAAATCACAATGCTTTGATTTTCCGCGTTTAACGCGTCGAATCACTAACAATAGTGGGGTGCCTTCAAGCCTCTGCACGTTCAAGGTGCGGTTACACCAAGTTTCGCTCGACGTTGACCCACAGGGTAGCCTCAAATGTCGCAAGTGTGATGGGTGTATCCTGAAGCGCCCACCGCGTGCATTATTGAGCACCAAAAAATCAACAGGTCCGCCAGAAGCGAGAAGTTGCGCAAATAAGATGAGTTTTCGTTTCTTGCGTGCCGTCACTAATAGCCGCTCGAGCACCAAGTGTTTCCCGGGGCACTCACGCTTATCCTGTGGGCTCAGTCAGCGGCTCAAACCTAATGCTGCCCGCCTGAATCGCTCGTTCTGTGGTTTTGAGATGGGCCTGTCGGTTGGTATGTTGTGGAGGTGCTCAGCAATGGATTGCGTAGTCTATCCGCGGCGGATCTCAAGCGTCTCAATCATCATTTTTTTTGCTGTCATCATTTGTCATGAAAGGCGATATTAAAGCGTCAATCGCATTCGTAAAGATGTTTAACATTAATTTTTTCTCTTTATTGTATATTTCGATAGCAAAGCAGATCTGCAACACGGATCGAAGTCAAATGCCCCTCGAGCTCAAGTAGATTGTGTGGTAAAATTTTTATGAGAAATTTGTGATCGCTTCTCTGCTTGAAATGGTTTAGCTTTCCGAGTTTTTTGCAATTTAGGCTCTCGACCTTTTTTTACTCAATGGTGGACGCTTTGGCGGTAGCGTGTCTGAAGGTCTGAGGTGCGCCCCGCTGTCTCTTGATAAAAACGACCTTTCGCGGATTGAAACACGTTTTATTGACAGGCGGCCTGGGATACATCGGCTCGCGCACAGCCGGTGTCTTGACTGAAGTTGGCTATGAGGTGTCCTTTATAACAATCTTTCGAACAGCAAACGGCATGTACTGGGTCGATTGAAGCCATCAAGAACTCTGTTGTCAGCAGATGCCTAGTATTTGACCAGGCTTGTTAGTTCACATGTGAAATTCCGGAAAATTAAACTGGTTTGAATACCCTAAAAAAACTCTTTGACCTGTTAACAGAACCCGAGCGTAAGCGCGCGGGATTGCTCATGGGTATGATCCTGTTGATGGCGTTCCTGGATATGCTGGGTGTGGCGTCGATCCTGCCGTTCATGGCGGTGCTGGCCAACCCCGAGTTGGTGCAATCTAACGCGGCGCTTAACTTTGCATTCAACCTCAGCCGCCACATCGGCATCCACGCCCCCGAGCAATTCTTGTTTGCCCTCGGGGTGATGGTGTTTGTGCTGCTAGTCACCTCGCTGGTCTTCAAGGCGCTCACCACCTATGCTCAAACCCGCTTTGCGCTGATGCGCGAATACAGCATCGGCAAGCGCCTGGTGGAAGGCTATCTTCACCAGCCTTATAGCTGGTTTTTGAGCCGCCACAGCGCAGATTTGGGCAAGACCATTCTATCGGAAGTTGGTATGGTGATCGGCGGAGGTATGACCCCGCTCATGACGTGCATTGCACAAAGCGCGGTCGCACTGGCGCTGCTAATCTTGCTCATCATCGTCGATCCGCTGCTGGCACTCAGCGTTGGCGTGGTGATGGGGCTGGCCTATGCCGGCATCTTCGCCTTCATGAGCGGCTGGCTCAAACTCCTCGGCCAAGCGCGCATTGATGCCAACCAAGAACGCTTTACCGCCGTGAGCGAAGCCTTCGGCGCCGCCAAAGAGGTGAAGGCGCGCGGGTTGGAGCAGGTCTATATCCAACGCTTTGCCAAACCTGCAGAAATCTATGCCAAAGGCCAAGCTACGGCGCAGGTCATCAGTCAGCTACCGCGTTTCGCGCTGGAGGCCATCGCCTTTGGCGGCATGCTGGTGGTCATCCTTTACCTCATGGCCAAAAGTGGCAGTTTTACGGCCGCGCTGCCCATCATCGCGCTCTATGCGTATGCCGGCTATCGCCTCATGCCCGCGCTGCAAAATATCTATGCCGCCTTTACGAAGTTGCGCTTTCACGGCCCGGCGATTGATGCTCTTTACCAAGAGCTCAGCAACTTGCAAGCTGCGAACGTCCGGAAAGACCCCATTACTCCGTTGCTGTTCAGCCAAGCCATCACGCTAAACCACCTCAGCTACCGTTACCCCAACGCCCCGAAACCGGCGCTCAAGGGCATTGATCTCTCCATTCTCGCGCACGATACGGTGGGCATTGTCGGCGCCACCGGCAGTGGTAAAACCACCATGGTAGACGTAATCCTCGGCCTGCTTGAGCCGCAAGAAGGCGCATTAACGGTCGACGGCCAGGTCATCACCGCAGCCAACCGCCGCCAATGGCAACGCGCCATGGGTTATGTGCCCCAGCACATTTACCTGGCCGACCATAGCGTGGCTGCCAACATCGCCTTTGGTGTAAACGCGAAAAATATCGATCAATCAGCCGTCGAGCGCGCCGCCAAAATCGCCAACCTGCATAATTTCGTGGTCAACGAACTACCGCAAGGCTATGCCACCACGGTCGGTGAGCGCGGCGTGCGCCTCTCGGGTGGGCAACGCCAGCGCATCGGCATTGCCCGCGCGCTCTACCACAACCCGCAAGTGCTGATTTTGGATGAAGCCACAAGTGCGCTGGACAACCTCACCGAGAGAGCGGTGATGGAAGCGGTGAACAACCTCGGCCACGACATCACCATCATCTTGATCGCGCATCGCCTCTCCACCGTGCGACGGTGCGACCAGATCTACCTATTGGAGCATGGTAAGGTGAAAGCGCAAGGGACGTTCGAAGAACTCACGCAAGCCAACGAGCGATTCCGCGTAATGGCGGCTTCGCACTAATCACAACTGAAGCAATCATATGTTAGAAAACTCCTCCATCCTCATCACTGGCGGCACAGGCTCTTTCGGGCATGCCTTCGTGCCGATGACGCTAAAAAAATATGACCCGAAGCGCTTGGTGATTCTCTCGCGCGATGAGATGAAGCAGTGGGAGATGGCCAATCTCTTTGGTGATGATCCGCGTGTCCGCTTTTTCATTGGCGATGTTCGTGACAAAGACCGCCTCTATCGAGCGCTAGATGGTATAGATTATGTTGTCCATGCGGCTGCGACCAAGATTGTTCCGACTGCAGAATACAACCCTTTTGAGTGCATCAAAACCAATATCGATGGTGCGATGAACCTTATCGATGCCTGTATCGACCAAAATGTGAGGCGCGTGGTAGCACTTTCAACTGATAAAGCCAGTAGTCCAGTCAATCTGTATGGCGCAACGAAACTAGCTAGCGACAAACTTTTTATTTCTAGCAATTCTTCCTATGCGGCTGGACACGATACGAGCTTTGCTGTCGTGCGCTATGGCAACGTCATGGGTTCGCGCGGTTCGGTGATTCCGTTTTTCACGTCGATCAAAGATAGTGGCGTGTTACCGATTACCGATACGCGTATGACGCGCTTCATGATCTCGCTTGAGGACGGGGTGGAACTGGTGTGGCACGCCTTCGAAGATATGGTTGGTGGCGAGATTTATGTCAAGAAAACTCCATCGATGAAAGTCACTGATGTTGCGAATGTGATTGCACCCGACGCAAAACAAAAAATTGTCGGCATTCGCCCGGGCGAGAAGTTGCATGAGCAAATGATCGGCGCGGAAGATTCCTGCTCTACCTACGAGTACCCCGAGCACTTCAAGATTCTGCCGCAGATTAACAACTGGGCCGAGGACCAAAAACGAATTAAGGATGGCGTTAAGGTCCCCGAGGGTTTCGTCTATGCGAGTGATTCTAACCCCGTCTGGATGAGCGATGCTGAGTTACAAGCGTGGATTGACACCAACAAAGATTCCATCGGTAAGATTTAACGCCATGATTCCATACGGTCGTCAAGACATCACCAAAGTTGACATTGATGCGGTAGTGAAAGTTTTATGCTCGGATTTTCTCACCCAAGGCCCGATGGTGCCGCGTTTTGAGGCGGCCGTTGCGCAGTATTGCGGTGCACAGCATGCCGTTGCAGTGAATAGCGCTACGAGCGCTTTGCATGTCGCTTGCCTCGCGCTGGATCTTGGGCCCGGAGATTGGCTGTGGACGAGCCCGAATACCTTTGTGGCTAGCGCTAATTGTGCGCTGTATTGCAGCGCGAAAGTCGATTTTGTCGACATTGACCCTTACACCTACAACATGAGCGTGAAGCGCCTGAAGGAAAAACTTGAACAGGCTGACAAAGAGGGTCGACTCCCCAAAATTGTCATGCCAGTGCACTTCGCCGGCCAGCCCTGCGATATGTCAGAAATCCATGCGCTGAGCGAACAGTATGGCTTCAAGATTATCGAAGACGCTTCGCATGCCGTCGGCGCGTCATACAGCAATATCAAAGTGGGTTACTGCACTCACAGCGACATCACCGTCTTCAGCTTCCATCCGGTAAAAATTATTACCACGGCCGAAGGCGGTATGGCGATCACCAATGACAACGAGCTGGCAAATCGCATGCGCCGCCTGCGAACGCACGGTATTACCAGCGATAAAGTACTGATGCAGCCGCGCCCAGACAATGAGATCTGGAACTATCAGCAAATTGAATTGGGCTTCAACTACCGCATGACAGATATCCAGGCCGCATTGGGGTTGAGCCAAATACAACGTTTGGATGAACTTGTAAGCCGAAGGCATGAAATTGCTGAAAGGTACAACACGGAGTTGAGATCATTGCCGATCTCTACGCCTCATCAGGCGTCTGGCACATACTCCAGCTATCACCTTTATCCGATTCGTGTCAGTGAAGCCGAAAACGGAAAGACACAACGACAAGTTTATGATGCGCTTTGGCAAAACGGTGTCGCGGCAAACCTGCATTACATTCCGGTTCATCGGCAGCCGTATTACGAAAAGTTAGGGTTCAAGGCGTGTGATTTTCCTGAGTCTGAACGGTTTCATCGAGAAGTGGTCAGTATTCCGATGTATCCAACGCTTGAACCGCAGCAGCAAGCGGCTGTGATTGCAGCGCTGGCCAAGGCACTGAGTTTATGAAGCTCTGCATCATCCCGGCCCGCGGTGGTAGCAAGCGCATTCCCCGTAAGAATATCCGAGACTTTTGCGGTAAGCCGATGATTGCATACGCCATTGAGGCAGCTAAGTCGTCAAATTTGTTCGATAGCGTAGTTGTTAGTACAGACGATAGCGAGATCGCAGCTATTAGCGAATCTCATGGGGCAGAAATACCCTTCATGAGACCAGGTGAATTGGCGAATGACTATGCAGGGACGGTTGAGGTGATCGCACATGCAATCAATGAATGTGAAAAAAATGGTCTGAAACCCGAAACAGTCTGTTGTATATACCCGTGTGTGCCGCTTATTCAATTAGAAGATATCCGCAGTGTTTTAGTTCTACTTGAATCAAATTCGCATGCTGACTATGCGTTTCCTATCACTGAGTTTCCCTCAGCAATTCAGCGTGGTCTGAGAAGAGAGGATCAGGGCTTAATCTCATCTTTTTATCCAGATTATGAGAGTGTGCGTTCACAAGACCTCGAACGCGCTTATTACGATGCTGGACAGTTCTATTGGGGGTACCGGAATAGTTGGCTAGAGAACAAGGGAATCCACAGTAGTGCCGCAGGCTTTTTGATTCCCAGTTGGCGCGTAGTTGATATCGATACAGATGACGATTGGAGCAAAGCAGAACTCATCTTCAATCTTATTAATACTAGGAACAAATAATGACTTTCAAGACTGAGCAAGAAGAATTTTGGGCGGGTGATTTTGGGGATGACTATATCGACCGAAACAAGGGAGATAAGCTTTTAGCCTCAAACCTGAAATTTTTTTCAAAAGCATTGGCGAGAGCAACCAATATAAATTCTTGCATCGAATTCGGTGCCAACATCGGAATGAATCTTCGGGCGCTCAAGTTGCTTCACCCTGAATTAAATTTAAATGCGATCGAGATTAATCAGCAAGCTGCTAGGCAATTATCAGAAATAATCGATAAAGAGAATGTTTTTATTGGCTCGATATCTGATTACCCAGCTGATCGGGATTTTGACTTGTCATTTATAAAGGGTGTCTTGATTCACATTAATCCAGATGAGTTGAATGCCGTTTATAAAAAGCTAGTAGATTCAACAACCCGTTTTCTATTAGTTGCTGAATACTATAACCCTTCTCCAGTAGCGATACCTTATCGCGGTCATACCGATAGATTATTTAAAAGAGATTTTGCTGGTGAAATTCTAGATCAGTATTCTGAAATGAAATTGATTGACTATGGTTTTGCTTACCACAGAGATATTGATTTTCCGCAGGATGATATTTCATGGTTTTTGATGGAAAAAGAATTTGAATGACAGTTTCAATACTTGATTATGGCTTAGGAAATTTGAAATCACTTTCATGGGCTTTGGATAGAATTGCCTGTAACCACGTTATTACAAGCAACAAGGATGAAATCCT